>Ga0210144_1000019_pt1 | contig 86298 bp, 69 predicted proteins | sample Muzzi_PWA_D2_FD_185532 | JGI IMG/M metagenome (GOLD analysis project Ga0210144, IMG submission 185532) | Wetland microbial communities from San Francisco Bay, California, USA, that impact long-term carbon sequestration - Muzzi_PWA_D2 (SPAdes) | ecosystem: Environmental > Aquatic > Marine >...
AGAAACAGAGCCGACTCCGAGTCAACGGCACTGCAACCATCAGCGCAGATGATCCTTTGCGCGAAGAATATCCTGATTCGGTCTTTATTATTCGGGTAACAGCGGAAAATATATTTCCAGCCTGCCCTCGTTATATTCACAAGATGAAGCTTGTTGAGCTCTCAGAATATGTACCAAAAGCCAATTACAAACCACCAATTCCAGACTGGAAAAAGTTTGATGATTTTCGTGATGCGTTGCCTGAGCGTGATCAAGTGGCTATTAGGAATGACGAAAATTCTGGTAATTCCAATAAGCCCTAACAAATCACTGCGCCGGAATTTTGCTACGTTTCGCTTCGCAAAATCCAGTGAGCTCAACCATTATGCATAAAACAACAAGGAAGCGGCATATGAAAAAATTATTCCTCTTAGGAATGTTTGTATTTTCGCATATGGCATATTCTGGTCAGTATGATTATTTGCTTTACCAAAAGGACAGTGACATAGATCTTGCTTTAAGATTTATAGGTGCGCCCAGTGAACAAATACCTGCACTAATTACTCGCGTTAGAGGCAATCTGGCAAAACAGGAGTTAATAGATTTCTCCAATAAAATTATCGAGGCCAGAGAAACAAACAACGTAGATTTATTTACTAGCTTCGTAGACAAAGAAAGCCTTGAAAAATCAAAAAATATGTTTAATGTCACGCTAGATAAAATTAAAGATGGGAGCTTGATATATGGCAATGAAGGTCATAAGTATTTTGTTACAAGCAACAATGTTCTAGACCGGATATTAAACAGGTATTTCAAAGATTATAAAAACAAGCCTTCTATTACATTAATGTTTTATCATTACCATAAGTCTAATGGTGTATTAATCGGCTCTCCAACGTATTTAATAAAAACAAATGAAGGATATAAAAATGTCATACCTATTTTAGGTAAGCAAAATTAATACATAAAAGGTAAACCCAGCCGACCCTAAAAGCTACGCGCCTCCTCCTTCGTCGGCTCTCCGCTTTTCGGTCGCCTGATTTGCAACGTTAGCTGTAAAACATCCTGGAAATACTATTTATGAAAGCGATCAGCAGAATCGGACATAAAGCGATCACTTGGGTAGAGGACGTTGGTCTGATAATTATTGCTATTTCTACCGTAATTGCGGTTGGAATAGAAATTACATCTATGTTCGAAGCAAGGACAGTTGCCTTATCGGATCTGCTCCTCCTCTTTATATATCTCGAAGTACTTGCGATGGTGGCAATGTACCTGGATTCTGGTAAGTTGCCAGTTCGAATGCCTCTGTATATAGCGATAGTGGCACTGGCACGCTATATGATTCTGGACATGAAAAGCATGGACACCTTGAGAATTCTAGGTGTTGCTGGTGCGGTGTTGCTTATCTCGCTAGGTATCCTTGCGATCAGATACGGCCACACTCGGTTCCCTTACAGCGAGAAGGAAACAGCTAACAAGACGCCGAAGCCAACGCTGTAAACTGCGCGGCTTGGCTTCACGTTATACGTCACAAGGGAAATGAATGAGTCCGACGATACACAGGAAGGTGGATACAGATTCATTTTTTTCACGGGTCGATCGCCTCCTGCACGGCATCCAGGCAGAACTGCCTTGCGCTCAGCAAGCCCGCCTTGGTGAGCGCACCTTCTAAGACATGATCGGACTAAGGCGACAGTGATCGTCGGACAGGCGAGGTGCATGTATGTCTTGGTTGCGAAAAATGGCCATATGAAAAATCATTCTCCAGCGTCAGCTCACCGATTTCCGCATGCAGTGCCTTCAGATCCACGGACGGAGCAGTCTGGGCTGGCCGGTCAAATACCTCACACATGCGCACCAGCAGCTGTACCATCCACTGCGTAATCTGGTTCGGGTGCACATCAAAACGCTTGGCCAGCTCAGCCAGCGTGTATTCCCCCTTGGCGGCCTCCAGGGCTACCTTGGCCTTGAACGCCGGCGAATAATTCCTGCGCGGTCGTCTGCTCATCTTTGCTCTCCTCTCCGTTGGGCATATCATGCCAATTTCGAGCAGAGATTCCACTTAACGGACTGTACAGATTTCCGGGACCACTTCTGTCACGTATCTTACCTGCGCAAGAATTCGTGCCTTTCGCTCGTGCACCGGTGGACTCAACCGTTATACGCTGAAGGCGGTAGTAAGCAATTCTATTACGTGAAACAATAGGTAGATTGCGGGCAATAGAAGAAACAAAAACTGAATGAAAGTACGTTATCTGTTTAAGTGTGAAAACCAATCATCTGATATGACGGTGGGGAATATCTATGAGGTCATTGGAATCGAAGCTGATTTCTATAGAATTCTAAACGATGAAAATAGTCCATATTTGTATGATCCAAAGCAATTCGAAATTGTTGAATCATCGGAGCCAGAATTTTGGGTTAATGAATATGGGGATGATGGCGAGCGTTATTCATACCCAGAAACTTGGAGTCAACCGGGATTTTTTGAAGATTTTCTTGATAACCTGAATCAGGCTAGAGAAGAGTTCTGGAAGGTTTATAAAAAATATTATTTGTCGGGGTGAAATCGCGTATAAAAAGGAAAATTCACTTGGACAAAATTCCGCAACCTCATTTGTGGCGTATGCCACAAGCCTCACGTTGCTCCAATTTGCCGGTGATTTGCGGCGTTAGGTGTCAATCGATAGGAAGGCATGAAAATGACACGCGTCCGAGTTGATGGCTTTACCATCTCGCTTGACGGATACGGAGCTGGTCCGAATCAGGACATCAGTCATCCGCTCGGCGTGGGCGGGACAGATTTGCACCAGTGGTTAGTTCCGACACGCACGTTCCAACGGACCCTGTTTGGCGCCGACGGTGGTACAACGGGGATTGATGACGACTTCGCTGCGCGGGGCTTCAAGAATGTTGGCGCCTGGATTCTTGGAAGAAACATGTTCAGACCGTTTCGCGGTTCCTGGCCCGACATGAACTGGAAAGGCTGGTGGGGGGCAACCCTCCCTATCACATTCCAACTTTCATCTTGAATCATCACGCGCGCCCGCCCATCCAGATGAAAGGCGGTACGACATTCTACTTCGTCACGGGCGGTATTCACGAGGCGCTTGACCGGGCGCGCCGGCGCCAAGGGCACAATGACGCCTGACAACCGGTTGCCCCAACCCTCCCCCTGGGGGGATCGATCGGCCATCCGGCCGATCGATCCGATTTCAGCCGTAACCCGAAGCCACCATCTTTAGCCGGTGGAGTGTTCAATAGGTTGAAAGGCAATGTAAGCTAGCAAACCAGCCCGGTCCGGCGCGCTGATGCGCATGGCCGGCTTCAACCGTTATGCAGATTAAGGAAAACGACACGTGGAAATTTGGGTGGATGCAGACGCCTGTCCAGCCGCTATAAAGGAAATTCTTTTCAGGGCAGCAGGGCGTACCGAAACCAAGGTTACGTTAGTCGCGAATCAATATATGAGCATTCCGCGTTCAAGGTACATTTCGTGCATTCAGGTGGCGAAAGGATTTGATGTTGCTGACAACGAAATAGTAAGAAGGAGCGAAAAGGGCGACTTGGTGATAACAAGTGACATCCCGTTGGCTGATGAGGTAATCAGCAAGGGCTGTCTAGCTCTCAGTCCTAGAGGGGAATTGTTTACTGAAGAGAATATCAAAGCGAGGCTCAATATCAGAGATTTCATGGAAACGATGCGGAGTAGCGGCATACAAACAGGAGGCCCATCGGCCCTGAGTTCGAGTGACAAACAGGCATTCGGGAATCAACTTGATAAATGGCTTCAGAAAAGGAAGAGAAACGTATAAAAAGCACATAACGTCGTTCACCTCTGGCTCGCTGGAACGCTCCGTGTCCCTTGCTTGGCGTATGATGCGAAAATGACCAATCCGATCACGTGGGCAAAAAAATGAGTTTATGCGGTTGAGCTCGAAAAGGCGTGGTTTAGGGAAAATGACACTTGGCGTTATATCCGCAGCCATTGGCGGTCTATTATTGAGTGTTTCATAATGGGTTGGCATTATCCTGTCGTCATTCCCCCCAGGCGAGCCTGGGGGGCGCGCGCCGGAAGCCGGGGAGCTCCGTGCCGATCCTCATTCCCGCTTGCGCGGGAATGAGGATAATGGACCGATTGTCTGTCACCGCTGCTTTCCACTGACAATGATTGAAGTACAGCAAGTCCATGAATGAACACATGGCACTGGGCGGTTGAGCGCGACAGGACATGAAATCCATCCATCACTGTACGAACTGTGCGGCCCTTCCCCCGCCGGGAGCAGGGCAGGATGAGGGGATGGAACATCAGGTAGCTGGCGTATCGATCCCCGCTCCCCGACCCGCTCCCGGAGGGAGCGGGCGTGTGTGGGGCAGCAGTGGCCTGTCACTCATTTCTGTGAGTCTCGATAACAGTCGGTTCCGCCTGTTTGTTCACAGATGCAGGTCGTGCGGATACCTTCGCAAGGCATGTGCTAATCGGGCATGGTCACAACGTAGCTTCAAAAGCAGAGGTTGATGCGGTCATGTTAAATGCTGATGCTGCTGGCGCCACCATCGTCAAGCCAGCAGATGATACTTCCGGGGTGGTTACTCAGGTTATTTCCAGGCCCCTGATGGACACCTTTGGGAGGTAGTCTGGAACCCGCAATGGCCAGAGTGAGTATTATGATCCGACAAGGTGCTCCAACCGGCACTATAATGCGGCGCGGTTGAGCCTGAACGTTACGTAATGGAAACGCCTATGAGTGAATCCAGTCGTAAAAATATTGCGTTAGATTGTAGTTTCGCAGTCGTGTCATTGGCCGCCTTAACTTGCGGCTGGCTTTCGCTTTATTGTGATTGGTACTATTTATCCTGGGCGCCGATCGTCGTGACTGATTTATATATGTTTGCCGTAATTTTCACGGCAGCTGTAAGAGCGGATAAGAAAAAGGAGACGTACCAATGCGGCTGGGTCGCGGACTGGCTTTTTCCCAGCAGGCGCGCCGGCGTTATAACTATACCATTAATGGTTTTTGCTTTAGTTCTATCCTTTGCCGGCCTGTACTGGGGTTTACCTGGGGAGGGGAATTTTACGTATGATTTCTCGAGTCGCATGGACTCTTTATATTTCAGTCTCGTCACGCTAACAACCGTGGGGTATGGAGACTTTGCCCCCCTGAGTGAGTCCGCAAGAGAATTGGTTATTTATGAAATTAGCAGCGGCTTTTTGGTACTCATCGGTGCCTTTCCATTGCTGATATCAAGAGTCTCGGAATTTTAAGCATGGGCATGCCTAACAGGCCACTCCTGCCGACTGCATGAGCGTGCAGCCACAAGATACAAGTCCCGGTCTCCAGCCGATTTGGTGCGTTGTGGACAACGTTGTCGCTGAACGACCGTACGGAACCGGTGGTACGGAACGACGTCCGGGCCTCAAGCACTTCCGCTACGGGGCGAAGCTCTACATTATCGACGCCTTTGCTGGGTCGTGTGACCGCGTGGTCGCCATCGGCCATCACAGCGGCTCAAACCGGTATGCCAGGCTTGTCGTCGACATTCACCATGTGGAAAATTTTCGTTCCGGGTTGGCCTACAGCCCGGCTGACCTACGAATTGCCGCTGAACATTTCAAGCGCGGGGGCGACCGTGGACTGAGGCCGGGGCCCAGGAGGTGTGTACGATCTTCCCGGGATGGCAGGAACTCTGAAGCAGACATTGTTAGCAGATGTCGCATAACAGCGGGATGCAGACGGACAAGGTCAATCTGTCACAGCGTGTGCTGGCGTAAAGGAATGCGCCAGCTTGCCCTTGCCGCAGATCGCGAACGCATCAATATTTATGCTTGTAACGGTTGATAGATATTCAAATCCTCTAGAGGCGCACATAGTGAGAGGTCGCCTGGAGGCAGAGGGAATAACCGCGTTTGTTGCGCATGAGCATCATGTATGGGCTAAATGGACTATCGCGTTGGCGCTTGGAGGAGTGAAAATCCAAGTGAAAGGCGAGGATGTAGGCAATTCGCTTAAGATACTTGAAAACCTGAGAAACGGTGAATATTTGCTTGGCGAAGTGGAATCGAGTGATTATATAAGCTTATGTCCGAAGTGCGGGGATGCCAATAAGGAAAGGATCAACTGGCAATGGAAACTGGCACTGTTTGTTTTGATTCTGACATCGATTCCCTTGCCATACTCAATTTACCGGTCCAGATGCAGTGCATGCAGCCATGTTTGGAATCAAAAGGAGTTGAGGGGCTATCCAATCTGGATGCCAGCAGTTGCAATGATATTAATTCCTGGAATCTATTGGGTTATAAATGAGGCGTTTTTCTATATATGCAAAATCAATTTACTGAGCCAGCGGTGCTATTGAGGCCTGGCACGCCAGCCCGGCCCGGCGCGCTGACGCGTGCGGCTGACTTCCAGCGCTAGGCTTTTCCTCACGCCGCCAGACATGAAAATCAAACAATACCAGGTAGATGCCTTCGCAACCCGAGTATTCGAGGGGAACCCGGCGGCTGTGTGCCCGCTGGACAGCTGGCTGGACGATGGCCTGCTTCAAGCCATTGCGGAAGAAAACAATTTGTCTGAGACGGCTTTCTTCGTGCCCAGTGCAAAAGGCTTTGATCTGCGCTGGTTCAGCCCGGTCAGAGAGGTTGATCTTTGTGGACATGCCACACTGGCAACGGCTCACGTGATCTTTGACATTCTGGGCTACGCCGAATCTGCCATCACCTTTGAAACGCGCAGCGGCAATCTAATCGTGAAAAGGCAGGGTAGTCTCTTGCAAATGGATTTCCCGGCGCGCCAGCCGATCGCCTGCGAAATTTCCGAAACTTTGGTTCAGGGCCTTGGTGTGCGCCCTGTTGAGGTATTGGCCGCCGACGACTACCTGGCGGTGTTTGATTGCGAGGCAACCGTTCGCGCTATCGCGCCCAACTACGCTCTGCTCGATCAGCTGGATTTACGCGGCGTTAGTGTAACGGCTCCCGGTAACGACGTGGATTTTGTCAGTCGTTTCTTCGCTCCCAGGTATGGCATTCCGGAAGATCCCGTTACCGGTTCTGCCCATTGCGAGCTTGCGCCGTACTGGGCCAACAGACTTGGTAAAAATACCTTGTCCGCAAAACAGGTTTCCAAGCGTGGCGGCAATCTCACATGCGAGGTAACGGGCAACCGAGTGCTCCTCTCTGGTGGTGCCGTGACGTTCATGGAGGCAGAAATTGCCTTCTAAACTGACAACTCCTTCAGAAGGGACGGTCAAAATGCGGGGTTCACCACTCGCGTCGAAAATGCCAGCTTTCTGTGTTTTCCATCTTTCATGGATGTCAGTAGCGAATGAAAGACCTGTCCAAACTGCCTGATGATTTGCCTGTCCCTGTTGATGATGGCGCGTGCGCTCATTTGCCAGGAACACGCATTCCATCGGTGCCATTGACCGCGACGACTGGCGAAATCGTAAATCTCGGGGCATTGCCTGGAACTGTTGTTGCCTACGTCTACCCGATGATAGGGCGCCCCGACAGCCAGCCATTACTGGGATGGAACGAGATACCTGGCGCAAGAGGGTGTACGCCACAGAGTTGCGCCTTCCGGGATCACCACGCCGAGTTAAACAGCCTCGGGGCCAGGGTATTCGGAGTCAGCGCACAACCGTTGGAGGATCAGAAAGAAGCGAAGGTCCGTCTCGGGCTTCCGTTTGAGCTGCTCAACGACAGTCGGTTCGCGCTGGCAGAGGCGATGCGTCTCCCGACGTTCGAATACGTGAAGTCTGTGTTCTTGAAGCGGATTACCATTGTCGCCATGAACGGCATTATTTGGAAAGTCTTCTACCCGGTGTTCCCGCCTCACCGGAATGCTGAAGATGTCATTGAGTGGCTTACAAAACGCCTGACGATGCCAGCACCACCGGTTATGTTTGATGTCAGGGCGGCTATGGAAATCCAATCATATTCCTCCAAGCGGGCTGTTGAGATTGCCGACTTGTACCATCAGTCTGTTCACGCGATCGATCCGTCGCTATATACGCCGGAACAAAAAGAAGCATGGGCACCAACGCCACCTGATTATGAGCGCTGGTCCGAACGATTGAACGAGAAAAGACCGTTCATGGCGATAATTGATGATCGTGTTGTGGGTTTTATGGAGCTGGATGCGGATGGACATATTGACTGTGCCTACACACACCCGGAATTTCAGGGGATGGGAGTGGCATCCGCTCTGTATGAGCATGTACTTGCAGAAGCCAGGTCCAGAAATATCAATCGTTTATACGTTGAGGCATCGTTCATTGCCAAGCCGTTCTTCGAGCATCGCGGATTCTCTTTGGTTAGGGAAAACAGAGTACAGAGGAACGGTAGAACTCTGGTTAATTTCGTACTGGAGAAATATCCAGGCCCTGGATTATGAAAAGTATGGATTCATTGTGCCCTCAACTGCCGGGTTTCTGCTTTTCTGTACCAATACGCGCGTCTGTCAACAAAGCTGACGCAGAAGATGCGCGAAAAATCATGTTGCCATCCGGGGGGGGCAGATGAGGTATGGCAACGATTCATGAAGATTGAGGCAGGTGAAATTGCGTTATAACGAGGTGCTTGTCCTGGCGCTTGCAGCGCTGCGCCTCGTTCGCACGGCACTGCGTGGGCGTTGGGCGGAATAAGCAAGAGGAGACTTCATGTTAATCATATCTTCAGGAATGCAGAAGTCCGGGAGTGCGTATTTCTATAATGTCATCAATGAAATGATAGTTGCATCCGGCAAGGGAGTTGATGCTCGGCAGCTCAAGCATGACAGGGGGCTTGATGATGTAATGAAATGGCATAATAACAATATCGGCTCGCTGACATTACCTAAGCTTGTCAAATTGTGGAGAATAAGTGTTAATGACGGGACCTTTGCAGTCAAAACGCATTCAGGACCTGGCCAGTCTGTCAAACTACTTAACAGGTTGGGAGCGATTCGCATCGTGTATTGCTACCGAGACCCTCGCGATGTTCTGCTCTCGGCGGTCGACCACGGAAATCAAATTCTGAATAACAGCGAAAACCATACTTTCGCTAAAATGGTGGATTTTGACAAGGCTTTGAAAAGTGTTAAATCCTGGCTTGAAATCTGGAAGGCTTACACCGAAATGCCTGGAGTCCTGACCGTCAAGTATGAGGAAATGATGCAAGACCCGGTCTCTGTCGCCAAAAAGATAGAGGATTTTCTGGACATATCCATAGCGCCGGAAACGAGACAAGACATACTCTGGAAGTATTCGAAGGACAACTCAGAAGGCGATCGAAAAGGTATGCATTTCAATAAAGCCAAGACTTCCAGATACAAGACGGACATGACGGAAGAGCAGAGAAGCCTGTGCAAAGAGGTATTCAATAACTTCCTGTTAACCATGGGTTACGAATCCTGAGAAAATCGCCCGTCAAGGCGTTACGCTTCATTACCGCCGGTGAGTTTATCGTTGTTCAGGAAATGAGATGACCATATTCAGGACGGTGATGGTTGCAGCAACAATGGCGATCGCCATGTTGTCATGCTCATGCTCCCTTCAGCCGGCAAGCGCACTGCAGAGTACATATCCGGTTGCCATCGACCCCGGCAAAGTCGGGGATTATCCTGCACTCGCCAAGTCAGGAGCCGGCTACGTGTACGACGAGGTTCTGGAGTACAGGGTCTGGATTAATGCGGATGGAGATGACTATTACCATGCCTTTGCCACCTTCGAAGATGCAGATGATTACTCCGATAAGACGGAGGGAGCTGAAGAACCGATCGTGCTTGTGCTGCAGCATGAGCATATCAACGAGCCGGAACCCGGGAAGTATGAACACTCACAGGTGATCGCATTACCGAGTGGCGGGTTGAGTGGCTGGAAGGAAACAAAAGAGGGCCAGACACGATCGCAGACTTCCTTCGTGAAAAGGCGAAGGAATCTGCTTTACAATCTCCCGGGGGCGACAGTCTAAAGTCTGCGCCTCAGGAATGATGTTGGCTTGCAGGGAGACTCTGCTTAATGCCCGCATCCGGCCAAAGTTTTGACTTTGATACCTTCAAGAAGGCATTCCAGTCGCAGGATGTCGAAACATGGATAACCTTTTATGCGCCAAACGCGGAGTGGGTTGAGTATCGGCACACAAATCCTCCACATGCGCCAAACCGGGTGGTTGGCCAGCCTGAAATCAAGGCCGTTCCCGGTCGTGTAAAGGCGAGCAACATATCGATTGTGATCACGGACGAGATTCTTGGTCCGACGCGTGCCGCCTTCTGCGATACCTGTACTCTTTCAGATGGGGCGCGGCGAATAATTGAGCACGTCATCATCCATTATTCGAATGGAAGAATTATCCGTCAGGTCGATGTTGAGGCCTGGGACTGAAGTGCAGCCGATCTTTGCGTTGCAGGTGGCGTCCGGTCCGTGGCCGAACGCGCCTGGACGCAGGCATTACGCGGTGTCGTTCCGAAGACCTAACTAACGATCCGCCACTGTCCTGCAAAAGCATATCTCTGATACTCAAAGGATGGGAACATGAAAAAGTCGTGCGCGATCCAGGGCCAGGCGGCATCGGAACTGATCTCGAAAAAAATCGCCGAACTCGGGGAGTGGCGCGGGGAAACCCTCGGCAAAATGCGCAAGCTGATCAAGGAAGCAGACCCGGACGTCGTCGAGGAATGGAAGTGGAAGGGTACTCCGGTCTGGTCACACGACGGCATCATCTGCACTGGCGAATCCTACAAGAATGTCGTAAAGCTTACCTTCGCCAGGGGTGCGTCCCTGATGGATCCGGCCCGTCTGTTCAACTCGAGTCTAGACGGAAAGGTGCGCCGCGCTATCGACATCCACGAAGGAGAAGACCTCGACGAATCAGCCTTCAAGGCGCTCGTACGCCAGGCGGTCGCCATCAACAGCTCCGGCAGGTCGAAATCATCGAAGAAGGCGAAGTCCTAGGGAACGTCAACAGTCGTGCTTTATGAAATTCGTGCAATTGCCGCATTACGATACCTTCAGGCAGAAACCGCTTCGCGGGTCGGCCTGATTCAGGTGCCAGGCGCTGAAGAAAAGCATGGAAACAGAGACATTAACAGCCGGGGAATGGGGGGATTACACCCCGCTCACCAATCCTCCCCCTGAGGGGGGTTGATCGGCCGGATGGCCGACCGGTCCGGCTTGCAGCCGTAACCCGAAGCCACCGGCTTCAGCCGGTGGCGTATCCGCTACTGAAAGGAGACCATGATTGAAGCGACCTCACCTCCCCCCTCATTGAGCAGCACGGCGATTTGGAGTCCAATCCCATAACCGGAAGGAGATTGGACATGAAGAAGCGGTATCCGGAAGAGCAGATCACTGGTTTATTACGCGAGTCGGACGCCGGCATATCGGTGAAGAACCTGTCCCGACGGCACGGATTCACGGAGGTAAGAAATAACCTCTTGCGCGGTAAGCATGGCGAGATGAACATAACGGACGCCAAGCCTGGCGCTGCGACGGGGGCGGTAAAAGCGTGCTGTTTTTCATGCCGGCGGGTCCGCCTTGCCGGGCCTGGCAGCAGGATCTCCGGATATCAGTGATGCGAAGCAAGCTGCCACTATTCATTGGCGTAATACTGGGAAGTGCACACTTTGCCCTGGTGGGGATTCCGTTCATTCAGTCGAGTGGCGGTGGCGAATCGGTCGCATATCTGATCGTATTTCTGGATTTTCCCCTGTACATCGCCGCTGAGGCATTGTTCCAGCGACTGTTGCTGAGTAGCGTACCGTTCAACTTTTTCTGGTTCGTCGTGCTGGGTACTGTTATATATGCTTTGCTGGGTTATCTATTGGGCCGGATTTTTGCCGGTAACCTTGACAGAACAAACAGCGAAACCAAAGACCCAGGGGAACGCTGAATAAATCGTTTTCCGTCATTCCGGCGCACGCCGGAATCCGGTATATGACCCCGATCCTGAGGTGAATAACCTGGACGAGTTCCTGGATATCGTGGGTAAGGTCGGGTATGCATGCATCCTGGCTGATCGCTCATAACAACGGCATTAGGCTAACGCATTCGCGAGCCGCAGTATCTCGCTGGTGAACGACCGCCCATGTATGCGGTATGCCGCCCCATCGCCGCCTGATGCCTCTGTCATGCGACTTGTTTATGGACAGTAATCGAATCACAATCCGGATCAAGCGGGTCTACGAAGAACCGGATGAGGCGGATGGACGCCGCATCCTCGTTGACAGATTGTGGCCGCGCGGACTTTCGAAGGACAAGGCGAGAATAGACGTTTGGGTAAAGGAGATCGCGCCTTCAACAGGGCTGCGGCAATGGTACGGGCATGATCCGAAAAAGTGGGACGGGTTTATCAGCCGGTATACTTCAGAACTGGATGCAAAACCCGGCGTGGTCGGTGAGTTGCTGGCAGAACTGCATCCGGGCACCATTACGTTTCTCTACGGCACAAGAGAAGAAGAACTGAATAATGCGGTTGCTCTGAGGAAATATATAGAGGCGATTATCCGGACCGATGCCTTATGACAGGCGCATCCTGTACGATGCAGCAGTGCCGTATACCTGAGGTGCAAGGTGATGTGCGAATGCCCCGACCTAGCGTGTTCGATATTGCCTCACGCTATATAGCCAGACAGGAGAATTGACCATGCCAGCCAACACCATCCAGCTTCACCGTGTGCTCCGTACAACACCCGAGCGGCTCTATCGTGCGTTTCTCGATGCGGACGCGATCGCCAAATGGCTGCCACCGAACGGATTCACCTGCAAGGTCCACAGTATGGATGCCAAGGCCGGCGGCACCTACCGGATGTCGTTCACTAATTTCACCACGGGCCACAGCCATTCCTTCGGCGGAAAATATCTTGAGCTGGTGCCAGACGAGCGCATCCTGTACACGGACACGTTCGACGATCCGAATCTGCCCGGAGAAATGCAGACGACGATTATGTTGAGGAAAGTATCGTGCGGTACCGAACTGAATATCGTGCAGGAAGGCATACCCGAGTCCATTCCCGTCGAGGCTTGTTATCTGGGCTGGCAGGAATCGCTCAAACTCCTGGCCAGCCTCGTCGAGGCGGAGATTCCCGATTAGCGGAACCATCTACGTCCCTGCATAATGCTCCATCCGGTGGATGTCGAAAAGCGGATCGACAAACGTCAGACGCTACCAATGCAAATATGCCCGCACTGCAAGGCCGGGATACACCTCAGGGGACTGCGCCATGAGGGCCTTTTCGCATGCTTCAGGATATGTCCGGGCTGCGGCGGGCACTTTACGGTCGATGCCAGGACAAAACGCAACTGGACGCGGCACTGGAAGCGAAGGTAGCGTGCGGCGGCTGGTGTCCGGAGGGAAGGCGGTCCGGGTACAGCCCCCTATTGGATGCCTGCCCGGTGCAGGAACTCATCGGCGGCGGTTACCGGGCGCGTCCACCCCGCACCACGGCGCGCTTCTGTGCCTGGCGGTACGCGAGCCTTGTCGTGTTCGCCGGGCGGTTCTCGACAAGCCTTGGCGTCCGTTGCAGCCAAGCCATCCATAGGGAGGAGGTATAAAGTGAGATTCGACATCATTGCATTCTCGTTAACGGCCGGGCTCATCTGGGGTGGCGCACTCCTTCTCGTCGGCGCGGCAAACCTGGTCTGGCCGAATTACGGCCACGCCTTCCTCGAACTCACATCGTCCCTCTACCCCGGTTATCATCCCGGTAACGGTATCGGGTCCGTGATCGTGGGAACGGTATACGGGCTCGCAGACGGGACGATCGGAGGAGCGGTGTTCGCCTGGGTCTACAATCAGCTCGCATTCCGGTTCTCGGCAGGTGCCGACTAGAACCTGTCTCATGATCCCGCGCGGGCCGCGCCGCGTGGTAACAAAGCCACCGCATGCCGCCTGCAAGCGTCTGACGACAAGCCGGATCCGCGCGCAGGACGCTCCGGTATGGTCGCCCCCGCGGGCGTGGCAATCCACCGCTATGCGCATAAACAGGAGATGAAACATGTCCAGGTTGCGCTTCAATATCTCGATGTCGCTCGACGGCTTTATCGCCGGCCCCGGCCAGAGCATGGAGAATCCGCTCGGGCTCGGGGGACTGCGTCTTCACGAGTGGGCCTTCCGGCTTGCGGTGTTTCGTGCCATCCACGGCCTGGAGGGCGGGGATGTCAACGAAAGCACTCCGGTCGTCGAGGAGTCGCTCCACAATATCGGCGCCACGGTGATGGGTCGCAACATGTTTGGCGGGCATCCCGGACCCTGGGATGCCGGGAATCCCTGGGGCGGCTGGTGGGGAGATAATCCCCCGTTTCACCACCCGGTGTTCGTACTCACGCATTACGCGCGCGAACCCCTCGTACTTGAAGGGGGGACGACCTTTACCTTCGTCACCGACGGGATGGAATCGGCGCTTGATCAGGCCCGGCAGGCCGCCGGTGAAAAGGATGTATCGCTCGCCGGCGGTGCGAATGCCGCCCGGCAGTTTCTTGCCGCCGGACGCGTGGACGAGATGGAGATCAATCTCGTGCCGACGTTGCTGGGCAGCGGCGAGCGGCTGTTCGATGGGCTCGGCGACAGTCTGTGCGGCCTCGAACCGGTCCGAACGGTCACGGCGCCGGGGGTGATCCACCTCAAGTTCGCAAGGCGCTGACTGTCGCCGATGTCATCAGCCGGTGTACGGGCGGTTACGGCGCAGGCTGCCGCGAAACGGGGAGCGGATTCCGTTCCCGCCCGATCAGGCGGGGCCACCGGCACATATGACGGGCGGTCGGTCGCCCCAGGCCGGGCAAGGTGATGGCAGGGAAGGCTGGAGCGATACCGATGAGCATCCCCCGTTTTCGGGCCCGACTGCCCGGCGTCCCGGTAAGTATCGGGGATGGATACCCGCGGGTGCGGAAACCTGAAATAATCCGGGACCGGTGCATGCGGCCGGCGCATGCACCGGCGTGATCAGGCGAGGAGGGCCGCACGATGGACAGCAGCAGAACGAGTTCACTGATACTGGGTCTTTCGCTGGTCCTCGGCCTGCTCGCGCTGGGTTACCAGCTGGGCGATGCCGCGATCCGCTTCAGGGCACTTGAAAGGAGCGTGATGGTAAAGGGCCTGTCGGAACGCGAGTTCAACGCCGATGTCGTGATCTGGCCGATCCAGTTCACCGAAACCGGCAACGAGCTGGAAAGCCTGTACGGGGCCATCGAAGCCAGCACGGCGAAAATCACCGGTTTTCTGCACAAGCAGGGCTTCGCGCCGGATGAAATCACCGTCGCGTCGCCGGCGATCACCGACAAGGCGGCGCAGCAATACGGCAACAGCGCCCGGCCGGAGTTCCGGTTCGTGGCGAACCAGACCGTGACGGTCTATTCGAAAAACGTCAATGCCGCCAGGGCCGCCATGACCTCGCTGTCCGGGCTGGGGAAGGAGGGGATCGTGTTCACGGGCGGCAACTATCCCTCCCAGACCGAGTACCTGTTCACGCGTCTGAACGAGGTGAAGCCCGGCATGGTCGAGGACGCCACGCGCAAGGCCAGGGCGGTGGCGGAGAAATTCGCGGCCGATTCGCAGAGCCGGCTGGGCAAGATCAAGCGGGCTTCGCAGGGCCAGTTTAGCATCGCCGACCGGGACAGGAATACGCCCTATATAAAACGCGTCCGGGTCGTATCCACGGTCGAATATTACCTGTCCGACTGAACAATCCGGCACGGGCAATCCGTCGATGTCCGCGGTTGCCGGCACCGGAGCGCGTCCGTGACCGACCCGCCCACCGGGCATCCCGTACCGGTGCCGCCCGGCCGGTTCCTCTACCGCGCCCTGCCCGGCGGCATCTGGGCGCTGGGCTGCGTCTCGTTGCTGATGGACGCGTCCTCGGAGCTGGTTCACAGTCTGCTGCCGGTCTACCTGAGCACGGTGATCGGGGCATCCATGGTCACGATCGGCGTGATCGAGGGCGTGGCGGAGGCGGCGGCCGCCGTCACCCGGGTGTTCTCCGGTGCGTTCAGCGATCACCTGGGCCGGCGCAGGCCGCTGCTCGTCCTCGGCTACGGGCTGGCGGCGCTGGTCAAGCCGGTGTTCCCGCTTGCGAGCACGATCGGCTGGGTGTTCGCGGCCCGTCTTGTCGATCGTATCGGCAAGGGGATTCGCGGCGCGCCGCGCGACGCCCTGGTCGCGGATATCACCCCGCCGCGGCTGCGCGGAGCGGCCTACGGCCTGCGCCAGGCACTCGATACGCTGGGTGCCTTCCTCGGACCGCTGCTGGCCATGTGTTTCATGGCGTGGCTGCTGGATGACATCAGGGCGGTGTTGTGGATCGCAGTGATCCCGGCACTGCTCGCCGTGGTGGTACTGGTATCCGCGGTGCACGAGCCCGTGACTGTACCGCAGACGCCCGCGGCGCGCAGCGGTCTGACGCTGGCCGCCGCGCGGCGTCTGCCACGGCGCTACTGGCACGTCGTCGCTCTCGGCGCGGTCTTCACCCTGGCGCGTTTCAGTGAGGCCTTCCTCGTCCTGCGCGCGCGCGACGTCGGGCTCGCCATCGGCTACGTGCCGCTGATCATGGTCGTGATGAACGCGGTCTACGCCGTGTTCGCCTATCCCGCCGGTCTCCTCGCAGACGCACTGGCACCGCGCCGGCTGCTGGTGATCGGCCTTGGCGTGCTGATGGCTGCCGACGCGTTGCTGGCGCTGGCGGTCTCGCCCGTGCAGGCCCTGGCCGGCGCGGCACTGTGGGGACTGCACATGGCCTGCACACAGGGCCTGCTCGCCAAGCTGGTGGCTGACACCGCGCGGTCCGGATTGCGCGGCACGGCGTTCGGTATCTTCAACCTGGTCGTCGGCATCGCGCTGCTGCTGGCCAGCCTGACCGCCGGTGTACTGTGGAGTGCCTGCGGCCCGGCGGTCACGTTCATCGTCGGGGCGGTGTTCGCCGCGCTGGCGGCGGCGGGCCTGCTACTGTACCGCCCGCGGGCGAGGGGATGACACGGCGGATGGCGATTCCCCCGGCCGCCTTGTGGCGCCCGGCAGGGCGTATCTGGTAGATTGGCCCGCACGGGTATCGGTCCGCGGGTGAAGCGCAGCTTCGAACGCCAGGATGCCGGGGTGCGATCACGAACAAGCCGCGGGGTGGGATACGCATGAAACAGCTGGATGTCGCTGATCAGGCCTTCATCGACAGGCGCCGGCACCTGCTGCGCTGGTGGTCGCCGGCGCTGCTGTCGATGCTGGCCCTGCTGGCGGGGACGTGGTGCTACTTGTATGTACGGCATCCGTTGATGGCCAATCCGTCCTACGTCGTGGACGCCGTGAATAACGGCACCCTGTCCGCTGAAAGCCTGCGTCTGTCGGCCGTGATGCTGCCGGTGGTGGTGGGCTTCCTGTTCGTCGTGACCGCCGCCATGCTGTGCTATCTGCACCTCGCGATCAGGCATGAACGCAGGTATCACGCGCTGCTCGGCAGGCTGAGTTGACATGCGGTTCCGTGACGCGGGTTCCGGCATTCCCGGCAGGACGATGAAGGGCAAGATACGCGTGCTGTACCTGCTGGCCCTGGCCGCGCTGCTGGCGGGGTTGTTCGATCCCCTGACCAGTATGGCGAACGGGCACATGGTATGGCTCGACATGGTGATGTCGTTGTCCTGCGCGATCCTGGTGTTCACCTGGTATTACCTCGATTCCGACGAGCGGTCCTACCGGCGTACGCCGATGCTGAACATCATGGTGGTGGCCGCGGGTGTTCTCGCCATACCCTATTACCTGTTCCGCTCCCGCGGGGCGCAACGCGGCCTGCAGGCGGTGGGGCTGTTCATGCTGGCGTTGCTGACATGGTTTGCCATTGCCGCGGCGGGGCTCGTCCTCGGCGAGTGGTTGTTTCCGGTGAGGTAGGCGGGTCCGCGGACAATCGGTGCCCCCGTACCCGATCCGGCGTGCACGCGCCGGTACCGGTCTACGTCGCATCCCGCGGCGCCGGCCGATGTACTCTGACCTTCATCCGGTTTACTATCGGCGCAGCCTCGCACAGGCCGGCAGATTCCGCATGAAAACGCACATTCTCTTCCTTTTTGCGCGTACCGATGTCGGCCGGGTGTTCGCCCACGGGCTGACCGTGGCCGCCCGGGTCTCGCCGTGGGGTCGAAAGCGAACATCCTGATCAACACGCGCAACGGCGCCGCCTCAGCCGGCGCCGCTGGCGCACGGGAAAGCAGAAGCAACTCAGGAGTCAGCGCATGATCGAATGGTTTTCCAGTCCCGAGGCGTGGATCGCGCTGGGCACGCTGACGGCCCTGGAGATCGTGCTGGGTATCGACAATATCATCTTCATCTCCATCCTCGTCGGGCGGCTGCCGGCGCACCGGCGCGATTTCGCGCGCACCGTCGGACTCGCGCTGGCCATGCTCACGCGCTTGGGACTGCTGTTCTCGATCGCCTGGGTGGCCGGTCTGACCGCACCGTGGTTCAGTGTGCTGGGGGAGGCGATCTCCGGTCGCGATATCGTCCTGATCGGCGGCGGCCTGTTCCTGCTGGGCAAGGCCACGTTCGAGATCCACACCAGCCTGGAGGGCGAGGCGGAGCACCGCCAGCCCGGTACGGTCGCGGGCATGGGCGTGGTACTGGTCCAGATCGCGGTACTGGATATCGTGTTCTCGCTCGACTCGGTCATCACCGCCGTCGGCCTGGTCAGACACGTCTCGATCATGGCGATCGCCATCGTGTTGTCCGTCGTCGTCATGCTGTTCGCCGCCAGGCCGATCGGTGACTTCGTCGATGCGCATCCCACCATCAAGATACTGGCGCTGTCGTTCCTGATCATGGTGGGCGTGACGCTGATGATGGAGGGATTCGACGTGCACGTACCGAAAGGCTATATCTACTTTGCCATGGCCTTCTCGGTGGCCGTCGAGATGCTCAACCTGCGCATGCGCAAGCGCCTGGCTGAGCCGGTGCGGCTGCACAAGAGACTGGAAGACTGAGCCAGCGTCCGCGCGGGCCGGAATTATTCCGTACACCGCCGGTCGTAATTACGGTATGCGCGCAGACGGCGCCGTTCGGCCATGCCGACGGCCGGCCGGGCCGCGGCTGAATACCGGGAGGAGAATCATGAATATGAGAAATTACATTGCCTTGCCCGCGCTCCTGGTGGCCGTCGCCGTGTGCGCCGGCACGCCGCCCGCGCCGGCACCGAACGGTCTCGAGCTGCCTGACGGGTACCGGGACTGGCGCGTGATCGGCAGCTCGCACCGCACGGACAACGACACCCTGCGCGTTATCCTCGGCAATGACACGGCCGTCGCGGCGGCGCGAACCGGCCGGACCCGGCCCTGGCCGGATGGCACCATCCTCTGCAAACTGGTATGGAAGGATGCCGTGCACCCGGCCTGGGCGCAGGCCACGGTGCCGGGAGAGTTCGTGCAGGCGGAATTCATGTTCAAGGATGCGGACAGGTTTCGTGCGACCGGCGGCTGGGGGTTCGCGCGCTGGAAGGGGCTCGACCAGGCGCCATACGGCAGCGACGCCGGTTTCGTACAGGAATGTTTCGGCTGCCATACACCGATGAAGGACAATGACTACGTGTTCACGCACCCCGCGGTCCTGCCGTAGACCGGGTATAGCGGTCACGGACGCAGTCCATTTCCGCGCTCGCCGGGGCTGAGGCCATGACACAGGACAGGAAACCCGGAACCAAACGGCTCGATGCGGTCGTGGCCAGGGCGCACCAGGACCGCGCACAGCGCGAGGCGGGTTACCGGGAGCAGGCGCTCAGGCTCTATCCCTGGGTGTGCGGGCGCTGCGCGCGCGAATTCACCCGCGTCAACCTGCATGAACTGACGGTGCACCATCGCGACCACAACCACGACAACAACCCGCCCGACGGCAGCAACTGGGAGTTGCTCTGCCTGTACTGCCACGACAACGAACATGCGCGTTACCTTGAACAGCGGAACGCGGCCGCAGGCGGCGCGGGCGGGGATGCCCCGACGACCTCCCACAAGGCGCTGGCCGGACTCGCCGATCTGTTGAAGAAAAAGGACGGCTGAGGCACGCCCCATCGATCGTTGCAGGCGCGTTTTGCGAGGACGTACCCGGTGTTCCTGTCGCCCGCGACTCGGGAAGGTACCTGTCCGTCGCGCGATCCCGGCCCTTAGACAGATCGTCGCCGCGCGGCGGCCACTGTATCGAGCCCGGATCTCTCACCCTGCGGCGGGGGACACGGTCAGGCTACGTGATCGCCGAGAAGGGGCGCACAGTAATTTAGACTTGCAGAAGGAAGCGTTGATTTGGAGTCCTCGTATAGGGGATCTGTAAACCCCCCGCCTTCAGGCGGCGGATCAACCTGTATGCAAATACTATTCAGCAGGACGTGGGCCAGCGACATAAAGGGTTCCTTAACGGCAACTGCTCCTGCGTTGCTCTCGGCTCTGGCGTCCTGCTTCGCTCTACCGAGTCCATCCATGGACTCGTACCGCCGCGACATGGCCCGGGCCAGCTTCAAGACCGCTTCGCGCGCTGACCTTCTCCCTGTCGGCGTCCCTACGGGAGAAGGTCAGCGCGTGTCCCCGCGCAGGCGGGGAATGAGGGGATAGAAATAAAGGAAACTCTGATTTATTCGCATGTATCCCCATGAGTACTTACCTCAAGGGGATACATGCGGATTTATTCGTCATTCCGGGCGAAGCACAGCGTAGACCCGGAATCCAGCTGTCAGGATTCAGGCCGTTACCGGATTCCGGCCTGCGCCGGCATGACGGAAAACGAATTATTCAGAGTTTCCTGAAGTATTTTTCTGTTTTACTCCCCTCTCCCCAACCCTCCCCCTGAGGGGGAGGGGGATAATCGGTTTAGTCCCGGCTCGTGTCGTGCTGATCGAACCAACCCTCCCCCTGAGGGGAGGGGGATAATCGGTTTAGTCCCGGCTCGTGTCGTGCTGATCGAACCAACCCTCCCCCTGAGGGGGAGGGGGTTGATCGGCCGGATGGCCGATCGATCCGGCTTGCAGCCGCAACCCGAAGCCACCGGCTTTGACCGGTGGAGTATCTACTCGTCATTCCGGGCGAAGCGTAGCGTAGACCCGGAATCCAGCTGTCAGGATTCAGGCCGTTACCGGATTCCGGCCTGCGCCGGCATGACGGAAAACGAATTATTCAGAGTTTCCTGAAGTATTTTTCTGTTTTACTCCCCTCTCCCCAACCCTCCCCCTGAGGGGGAGGGGGATAATCGGTTTAGTCCCGGCTCGTGTCGTGCTGATCGAACCAACCCTTCCCCTGAGGGGGAGGGGGTTGATCGGCCGGATGGCCGATCGATCCGGCTTGCAGCCGCAACCCGAAGCCACCGCTTTGACCGGTGGAGTATCTACTCGTCATTCCGGGCGAAGCGCAGCGTAGACCCGGAATCCAGCTGTCAGGATTCAGGCCGTTACCGGATTCCGGCCTGCGCCGGCATGACGACAGGTTAAGGACAACCGATTAATCAACGCTCAGTAATGAAAAGCGCCGGGATCCGGCAGCGAACGCCCTGCGCCTGGAGAATACCTGTCCCGGTGAATTTCGCGGCTAGCCGGTGACCTTCACCAGCGTGCTCTCCACGCCGCGCTGCCTGAGCAGGCGGCGGGCCTTGTTCAGCGCGTCGAGGTCGCTGAACGGACCGACACGTACCCGATGCCAGGTCGTCTTGTTGTCGATAGTGACCTTCTGGATGCTGGTCTCCAGGCCGAGCAGCGCCAGCTCGGCCTTGAAGCGGTCGGCCTGTTTGCCGTTCCGGAAGGAGCCGACCTGCAGGAAATAGGTGCCGGGCTGCTCGACCTGCCGGACACCCTGTTCGGGCTTGCCGGTGATCTCCTGCTCCGGCACCACCACCTCCATCTCCGGCAGCAGGGTGTAGAAATCGAAGCGCGGTTTCGGCGGTGGCGGCACGTCGGCCTTCCCGTCGGTCGCCGTATCGGCGGGCGCCTCGGGCGGGGGCGGGATGGTTTCCTTGACGAATACCTGCTGCACCGGTGTCGCCTGCATCCTGATGTAGACGAGGAAGGCCACGAACAGCCCGATCGCAAGGCCGGAGATCACCCCCACCCAGGGCGAGAGCGCAGGCTTGCTGCGGCGGGCGTGTGCGCGGTGCTTGTAATCGCGTGGCATGGGCTTGGGCCGGCCTACATGGCATCCGGCGCGGATACACCCAGCAGCCGCAGGCCGTTCTCCAGCGTCTGCCGGGTCGCCTCGATCAGCGCCAGGCGCGCGTTGCGCAGCGGGCTGTCTTCGATGATGAACTTGTGCGCGTTGTAATAGGTGTGGAAATCGTTGGCCAGTTCGCGCAGGTAATGCGTCAGCTGGTGCGGTTCGTGGCCGAGCGCCGCGCTCTCCACTACCTCGGGGTAGCGCGATAGGTTGACCAGCAGCGCGTCCTCGTGCGGTGCGGTGAGCTTGTTCAGCGCGGCCAGGCCCGCGTCCGGTTCCCAGTGCAGCTGTTTCTCGGCGAGCTGCCGGAACACGCTGCGCACGCGTGCATGGGCGTACTGGATGTAGTAGACCGGGTTGTCGCTGGACTCGGACTTGGCGAGGTCCAGGTCGAAGTCCATATGCTGTTCGCATTTGCGCATGACGTAGAAGAAGCGCGCGGCGTCGTTGCCGACCTCGTGGCGCAGCTCGCGCAGCGTGATGAACTCGCCGGAGCGCGTCGACATCTGGGCCTTCTCGCCGTGGCGGTAGAGGATCGCGAACTGCACCAGCAGCACGTCGAGCCGGTTCGGATCGTCGCCGAGCGCGCTGAGCGCGGCCTTCACGCGCGGCACGTAGCCGTGGTGGTCGGCGCCCCAGATATCGATGACGCGCTGATAGCCGCGCTCCAGCTTGTTGGCGTGGTAGGCGATGTCGGAGGCGAAGTAGGTGGTCTGGCCGTTTTCGCGCACGATGACCCGGTCCTTTTCGTCACCGTAATCGGTGGAGCGGAACCACAGCGCGCCGTTGCGTTCGTACACGTGACCGCTTTCCATCAGGCGCTCCACGCAGCGCATGACCGCGTTGCTCTCGGTGAGCGAGCGCTCCGAGAACCATGCGTCGTAACGGACACCGAACTCCTCGAGGTCGCGGCGGATGTCGCCGAGGATGGCGTCCAGACCCGCGTCGAACACGCGGCGGTAATCGGCTGCGCCGAGCAGGACCTTGCTGCGCGCGATCAGGCCGTCGATGTGCGCTTCCTTGTCGCCGCCGGCCGGCGCATCGGCCGGCACGCCCTCGAACACGACCTCCACGGGATGGTGCAGCGCAGCGCCGCCCTCGCGGTGCAGCGTGGCCGCGATGTCCCATACGTAGTCGCCCTGGTAGCCGTTGGCCGGGAACACCACGGTGTCGCCGCAGAGTTCCAGGTAGCGCAGGTAGACGCTGGCGGCAAGGATGTCCATCTGGCGCCCAGCATCGTTCACGTAGTATTCGCGGTGCACGTCGAAACCGACCGCCTCGAGCAGGTCGGCGACGGCGGCCCCGTAGGCCGCACCGCGGCCGTGCCCGACATGCAGCGGCCCGGTGGGGTTGGCGGACACGAATTCGACCTGTATGCGCTGTCCCGCGCCCCGCTCGCTGCGCCCGAACGCGGCACCGTGTTCCAGCGCCGCGCGCACCGTACCGTGCCAGGCATCGGGGCCGAGATGAAAGTTGATGAAACCGGGGCCGGCGATCTCGATGCGGCTGATTTCGGTCCCGGGCGTGATGGCCTCGACCAGCAGCCCGGCCAGTTCACGCGGCTTGCGCTGCGCCGGCCTGGCCAGCAGCAGGGCGAAATTGGTCGCGTAATCGCCGTGCGCACGGTCGCGCGTACGCTCGATCAGGATGTCCGGCAGGCCCTCGGACGGCAGCGAACCGGCGATCTGCAACCGGTACACGGCGTCGGCCACGATGCTGGCGATATGTTTTTTCACGTGATCCCTGGATGCGGCACGGCAGGCCGCGTATGTCGGCTATCGACAGTCACCGTCGCCAGCAGCTGTCCCGACGACATTCACTGCACTATCAACAACCCGTCACCGAACACAATACATGAAGCCGTTGCTATTGACCGGCTATGGAAAATACCAGCCGCTGCACAGGCGATGCGTCCCTGCTCGGCAACCACATCCTGCGTTGCTCTCGGCCCTGGCGTCCTGCTTCGCTCTACCGAGTTCCTGCATGGACGCCTAGCGCCGGCATGGCCCAGGCCGGCTTCCCGACCGCTTTGCGGTCTCACCTTCTCCCTGCCGGTGTCCCGGAGGGAGAGGCGGCAGGCAGCAAACGGGTCCGCATCCGCTGATACAAGCCGGTTATTATCCGGCCCGCCGGTTTTCTTGCAACCGATCAATAGGTGTCCACCGGGTCGACATCGACCGACCAGCGCACGTGACGGGAGGCGCGATCCTGCTCCAGGGCCCGGGTCAGCGTCGCCAGCAGTTGCTGCAGGTTGCCGCGCTGGTCCGATTGCAGCAGCAGCTGGGCACGATAACGTCCGGCACGGCGCTCCATGGTGGCGGGCACCGGCCCCCAGGCCTCGACACCGCTGACGGCGGCGGTGTCGATCCGCGTCCGCAGGTCTTCCAGGAAGCGCACCGGCGCGGCGGCATCGGCGGCCTCGGCGCGCAGCAGGGCGAGGTGGGTGGTCGGCGGCAGGCGCGCCGCCTGGCGTTCCTCGAGCGCGGCCCGGGCGAAGGCGGGGTAGCCGTGCGTGACCAGCAGCTGCAACAGCGGATGGTTGGGGTGGGCGGTCTGGATCAGGACCAGCCCCGGACGGTCGTGGCGCCCGGCCCGGCCGGCAACCTGAACGATGAGCTGGGCCATGCGCTCGCTGGCGCGGAACTCGGTGCTGAACAGGCCATGATCGGCGTCGAGGATGCCGACCAGCGTCACGTTGGGGAAGTGGTGGCCCTTGGCCAGCATCTGCGTACCCAGCAGCAACTGGCGCCGCCCGCCGCGCGCGCGTTCCAGCAGCGCGTCCAGCGCACCCTTGCGGCGCGTGGTGTCGCGGTCGATGCGCACCCGCTCCACGTCCGGAAAGTGTTCCGCCAGTACCTGTTCGATGCGCTCGGTACCCTGGCCCAAGGGGTGCAGATCATTCCCGTGGCAGGCAGGGCAGGTCCTGTCGACCGGCCGCTGGCTGCCGCAGTGGTGACAGTGCAGGCGGTTGTCGCTCTGGTGCCAGGTCATCCGGGCGTCGCAGCGCCGGCATTCCGCAACCCAGTCGCAGTCGTAGCACATCAGGGTCGGGGCGAAGCCACGCCGGTTCAAAAACAGCAGCACCTGTCCGTCCGCCGCGAGGTGTTGGCGGATGCGCGCCCGCAGCGTGTCGGACAGTCCCTGTTCCAGCGGCTGATGGCGCACGTCGACCAACTCGTAAGCCGGCAGCTCCGCCGTGCCGGTGCGTTCCGGCAACTCGAGTCGCTGGTAACGTCCCTGTTCGACGTTGAACAGGGTTTCCAGCGACGGTGTGGCCGAACCCAGCATCACCGGCACACCGAGGTGCCGGGCGCGCCACACGGCCAGGTCGCGCGCAGAATAGCGGAACCCGTCCTGCTGCTTGAGCGAGGCATCGTGCTCCTCGTCGACGATGATCAGGCCGGGCCGCGCCAGCGGCGTGAAGACGGCCGAGCGTGTACCGATAATGACCGGCGTCTGGCCCGTGCGCGCCTGCTGCCAGGCCGACAGGCGTTCGCGGTCGCTCAGGCCGGAGTGTAGCACGGCCAGCGGGACCGGCAGGCGCCGCGCGAAGCGTGTCACCAGCTGCGGGGTGAGACCGATTTCCGGTACCAGCAGCAGGGTCTGGCGACCGTGCGCCAGTACCTGTTCGATGAGGCTGAGATACACCTCGGTCTTGCCGCTGCCGGTGACGCCTTCCAGCAGCCAGGGTCGAAAGGCATCGAGCTGCGCCAGCACGGCATCGACGGCCCGTTGCTGGGCGGGATTCAGGGCGTGACCGGCTGCCGTCGCCGTGCCGTCGGTCCGTGCCGGCGTCGACGGCGTGAAGGTCTCGATCCAGCCCTTGTCGAGAAGTGCGCGCAGTACCGCGGCCGGTGCCGGCAGTGCCTCGCGCTCGATTCCGGCGGGATGTGGCTGCAGGGCGGCGATGACCGCGGCCTGGCGTGGTGCGCGAGCGAGCGATGCGCTAGCGACGGCCGCCCCGGCCGCGGTCAGACGCCAGCGGGTGAGGTCCGCCATCCCGGGGGGATGGCCTTGTCGCAACAGGGCCGGCAGCGCGGCGGCGAAGGCCTCGCCGACGGGATGCTGATAATAGCGACTGGCCCAGGACACCATCGCGAGGATGTCCGCCTCGATCACGGCTTCGCGATCCAGCACGGCCTGTGCATGCTTGAGTTTTGTGCGCTCGATGTCCGAATGTGTAACGACCTCCAGCAACACACCGACGACGGTCCGTCGCCCGAAGGGTACGCGCACACGCTGTCCCGGGTGCAGGGTGGACAGCACCGTCCCCTCCGGTGGCAGGTAATCGAAGCGGCGATGCAACGGTGTTGGTACGGCGACACACAGAATCGGTTGGCTCATGTCAGGATTGTCAGCGAGCGCCACGGGAGGACGTCATCGTTTAGCGACACTGACCGAGAATAAATATCACCATTTACGGCTAAGCGCTTCATCTCATTGGGAGTCATCTGTTATCCACAAAAGCGGTGGATAACTCTGTGGACTATTTGTGGTCGAGAATCTCAAGTGCCTATATTTGCAGTACCGGTGTTAGATTGGCAGATTTTTATCCAAAAATATTATTCTTATAAAAACAATGATATGTAGTTAATAATAAGGTTCTTATATTTGTAACATTTCAATCCGCGCGAATTTCGGGCGCTGTTCCGGCGCTGTGTATAAGCGCAGCCGGGATGCCCGGCATGCACGGCAGTTTAAGAGTCGTTCTACGTCAAATAACGGACAGATTTTGGTCCTGGTCTGCACGATTTTGTGTTGCAACGGCACGACAATCGGGCGGGGTTTGCCGTGCGTGGTCATGATAGCATCGGTCCGCCCGTACGTATCGCTGTCGTCAACCCCGGCCCCGCCCCGTCGGCGCGCGCCGGGATCGGCGGGCCGGAACGGCACCGTCCCGTCATCGTCCAGGACACGGCATGGCGGGCATGGTGCAGCCGGCGCGACACAAATGTGCAGCAACAAGACCATGGGCCGGAACCGCCCGGACCCGTAGGCTGCATTGCAATGACGCGCCGCTGCCGTCGCCCCGCTTGCCCGAACGGCGTGTCCTGTGCGGCGCGGCACGCCTCTCGGACGACACGCGGGATGATGGAACCGGTTTCAGATCGTCTTGATGGACTGGATCAGCTCGCCGACCATGGCCTGGCCGTCCCCGTAGAGCATGCGGGCATTGTCGGCGTAGAACAGGGCATTTTCCACGCCGGAGAAGCCCTTGCCCTGACCGCGCTTGATGACGATTACGTTCTTCGCCTGGTCGACGTTCAGGATCGGCATGCCGTAGATCGGGCTTTCCGGGTTGGTGCGTGCCAGCGGGTTGACGACATCGTTGGCGCCGATCACCAGGGCCACGTCGGTCTTCGGGAACGAGGGGTTGATCTCGTCGAGGTCGTAGAGCAGGTCATAGGGCACGTTGGCCTCGGCCAGCAGTACATTCATGTGTCCCGGCATGCGGCCGGCGACCGGGTGGATGGCGAACTTCACATCAACACCGCGCTTGATCAGCAGCTCCGTCAGTTCCTGGATCTTGTGCTGTGCCTGCGCCACGGCCATGCCGTAGCCGGGCACGATCACCACGCGTTCGGCATAGGCCATCATGACCCCGGCGTCGGCGGCATCGATCGCCTTCTGGCTGCCGCCGACTTCATCGGCCGTGCCCGCCTCGAGGCTGCCGAAGGCGCTGAACAGAACACTGCCGATGGAACGGTTCATGGCCTTCGCCATCAATTGCGTGAGCAGGGTACCGGCCGAGCCGACCACGGTCCCGGCGATGATCATGGCGGCATTGTCGAGTACGAAGCCCTCGAAGGCGACGGCCAGGCCGGTCAGGGCGTTGAACAGGGAGATCACCACCGGCATGTCGGCGCCGCCGATGGGCAGGGCCATCATGACGCCGTAGGCCAGTGCCAGTACGAAGAACAGCAACACCAGGCCGCTGGCCAGCTCGCCCTGCACGACCAGCCAGGCGCCGGTACCGATCGCGGACACCAGCAGGGCGAGGTTGAAGACCTGTTGCCCCGGGAAGCGCAGCGGCCTGCGTGCCCAGCCCTGCAGCTTGGCGAAGGCGATCAGCGAACCGGAAAAGGAGACCGAGCCGATCAGCGCGCCGGCCAGGGCCAGGGCCAGGAAGGTCGTGGAGGGGTACTGCCCCTTGAGCAACTCGACCGCGGCAATCGCGCCGGCCGCGCCGCCGCCCATGCCGTTGTAGAGCGCGATCATCTGCGGCATGTTGGTCATGGCGACCCGCCTGCCCGACCAGAACGCCAGCCCGCCGCCCAGCACGATGGCTGCGGTCATCGGCAGGTAGTTGTGCATCCCCGGGTAGAAGAAGGTAATGGACGTGGCGACCAGCATGCCGATGCCGGCCCAGACGATGCCGCCACGCGCCGTGACCGGCGAGCTCATGCGCTTGAGGCCGAGGATGAACAGCACGGCCGATGCGAAATAGCTGATCTGTATTGCGCTGTCCATCAGCCGGCCCCCTTCTTGCTGCGTTTGAACATCTCCAGCATGCGTTCCGTGACGACGTAGCCACCGACGGCATTGCCGGCCGCCAGCACGACACCGAGGAAGCCGATGACCTGCTCCAGGGCGGCGTGGGCGTGGCCCAGGGCGACCATGGCGCCGACCAGGACGATGCCGTGGACGAAATTGGAACCGGACATCAGCGGCGTGTGCAGGATGACCGGTACCCGGCTGATGATCTCGTAGCCGGTGAAGGCCGCGAGCATGAAGATATAGAGTGCTGTCATCCCGGCAATCATGACTGACCTCCTTCGACCCGCTCGCGCGTGAGTTCATGCTGGATCCTGCCGTCGCGCGTGAGCACGCTGGCCGCGACGATCTCGTCCTCCCAGTCCGGATTGATGTCGCCGTCGCGGACGATCAGCGACAGGAAATTGAACAGGTTCCTGGCATACATCTCGCTGGCGTGCACCGGCATCATGGCCGGAACGTTGAGGGGGCCGTAGATCATGACCAGTTCGTGACCGAAGGACTCGCCGGGTATGGTCAGCTCGCAGTTGCCGCCGCTGTAGGCGGCCAGGTCGATGATGACCGCGCCGGGTTTCATCTGCTCGACCATGGCGGTGGTGATGATTTTCGGCGCCGGACGTCCGGGTACGGCGGCGGTGGAGATGATCGCGTCGGCCTGCGCGACGTGCTCGGCCAGCACCGCCATCTCCTGTCGCTTTTCCTCATCGGACAGTTCGCGGGCGTAGCCGCCGGCGCCGGCGGCGTTGACCTTCACGTCGACGAAGCGGGCGCCCAGCGATTCGACCTGTTCACGCGTCTCGGGGCGCACGTCGTAGGCCTCGACCATGGCGCCGAGCCGCTTGGCCGTCGCGATCGCCTGCAAACCGGCCACGCCCACGCCGATGACCAGTACCTTGGCCGGGCGGATGGTGCCGGCGGCCGTGGTCAGCATGGGGAAGAAGCGCGCCGTCCGGTTCGCGGCCATCAGCGCCGCCTTGTAGCCGCCGATCGAGGCCTGCGAGGACAGCGCGTCCATGTTCTGGGCGCGCGAGATGCGCGGGATCAGTTCCATGGCGAGCCCCGTGATCCGGCGATCGCGCAGTGCGATGACGCGGTCATCGAACGCGTGCGGGTGCAGGAAGCCGATGACGAGGGTGCCCTCGCGCAGCAGGGCGATGTCGTCCGGGACCAGCGGGTCCACCGTCAGGACGATATCCGCCTCCCCGAGCAATGCCGCCCGGTCGTGGACGATCTCCGCGGCGGTGTAGTCGCGGTCGCGGTAATAGGCGGCGCTGCCGGCGCCGGCCTGGACGCGGACCTGCACGCCCTGCTTGACCAGCTGTTCGGCGACGGTGGGAATGAGTGCGACACGACGCTCGCCGGGGGTCAGTTCATGGGGCACGGCAATTCGAATCGGCATGGCGATCTCCGATGCGACTTGTCGTGCCTGCGGCCCGGGGCAAGTTACATTTGGGTGGTGTATGTTCCGGCCGGCTCGGGTTCCGGTCAGATCCCGGCCGGGCGATTTGGGGAATCTTAGATCATCTCCGGGCCGAAAAAAAGCAAAAAAGGGGCCGGATAGATTCCCCGGAATTTAATGGGTATCAGGCGCCCATCCCCATGTTGATGTAACCGGTCGGGCACACCTCGGCGCAGATGTGGCAGCCGATGCAGCGGTCGTAATCGGTGTACACGTAACGGCCCATGGTCGCGTGGTCCTTCGGCGTGCGCTTGACGGCATCCTGCGGACAGTAGATCACGCAGTTGTCGCACTCGAAGCACATGCCGCAACTCATGCAGCGCCCGGCTTCGGCCTGGACCTGCCGTTCGTCGAGACCGCGGAAGCGCTCCTCGAAATGGCCCAGCACCTCGTCGGCGCCGACGCCGGTCTCGCTGCGCCTGTTGCGCGGCGTGAACGGAAAATGCCCGAGGTAGAGCATCTCGTGCGGGATGATCTCGCTCTGCGAGCGGTCCTCGTAGTTGTGCACCGCGTAGGTGGCGCTGTCGGTACCCCATTCCTGGATGTGCGGATATTCCGCCGGCGCCAGCGCGGACTCGCGCAGCTTTTCCAGCAGGTTGAAATGGTGCACGTCGACCTTGGGCCGGCGGGCGGCCCCGGTCTGGCGCAGGTAGCGGTCGATGCTGTCCACGGTGACGGCGGCCTGCCCGATGGCGGTGGTCAGCAGGTGCGGGCGCACGATGTCGCCGCAGGCGAAATAGCCCGGCTTGTCCGGGAGCTGGAAGAATGCGTCGGCGTCGATCAGGCCGCGGCCGTTGTCGAAACGCTCCAGTCCGGTCATGTCGCCGGACTGACCCACGGCCGGCACGACCAGGTCGCATTCGATGTCGAATTCCGTGCCGGGCTTTTCGACCATCTTGCCGCTGTTCCAGTCGACCTCGATGACGCGCAGCGCCTTCGCGCGGCCGTCCGCGTCCAGCACCAGCTCGACCGGCAACAGGTTGCCGCGCAACTCGATACCTTCCTTTTTCGCGGTGAACCGTTCGTGCTCGGCCGCCGGCATGTGCTCGATCGGGCGCCGGTAGATCAGAAGTACCTCGGAACCCTCGCGGCTCGCGGTGGCGGCAACGTCGTGTGCGGTATGGTTGCGGATCACCGCCTCCGGGCGGTCGTTTTCGTGGGTGGCGCTGATATGGCCGAGACGGCGCGCCACCGAAACCACGTCCATGGCGGTGTCGCCGCCGCCGATCACCACGACCCTGCGCGCGGCGAAGTGCATGCGGCCCTCGTTGAAGGCGGACAGGAAGGCGACGCCGCTCACGCAGTTGGGCGCGTCGCCGCCCGGTATGTTCAGGGTGCGGCCCTGCTGTGCGCCGATGGCCAGCAGGATGGCGTCGTTGTCCTTTTCCAGTTGCTCGAAGCTGATGTCGCGGCCGACGCGGGTCTGCATGCGCACTTCCACGCCCATGTCGAGGATGCGCCGGATCTCGCCGTCCATGACGTCGCGCGGCATGCGGTAGCCCGGGATGCCGTAACGGGTCATGCCGCCCAGCTCCTTACGCTCGTCAAAGAGGGTGGCGCCGTGGCCCAGCCGGCGCAGCTGGTAGGCGGCCGCCAGGCCCGCGACCCCGCCGCCGATGATGGCGACCTTTTTGCCGGTTTCCTGCGCCGGGCGTGCGAAGGCAAGCTGCGTGGCCAGCGCGTGGTCGCCGATGAACTGTTCGACCGAGTTGATGCCGACGAAGTCCTCGACCTCGTTGCGGTTGCAACCTTCCTGGCAGGGCGCCGGGCAGACCCGGCCCATGATGGCGGGGAACGGGTTGGCGTCGGTCGAGCGGCGGAAGGCATATTCCTGCCAGGACATGCCGGCCGGCGGCTTCTCGATGCCGCGCACGATCTGCAGCCAGCCGCGGATATCCTCACCGGACGGGCAGCTCCCCTGGCAGGGCGGGGTGCGGTGCACATAGGTCGGACATTTATAGGACGTATCCTCGTTGAAGATATCGTCGGTCCAGCGCTTCCAGGTATGGTCGTTGTCGGCGTAGCGACGGAAGGTCAGCTTGTCTGACATGGCCTGCATCGTCCTCGTGGAGGATTTTTTAAGGCTTGTCATCTTACTTTAACGGGCCGTGTAGTAAAACATGTCCTGACCCGCGCGGAAGGGCGCGCGCGCTTGTCTGGTGCACGTTTATTGAACATGCTAGGCTTCGGTGCAGTAAAAAAAGCACAAAACCAGAAGGGTATGCGGCTTGGTAACGGCAGCGGCCGGGGCCCCGCGGGTCAGGATATGGTCGATTTGAGTCATCAGGTGTTGCGCACCGACGTATCGGGTATGCCGCTGGAATGGATCGGCTACCAGACCGCGGTGCGCCTGTATCACCTCGAGCAGGTGGCCTACACCTGCGGTACGCTGCTGTACCGTGTGCACGGCGGGATCTGCGCGAAGACCGGCCGCCAGAGCGTGATCGAGGTCAATTCCATTATCGCCACCCACGGACACAACCGCGAACTGCTCAGGCTGCGCGCGGCCTACGTGCCGCCGCTCAACAACCCGGCGCTGTTTCGCCGCGACTCCTGTCTGTGTCTCTATTGCGGCGAAACCTTTCATGTACGTGACCTGTCGCGCGATCATGTCACACCGGTGATACAGGGTGGCCACGACGCCTGGAACAACGTCGTCACCGCCTGCCGGCGCTGCAACAACCACAAGGCCGGGCGCACGCCGGAACAGGCCGGTATGCAGCTGCTGGCGGTGCCGTTTACGCCCACGCACGCGGAGTACATCTACCTGCAGGGCCGGCGTGTGCTGGCCGACCAGATGGAATTCCTGCGCGCACATTTTCCACGCAGCAGCCCGCTGCACGACCGCCTGGCATTGAGCGGCTGAACGGATCGTGTCCGCCAGCGAGCGGTGCGTCTACCTGGTCGACGCCAGCATCTACATCTTCCGCGCGTACCATTCCATTCCCGCGTCGTTGACCAATATGGCGGGCGAGCCGATCAACGCCCTGCACGGTTTCGCCGGTTTCCTGGGCGGCCTGCTCGAGGCGGCGCGGCCGCGACACATGGCCGTGGTCTTCGACGAAAGTCTCACCACCTCGTTCCGCAACGGGATCTACCCGCCCTACAAGGCCAACCGCGAGGCGCCGCCGGTGGAACTGAAGCGGCAGTTCGCGTACTGCCGCACGCTGGTTGAGGCACTGGGCATCGCGGCCTTTTCCAGCCCCCGCTACGAGGCCGACGACCTGATCGGGACGCTGGCCACGCGGCTGCGCCGGCAGGACTTTTCCAGCGTGATCCTGAGCGCCGACAAGGATCTTGCGCAGCTGCTCGCGCCGGGCGACCTGCTGTGGGACTACGCGCGCAACCGCAAGCATCCTTATGAAAAGGTATACGACTGGCTGGGCGTGCACGCCGGGCAGGTCGCGGACTGGCTGGCGCTTACCGGTGATGCCGTGGACAATATCCCCGGTGTTCCCGGCATCGGGGCCAGGACCGCCGCCGCACTGCTGGCAGAGTTCGGGACCCTGGATGCCCTGTTCGACGGCCTGGGGCAAGTGGCACAGATGCAACTGCGCGGTGCGGCGCGTGTTCAGCGGCTGCTCGCGGAGCACCGGGAGACGGCGTTGCTTGCGCGCGAGTTGACCCGTACCGCCATCGATCCGGATCTGAAGGCCGGTGTGCGTGACGTGCAGCGGCGCACGTCCGGTGCAGAGGCGATCACCGCGGCCTGCGCGCGGCTTGGGCTGGGGCGCACGACCGCGGCGCGCCTGGTGCGTGCGATACAGGTATGAATGCCTTCTTGCACCGGTACGCCGGGAAAACGGTAATACGCGTCACGGAGATCACGGCGGTAGTGATGCTGTTCTCCGTGAACCCGTTTCCGCGGGATGGCATCCGGTGTCGAGCCAAAGATCGCAAGGCGGCACATGCCGGGCTGCCGCGGGTTATTTCGCAGGCGTTAAACTTCCGCGTGGCGCGCGCAAGTTCGGGATCGAAGAAATGTACTCCGTGTGCTGCGTGATCCTCATCACCTGGTCAAGGAATAGAGATGTCGCTCTGGGTAAACATCGCACATGATATCGCCGCGGCGACCGGTGTCCCGGGGCCGTTGCGGCAGCAGGGCGCCATCGGCGGCGGCTGCATCAACCGGGCGCACCGCATATGCTTCGGCGAAACCGACTACTTCGTGAAACTCAACAGTGCCGGCATGCAGGACATGTTCGCCGCCGAGGCGGCCGGTCTGGAGGCCATGCGTCGGTGCCGGGAACTGAAGATCCCCGCACCGGTCTGCTGCGGGTGTGATGCGCAATCGGCCTGGCTGGTGATGGAATACCTGCCGCTGGGCGGGCGCGGCGACCCCCGGGCGCTGGGCGAGGGGCTGGCCGCCATGCATCGTATCACGCAGGACGGCTTCGGCTGGGAGCGCGACAATACCATCGGCTCGACGCCACAGGTCAACACGCCGGGCGACGACTGGGTCGGCTTTTGGCGCGAAAGGCGCCTGCGCTTCCAGCTCGAACTGGCGGCGCGGAACGGCCACCGCGGGCGCCTGCAGACGCGTGGCGAGCAGCTGCTCGCGGACTTTCACGCGCTGTTCGACGGCTACACGCCGGTGCCCTCGCTGCTGCATGGTGACCTGTGGTCGGGCAACCAGGCCTGGACGCAGGCCGGCGAACCGGCCATCTTCGACCCGGCGGTGTATTTCGGTGACCGCGAGGCCGACATCGCCATGACCGAGCTGTTCGGTGGTTTCGGCGGTGCTTTCTATGCCGCCTACGGGGACGCCTGGCCGCTGGATGCCGGCTACCGCACGCGCAAGACGCTGTACAATCTCTACCATATCCTCAATCACCTCAACCTGTTCGGCGGCGGCTACCTCGGGCAGGCGGAGGGCATGATCGACAATCTGTTGAGTGAGCTGCGCTGACACCCTCCCGCCGGGGCGGCGGATGCCGGCCGGCCGCATGCGAAACGATTGCGGGCGCGCACCGGCCGTGCTTCACTCGAGCGGACCGGACCTTGGCATCAGGGCGGAGTGCACATGAAAAGCGTATACGAGGCCTCGACCGCACTGGATGCCCACATGATCCTCAACCTGCTGGAGCAGGAGGGTATCCGGGGCAGGGTGGACGGCGAATACCTGCCCGGGGGAGTGGGCGAGCTGCAGGCGATCAACCTTGTCCGGGTCATGGTGGACGAAACGGACTACGAACCGGCGCGGCGGATCATCAGGGAGTGGGAAGCCATCCCGGCGGGCGGCGGGGAGGGGGCAGGCCGTACGCCCTTCGGCGCGATGGCGGGATTCCTGTTCGGCCTGGTGATCGGCGCCGGCCTGGTGTTCTGGGCGTACGATACCCCGGCCACCCGGCGTGCTGTCGACAGGAATGGCGACGGCAGGCCGGAGGTGAGGCGGGATTACCGGGGCAACAGGCCCGGCCGGACCGAGGAGGACAGGAACGCGGACGGCCGGGCGGACAGCGTCCATCACTATGACCGCAGCGGCCTGCCTGTCGCGGTCGACCGTGACGATGATTTCGACGGTGTCTACGAAACGCACGTCAGTTACCGGGACGGTCTGCCCAGTGACCTGGCTTCGGACCTCGATCAGGACGGCATCGTCGACTATCGGGCGCGGTTCAGGTACGGCATCCTCGATGAGGTCACCATCCTTGGCCAGCATGGCGACACCCGCAGGAAGCGGCAGCATTTCCGTATGGGGAAGCCGGTCTTCGCCGAATACGATTCCGACGGTGATGGACGGTTCGATATCCGCTACGAGTACGACGGCTTCGGGCAGGTCAACCGGCGATCCGGCATCGCCGCCGAATCCCCGCGATGATCCGTGCCGCTACGGGTGTTCCCGGCAGGCTGGGCATACTTGTCAGCCGGGCCGCGGTTCACTAACGTAGGCACGACAGCATGACCAGGCCCACGGCGCCATGAGCAATACCACCGATCCGCTCGCGAATCCGAAAATCCAGCTGCAGGTCCGCACTGCGCGGCGGGAGGATATTCCACGGATCGCGGCGCTGTCCGCCCGCGTGTACGACGGGACCGGCATGTACGGCTATACGGAACCGATGCTCACTGGCCAGCTGAATCACTTCCCCGACGGTCAGTTCGTGGTGCTGGCCGGCGAGCAGGTCGTCGGTTACTGTGCCACGCTGCGCGTCGGCGAGAAGGTGTGCATGAGGCCGCACACATGGGGCGAGATCACCGGCAACGGCTATGCCTCGACCCACAATCCGAAGGGCGAATGGCTGTACGGCATGGAGGTGTGCGTCGACCCGGATTTCCGCGGCTATCGCATCGGTCAGCGACTCTACAACGCCCGCAAGCGGTTGGCGCGGGACCTGGACCTGAAGGGCATCGTCTTCGCCGGGCGCCTGCCCGGCCTGGAGCGGCGCATCCGGCGCTACGGTTCGGTGGAGGCCTATGTCGAGGCGGTGAGGGATAAGCGGGTGCGTGACCCGGTTCTGTCCTTCCAGTTGCGCAACGGTTTCGAGGTCATCGGCATCATCCCGCACTACCTGGACGCGGACCGGCAGTCGCTGGGTTACGGCGTGCATCTGGTCTGGCGCAACCCCGGGGTCGCGCAGGAGGCCATCGCGGAACAGGCCAAGACCTACGGCGACAACCTGCCGGACAGCGTGCGGATCGGTGCCGTGCAGTACAAGCAGCGGCGCGTGTCCTCCTTCGCGGAATTCATCGATATCGTGCGCTACTTCGTCGACGTGATCGCCGACTACCGGGGCGATTTCGTGGTGTTCCCCGAGATGTTCACCCTGCAGCTCCTCTCGATGGAATCGCAGAAGCTGACGCCGGTGCAGGCCATCGAATCGCTGACCCGCTATACGCCGCAGTTCACCGAGGCCATGCGCGATCTTGCGCTGCGCTACAACATCAATATCATCGGCGGCTCGCATCCGACCCGCATGCCCAACGGGCGGGTGGAGAACGTCTGCTACGTGTTCCTGCGCGACGGCAGCGTCCACCGCCAGGCGAAGATCCATCCCACCCCGAACGAGATCTGGTGGTGGAACATCGAGGGCGGCAGCGAGCTGGACGTGATACAGACCGATTGCGGACCGATCGGGGTCCTGATCTGTTACGACGCGGAGTTCCCGGAGCTGGCGCGCCACCTGACCGACCAGGGTGCGCAGATCCTGTTCGTGCCGTTCTGCACCGACGAGCGCCAGAGCTACCTGCGCGTACGTTACTGCTGCCAGGCGCGTGCGGTGGAAAACCAGGCCTACGTGGTAATGGCCGGCAACTGCGGTAACCTGCCCAACGTGGCGAACATGGACATCCAGTACGCCCAAAGCGGCATCTTCACACCGTGCGACCTGCCGTTTGCGCGTGATGGCGTCGCGGCGGACACCACGCCCAACACGGAGATGGTGGCGCTCGCCGACCTGCGCCCGGAGACACTGCTTACCGCCCGCAACAGCGGCACGGTGCAGAACCTGCACGACCGGCGCCACGACCTGTACCACGTGATCTGGAAGGGCGAATGAAGGCGCTGCACGAATGCCGCGTGTATCCTTTCCTGCGCCAGGGTGTCGATCCCGCGGGGCGCGGCGATCACGCGACCCGTCTCGCGTACGGTCCGGTGCGAATTACTGATCCATTATCAATCGTTTGAACGGGTATCGGTATGATAATGCCCACCAGAAAATCCAGCCCGTGTGCGCAGGGCGGGCCGGCCGTCCGGTCCGGAAGCGCGCCGACGGGCCGGGATTTGCAACGGACGGTCCTGACCCGCTAAAGTGACGGAGGCGCCATGATGCGTTCCGAGACGCGGTTCCGCGCACACGTGTTACCGGCTGATCCGCGCCCGTAGCGCTGTCCTGACCGGCACGTCGCAAGGCGGCCGCTGCCTGACCATGCCAATACTGAACCTGCCATCCCGTCTGTTCCTCCGTCGCCTGCTGCCGGTTCTCGTCGTGCTGGCAGGCCTGTGCACGCAGCGGGCGATCGCGACCGATGACGCCCCGGCCGTTCCCGATCTGGAGCAGATGCGGTCATGGATCGAGCAGATGAAAACGGACCGGCACGGGCCGTTCACACGCATCCGCTGGTTCTGTCTGGACGGCAGCATACTGCCGCCGACCGAAGGCGCCTGCAGCGAGCACGGCGGCGGGGTACAGCACGGCGAATGGAATACGCGTACCCGCGCCATCCGCGACCAGGGCTATCTCGTCGCCACCCTGCTGACGGAGTTGAACACCTTCAGGTTCATCGGCGCGTTTCCGCAGCTCGACGACCTGCGCCAGGTCCTGCTGGAGCAGTTCCTGATCCTGAACGACGATGGCTGGGTGTTTCGCCAGGCGCGTTTCTACCGCGGCGCGCTGCAGGTCGAGGACGAGCGTGCCGCGGCACGGCTGTTGCTGCTGGCCATGCTCCAGGACCCGGACTGGCGGGACCCGGCGCGCTACCTGCTGCTGCGCGAGGCGGCGCGCCTGCTGCCGGTCGGCGAGGAACCGCCCACCGCCGCCACCGTGCGCCAGCTCGCCATCGATATCGCCGAGGCCGACCCGGGTTTCCAGGCATTGCGCGTGAAGCTGCACGGCCTGCCCGATGCCAGCGATCCGCAGCGCGTACGCGACTACGCCGCCGGGCAGGGGTTGCCGGAACTGGCCGGCCAGTACCGCCGCCTGGCATCCGAACTCGATGAACTGTACACCCCGCGTACGGCCGTCCTGCAGCTCGAACAGCTGCGCTCCGAAAGCGACGGCAAACCGCTCGCCGTCCTGTTGCGCGCTACCGTAGGCGACCTGCGTGGCGCGCCGGACCTGCAGGCAAGACTGGGCGTTGCCGCCGAAGCCGCCTTGCATATGCGCGAGCGGCTGCTCACATCGAATCAGTACGAGCCGTCCGATCGGGTCCGGCTGCTGCAGGCCAATCTTGCGCTCGAGCAGGAGGTCTATGCCGTGGCCAACCAGCTGCTGGAACAGGACGCGGGCGCCGATCGTCTCACGCGCCTCGAATGGTTGCGCAACCTGGCGTTGTCGTTGGTCGCGAGCGGTTTCCTGTCCGAGCGCCAGTGGGGCGCCCTGGATGCGCGACTCGACACGCTCGAGGCGAGCGGACAGCCCGGTGCCGGAGACTACATCGGGGCGCTGCGTTACCTGGCACGCGTGCCGCAATGGGCGCAGCGTGCGCTGGAGTTCCAGTTCGGGCCGACCATCGAACACTGGCTAGGCCTGACGCCACGGGCGGGTAACTACGTGCCGGACCGGCTGCGCGGTAGTCCGCTGCTGGCCTACTCGCGTACACTGGATGTCCTGTTGCAGGACGCCGACCGGCTGGTCGGTACCCGTCAGTACCTGTTCGAGCGCAAGACCGCCGGCGGTCTGCGCGCGCTCAATCCCGGCCTGGGCCGCGGCGTGCTGCTTGCCTCCCCGCAGGCCGGGAAGGCCTTCCGCAGGGACGGTATCTACCTGCTGCCGGCGACCACTCCCGAACTGCCGCCGGTGGCGGGTATTCTCACCCGTGGCGAGGGCAGTTCGCTGTCGCACGTGCAGTTGCTGGCGCGCAATCTCGGCATCCCGAATGTCGTGGTGGACGACGCATTGCTCCCCGGGCTTCAGTCGCACATCGGGGAGCGGATCGTGCTGGCGGTCAGTCCGCGCGGAACGGTACAGATCACTGCCGACGGCCCGCACTGGGACGCCGTCTTCGGTCGCGAGCAACTCGCCGCGGACGTGGTGATCCGGCCGGACCTGCAGAAGCTCGACCTCGCGCCAACCGGGCCGCTCCCGCTGGACGGGCTGCGTGCCCGGGATTCGGGGCGCAGCGTCGGTCCCAAGGCGGCCAATCTCGGCGAACTGAAGCATGACTATCCGGACGCGGTGAATCCCGGTGTCGTCATACCCTTCGGCGCGTTCCGCGCCCTGCTGGACCGGCCGATCGAGGCGGACGGACCGCCCGCCTTCGACTGGCTGCGCGCGGAATACGCGCGGTTGCGCGCCGTGCCGGACGCGGCCCGGCGCGCAACCGAGACAGAGCGCATGCTGGCACGGCTGCGCCAGTGGATCACCGGCACCGATCCGGGCGCGGCGTTCCGCGCGCAATTGCGCGCGGCCATGCAGGCGGTCTTCGGCGATGCCGAGACGGTCGGTGTGTTCGTGCGCAGCGATACCAATGTCGAGGACCTGCCCGGCTTCACGGGCGCCGGGCTGAATCTCACCGTACCCAACGTGGTCGGATTCGATGCCGTCGTGCAGGCCGTACAGAAGGTATGGGCCTCGCCCTTCACGGCGCGGGCGTATGCCTGGCGTCAGGCCCACATGGAGCAGCCGGAGCACGTGTACCCGGCCGTGCTGCTGCTCAGGACCTTTGCCTCGGAGAAATCCGGGGTACTCGTGACGGCGGACGTGGAAGACGGCGACCGTCAGTGGCTGTCGGTCGCGGTCAGCGAAGGCGTGGGCGGTGCGGTCGAGGGGCAGGCGGCGGAGGAGCTGCGGGTGCGCCGCACGGACGGCGATGTCGTCCTGATGGCCCAGGCCACGGCGCCGTTGCGCGCCGAGCCGGTACCCGAAGGCGGCATGCGCAAGGTACCGGCCAGCGGTCGCGACACCGTCCTGCAGCCGGGCGAGATCGAACGGCTGCGCGCGCTGGCCGCCGACGTGGAGCGGCGTTTCCCCATGCCGGCCGGACCGGACGGGCGGCCGGTCCCGGCGGACATCGAGTTCGGCTTCCGCGACGGCCGGCTTGCCCTGTTCCAGATCCGGCCGTTCGTGGAAAGCCGGCGCGCACGGCAAAGTCAGTACCTGATCGACATCGACCGTGGCGCCAACCGCGGGCTGGATGCTGTGGTCGACCTGCGTCAACCCCCGGGCCCGGTCGGCGGGGAGCTGAATCAGGGTGCCGCCGACGATTTCATGGGCCCCGTTAACAAGCCGTTGAATACGGAATCGATCGGCCGGAGGCCGCGTCCTCGCCGCGTGCGTCCCGAGGAAGGGCTGGCCCGGGATTGACCGTGATTCCACGACGTATACAAAACACGAGGAGTAAAATGTCGAATCCTGCGTTCAATTGCCGGCTGGCGGCGGCACTGCTGTTGTTCTGCGCGGGGCAGGCAGGGGCGTATCCCATCGACGGTTACGCCGAGACGGGCATCGGGCGGCTGGAGGGTTTCCGCCTCGCGAACGAAGGCAAGCTCGCGGGCAACCGGTTGCAACCGGGTGCCCTGCTCGATACCGCGCAGGTCCATCTGCGGCTGCAGCAGTACCCGGACTTCCGGGTTCCCGCTCCCGATCCCGGGCTCACGCGCCGGATCGTCGCGCTGCTCGGTGCCGAGGCGAAACACTACAGCGTCAGCGTGCTCGACCTCAGCGATCCGGATCATCCCGTTTACGCGGAGCATAATGCGGATACCCGGCGCAATCCCGGCAGTGTCGGCAAGCTCATGGTGGCGCTGGCGGTGTTCCAGGCGCTCGCCGACATCTACCCGGACGACGTCGCGGCACGCACGCGCGTGCTGAAAAACGCGCAGGTCACCGCCGATGATTTCATCCGCACCGATCACCATGTGGTGCCGTTCTGGATGCCGGAGATCAACCGCGTGCCGCGCCGTCCCCTGCGTGAGGGTGATACCGCCAACCTGTGGACCTATCTGGACTGGATGCTGTCGGCGAGTTCCAATGCCGCCGCCAGCACGGTCATCGAGCAGCTTCTGCTGCTGCGGCATTTCGGGGCCGACTATCCGGTATCGGCGGAGCGGAAGGCGGCATTCTTGCGCGAGACCGGACGCAAGGCGCTCGGGGAACTGCTGCTGGACAGCCTGCTCACGCCCGTCACGCGCAACGGCCTGGACGTGGAGAACCTGCGCCAGGGCAGCTTCTTCACGTCGGAAGGCAAGCGCCGCGCTGTGGGTACCAACAGCATCTGCACCACGCGCGAGCTGCTACGGTATCTGCTGCGGCTTGAGCAGGGCCGGCTGGTCGACGCCTGGTCGAGCCTGCAGATCAAGCGGCTGATCTACATCACCCAGCGGCGCATCCGCTACGCCTCCTCGCCTGCGCTGAACGACGCCGCGGTGTACTTCAAGTCCGGGTCGCTGTACCGCTGCAAGCCAGAGGAAGGCTACGTGTGCAAGAAATATCAGGGCAACAGGGACAACCTGATGAATTCGGTGGCGATCGTGGAATCACCCGCGGGCAAGCCGCGGATGTACTACATGGTGGCGCTGACCTCGAACGTGCTGAAGCAGAATTCCGCGGTCGAGCACCAGAGTTTCGCTACTCGCCTGCATCGGCTGTTGCAAAGCTGGCGGTCTGCACCGGCTGCTGCAGAATGATGCCATCCAGTTCGCAGATCAGGTCCTGCAGCCACTTGCCGCCCTGCGGGCTTTGCGCCAGCGCGACGGCGATATAGGTACGGCCCGCATGCTCGACGATGGCGCTGTCGGCGTGCCAGTTTCGCCAGCTGCCGGACTTGCGGTAGATCTGTGCATCCGGGAAGCTGCTCAGCAGGCCCTTCACGAACTTGTGGTTGATGCCGGGATCGCCCATGATGGCTTTCATCTCCCGGGAGCGTTCCGGCGATACCAGCCGCCCGGTTTCCATCAGGTAATAGAACCGCGCCACCTGGATGGCGGTTGCGCCATGCGAGAGGTGATGCAGCGGGTCGCGATGATAGGCCACGCCCTGTGCGTATTCCTTGCCGACCCACAGGCCGCCGTTGTGGTCGGTATCGTAGAGACGGTATTGCGGCGAACGCAGGACCTTGTTGATATACTCGCGCCCCACCCTGTGAATCAGCGTCGTGGCCGCGCTGTTGGAGGAGTAGCGGATCATGTCGGTCATCAACTGCCGGTTTTCATCGTTCAGCGACAGCTTTCCCTCACGCACGCGCTCGAAGGCCGCCAGCAGGATGGCGATTTTAGGCAGACTGGCCGCGTACATCATCTCGTCGCCGTTGACCTGCGCGAGCTGCGGGTGCTGTGGGTCGGTGATATCGACCAGGGCGACGGCGAGTTCGCCCTTGCGCACGGCGCCGTCGAGTTTCATACGCTTGAGTCGTTTCTCGAGCCGTGCCTGCAGCGCCGTATTTTTGGCGCCGCGTAGCGCGGGGTATGGGTGCTGTTCGGCAACCCCTTGAACAGAGAAAATAATTCCAAGAGTAAGTCCGATTGCCTTCATTAAGCCCGACTGCATGAACGACCTCCCGCCCGAATACAAAATTGGCTAATGTTACCCGATACAGAAAATAATGCAAGGCGCATGCCACATCTTCGCACGGCCGATATCGGCCGTGTTGTGATGCTGTTCACAAATTTCTTCCTGATTATTACGGCGCTTTATCACCTCAAGCCCGCGAGTCGGTCGCTGTTCATCAGCACGCTGGGCAGCGTGAACCTGCCATATGTATGGATCGCGACCGCCGTCGCGCTGGGCCTGGTCATCAGCCTCTATTACCGGCTGCTCGCGCGTTTTTCCCGCATCAACGTGGTGCTCGGTACGTGCGCCATCATCATCACCTGCCTGCTGGTGTTCCACTGGCAGTTGAAGTCCGGTGGCTTTGTGCAGGCATTTGCGTTCTACATCTTCGTCGACATGCTGAGCGTGATCCTGGTCGAGCAGTTCTGGAGCCTGACCAACACCATCTACGACACGCGGGCCGGCAGGCGCTGGTACGGGCTGATCGCGACCGGCGGCCTGCTCGGCGGCGTGGCCGGGGGCGGCCTGTCGAACGTGCTCATCGCGAAATTCCACCTCGATACCACCGACCTGCTGCTGGTCGCCGCCGGTATCATCGGCGTGCTCGTGCTGCTCACCCTGCTGATGGGGCGGCTTGGGCTGTACACCGAGCATGTCGGCGTGCGTAACCACGGTGGCGGCAGCGGAGGCGACTGGCGCGCCATCCTGAGGCACCGCTACCTGTTTCTGATCGCGGCGATCCTGTTGCTCGCGCAGATGGTCGAACCGCTGGTTGAATACCAGTTCATGAGGGTTGTGGAAGCCACCATCTTCGACCGCGAGGCGCGTACCGCCTACCTGGGCGGGTTTTTCAGCCTGCTGAGCGGCGTCGCCATCGGCGTGAATCTGCTGATCACACCGCTGGTGCACCGCTGGCTGGGCGCACTCGGTGGCCTGTTCGTCCAGCCGCTGGCCGTGATGGCCTGCAGCTTCTGGTACATGACGCAGGCCACGCTGCAAGCCGGCGCCTTCCTCAAGATCTCCGATCGTGGAATGTCGTACTCCATCAACCGTGCCTCGAAGGAGCTGCTGTACGTGCCGATCGATCCCCTGCTGATCTTCCAGGCCAAGGCCTGGATCGATATGTTCGGTTACCGCCTGTTCAAGGTGCTGGGCTCGGTGCTGATCCTGCTGCTGGTACAATGGCTGCCCTGGCACGTCAGTGCCGGCGAGCTGGGCTGGCTGGTACTGGTCGTGTGTCTGGTCTGGCTGCTGACGCTGCTGCGCCTGGGCGGCGAATACCGACGGGTGATGGTCAGGGCCGCGTCGGCGACGGGTGAAACCGCCTGACCGGTTACGGGTATACTTTTCCCGGTCGAGGCCACCCGGACGAGCTGACATGAATGCCGCGCAAAAGAGCGTCGAGGTTCGCGAAATGGAGCTGGAGGATCTGCCGGCCGTCTATGCGCTGGGCGAGTCCGTGTTCACCGCCGACAAGTGGCCCAGCCTGTACCGGACCTGGGACGAGTACGAGCCGGTCGGGCTGTTTCACTCCGACGGCGAGTTTTGTCTCGTCGCCGAATTTGACGGGCAGCTGGCAGGTTTCGCGCTCGGTTCGCTGATCGACAAGCGCAACAGCGCCTGGAGTTATGGCTACCTCACCTGGCTGGCGGTCGACCCGGAACAGAAACGCGGCGGGATCGCCAGCCAGCTGATCGATGCCATCACCGAGGCCTTTATCCGTGCCGGTGCGCGCATGATGATCGTCGATACGGATGCCGGGAACAAGCCGGCCATCAAACTGTTTCGCAAGCATGACTTCCTGCACGAGGACCGTCATGTCTACCTCAGCAAGAATCTGACCTACCACCCCGATTACCAGCGCCTGCGCGGCCAGCGGCAGGCACCGCGCCGCGGGCGCAAGCAGGATGTCTGACCCGCTGGAGGACATCCTCGCGCTGATCGACGACGCGCGGCTGCTGACGCTGCTGACCGATGCCGTCGAGCAGTACAGCCCGTCCTATGCCGAGGAGCCGGCCATGCAGGTGTTCGCCTCGCGCCTCAACGAATGCGGGGTCCGTTACATGCGCCAGCCGCTGCCACCGGGCGGCGGTCCGGCGGCGGATACGCGCGCCAACCTGATCGTCGAACTCGGACCGCCGCCCGCCGCGCTGATGTGGGTCGGCCACGTCGATACCGTGCCGCTCATCGACGAGGAGGAACAGCGCCTGCACCGCGACGGCGACAACCTGCACGGCCTGGGCACGGCGGACATGAAATCAGGCTGCGCGGCCATGGTCGAGGCGGTGATCGCGGTGGTCAGGTCGGGCGTTGAACTCCGGCGCGGCCTGATCGTGGCGCTGGTGGTCGGCGAGGAGGAGTACGGCGACGGTTCCGAGGCCCTGCTCGACTGGCAAACCGCGCCGCTGACCGTGATCGGCGAGCCCACCGGGCTGGTGCCGTGCGTGGACCACTACGGCTATTACGAATGCCGCCTGACGGTGCAGGGCGCGCGTGCGCACGCCGCCTTGCCGGAGACGGGCGCCAGCGCCATCCACGCCATGCTGGCCTGGATGCAGCAGATCATGGAGGCGGGCGGCGAGACCGCATACGGGCTCACCCTCAACCCGCGCGAGATCCGGGGCGGTGCCGGTCTGTTCATGGTGGCGCAGCAATGCGAAGCGGCCATCGACATCCATGCGCCGCCCGGCGTCGACCACAAGGTCATCGACCGGCTGATCGAGCAGGCACGTGACAGGGCGCTGGCCACCCACCCGCGCTGCGGGCTGCAGTACGAGAACCTGTACTGGGCGACCGGCTATGCCAATGCCCCGGATGAGCCGCTGCTCGACCCGGTCCGCCGGGCGTACCGTGACACGGGACTGGAATGGGCGCCGGCGGCCTTCCGCTCGCACTCCGACGGCAGCCTGTTTCACCAGAAGGGGTCTGTCCCGGTGATCTGCGGGCCCGGGCGACTAGAGGTGGCGCACACACGCCACGAGCATGTCTCGCTGCAGGAAACCGGCGCTGCGGCGCGCCTGTATGCGGCGTTGATCCATGCCGCCTGTGCGGTCTGAGCATGTGTACGCGCTGCGCGCGTGTGCCGGACTGACACGGGAACCGCGCCTGCCGCCTTGTTCCGACGCACGGGATGATGGGATAGGTTCTAATTACCCGCCCGGCTGTGGTTGAATAAGGGCCCCTTCAACCACACGGGACGAATGATTACGGTGGACATTTCAACCATCACCACCCGGCCCTTTTCGGACCAGCGCCCCGGCACCTCCGGCCTGCGCAAGAAAGTCAGTACCTTCCGGATGCCCAATTACCTGGAAAACTTCGTCCAGTCGATCTTCGACACCCAGCCGGCACTTGCAGGCGGCACGCTGGTCCTGGGCGGCGACGGCCGGTACTACAACCGGCAGGCGATCCAGATCATCATCCGTATGGCCGCCGCCAACGGTGTGGCCAGGGTCGTCGTGGGTCAGGGTGGTTTGCTCTCCACGCCGGCCGCCTCCTGCGTCATTCGCAAGTACCGGGCCGACGGCGGGATCATACTCTCGGCCAGTCACAATCCCGGAGGCCCGGATGCCGACTTCGGCATCAAGTTCAACACGGCCAACGGCGGTCCGGCGCCGGAGGGGATCACGGAGGCGATCTTCGCGCGCACCCGGGAGATCACCGCCTACCGGACCGTCCCCGCGGGTGATATCGATATCGATACGGCCGGCGCCGTGTCGCTGGGGAAGACCCGTGTGGAGGTCATCGATCCAGTTGCCGACTACGCCGCCTTGATGGAGACGCTGTTCGATTTCGAGGGCATCCGCCGGCTGTTCGAAACCGGGCGTTTCAGCATGCGCTTCGATGCCATGCATGCCATCACCGGCCCCTATGCCGGATGCATCCTGGAAGGCATGCTGGGTGCGCCTGCCGGCACCGTGATCAACGGTATTCCCAGGGAGGACTTCGGCGGTGGCCACCCCGACCCCAACCTGGTGCATGCCCACGAGGTGGTCGCCCTCACATCGGGTCCGGAGGCCGTCGATTTTGCCGCCGCCTCCGATGGCGACGGCGACCGCAACATGATCCTGGGCCGTGACTTCTTCGTCACCCCCAGTGACAGCCTGGCCGTAATCGCTGCCAATGCGCACCTCGTCAAGGGTTATGCCGGTGGCATTCGCGGCGTGGCCCGTTCCATGCCCACCAGCCAGGCCGTCGACCGGGTAGCCAAAAGGCTGGATCTGGATTGCTATGAAACGCCCACCGGCTGGAAATTTTTTGGCAACCTGCTGGATGCGGGGCGCATCACGCTGTGCGGCGAGGAGAGTTTCGGTACCGGTTCCGATCATGTCAGGGAGAAGGACGGCCTGTGGGCGGTGCTCTTCTGGCTGAATCTGCTGGCGGTACGGCAGGCGGGGGTGGCGGACATCGTGCGGGAACACTGGCGGACGTTCGGCCGCAATTTTTACACCCGCTACGACTACGAAGGCATCGAGACCGAGGCCGCCACCGGCCTGATGGACCGTCTCCAGTCGCGCCTGGCCGGGCTGCCGGATTCGGTGCTGGACGGCTACACCGTCGAGTACGCCGACAACTTTGCCTATACCGACCCGGTGGACGGCAGCGTCGCGCAGAATCAGGGCATCCGCATCGGTTTCACCGGTGGTGCGCGCATCGTCTACCGGCTCTCGGGCACCGGCACGGCGGGTGCAACCCTGCGGGTCTATCTCGAGGCCTACGAACCCGACCCGGACAGACAGAACCGCGAGACGGCCGAGGTGATGCGGCCACTGGTCGGGATTGCCGTCGCGCTTGCCGAGATCGAGTCCTGCACGGGACGCGGGGAACCCACCGTCATTACCTGAGCGGAACGGCCGGGCCGGCCATAACCCTGTTCAGGTTCGCGCCACCGTCTTAGCGATCACCCCCGCCCCTCGTTCTGCAGCGCTTTTGCCGTGATCTCCCGGTAGAGGTGGATCACGTGGGCGCAGAAACTGTGCAGTTCCGGGTGACCCTCCGTCAGCGGCATGGTGCGCATCGCGTCGTCGCTGACCTTGTCGAGAAACTCGAGGTCCACTTCACTGAGCGTGGTGCCATTATCGACCTTCTCCTTGAGCGACAGGAGCGTAGGCAGCCGCTGCCGCTCGAATCTTTCGATCAGCGCCATGATGACGCCCACGTCTTTTTTCTGCATATCAGACATTTGCTCTCCCGGATTGCGGCGGCGCCCTTGTTTCAAGTAACAAGTCGGTGACTCGGGATGATAACCCTGTTTTGATCGCCCGGTCTCGCTTTCCTGAACGCTCCGGCATATCGTCGCGAGTCCGTCTAAACTATAGTCTAGACTAAGGAAAAGCGGCCCGGGGGCGGGAACCGGCGCAGAGCGTTGCCTGCCGGAGAAGGGGGGATTCCTGATGAGGGACCTGGTAAACCACGTGCTATTCGGCACCATCGAATCGATGCGCCGGATATCGGCGGCGCGGGAGCACGGCCGCAGGCAGGCCGCACGCGTGACGGAGGCCCTGGAACGGGTCGTGGAGGGAACGGATCCCGCCATCCGGTTCGTGCGTGGATACCGCCGCAAGCTGCACGGGGCGATAACGCAGTCCCTGGAGTATACCGACCACCTCGTGGCGCAAATTCCCAGCGCCATCGAGATCAGCCGGACGACCTTCGTTTCCGATCCCAGTGTCAACGCCTTCTTCGTGAACGTGCAGGATCTGCAGGCGGTTTTCAGCACCAGCTCCGAAATTCGTGATTTTCTGGAAGAACGCTGCGACCCTGAAGTCACGCAATGCTATGCCCTGTTGTGCATGCACAAATCGGAGAAAGTGGTCCTGGGGATGGAACTCGAGGGCGAGATGCTGAAGCGCGACGTCTATCAGACCGCGGTCAGCTTCTCGGATCACCGGATTTATGCGCCCACACCGACCGAGGCCGAAACCCGGGAGGGACTCAGGCAATGCCTTTTTGAGGGGCTGGGGACATATGCCCTCGGGCGCATCATGAACCTGAAGCTGAAGAGTCATCACCTGCAACAGGAGCGTCAGCTGCTGCAGGCCAGGCTGAGGCGCCTGCATAACACCTCTGGAGAAACCTGCCGGATACTTCCGGCCGTTGCCGATGCGGTGGGCGAGACGGAAGCCATCGCGGCGAAGCTGGCAAGGATCGAGGACGCGCTGGTGAATGCCCGGGTGGGAGCGCCCCGCGAATCACTCACCGAGGTGCACGCCGTGTTCAGCCATCCGGACGACTTCATCCGGATCCGGAAGTCCACGCTCAAGCTCAATAAACTGGGGATCAAGCTCGATTCGAAATCATCTCAGCCCAGCAACGTGGTTCACCTGAGCGAAGTCGAGTTCGGTGAAGAATCGCCCCGTGTCGTTACCCTGGCGAAATTCCCGCGCGACGAACTGCTCCCGCCCCCTGAATTCACGGGCCGGAGGCTTTTCTCGTAACCGTACGGCCCGGGACGGAGGCCGCCGCCCGGTCATTCCCTGAGTGCCGCCGCGCCCACGGCGGTCGTGCGTCGCTGCAGCGCCCGCAAGCCGAGCAGCAGCGCCATGACGGGATAGAACGTCGACAGGCGATAGAGCTGCTCCATGGCGACGGCATCCCGCAGCAGGCCGATGACATAGGAGCCGAGGCCCACGCCGACCATCAGTGCGGCGATCAGCATCGACGACACCCACGGTACGTGCCGTTCGAAGCGCTGCGAGGCGAGTCCGATACTGAGCGGGAAGAAAGCCGAGCAGGCCAGACCGGCGAGTGCAAAGCCCGCGATGCCGCGCAGGGATGTGTCGGCATAGGGCAGCAGCAGGAAGGCGAGGATCATCAGGCCGGGCAGGCTCAGCCAGATGTGGCGCGGTGCAAGTCTGAGCACCAGCACCGAGGTCAACAGGCGCCCGCCCACCATGGCCGCCCAGAATACCGACAGCGCCGTCGCGGCGACCGTTTCCGGCAGGTGCTTGACGTCTTGCAGGTAGAGGACCGCCCAGTTGCTGAAGGTTCCCTCGGCGAAGGCATACAGCACCGCGATCGCCGTGAACAGCCAGAAGCCCGCCGTGCGCACCGGATGCGCGTGACATGTCATGGCCGGCAGCGGCATGGGATCGGCCATTGCCAGCGTCCCCGAGGAGACCGGCACCGTCCGTTCCGTCGCCTCCGGCGGGAAGCGCTGGACGAACGCGGCTCCGGCCATCAGCGCACACAGGGCCGCGAGCAGCAGCGGGAAGCCGGCCCAGTGACCGGACATGATAAAGGGACTGGCCACGAGTGGCCCGACCGCCAGACCCAGGCCGAGCAGGGTGTGCAGCGCGACCAGGGCGGTGTCGCGCCGCCGCGGAAAGAACAGGGGTGGCAGGCCGTTGAGGGGCGCGCCGGCGACGCCGAAACCCAGGCCGAGGCAGGCGGTACCGGCAAGGACGCTGGCAAAGGCGGTGGCTGGCGGGAGCAGCATACTGCCCGCGAGCAGCAGCTGCGAGAGCGCGTTGATCAGCAGCGCGGCGCCCAGCAATGCCTTGAGACCCAGACGCGAGGCCAGCGTTCCGCCCCCCAGCGCGCCGATCACGGCGAGCACTACCTGCGGCAGGAAGATTGCACCGTACTGCGCGTCGCTGAGGCCGTGCATCTGCTTGAGTACCGCGCTGCTCGCCGGGAAGCTCACCAGCGTCAGGCCCTGCAGCATGCCGGCGACATAGAGCGTGCCGACCGCCAGCCAGGCCGTCGGGCGTGGTGTTTCGGTGTGATCATCCATCGGTCAATCCCCGATTATGTTTGCTCGATTCATTCCACGGGCGCCGCTTCGGGCGTTGCCTGCCGCGTGATCAGTCGCGTGCTGCTGCGGAAGGTGAAATAGGCCCAGGCCCAGTCGAGCAGCACCGAGATGCGGTTGCGCATGCCGGCCAGGAAATAGATGTGCACCAGTCCCCACAGCCACCAGGCCGGCGCACCGGACAGGCGTACGGCGCCGAAGTCCGCGACCGCCGCCTTGCGTCCGATGGTGGCGAGGCTGCCGAGGTGCCGGTAGCGGAACGGCCGTGGCGCGCCACGGCCGGCAACGCGGGCGCGGATGACCCGTGCGACGTATTGGCCGCCCTGCTTGGCGGCCGGTCCCAGGCCGGGTACCGGCTGGCCGTTCCAGGCCGTTGAGCGCGCGGTATCGCCGATGGCGAACACCCCGGGATGGCCGGGTACCGCGAGATCGGGCTCGACCTGGATGCGGCCACTGCGGTCGTGCCCGGCCGCGAGCCACTGCGCTGCGGGCGAGGCGACCACGCCGGCCGCCCAGAACACGTTGCGCGCGGTGATACGCCGGCCGCCGATGGAGACACCGTCGGCATCGATCGCTTCGACGCGGCTGTCGGTGAGGATCTCCACACCCAGTTTGCGCAACGCCCTGGCGGCGTGCACCGACAGCGCCTCGGGGAAGGCCGGGAGGATGCGCGGCCCGGACTGCACCAGGATCACCCGTGCCTGCGCCGGGTCGACCAGACGGAATTCCCTCTCCATACCATAACGTGCCAGTTCGGCGACCGCGCCGGCGAGCTCCACGCCGGTGGGACCGGCGCCGACGATCAGGAAGGTGAGCAGTGCGGCGCGTTCGGCCTCGTCCTGCGCGGCCTCAGCCTGTTCGAACGCAAGCAGCAGGCGACTGCGCATGTCGTTCGCGTCCTCGACGCGCTTGAGCCCAGGCGCGAACGGCGCCCAGTCGTTACGGCCGAAATAGCTGTGCGTGGCGCCCGTGGCAAGGACCAGGTAGTCATAGGGGATGCGCCTTGCGCCGAGCTGCACCGCGCGGTGTACCGTATCGACGCCGGTGACCTCGCCGAGCAGCACCCGTGCGTTGGCCTGTTCGCGCAGCAGCGAGCGGATCGGCATGGCGATATCCCCGGCGGCGAGCGCGGTGGTGGCGACCTGGTACAGCAGCGGCTGGAACAGGTGGTAGTTATGGCGGTCGATGAGCGTCACCCCGACCGGGGCGTGGCGCAGGGCACCGGCGCAGGCCAGTCCGCCAAAGCCGGCGCCGACGATGACCACCTGCGGCAGGGTCTCGAAGGGCGCGGGCAACCCGCCCTCGAGCTCCGGGTAGGAACGCAGCAGGCGGCGCCGCAGCAGATGATCGAGGGAGTACTCGCCGGCTCCGGCCAGCCCCAGGGTTGCGAGCAGCAACACGAACAGGTGCGTGGTATCGAGCGGTACCGGCCCCGCCATCTCCAGTCCCAGATACAGCACGATCAGGGCGATCAGCACGGGACGCAGGGCCAGACCGGCGAGCAGCACGGCGGCGGCCGAAAGACCCAATCCGCCCGACAACGGCGCGAGCGTGGTGACGGGCAGCCACGGCAGGGCCGTGCTGCCGAGGTGGCCGTCCGCCACCAGGAGGCCGGTCGCCAGCCACACTCGCAGCAGCAGACCGTACATGGGCGCAGCATGACGCGTCAGCCATTGCCCCAGCCGCACGGCGGGACCCGCCAGCGGCAGTGCGCTGTCGGCCAGGCCCGGCGCCAGCAGGCGGTCGAGCGACAGCACGCCCGCGCCACGTACGGCATAGCCGGCAAGCAGCGCGGCCCACAGCAGGTGGGTATCCAGGGCGAGGTAGTTGAACTGGATCACCAGTGCCAGCACCGCCAGCGGCACGGCGGCGAGTCGGGTCGCGAAGCCCAGCGCCAGCAGCACCGGGGCGATGAGTTCGGTGGCACCGCCCAGCCAGGCGGCCGTGACCGGGTCCAGCCAGGAGACCGGGTATTCGTAGCGCGCCAGCGCCAGGGCGTTGTCCCAGTTCGTCGCCTTGAGTAGGCCCGAGACGAAAAAGCCCTGTGCGAGCCACAGGCGGATATAAAGGTCCAGCAGCGGACCGATGATTCGTCGCAGCGCCGTCGCCGTTCCGGCATAGGCCGCGAAGACGCGACGCAGTCCGCCCGTGACCGGGCGCCGGGGTGATTGCCTGAAGTCGGTCGCGGTGTCCATGGAAGTCAACCGTCCCGGGTTCAAGCCACCACCTGATCGGTGGTGGCGCGCGCCGCGGCCGGCGGTGAATGCTCGCGCCAGTAGCGCGGGATATCGCGGCGGTAGTGGCGGGTGACCAGGTTGGCGACGAGACCTGTCCAGCCGGTCTGATGCGAGGCGCCCAGTCCCTGTCCGGTGTCGCCGTGGAAGTACTCATAGAAGAGGTGTAGGTCGCGCCAGCCGGGATCGGTCTGGAACGGGCTCTCCGGCGGGTGGGCGCGCACGCGGCCGGTTTCGTCGCGCCGGTAGATGTCCACCAGGCGCTCGGCGATGAGGTTCGCGATCTCCTTCAGGTTCAGTTCCCGGCCGCCCAGGCAGGGCACGGGCACGGTGAATTCGTCCCCGAGGAAACGATGGTACTTCTCAAGCGCCTGCACCAGCAGGAAATTGGTCGGCATCCAGATCGGCCCGCGCCAGTTGGAATTGCCGCCGAACAGCCCCGAGTTCGATTCACCCGGCACGTATTCGATCATGGCCTCGCCCACCCCCGGCAGGTGACCCAGTTCGCGGTGCGTGGCATGCAGCTTGCTTACGCTGCGTACACCATAGGCGGAAAGGAATTCCTCCTCGTTCAGCAGCCGCTGCAGGATGCGCGGCAGCATGGTGTGATCCACCAGCGACAGCAGGTGCTCGCCGCGGGCGTTCTCCCAGTCCGGGCAGGCGCAGACATAGTGACCCTGGAAGCTGCCGCCCCGGTGCTGGCTCAGCAGCTTCGCGAAGCGCGGCGTCTTCGCCAGCAGCCGCCTGTCCACGACCTCGCAGGCGAACAGCGGGATCAGGCCCACCCAGGAATAGACGTCGATGCGGTGGTGGCTGCCGTCCGGCGTGGTGACGAGGTCCTTGAAGAAACCGGCCTCCGGGTCCCACAGGGAAATACCACCGTCGGCGTGGCCGGCGACCGTGTTGGCGATGGAAAGGAACTGGTCGAATATCTGGATGGCGATGTCCTCGTACTCCGGGTCGTCGTGCGCCAGCTCCAGGGCGATCAGCGTCATGTTGAGCGAGAACATCGCCATCCAGCCGGTGGCGTCGGCCTGCTTGAGGCTGAAGCCCGGGGGCAGCGGTTTCGAGCGGTCGAACACCGAGATGTTGTCGAGTCCCAGGAATCCGCCCTCGAACACGTTGTGGCCGTCGGCATCCTTGCGGTTGATCCACCACGCGTAGTTGAGCAGCAGCTTGTTGAATACGCGCAGCAGGAAGTCACGATCGGCGGTGCCGCGCTGCACGCGCTCGCTGCGGTAGCACTTGAGCGCGCCCATGGCGTGCACCGGCGGGTTGACGTCGCCGAAGGCCCACTCGTAAGCCGGGATCTGGCCGTTCGGATGCAGGTAGTTCTCCCTGACCATCAGCTCGATCTGTTCCTTGGTGAAGTCGATGTCGACCAGCGCGAACGCCGCGCAGTGGAACGCCAGGTCCCAGGCTGCGAACCAGGGGTATTCCCACGTGTCCGGCATGGAGATCACGTCAGCGGCACGAAAGTGTTTCCAGTAGCGGTTGCGTCCGTAACGGCGTGATGAGGGCGCGGGGAGACTGTCGCCCCGAAGCCAGCGCGAGATATCGTAGTGAAAGTACTGTTTGCTCCAGATCATGCCCGCGAGGGCCTGGCGCATGATGCGGTGGTCCTCGGGGCTGGCGTCGGGCAGCAGCTCGTCATAGAAAATATCCGCCTCGGAACGGCGCTGCGAGAAGGTCGCCTGGCTGCGTGCGAAGGGTTCTTTCAGGGGTCGAGCCGAGAGGACCAGGTTAACCATGGCCTGCTGCCCGGGCGCCACGCTGCAGCGATGCCAGGCCGCGAACCGCGTACCCTCCGCCGCCGGGTTGACGGCTTCCTGCACGCCTTCGACGACGTGGCGGTGAAAGGCGTCCTTGACCCAGGGGGTGGCGTTCGGGCTGCCCCAGAGCCGCTCGGCATTGCTCTCGTTTTCGGTGTACAGGGCGGTGCCCGGCTGGCGGCCGTAGAGGTAGTAGCTGCCCAGTGTCGGGTGATTCGCCTGCACCGCCCAGGCGGCACCCTTCGGCGGCTCGATCGCCTTCAGTTGCGGTTTTTCGGCGCCGGCGTCGCCCCAGGACCAGGTGTTACGGAACCAGAGTGTCGGCAGCAGGTGCAGGTCCGCCGTCTCGGGTCCGTTGTTGTAGGCGAGGATGCTGGCATGGATCTCATCCGGGGAACGCTTGGCGTAGTGTACCTCGATGTCCCAGTAGCGGTTCCCGTGAAAGGCGCCGGTGTCGAGCAGGCTGCAGGGCGGATCGAGGCGGCCGCGCCGGCCGTTTTCCTCGACCAGGCGCGCGTAGGGATAGTCCGCCTGGGGGTACTTGTACAGATAGCGCAGGTAGCTGTGGCTCGGCGTGGCATCGAGGTAGAAGTAGTACTCCTTGACATCCTCACCGTGGTTGCCCTGGTTGCCGGTGAGACCGAAGGCGCGCTCCTTGAGGATCGGGTCGCGCCCGTTCCACAGCGCCAGCGCGAGGCAGAGGCGCTGCTGTTCGTCACAGATGCCACCCATGCCGTCCTCGTTCCAGCGATAGGCGCGCGAGCGTGCCTGGTCATGATCGAAATATTCCCAGGCATTGCCGTATTCGCTGTAGTCCTCGCGCACTGTACCCCAGGCCCGTTCCGCCAGGTAGGGTCCCCACAGCCGCCAGTTCTCGCGGCCCAGGTGCTGCTGCTCCAGACGCTGCCGCTCTGCACTCAGTTCATGTGTCGCCATGTCATGTGCCTCCGGTGATCGGTGTGTTTTCACGCCGCGCGGCGTCCGGCGTTGCCGCCGTCGTGCTGTCAGTGGACGCGCGATCTGCGCGTGCCTGTTCGAGACGCCACCAGGCCTCCAGCACACAGGCGACCGACCATGCCTGTGCCGGGGCGCCGCGCGGTGCATGTGGCGGATCGCCGTCGAAGATTTCGCTCACCGTGCCCAGGCCCGCATCGCAGAGGTGATCCCGGACCGGTTCGAGCAGCTGCTGTGCCGCCGCGGCGTCGCCGTTCACGCGGTAGTGGGCCAGTGCATAGTGACCCAGCAGCCAGCCCCAAAGCGGCCCCTGGTGGTAGCCGCCGTCGCGCTCCCAGACATCGCCTCGGTAGTGGGGCCGGTAGTCGGGATGCGCGGTGTCGAGCGAGCGCAAGCCATAGGAGCCGAGCAGCGCGTGGCCGCATTCGGCCACCACGGCGGCCTGGACGGCATCGGGCAGGGGACTGTAGGTCAGGCTGACCGCGAGAATCTGGTTGGGACGTATGCTGGCATCGTTGCCCGCGGGGCCGTCGAGCACGTCGAACAGCCCGCCCCCGGCACGACGGTAGCGCGCAAAGCCTGTGCACACCCGTTCGGCCAACGCCTCGTAGCGCCCGGCAGGCAGTGCCAGGTCCCGGGCGAAGCCGGCCATGACACACAGGGCGTTGTACCACAGTGCGTTGATCTCAACCGGTTTGCCGATACGCGGTGTCACGACCCAGTCGCCGACCTTGGCGTCCATCCAGGTCAGCTGCACGCCCGGTTCACCGGCGCGCAGCAGACCGTCTGCAGGATCCCGCCCGATGCCGTAGCGCGTGCCGTGTTCGTACCCGTCGATGATCGATTCCAGCACCGGAAAGATCCGCGCCACGGTGTCGCGGTCGCGCACGGTTGCGTGGTAGGCGCGCCAGGCCTCCACGTACCAGAGGGCGGCATCCACGGTGTTGTACTCGGGACGTTCGCCGGCACCGGGAAAGACGTTCGGCAGCATGCCCTGATCGACAAAGCGGGCGAAGGTCTCGAGGATGCGCCGCGCGCTTTCCGCGCGTTCGGTAGCAAGTGTCAGACCGGGCAGGGCGATCATGGTGTCACGGCCCCAGTCGCCGAACCAGGGGTAGCCCGCGATGACGGACTCGCCGTCCGGCACCCCGGGCAACGGCCGCGCGAACACGAAACTGTCGGCGGCCAGCACCAGCTGTTGCACCCAGGCGGGCGCCATGCGCAGGCAGGGATTGTGCGCGCGCGCCAGGACGGCGCGGTCTTGCGCCTGGCAGCGTCGCAGCGCGGCATCGAGGTCGATCCGGGCTTCTCCGGCCTCGTCCAGGCTGGCCGTGAACCCTGTCCAGCGGCCCGGCGCCAATTCGAGTATCGCCTCGCCCGCACACAGGTGGTTGTCGGTCGGATCGAGACCGCGCTCGCGTTCGAGCGGCAGATCCAGGTTCTCGATCCAGGTGCGCTCGCCGCGCAGTTCGCCTGCCGTCGTGCGGATCGTCAGGCGCCGGCCGCCGGATTGCACGATGTCGAGGCGCCGTTCCGCCATCTCGATCGCCGGATTGAAATCGCCGGCACGGGCATTGCCGTGGTGATCGCGCGCGTTGACCAGGAAGCGCAGCCGCAGCCGCATGACCGTAATGTCGCGCGGCGAGGACAGCAGGCGGAAGGCGACGTGACACGTGTGCGCCCCTGGTTCCATCCAGATGCGTTGCTCGAGGCGCAGTGCGCCAGCGGCGTAGCACCATACCGGTGTCCGGCCCTCGAGATGAAACGACTCGATATGCACGTAGCCCTGCGGCGCCACCGCGCCGCTCGCCCAGTGGTTGGTGCCGAGCGCCCATTCCCTGACGCCGTCGTACAGCACCGCCTCGGCCTTGGCGAGCAGCAGCTGGCGCCCCAGCGGCGGGTGGACCGTGGCGATGAGCAGGCCGTGGTAGCGGCGTGTCAGACTGCCGGCGACGGTGCCGGCTGCGTAGCCGCCGAGGCCGTTGGCCAGCCACCATTCGCGCCGTTCGGCCTGGGCGAGATCGCCGCAGACCTCGCGGCCGAAGCGCACGACTTCAGGCAGCGGCGGGTGCGCGATGGCGTGTGTCATCTTGGGCCTCCGGGGCGTGCTGGGCCAGCTGCTCGCTGACGCGCAGCGACCAGGCGAAGATGGTGAGCGAGGGGTTGACGCGGCTCGAGCGCGGCAGGATGCTGCCGTCCACGACATAGAGGTTGTCCATTCCGTGCACCCTGCCGAGCGCGTCGACCACCGAGCGTGCGGGGTCGTTGCCCGCGACCAGGCTGCCGCAGGCATGCGCGGTGCCGCTCAGCGGGATGGCCCTGGCGAACCCCAGGCAGCCGGCACGCAGCAGCGCGCTGCTGAATCCGCGCACCAGGCGGCGATGTTCGGCCCGCGCCGGGGCGAGCCGGTGCGGGTCGTAGTCCAGCTGCGGCAGACCACTGCTGTTTTCGGTGCTGATCCGGTTGGCGGCGTCGGAGCCGTCCTCGGTCTGCAGGAAAAACCCGTAGGCATATTGCCCGAGTGCGGTGGCGACGGGCCGTGGCACCAGCGCGGGCATGAGCGCGCCGATCAGTTCGCCGTCGAAACCGAGCGGCTGCACGCTGCTGTGCGGCAGCTGCTCGTTGAGCAATACCAGCGTCTTGCGCAGCAGGTCCCGCTGGCGCCGGGGGGTGAAGGCAACCAGCGCAGTCAGCAGATGCTGCTTGTAGTAGCGACCTACCGCCTGCGCGGCGGGCAGCTGCGCCTCCAGACCGCTGCGCCTCAGGTATTGCTGCAGCAGGCGTGGGGAATGCAGTGCGCCGGCCGCGAGCAACACCGTGTCGCCCTCGAAGATCTGTCCGTCCTCGGTCATGACGCCGCGCAAGCGCGTCATGCGATAGTTGTCACCGAGCAGTTCGGCCACGGCCTGGCCTTCGAGCACCCGCAGGTTGGGCAATTCGCGCGCGTCCTTCAGAAAGGCACTTTCGGCATCACCCTTGAGGCCCAGGACCGAGGCAAAGGCGTCGAAGTGCGAGGCCTCCTCGGGATGTCCGGTGATCTCCGCGGCCAGCGCGAGCGGCAGTGGTTCGGCCTGCCAGCCGCCACCGCGCCGCGTCAGCCGTTGCACGATCGCGGCCAGGCCGGGCTCCGGGTCGAACACGCGCACGCCGAGCCGTTGCTCCGCGGTCGCGTAATAGGGTTCGAGATCGGCGTAGCCGATCGGCCAGCCCAGGCACTGGTGACCCTCGTCCGGCTCGAATTCATGCGGCGAGTAGCGCAACAGCGCGGCCCCGTACCACCTGGTCTTGCCGCCGAGATTGAAGTACTCCTCCGGGGCGAAACGCCGGCCGGTGCCGTCGAGCCAGGCTTCGTGGCTCTTGAAACGTCCGTCGCGGATCACCTGCTGGACGTCCAGCGTGCTGCCGTCGCGCGGCAGCGCAGCGCCCTTCTCCAGCAGCAGCACCTGACGGCCGGTGCGGGCCAGCCGCCAGGCGGCGGCCGCGCCGCCCGCGCCGGAGCCGATGATGATGTAGTCGTAGTTCATGGTCGTCGATCCTGTCTGCCTGGGTGTCATTCAGATGGGCGCCGCGGTTCAGTAGATCGCGGCCGGAGCCACCACGGCGGCGGTGGAGCCGCGGGTGCGCGCGTGCGTCAGTACGAACAGAAATTCATGGATCCCGTCGCGCGCGAGCTGTTCGGTGGCCAGGTTTTCCATGCCGAACAGGCCCAGCTTCACGTACATGGTCTGGGGCACCAGGAACGGCCGCTCGGGGTCTTCGCCGGGCACCGGGCCATAGCTCCAGGTATCCGCGCCGGTGATGGCGATGTGCTGCGCGTACAGCCACTGCACCGTCGCCAGCCCCGGCCCGGGCTCGCCACTCAGGAAGCCGGCGTTGTCGACACCCCAGAGCCCCCCCCAGCCGGTGTGAAACAGCACGGCATCGCCCGCGCGCAGCGCGAGGCCTTCGCGCCGGAGCGTCCCCTCTACGTCATCCCGGGTGATAACATAGCCCAGCGGCAGTCGGCCCACGCCCTTGTAGGCGGCCACATCCAGCAGCACGCCGCGCGTTATCACGGGCGGCACGGTCTCCATGCCGAAGCGGGCCAGACCGTTCGACTGCACCAGATCACGGGTAGTCCAGCCGTCGTAGAAACGCTCACCGACCTGGATATGACCGATGGAATCGAGCTGGGTACCGACCTGGAAGGTGCCGGCCTGGATCTCGGTGATCCAGTTGATCTGGTTCCTGCCCCAACCCTGGCCGCCGCTGTCCGTGCGGCGCCGGTTCTCGTAGTGCGGCGTGACGTCCAGGGTCTGGTGCCAGTAGCGCCCGGGGAATTTCGGGGTGTCCTCGTCCAGGATGCGGCCGAGATCCACCACCCGGCCGTGGCGTACCAGCGTTGCGGCCGCCAGTGTCACCGCCGGGGTGATTTCGTTAAGGCTGCCGAGCTGGTCGCCGGCGCCGTAGCGGCTGGGCCACCAGGGCGCCTCGCCGGCGGGCAGTCCGGTGTGATCGCCGCGGGAATCGGACGGGGCGGCGTTCGGTGTCTCGCCGGCGGCGGCGAGGGCGGCGAGGCAGACCAGCGCGGTACCCAGGCACAGTGGCCGGGCGGTGGCGAGCGGACGGGATGGGAATCGCATCTCAGCCGCCCTCGTGGAAGCCGGGATAGAGTGTCATGCCGCCATCAATGTACAGGGTCGTGCCGGTGACGTAGTCCGACAGGTCCGAGGACAGCCAGACCGCGGCATGGGCGACATCCTCGACATTGCCGACGCGGCCGTAGGGAATCAGCCTGAGCAGGTCGGCCTCCGCCTCGGGCGTTTCCCAGGCCATGCGATTGATCGGCGTCTTGATGGCGCCGGGCGAGATGCTGTTGACGCGGATCTTGTGCACCGCCAGTTCCTGTGCCAGCGTCATCATCAGCAACATGACGCCGCCCTTGGAGGCCGCGTAGTTGGCGTGACCGGCCCAGGGGATACGGTCGTGCACCGAAGACACGCAGATGATCTTGCCGGCCGAGCAGCTGCAGCTGCGGTGTACCTTGCGATGCATGAACTCGCGCACCGCCTCGCGCGCGCACAGGAACTGACCGGTGAGGTTCACCGCGATGACGAAGTTCCAGTCCTCGAGCGTCATGTCGTGGATGAAGGCGTCGCGCTGCAGGCCGGCGTTGTTGATCAGGATGTCCAGCGTACCGAATTGTCCGATCACCTCCTGGAACATCGCATGCACCTGGTCTTCCTGGCTGACGTCGGCGCGCACGCCGATGGCGGTGCCGCCGGCCGCGCGGATTTCCTCCAGCAGGGCCTCGGTCGCTTCCGGATTACTGACGTAGTTGATCGCCACACTCGCGCCCGCCTCGGCGAGCGCCCTGGCGATGGCGACTCCGATGCCCGAGTTGGCGCCCGTCACCAGCGCTTTCTGGCCTGCCAGAACCTGCCCAAGAGAGTTGTGCCCGTTCATACGTGACTCCGTGAGTACTCAGTGATGGTTATGCGCCATAACGCCGGTCGATCAGGTGATCCAGTGACAGCTTGCCGGGGCCGTGCAGCAGCGGGACGAGCAGCAGCAATCCCCATAGCTGGTGCTGGATCAACCCGGCCGCCTCCAGCGCGGGATAGGAAATGACCGCAACGATGTTCACGAAGAACAGGGCTGCCGCGCTCAGCCGCCCGGCCAGCCCCACGGCCAGCAGGACGGAAAATGTCAGCTCGGTGCCCATGGAGAGGTAGGCCGCAACCTGCGGCGGCAGCAGCGGCACGCTGTATTCATAGCGGAACAGCTGCAGCGTGGTCTCCACGCTCTGGATCTTGCTGAGCCCCGATTTCCAGAACACATTGGCGACCCACAGGCGGATTACCAGGTCACCGATGGGTGCAAGGGCGTTGAGTCCACGGATGGCCAGCCGGATCAGTTCGGCCGGGCGGAAGCTGCCGGCGTGCTGGCTGTGTTCAGAGGTGATGTCCATGATTGGTCTCCTGGTTGGCGAATGAACAGCGATAACCACGGTGGCTGACTCCCGCCGGGTACCGGCCATCGTGCGTACCCGGGCCTGCTCTCGACGTGTCGCGACAGGAAGTTCCCCGCAGACGCCACCGCAGAGCGACGGTAAGGCAGGTCCGGTCGGCGCATTGCCGCATTCATGACCGCCACCCGCTGAAGGTGCCCAGTGCCAGCTGACGCGCCAGCGCGGCCCCGAGATCGAACTCCGGCGCCTGCGCCGCGGCGAGCTGCTGGGAGTCGAGCAGCGACAGTCCGCGTGCGAGCCCCCGCAGCCAGGCGTGTTCGCCCGCGCCCAGTGGCTGCAGTGCGACCTCAAAATCCTGGCGCAGGATCAGCAGGCGTACGCCACCCTCGGTGAGATCGACCGTCGGATCACCCGCCCACGAGTCCTGGTTGACCCGCCAGATGTGCAGCACCGGGTAGTCTGACGTCAGCAGCCGGGCCGAGGGTTGCAGGATCAGGCGCAACCGGTGCTGGTCTTCCGGCGGCACCGCGCGCAGGCCGTCGATGTCCAGCGGTTCGCGCCGCTCGCCATGGAAGGCACTGTGGTAGGCCCATTCGAGGCGCGCGGTATCCGGCAGGTACGGCAGGGTATCGCCGCCGGGACAGCCGCCGAGATAGTCGCCGAAGCCCGCGCCGTAATCGTGTACGTTGCCGGAAAGCGAAGGGTGGGCGGCAATGTACCCGCGTGCGGCCTGGTCGAAGTAGGCCTCGCCTACCAGACGGCGGATGACCGGATAGACGGCCGCCAGCACCGCCGTGAGACCGGCGAAGAGGTTGTTACGGTAGACCTGGAGACGGCGTGTCGCCTCGATGCCGCGTTCCTGCACGGCGGACGCGAACGCCTCGGCCGAGTCCCGGTCGAACAGCGCGGCGGCGAAGCCGGTCTGCAGTTCACGCAGCGCGGGCATGGTGGGCCTCCAGGATCGACTGGGCCCGGCGCGCCTCGTCCAGCAGCACGGCGAGCGGTGGCAGATCGGTGTCCCATTCGATCAGTGTGGGTACGGCGCCGAAGCGTGCGACGGCCGCCTCGTAGAGTCGCCAGACCTCGGGCACGACACGCCGGTTGTGGGTGTCGATGAGGATCTCGCCGCCGTCGAAGCGCTTGCGGGTAAAGCCGGCAAGGTGCATTTCCCGAACCGCGGTGACCGGGATGGCCTGCAGATAGCGGGCGGCGTCGAAACCGTGGTTGCAGGCGCTGACGTAGATGTTGTTGACATCGAGCAGTACGGCGCAGCCGCTGCGGTCCGCCAACTCGGCGAGAAACTCCCATTCCGGTATGGCGGAGTGCTCGAACTGCAGGTAGCTGGAGATGTTCTCGATCAGCAGTTGACGGCCGAGTTGCATCTGGATCGCGTCGATGCGCGCGGACACGTGCGCCAGCGCCTCCTCCGTATAGGGCAACGGCAGCAGGTCGTTCAGGTAGCGGCCGCCCACCGAACTCCAGGACAGGTGTTCGGAGACGAACAGCGGGTCGATGTCCGCGATCAGCTCCCGCAGGGCCCGCAGGTGTTCGCGGCTGAGCGGGTCGGTCGATCCGACCGACAGTCCCACGCCGTGCAGACTGATGGGGTAGCGGGCACGGATGCGTTCCAGATAATGCCGGGGGATGCCGCGCCCGAAGTAATTTTCACTGTGAACCTCCACCCAGCCCAGCGCCGGTTGCGTCTCGAGGATCTCGTGCACGTGCGCGGACCGGAGACCGATCCCGGCGCATGCCGGGATCGGGTCCGTTGGTAGAGGCTGTCCGGATGTGACAGTCATCGACCGTTTCCTCAGCCGTTGGGCTTCAGGCTGCCGCCCACGATCTTCTCGCAGGTACCCTGGGGCAGATAGATCCAGGACATGGCTTCGCCGTCTTCCTTGTTCTGACCGGCGCAGGCATGGGAGCTCGTCTGGCAATCGTTCTTGCCCGCCTTGACGACGCCGTAACACTTCTCCGGCTTCTTTTCCTCCGCCAGCGCAGTACCGGCAATGCCCAGCGCGTTCAGGGCAAACAGACCCGCGATCGCGGCACTGATCATAGCTTTGCTGTCTTTCATCGAAACGTCCTCCATGCAGATTTGGTGTACGGGAACCGGGTGGTCCCCGAGCTGGCTATTGCAACGCCTGTGCCAGCCGGGGTTGGTTTGTCAATCGCTCTTTATTTCAGTCTGTTAAAAATAGATTCGGCGACAGGAACGGGGCGGTCGCGGGCAGCGGTCACCACTATTGGTGGATGACTCGTCAATGGCCACGGAACGGCCGCAGGGCAGCGACGTGGCGTGGGCAGCGAGGGTTGCAGACGGCACCAAACCGCCCGAGCGGACGGGTTGGCGCCGGGATCAAGGCGGAGTTGGGAGGCACGCACCCGCGGGGCGGGAGTGAACCCCGCGTAACCTAGGGGATTCCCGTTGGGTGTCGCTAGCGCAAAGACGCCTTTTCGATACCGAGCTTGCGCATGCGGTAGCGCAGCGTGCTCGGCTTGAGGTTGAGCTGGGCCGCCGCGCCGTTGCGGCCCTCGATCTTGCCCCGGCAATTCGCCAGTACCTCGAGGATGTAGGATTTCTGCACCGCGTCCAGGGTGCCGTCCGATGGCTCTGCGGCAGGCGCCGGCGCAGAGGTGGGAAAAATCGCCTCGGTGATGCTCAGGACCGGTCCCTGGGCGAGGATGGTGGCGCGCTCGATGACATTCTGCAGTTCGCGCACATTGCCCGGCCAGGCATAGCGCGTCAGGCGCTCCAGCGATTCCGGGTCGATCCCCTGCACGGGCTTGTTGAGCTTGCGTGTCATTTGGTGCAGGAAGTGGCGCGCCAGCAGCGGGATGTCGGAACGCCGGTTGCGCAGTGGCGGGATGTGGATCGGGAATACATTGAGCCGGTAGAACAGGTCGTCCCGGAACTCCCCCGCCCGCACCATCGCACCGAGATCGCGGTTGGTCGCGGCGATGACGCGGGCGTTGGTGCGCAGCGTCGTGCTGCCGCCGACCCGCTCGAAGGACTGTTGCTGCAGGATGCGCAGCAGCTTGGCCTGTGCCTGGGCGGTGAGTTCACCCACCTCATCGAGGAAGATGGTGCCGTTGTCCGCCAGCTCGAAGCGGCCCTTGCGCTGCGCCGTGGCGCCGGTGAATGCGCCCTTCTCGTGGCCGAACAGCTCGCTCTCGATCAGCTCGCTCGGCAGTGCTGCGCAGTTCACGCTCACCATCAGGCAGTCTTTTCGCACGCTGCGTTCGTGCAGTGCACGGGCGATCAATTCCTTGCCGGTGCCGGTCTCCCCGAACAGCAGGACGGTGGCATCTGTGTCGGCGACCACGGCGATCTGCTCGAAGACCTCCCGCATCGCGGACGAGTCGCCGATCATCTCGGAAAAACCCTCCCGGCGCCGGATCTCTTCCTGCAGGTTGAGGTTCTTGGCCTGCAGGCTGTGGATCTGCTGACGGGCGAGTTCGCGTTCGTTGATGTCGCGCAGGATGATGGTGTAGAGTCGCTTGCCAGCGATTTCCAGGGGAGAGACGGTGGCCTCGATGGGGAATTCCTCGCCATCGGCGCGTACGGCCGTGATGCCCTCCGGTGCCCAGACCTTATGGGCCTCGGTCGTGCCACGGTCGAGGAAGGGCGCGATCAGACGGCGGAAAGACGCCGACAGAAAGCGGTCGAACGGTTGCCCCATGGCCCAGTCCGCGGAGCAGCGAAACACCTGTTCGGCCGCCCGGTTGAACAGCGTGATGTGATGGTCGGGTCCGATGGTGATGATGACGTCGGTGGCCGAGGCCAGGATGTTGGCGAGGCGTTGTTCGCTGAGGCATACCGATTCGGTGGCGTACATGCGTTCGAGTTCGGCCGCCGCGCGCGCGCCGAAGATCCTGTACGCGGCGAGCTCGCTCTCCCGGAACTGCATGGGATTGTCATCGAAGATCGCCAGATGCCCGAGGACTTCGCCCTGCCGGTCGGTCATGGGAGTGGCGAGATAGCTGTCGACGCCGAGATCGATGAGCCCTTTGTCGCGGGGGAACAATTCCCGGACTCCCGTGGGATAGTAGCCCACCTGACCGTTCAGCACGTCTTCGCAGGGTGTACCATCGAGGTCGAATTCGATGTTGTCACCCAAGGACTTGCCCTTCCAGTAGGCCAGCGTCCGCACCCTGTTCCGGCCGCCGGCAAACTCCGCTGCGAAACAGAACTGCACCTGCATGGCGGTGGCGGTGGCGCGCACCAGGGCCTCGAAGAAATCTGAGCCGGTGGCAATGGCGGTTCCTTCGTAGATCAGGTGCAGGATATCCTCCGTCGAGGGCGGTGCCGGCCGGTTATCAGGTGGTAGGGTTTGCGTCGCGTTCATCCACTGCTCCTCCACGATACTCGCGTTGTTAGCTATCGTTTTCCCGGCATTCCATTCGGTCGTCTGCCTGTCACATCCCGGCCGTGCCGGTGCGAGGATGTAAGCAGCAGTCGCGCAGCCGACCCCTTTCGGCCTGCCTATCAACCGCCTTCACCTGATTTCCAATGAGTATAAATGCGGTTTGTGCGTTGTCCATGGCGCGTTACCGCGCCCTGATGCCCGTGCCGGGTGCGGCGATTCCACTGCTAACGCGGCCTGTCAGGCTTCGATCGAGCGGTCCGTGATACTGGCTCACATGCCAGTGAACACGGGTCGCTCCCGGCTTCATTCCCTCGCGACCGTTCCGTCATTTCGCCTCCTTACGCTGGTTGATTTCAGGGAGAATCGGAAAACCGACCGTCACGCGTGGGTGTACGTCACTCTCTACCCTCCCCGTGCGTATACAATGGCAGCGTCCAGTCACGATTTCCTCACAAAAATCTCACGAAGTCATCACGGCCCCATTCCGGATGGGGCGGCTGCCTATCAGTGCAGCGCCAGCGCCTGTGCCGCCTCTTCACGGTTATAGAACGAGCCGGCCAGGAGGAAACCGGCAACCACCGTGGCCTTCACCGCCAGTATCTGGTTGTGTTCTCCCCGCGCAACGACCCATTCCGGAGGCAGGCCGGCCAGCAGGTGTACGGGCGACGGGCTGCCGTCGGCGAGCTGGCTCGGTACCACCCGACCGGTGTCGGTGTCACAAAACGCCGGTGTGAAGACGGCCGCGCGGTTCCCTGCGCTGATACCGCCGGTGCCAGTATAGCGGTGGTTTTCCTGCCTGAGGTGTTCACCTGTCAACGCGCCGTTCACGGTCTGTTGTCTCCCCGGTGTGTCTCCATCCTGACCAGGGCGTAGCATCATGCATGCCATCGTCCGGCCCGGATGATGCATCCTTATGAAAAAAGCGCGAAACCAAACGGTGCCACCGGTGTGACCGCAGGTGATGTCCGCGGGTCGCATAACGCGTGGTGGCAAGCATCGGCGGGTTTGATCACCACATTTCGCGGGTGCCGGGTAATTCCGGGCACCTCCCGCCCGGAATTCGGCACCCGGTCACGAGGGGCTGCCCGGTATGGCGGGGGAGGATCGTGAGACGGCTTCAATCCATCCGGTAAGCGAATTCGACATCGTCATACCCTCAGGTGCCCCGGTTGCCGCCATACTGCTTTCCCGCGCAGGTGTCGAGCAGGCGCTCGATGCGTGGTTTCAGGTTTGTATGGCACGTCTTGTCTCGCAACAGGTGATTCCGTCGCGGGCGAACCGTTTGCGCCGGCGCCTGAGGAGCGCTCAAACGAACGTGATCGATACCTGGAACAGGCGCTCGACATCGACGATCTTGCGCTTGTCGGCGAGGAACAGGATAACGTGATCCTGCGGCTCGATGACGGTTTCCCGGTGCGGAAAGACGAGCGAGTCGCCACGGGCGATGGCGCCGATGGTCGTGCCCTCGGGAAGTGACAGTTCCTCGATGCGCCGTCCGACCACCTGTGACGTCTCACGGTCGCCGTGCGTGACGACCTCGATGGCCTCGGCGGCACCCCGCCGCAGTGAATGCACGGCCACCACGTCGCCACGACGAATGTGGGCCAGCAGCGCGCCAATGGTGACCTGTGCAGGAGACAGGGCGATGTCCACGGCCGTGCCCTGGGCGAGGTCGACGTAGCTCGAACGGTTGATGATGGACAGCACCTTGCGTGCGCCAAGCCGTTTCGCGAGCATGGCGGATAGGATATTTGCCTCGTCGTCATTGGTCACGGCGCAGAAGAGATCGGTATCCTCGATATCCTCCTGCTTCAGCAGATCCTGGTCTGCAGCATCACCGTGCAGCACGATCGTACGGTGCAGGGACTCGGCCAGCACACGGCAGCGCCGAACGTCGTATTCGATGATCTTGACGTGATAGTCACGCTCGATCGTCTCCGCCAGACGCTGGCCGATATTGCCGCCGCCGGCGATGATGATCCGGCGGTTGGGTTTGTCGGAGCGGCGGAACGCCGCCACCACGGACGGGATGTCGCGGTGCGCGGCCAGGAAAAAGATCTCGTCGCCGGCCTCGATTACGGTATCGCCCTCGGGAATGATGGTGCGTTCGCGCCTGAAGACGGCGACCACGCGGGTTTCCACGGCAGGCATCCTTTCCGGCAGGGCGCGCAGTTCCTGTCCGATCAGTGCGCCGCCATGATGGGCCTTTACGGCGACGAGCTGGGCCCTGCCGCCAGCGAAGTCGAGGCTCTGCAGAACGCCGGGCGAGTCGATCAGGTGCTCGATGAACGTGGTAACCAGCTGCTCGGGGCTGATGATGAAATTGATCGGTACCGCATCCGGTGAGAACAGCTTCGGGTTGGCCAGGTAGTTGCGGGACCGCACGCGCGCCAGACGCAACGGTGTATGAAACAGCGAATGCGCAACCTGGCAGGCGATCATGTTGACCTCGTCGCTGTTGGTGACCGCCAGCACCATGTCCGCGTCCTCGATGCCCGCCTGCTGCAGCACGTCGGGGTGAGACGCCTGGCCCGTGATGGTGCGGATGTCGCTGCGTTCCTGGAGCACCGTCAGCAAATGCGCGTCCTTGTCGACCACGGTGATGTCGTTGGCCTCGTTCGCGAGCGTCTGTGCAACGGTGCTGCCAACCTGGCCTGCGCCGAGAATGATGATTTTCATTAGGGTTCCCTACGCATCGAATCGCGCTCAGTGCCGCCAGTAGGCCGGCAGGAACAGGATCAGCAGCGTGAAGACCTCCAGCCGTCCCACCAGCATGCCGAAGATGGCCAGCCATTTGACCACGGGGCTGACCGTGGCGAAGTTGTTCGCCACCTCGCCCAGGCCCGGGCCCAGCAGGTTGATTGTGGCCACCACGGCGCCGAAGGCCGACTGGAGGTCCAGTCCGGCCGCCATCATCGCGACGGTGAGCAGCAGCGAGGTGACGATGTACAGGACGTAGAAACCCCACACGGACAGGACCACATCCTCCGATACCGGCCGCTTGCCCAGCTTGACCAGGAGCACGGCCTGGGGATGCGCCAGCTGCTCCAGCTGGCGCAAGCCCAGCTTGGCGAGCAGCATGATGCGCAGGATCTTGATTCCCCCCGCCGTGGAGCCGGCACAGCCCCCCGTGAACGACAGGATCACCAGGATCAGTGGTATGTGCAGCGGCCAGTAGGCAAAGGTGGCCGTGCCGAAGCCGGTGCTGGAAAGGACGGAGGCCACCTGGAAGGCCGCATAGCGCAGGGATTCCCAGGTACCGTTATAGGCGCCCGCCCAGAACAGACTCGCGGCCACGAACAGCGTGGAGAGCAGGAAGATGATCCAGTAGCCACGGACCTCGGGGTCGGTGCCGTACGGTTTGAGCGACAGACGACGCCAGGCCATGAAATGAATGGCGAAGTTCACGCCACCGGCCAGCATGAACACAATGGCGATGGACTCGATGAGCGGGCTGTCGTAGTAGCCGAGACTGGCATCGTGGGTCGAAAAGCCGCCTGTGGCGACCGTGGTGAAGGCGTGTCCCACGGCATCGAATACCGACATGCCGGCAAGCCCGTAGGCCAGTGCGCAGGCCAGGGTGAGGCTGAAATAGATGATCCACAATACGCGCGCCGTTTCCGCGATGCGGGGCGTGATCTTTTCCTGCTTGGCCACCCCCGAAGCCTCTGCCCGGTACAACTGCATGCCACCGACACCCAGCAGTGGCAGGATGGCGACGGCGAGCACGATGATGCCCATGCCGCCGAGCCACTGGATCTGCTGCCGGTGGTAGAGGATGGACGGGGGCAGCCTGTCCAGGCCGACGATGACCGTGGCGCCAGTCGTGGTGAAGCCGGAGATGGATTCGAAGATGGCATCGGTGATGCCGAGGTGCAGTCCGAGGATGAACGGCAGTGCGCCGACGATGCCCAGTATTACCCAGAACAGGGTGACGAAGAGAAAGCCGTCGCGTACGGACAGTTCGCTGTACTGGTCGATGTTTGGCAGCCAGAGCGCCAGGCCGGCCGTGGCGGTTATCAGCAGGGAGGCGGCGAACAGCGACCACTGGCCGTCTTCGTAGATCATGGCGATGCCGAGCGAGGGCAGGAAACCCAGGCTGTAGAGCATGAGCAGGATGCCGAACAGCCGGGTTATCGCGCGCCAGTGCATACGGGTTGATACTTCATCTGGGGATGAAAATCAAAACGGGGCTTATCGTCTCCGTTTCGCCACCTCGACCGGTTGTAGATTGTTGATGGCGACGGCAGCGCATTGCCTTAAATCGTCATCCCGTATTCCTGCCGGATGCGAACAGGCAGTGCCATCATACGCGCGGTATACGCCTGGCTTCCAGATGCCGTGGGCAATTTATCGGTATGCCGACCCGGATCGGGATGAAGGCCTGTCGCGCGCAGGACGCTCGCTCGCTGTGCCCGCCCGCCCGCCCCGGTCGATGGATTAATTTCCATTCAGGACAGTGAGTTGTATGCGTGTTCGGCGTCGGGGTCGTGACCGCGACCGTCGGCGGGACCTTCCCGGGCTGTACCTGATGCAGTTGGCATGGCGGTCGTCGGTCGAAGGCCTTACGTGACACGGCAGATCATGGTTGTACCCGGAGCCGTTCAGGGTCGTGACCCGGCGTATACAAGCGGGTCCGCAGGCGCGAGCCGGGGGGGCGGTGCGCCTTGTACGGACAGCTGATGCCGTACCTGAACGACTGCAGTGTCACGAAACCTTCATGGCGCGTTCACGCGATACTTACATCACCGATTGAACATCTGCGCTGGCCAGCGAGCATGGCGAGGAGGCCATGTCCAGACCAGCAGGCAGTCCCTTCAGGCTTCCCGGTGCACTGGATCTCGGCTGTTGCCGGCGCTGCGGCGCGCTGGTCGTATTCCCGGCCGGCGAGGGAAGCGGAAAGGCGCTGGATCTGGACCGGTTCGACGATTACGACATCCACCTGCTTGCATGGGATGCCGCCAGCCGCCAGATCATCGGTGCCTGCCGGCTGGGTCTAATGGATGACATCATGAGCCGTTACGGGAAGCGCGGCCTGTACACCTATACGCTGTTCGATTATCCGACGGCCTTTCTGGGCCGGATCGGGCCTGCCATCGAATGCTCGGATTCAACGTCGACAGGGAATTCGCGGATTGTGTCGATGCCAGGGTCATGTCCGATCTGTCGCCGACGTCAGCACGTGCGCCCGCACGCTACATGGGCAAGCCCGGGGCCTGTCTGGGTCACCACCTGCAAACCGCCTGTCGACGTACGGGTTGAGTCGCGTGTAACGGCTCGCGTGTACCTGGCGCGGTTCACTGCCCCTATCCATGCCCCGCCGGTTTCTGCACCGCGTGTTGCCTGGCCGCGAGCTGATCGCACCGGCATTGCGGATGTGGTGTTGTCGACATGGCATCTGCGGTTGCGGAAAGCACCGCGATGCGATACGCACCGTCAGGTGTGATAGCGCGCGCTCAGTTCGTGCACGGCACTGACCAGGACGCCGGCGTGTTCCGGATCGACATCCGGGTTGATGCCATGGCCCAGGTTGAACACGTGCCCGGTCCCGCGTCCGAATGCGGCCAGTACCCCGGCGACGCGCTCGCGTATGACATCCGGCGGCGCGTAGAGTACCGCCGGGTCCAGGTTGCCCTGCAGCGCCACACGACCGCCGACGCGCGTACGTGCGTGGGCGAGGTCGGTGGACCAGTCGATACCGAGGGCATCGGCACCGGTGTCGGCCATCAGTTCCAGCCACTGGCAACCGCCCTTGGTGAAGAGGATGACGGGGATTCTGCGACCGTCCGCCTCGCGTGTCAGGCCGTCCACGATCTGCTGCATGTAGTGCAGTGAAAAATCGCGATAGTCGTCCGGCGTCAGTACGCCACCCCAGGTATCGAAGATCATGATTGCCTGCGCCCCGGCGGCAATCTGGGCATTGAGGTAGCCGGTGACGGCGACGGCGACGGTGTTCAGCAAGTCGTGCAGCAGCCGGGGTTCGCCGTAGAGCATGCCCTTGACCTGCGAGTAGGTCCGGGTGGTGCCACCCTCGACCATGTAGGTGGCCAGTGTCCACGGGCTGCCGGAAAAGCCGATAAGAGGCACGCGGCCGTCGAGCGTGCGACGGATCAGGCGCACCGCATTCATGACATAGCCCAGGTCATCCTCCGGGTCGGGCGAGCCGAGTGCCCTGACGTCCGCCGCGCTGCGTACCGGACGGCGAAAGTGCGGGCCCTCGCCCTCCTCGAAGTACAGGCCAAGGCCCATGGCGTCCGGCACGGTAAGGATGTCGGAGAACAGGATGGCGGCATCGAGGGGGAAGCGGTCGATCGGCTGCAGGGTGACCTCGCAGGCCAGCTCCGGGTTGGTGCACAGGTCCATGAAGCTGCCCGCCTGCTTGCGCACCCTGCGGTATTCCGGCAGGTAGCGGCCGGCCTGGCGCATCATCCACACCGGGGTCACGTCGACGGGTTCGCGCAGCAGCGCCTTCAGCAGGCGGTCGTTTTTGAGTGGTTGCATGGCCGGTAGTGTATGTTTGTTTTCCGCTTATGTAATGTTTAAACAGATTTCACCCAGACGGGCGCTCACCGAACTCGCAGGATTTGCTGCACCTCCGGATAGCAAATTCTGCTCGACACGGCGGCTCGCTTACTCCCGACAGGCCTGCGATGCCCGGCTGCGCCTGACGGAGCCCAAAACCAACCGCCTTGACGACGTGCTGGAGTTCAACGAACACACAACCGCGCACCGGCCGGGGAATTGACCGGTGCCACACCGGGTCCCCGTGTTTCGCGCCGCGTACCGTAGTCCCTCCGGAAAGGAGGCGCGCGCCCCGGAGAGGCGGGGAACGGAGGAATCGGCGATAGCCGACGCGGCACCCGGGGTGCCCACCCTTTTCGTCCCTTTTCTTTGGGCGCGCAAAGAAAAGGGACCCGCCGTCAGGCGGAATCCTGGCCAGACTACCGTGGTAAATCCGTACTACCCATCAAATATTCGTCAATCGCCCGCGCGCACTGCCTGCCCTCGCGGATCGCCCACACCACGAGCGACTGGCCGCGGCGCATGTCACCGGCGGTGAACACCTTGTCGATGGAGGTATGGTAGGCGCCTGCACCGTCGGTGCTGCCCTTGACGTTTCCGCGTGGGTCGAGTTCGACACCGAGCTCCGCGAGCATGCCCGCGTGCACGGGATGTACGAAACCCATCGCCAGCAGTACCAGGTCGGCCTTGAGACTGAACTCGGTGCCGGGGATTTCCTGCATCTGCCAGCGTCCCCCGGCGTCCTTCAGCCATTCCAGGCGCATGCAGCTGATCGCGGCGACCCTGCCGTTATCGCCCCCGATGGCGCGGGTAGCCACCGACCATTCGCGCACGGCACCTTCCTTCTGTGAACTGGATGTGCGCAGTTTGTTCGGCCAGTGCGGCCAGGTCAGGCCCTTGTTTTCCTGCTCCGGCGGTTTTGGCATGATCTCCAGTTGGGTCACGGACAGCGCGCCCTGGCGGAACGATGTGCCGATGCAGTCGGATCCGGTATCGCCGCCGCCGATTACGATGACGTGCCTGTCTTTCGCAGTCAGCGCCACGGACGGGTCGATACTGTCGCCGGCATTGCGCCTGTTTTGCTGCGGCAGAAAGTCCATGGCGAAATGCACGCCATCGAGTTCACGTCCGGGGACGTCGAGGTCGCGCGGTTGCTCCGAACCGCCGGTCAGCGCGAGTGCATCGAAGCGTTTGATCAACTCGCTGGCCGGTGTGCCGGCGCCGATATGCGTGTTGGTGTGGAAGGTGACGCCTTCGGCCTCCATTTGTGCCATGCGCCGGTCGATGAGGGACTTTTCCATCTTGAAGTCGGGTATGCCGTAACGCAGCAGGCCGCCGATGCGGTCTTGTTTCTCGAATACCTCGACTTCGTGACCGGCGCGCACCAGCTGCTGGGCGCAGGCCAGGCCGGCGGGGCCGGAGCCGACGACGGCGATACGCTTGCCGGTCCTGTGTGCGGCCGCTTGCGGCTGGATCCACCCTTGCTCCCAGGCCTTGTCGACGATGGCGCATTCGATGGTCTTGATGGTGACCGGGTTGTCGTCGATGTTCAGCGTGCAGGCCTCTTCGCACGGCGCCGGGCAGATGCGGCCGGTGAATTCCGGAAAATTGTTGGTCGAGTGCAGCACGGCGAGCGCCTCATGCCACTGGCCGTGGTAAACCAGGTCGTTCCAGTCCGGGATGATGTTGTTGACCGGGCAGCCTTGGTGACAGAACGGGATGCCGCAGTCCATGCAGCGCGCACCCTGCAGGCTGACCTCCTCGTCGGCCAGCGGAATGACGAACTCGCGGAAATGCTGCAGACGGTCGGCGGCCGGTGCGAAGCTGCGTTCGTGACGGGGGTACTCGAGGAAACCGGTGGGCTTGCCCATGCTAGGCGCCTCCTGCGGCTGTTTCTCTGGTCGTTTGCTGCGAGGCCTGCATCCCCTGCAGCGCGCGCCGGTAATCGACCGGCATGACCTTGATGAATTTCGGCAAGTACGTGTTCCAGTCCATGAGTATCCGCCGGCCGCGCTCGCTGTCCGTGTAGTGCACATGCCGCCTGACAAGATAGTTAAGGCGTAACGCATCATGCCGGGTCATGTCATGGTTGATCTCCACCAGTCCGTGAGTTTCGAGGTCACCGCCCTGGTGGTCGAGCTGTTCCAGTGCCGCGTCTTCCGCCGGGATAGGCTCGAGTTCCACCATGGCGAGATTGCAACGCTGTTCGAAGTCGCCGCGCTCGTCCAGGACATAGGCGATACCGCCGCTCATACCGGCCGCGAAGTTGCGCCCGGTCTCGCCCAGTACCACCACGATACCTCCGGTCATGTATTCACAGCCGTGGTCGCCGACGCCTTCCACGACGGCGGTGGCACCCGAGTTGCGTACGGCGAATCGTTCACCCGCAACGCCGCGGAAATAGCATTCGCCGCTGATCGCACCGTACAGCACCGTATTGCCGACGATGATGTTGTCCTCCGCCACGATCGGCGCTTCCGGCGGCGGGTAGACAACCAGGCGGCCACCGCTGAGTCCCTTGCCAACGTAGTCGTTGCCCTCGCCGATCAGTGTGATGCTCACGCCGTGCGTCAGGAATGCGCCTAAGCTCTGTCCGGCGATACCACGCAGGGTGATGCTGATGGTGTCTTCCGGCAGGCCGGCGTGACCATAGTGTCTCGCCACTTCGCCGGACAGCATGGTACCGACAGTGCGGTTGGTGTTCTTCACCGGTAGTGTGATCTGCACCGGTTGCTTCTGCTCCAGCGCCGGCCCGGCCAGCTCGATGAGCCGGTTATCCAGCGCCTTGTCCAGGCCGTGGTTTTGCGGGTCGCAGTGATAGATGCCCACGCCCGGTGCGGCCACCGGTTTGTGCAGGATGCGCGAGTAATCCAGTCCGTGCGCCTTCCAGTGGTTGATGGCGCGGCGCATGTTGATGTGCTGTGACTGCCCGATCATGTCGTCGAACCGGCGGTAGCCCAGTTGCGCCATCAGCTCGCGGATTTCCTCGGCGACGAAGAAGAAATAGTTGACCACGTGTTCCGGCTTGCCGGTGAAGCGGCGGCGCAATTCAGGGTCCTGGGTCGCGACGCCGACCGGGCAGGTGTTGAGATGACATTTGCGCATCATGATGCAGCCCTCGACGATGAGCGGCGCGGTGGCAAAGCCGAATTCATCGGCGCCCAGCAGTGCACCGATGACCACATCGCGTCCGGTACGCATACCGCCGTCAACCTGCACCGCGATGCGCGAGCGCAGGTTGTTCATGACCAGCGTCTGGTGGGTCTCCGCCAGGCCGATCTCCCAGGGCGAGCCGGCATGCTTGATCGAGGTGAGCGGACTGGCACCGGTGCCGCCGTCGAAACCGGCGATCGTGACGTGGTCGGCATGGGCCTTGGATACGCCGGCCGCGACCGTACCGACGCCGACCTCGGCCACCAGCTTAACGCTGATATCCGCCCGCGGGTTGGCGTTCTTCAGGTCGTGGATCAGCTGCGCCAGGTCCTCGATCGAATAGATGTCATGGTGCGGTGGCGGCGAGATCAGGCCGACACCCGGGGTCGAATGCCGCACCTTCGCGATCGTGGCGTCCACCTTGTGCCCCGGCAACTGGCCGCCCTCGCCGGGCTTGGCGCCCTGTGCCATCTTGATCTGGATGACGTCGGCATTCACCAGGTACTCGGTGGTCACGCCGAACCGGCCGGAGGCCACCTGCTTGATGGCGGAGCGCGCGGAGTCGCCGTTGGGCAGTGGCTTGAAGCGTTCGGGAAGCTCGCCGCCCTCGCCGGTATTGGACTTGCCGCCGATGCGGTTCATGGCGATGGCCAGTGTCGAGTGCGCCTCGTAGGAAATCGAGCCGAACGACATGGCGCCGGTCGAGAAGCGCTTTACGATCTCTTTCGCCGGTTCCACTTCCTCCAGCGGCACGGGGTTGTCGGAGAACTTCAGCTCGAACAGCCCGCGCAGATTCATCAGGTGTTCATTCTGCTCGTTGACCAGCTGCGCGAATTCCCGATAGGTCCTGGCGTCGTTGGCGCGTGTGGAATGCTGCAGCCTGGCGATCGTGTCCGACGTCCACATGTGGTCTTCACCACGTACGCGAAAGGCGTAGTCGCCACCGACATCGAGACTGTTGCGATAGATCGGGTTGTCGCTGTAGGCGTCGCGGTGCCAGCGCACGGCTTCCTCGGCGACCTCGTCCAGACCGATACCCTCGATGGTGGTCGCGGTGCCGGTGAAGTAGGTATCGACAAACCGGTTGTTCAGGCCGACCGCGTCAAAGATCTGTGCGCCGCAATAGGACTGGTAGGTGGAGATACCCATCTTGGACATGACCTTGAGCAGGCCCTTGCCGATCGCCTTGATATAGCGCTTCTTGACCACCTCGGGTTCGAGATCGCCGGGCAGTTGCGCGGAAATGGCCTCGAGTGTCTCGAAGGCCAGGTAGGGATTTACTGCCTCTGCGCCGTAGCCGGCCAGGGTGGCGAACTGGTGCACCTCGCGTGCGGCACCGGTCTCGATCACCAGTCCGGCCGCGGTGCGCAGACCCGCGCGCACCAGGTGGTGGTGCACGCTGGCCGTCGCCAGCAGGGCCGGTATGGCTATGCGATCGGCGTCTACCTGCCGGTCGGACAGGATCAGGATGTTATAACCGTCGTTGACCGCCAGCTCGGCCTGACGGCAAACGGCCGCCAGCGCGCCTTCCATGCCGCCTGCGCCGGCACTGGCCGGGTAGCAGATATCGATGGTCCGGGTGCGGAACGCCCCATCGGTGTGGACCTCGATGTGGCGGATACGCTCGATATCGGTATTGGTCAGGATCGGCTGGCTGACCTCCAGGCGCATGTGTTCGCTGGCGGATTCATGGTCGAGCAGGTTCGGGCGCGGACCGATCAGGGACACCAGCGACATCACCAGCTCCTCGCGGATGGGGTCGATCGGCGGATTGGTGACCTGGGCGAAGTTCTGCTTGAAGTAGTTCGACAGCGGTTTGGGCCTGTTCGAGAGCACGGCGACCGGGTTGTCGGCGCCCATGGAACCTACTGCCTCCTGGCCGGTGACGGCCATCGGTATCATCAGGAACTTGACATCTTCCTGGGTGTAGCCGAAGGCCTGCTGGCGGTCGAGCAGGGTGGTGTGGTCCGGGGCCATCGGGCCGACCTCGCCCGGCAGTTTGCTGAGGCGTATCTGCGACTTGTCCAGCCAGTCCTGGTAGGGGTGGCTGTCAGCCAGTGTTGCCTTGAGTTCCGCATCGTCGATAATGCGGCCCTGCTCAAGGTCGATAAGCAACATCTTGCCCGGCTGCAGCCGCCATTTCTTGACGATGCGTTCCTGCGGTATGTCCAGCACGCCCATCTCGGAGGCCATCACCACCAGGTCGTCGTCGGTGATCAGGTAGCGTGCAGGGCGGAGCCCGTTGCGGTCCAGCGTGGCACCGATCTGGCGGCCGTCGGTAAAGGCCACGGCGGCCGGACCGTCCCATGGTTCCATCACCGCGGCGTAGTATTCGTAGAAGGCGCGGCGCTTTTCATCCATCAACGGGTTGCCGGCCCAGGCCTCGGGGATCAACAACATCATGGCATGTGCCATGGTGTAGCCACCGTTGACCAGGAGTTCCAGCGCGTTGTCGAAACAGGCCGAGTCGGACTGGCCCTCGGCGATCAGCGGCCACAGTTTTTCCAGGTCGTCACCGAACAGGCGGGAGGACATGGTGTGGCGTCGCGCGTTCATCCAGTTAATGTTGCCGCGCAGTGTGTTGATTTCGCCGTTGTGGGCGATCATGCGGAACGGGTGGGCCAGGTCCCATGACGGGAAGGTATTGGTGGAAAAGCGCTGGTGTACCAGCGCCAGTGCCGATTTCATGCGCGTATCATTGAGATCGGCATAGTAGGTGCCGACCTGGTTGGCGAGCAGCATGCCCTTGTAGCAGAGGGTCTGCGCGGACAGGGACGGCACGTAAAAGCATTCGCTGCCGTTCATGCCGGAATCGCGCACGGTGTGTTCAACGCGTTTGCGGATGATAAACAGCCTGCGCTCGAAGTCATCGCCGGTACCGGGGCCCTTGGCGATAAACACCTGTCGCATGACCGGCTCGACGCGCCGGACGCTTGCGCCGAGGCCGTCGCTGTCCACGGGTACGTCGCGCCAACCCAGCAGGGTCTGCCCTTCCTCGGCAATCGTCTGTTCGAGCAGGGAAGTGCAGAAACGGCGGGTGTCGTCCTGCTGCGGCAGGAACAGCATGCCGACGCCGTAATCGCCGGAGGCCGGAAGCCGGAAGCCCAGCGTGGCGCATTCCGCACGCAGGAATTCATCCGGTACCTGCATGAGGATACCGGCACCGTCGCCGGCCAGCGGGTCGGCGCCCACGGCACCGCGATGGGTCAGGTTTTCCAGGATACGCAGGCCCTGCCGGATGATCTCATGGCTTTTTCGGCCCTTGACATTGGCGACGAATCCGACACCACAGGCGTCATGTTCGTTGGACGGGTCGTATAAACCCTGTCGAGGAGGCAGCATACCGTGGGTCATCGGGAATACCTTCTTAACATACTCTGTTTCGTGTTCGGCTCAATGTGGTGACTCGCTGACGCCATGAAACACTATATTATACAATAAGATATATTCTTCCCACCCTTGTGTGACACGGCTTGCGCGGCAGTCGCCGGCACCCGCGCAAAAGGCCGGTCAGTATAGCGCCGCGGGGCCGGGTGTTCAATTTGGGTGGAGGTGTTTTTCCCCTGATTTTTCAGGGATATAAAGACCGGTTGGTCGTGTGCTCTATTCGGGCCGGGTCTGCATGAACACGACGCGGTAACCGCGCTTTAGCTGTTCATCACGCAGCCGGATCAATGCTGCTTCGGCACTGTCGCGGTCGGGAAAATGTTCACGCACGACGCGTCCGCGCGTGCCCTGGTAACCCCATTCCCGGATCAGCGACCAGCCCTCGAGGAGATCCTCCTGCAGGTGCAGGTGATAGAAGCGCGGGGCCTTGTCGTCCTGCGGCGGGATTTGCATGTAGATACGCATGTACGGGTCAAGCGTGATACGTGATACGTGCCGTCATTCGCTGACTGGCTGATCCCGACCCGGGTCTCATGGTGTATTTCGTCGACCCGCCCGCCGTACTGTGATTCGGTATTTTCATTCTAGGGCCTGTTCACACCACGCAAATCCTCGCGACGGAGGTCCATTTCGCACCTGACAAGGCGGTGCGAGCGACGTGCACTCGACGTACACCAGCGCGCCCCAACGCCGGCCGCTGCGATAGGGGCCCCGTCCCTTCGGGTTGCGCCCCGAAACGGGGCAGTCTGCGTTGCTCGTCGTTCATTCAGCACGACTACACTTCACTCCTCGCGCCTTATCTGGCCCGTTTTGGCTGCAGCAACGCGGCGGTCTGTGTGGTGTGAACAGGCCCAAGTCTTACGTTTCATCGTCAGATCGCAGGATTGAAAACACGGTCGTACTCGGCGATGGCAAAGCGGTCGGTCATGCCGGCTATGTAGTCGGCCACGGCACGGGCACGACCACTGTCCCCGCCGGCGGCCTCCTGTTGCAGGGCGTGTCGAAGGGCATCGTCGGGCAGCAGGCGCGGATCCTCGTAGAAGGCGGTGAACAACGCTGTGATGGTGCGCGCGGCCTTGGACGTCATGCGATGCACACGATAGTGCCGGTAGAGACGGGTACGCAGAAAGCGTTTCAGTTCCAGGTTCTTCTCGCGCATAGCTTCGCTGAAGCGGATCAGTGGCTCACCCGCTGTGCGTACGGCCTCGATATCGGCCGGGGCGGCATCGGCCAGCCGGTTGGCACTGGTTTCCACCAGGTCGATCACCTGGCAGCCGATCAGACGCCGCACCACTTCGTGAATTGTGCGGCGCGGGGCCAGCTGCGGATAGCGTGTACGCACGATATCGTACTGTTCGCGAAACAGGGCGACCTCGGTGAGCGCATCGACATCGATAAGGCCGGAGCGCAGGCCGTCGTCTACATCGTGGCTGTTGTAGGCGATTTCATCGGCGAGGTTGGTCAGCTGGGCTTCGAGTGAAGGCTGCAGCTGCTTCAGAAAGCGTTCGCCCAGCTCACCCAGGTGCTCCGCGTTTTTACGCGAGCAGTGTTTGAGTATGCCCTCACGGGTTTCGAATGTCAGGTTGAGTCCGGGGAATTCCGCGTAGCGTTCCTCCAGTTCGTCGACCACGCGCAGCGATTGCAGGTTGTGCTCGAATCCGCCATGTGCCTGCATGCAGGTGTTCAGCGCATCCTGGCCGGCATGTCCGAACGGGGTGTGGCCGAGATCATGTGCCAGCGCGATGCCCTCGGTCAAATCCTCGTTCAGCTGCAGGGCGCGGGCGATGGAGCGGGCGACTTGTGCGACCTCGATCGAGTGTGTCAGGCGGGTGCGGAACAGGTCACCCTCGTGGTTTACGAACACCTGGGTCTTGTACTCGAGACGCCGGAAGGCGGCGGAGTGGATGATGCGGTCCCGGTCGCGCTGGAATTCGCTGCGATAGGCCGGTGCGGGTTCCGGGTGCCGGCGTCCCCGGGTACAGGCAGCGGTGGCCGCATAGCGTGCCAGCTGCGGGTGCCTGTCACATTCCGCGCTCATGATTCAGGACGCGGCGTTGAGTGTTGCCCTCAGCAACTCGGGCCGGAAGTCTGCGGTGACCTCCGCCGTGCCGATGGCCCTGAGCAGTATCAGGCGCAGGCCGCTGTCGAGGCTCTTCTTGTCCACGGCCATCAGGTCAAGGAATCGCCGTTCACTCATCTCAGCCGGCGGTGTGACCGGTAGACCGGCCAGACGCAGCAGGGCAGCGGTACGTTCGACATCCTGCCGCGACAGCCAGCCATGTCGCGCGGACAGGTCTGCCGCCATGACCATGCCGGCGGAGACTGCTTCCCCGTGCAGCCAGTTGCCGTATCCCGTGCCGGTCTCGATGGCGTGGCCGAAGGTATGACCCAGGTTCAGCAGTGCGCGGGCGCCGCTTTCACGCTCATCCCCGGCTACGACCTCCGCCTTGATGGCGCAGGAGCGCGCGATGGCATGAGACAGGGCCTGCTTGTCACGTGCCTTCAGAGCCTCGATATTCTGTTCCAGCCAGACGAAGAAATCCGCGTCGTGTATGAGTCCGTACTTGACGACTTCCGCAAGCCCTGCGGACAGCTGGCGATCGTCCAGCGTATCCAGGGTATCGGTGTCGATAAGCACGCAGCCCGGCTGGTGAAAGGCGCCGATCATATTCTTGCCCAGCGGATGGTTGACGCCGGTCTTGCCGCCGACCGACGAATCCACCTGTGCCAGCAGGGTGGTGGGTATCTGCAGGAAGGCGACGCCACGCTGATAGCTGGCGGCGGCGAAACCGGTGATATCACCGACCACGCCACCGCCGACGGCGGCCAGTGTGCAGCCGCGATTGAAGCGGTGCTCGAGCAGCGCGGTGTAGATGGTATTAAGCGTCTCAAGGTTCTTGTACTGCTCGCCGTCCGGCAGGATGACTGTGTCGACATCATAATCCGCGAGTAGTGCGATCACATGCTCGAGGTACAGCGGCGCGACGGTCTCGTTGCTCACCACCAGTACCTGCCGGCCGTGGATGTGCGGCGCCAGCAATGACGGGCTGGCTAGCAGTCCCTGTCCGATATGGATGGGGTAGCTGCGGTCGCCGAGGTTGACGGTGAGTGTATGCATGTCCTTGTATATATCAGGAAAACATGTCCAGCATAGCGAATATGACGGGTCCTGCGCAAAAGGTCCGTTCAGTTCAGTTGCCTGATGATCTGTCTGACCACGTCTGTGACGCGCATGCCATCGGTATTGATGATGATATCGGCGGTTGTGCGATACAGGGGGTCGCGTGTCGCCATCAGTTCCTCGAGTTTGCCGCGTGGATCGGCGGTCTGCAGCAGCGGACGGTTGCGATCACGGCTGGTGCGCGTGAGCTGCTGGCTGACCGAGGCATGCAGATAGATCACCGTGCCGCGGCTGGAGAAATGCTCCCGGTTCTGCGGGTCCAGAATCGCACCGCCACCGGTCGCGAGTATGATCCCGTGCAGCCGGGTGAGTTCGTCGATAACGGCGCTCTCACGCTTGCGGAAGCCCGCCTCTCCCTCGATTTCGAAGATCAGGGGGATATCGACGCCGGTACGCTGCTCGATGACCTGGTCACTGTCGTGAAAGGGCATCTTGAGTTGCCTGGACAGCTGGCGCCCGATGGTGGACTTGCCGGCCCCCATGGGGCCCGTCAGAAACAGATTGCCCGGCACTTTCATGCCGGGCAGGTATGCCAGAATTATGGCTGGCTGGCAAGCGCTGCCAGCCGGTCAGGTCAGAGTCGGAAATCTTCCTTGACGATCTTGGGCGTCACGAAGATCAGCAGTTCCTGTTTGTCGTGTTGCTTGACCGTGCGCTTGAACAGCCAGTCGATTACGGGCAGATCGCCGAAAAACGGCGTGCGCGTGATGGTGTGGTTGTTGGTTTCTTCGTAGATACCGCCCAGCACCAGGGTCTCGCCGTTATCGACAAGGATCTGGGTGGAGATCTCATTGGTGTCGATGGTCGGGACATTGTTCACGGTGATCTCACCGACCGCGTCCTTGTTGATGAGCAGGTCCATGATGATACGGTCATCCGGTGTTATCTGGGGGGTGGCTTCGAGGCGCAGCACGGCCTTCTTGAAGGAGGTCGAGGTTGCGCCGCTGGAGGTAGCCTCCTGGTACGGGATTTCGGTACCGGTCTCGATGAAGGCGGCCTTCTGGTTCGAGGTCAGTACCCGCGGGCTGGAGATCACTTCGCCCTTGCCTTCGGACTCGAGTGCGCTCAACTCCAGCTGCAGCAGATGGCTGCCCAGTTTGCCGAACGCCAGTCCGATCGAGCTGCCCGTTGTGGCGGTTGGCAGGTCAACCAGCAGACCCTCGGTCCCGTCACCCGGATCGAAGCCGGTTTGCGGGCCGGTCACTTCGAAGCCGTTTTCCTGTGTACCGCCGATGGTCAGCGTGTGTCCGTTGCTGAAGTTGGTCCGCTTGGCGAGGCCGAACTGCACGCCAAGTTCGCGCGCGAAATCGTTGTTCGCGAGCACGATACGTGACTCGATCAGTACCTGGCGGACCGGGATGTCCAGCTGCGCGATCAGCTTGCGGATCTCGGCCAGTTTCGCGGCCGTATCCTGAACCAGCAGGGTGTTGGTGCGATCATCCACCGTGGCCATGCCACGGTCTGACATGAGGGTGGTGTCGCCGCTCTTCAGCAGGGCGGTGATATCAGACGCCTTGGCGTAGTTGATCTGGATGTATTCAGAGTAGAGCGGCTCCAGTTCCTGAATCTGCTTCTTTGATTCGAGCTCCAGTTTTTCGCGTGCGGCGATTTCCTCGCTCGGCGCGACCAGCATGACGTTGCCGGTCTGGCGCATGGCCAGCCCCTTGGTCTTGAGTATGATGTCCAGCGCCTGGTCCCACGGTACGTTCTTGAGGCGCAGGGTAAGGCTGCCATTTACGGTATCACTCACCACCACGTTGATGCCGGTGAAATCAGCGATCAGCTGCAGTACCGAGCGGACCTCGATGTCCTGGAAGTTGAGCGAGAGGCGCTCGCCGGAGTAGCCGAATTCGTCTTTCTTCTTTTCCTCGACTTCCTGCTTGGTGAGCTTGCGCACCTCGATGGTGAACTGATCGTCGGCCTGGTAGGCGATATAGTCGTAGTTGCCCATCGGGGTGATGACCATGTGCACGTTATCGCCCTTGGTGTAGGTGTCGATGGTCTTTACCGGTGTAGCGAAATCGATAACATCCAGGCGGCGTTCCAGTTCACGCGGCAATTGTGCGCGGTAGAAGTCCACCACGACCAGCCCGCTTTCCTGGCGCATGTCGACCGGGATGGAAGGATCCGAAAGCGTCACGATCACGCGGCCCTCTCCACCGGTGCCCCGGCGGAAATCGATATTATTGATCGTGTTGCCGGCGCCGCCGGCTGCCTTCGCCGAAACAGCCTCGGCCTCGGAGAGTTCGCGACCCGCGTTCTGGACGGTCAGAACAACCTTGTTGCCGTCCGCGTGAGCCTCGTAGGGAACCATCTCAACCAGATTGACGACGACGCGTGTGCGCCCCTTGGCCTCTACAACGGTCATGCTGTCCGCCATGCCGATACCGATATTCTGGGTGCGGCTGGCGAGGTCATTGGTCGTGTCAGGGAAATCCAGTGCGATACGGGCCGGGTTGTCGATGGTGAAACTGAGCGGGGCCGCTGCCGGCTGGCTCATGGTCAGGATGATCTGGGCCTTGTTGCCGGGCAGGCTGGTGAAGTCGACGGCCTGCAGTGTATTGCCGGCGGCATGAGCGACCGCCATACCGCCGATAATCAGGATGGTGGCGGTCAACAGCCTACGCCACAGCGTCCAGCCCCGGCGTGAACCGATCTGCACCAGTGTATTTTCGCTTGCTGGCAAACGGCGAGAAATATTTCCGATCATTGCTGTCACCCTGTGGGATTATTCACTTATCGCAATCGTGGCCTGGCGTTCCATCCAGCCCCCGATACCGTCAGGAACAATTTCAGTAAGTTCGACTTCGTATTCTGTTACGCGCGTGATTTTTCCAAAATTCTGCCCGGCGTAATTGCCCGCCTGAACACGATGGATGGTGCCGTCCGTGTCATTGATCAGCGCCCAGTTGGCGTCATTCTGCTCCAGCGTCCCCACCATGCGCAGGCTGTCGAGCGGAAACTCCTCGAGCGGTTCACGCGGACGGTCAAAGTCCGGCGCGATGCCGTTGCTGGAGGTCGGCAGCGCCAGCGCCTGCTGGTTCGTGAATGTCGGAACGGTAAACGGATCGCGCAGATCGGTAGCCGCGTATGCGAATGATTCATATGGCCTGAATTCCGGCAGCGGCTCGATGCGGGATACCTGCTGGTTCTTCACCTTATTCGCATATTCGATGAGATCCGAATTCGGATCGGACGAGCAGGCAACGATACCGGATGCTGCAAGCGTCAGTGCGAGGATGCGGCATATCCTGGTGTTGACAGCGGCCATCATTTTGCAGTCTCCCCGCTTCTCTCGTTATCTTCCAGATAACGATAGGTCTTGGCAGTCAGATTCATCGCAAGCTTGTCTTCGCCGCCCTTGCCAACCCGATTGATACTGATGTTGTGGAGGGTCACGATGCGGGGCAGGGCGGCAACGCCGCTGACAAACTCGCCAAACTCGTGGTAGGTGCCGACGACGCGGATATTGATCGGTAATTCTGCATAGAATTCACGCGGCGTTTCTGCCTGTGGCTGAAACAGCTCGAATTCAAGACCACTGGCCAGGCCGGTCTGGGAAACATCGACCAGCAGGTCGGCAACCTCGGTCTCGTTCGGCAGCTGGCGCAACATGGCCCCGAAGGATTCGCGCATTTCCTCCAGTTGTTTCTCATAGGCTTCCAGGTTGACCGCCTGCTTGGCCTTTTTCTCGAAGATCTGCTTGAGGTCCTGTTCCTGCTTTTCAGCCTCGGCCAGGACGACCAGCTGGTCCTTGGTATGGAACCAGTAACCCAGGAAGATGACGCAGGCCATCAGCAGCAGGATAATTACGGCCTG
>Ga0210144_1000020_pt1 | contig 86088 bp, 76 predicted proteins | sample Muzzi_PWA_D2_FD_185532 | JGI IMG/M metagenome (GOLD analysis project Ga0210144, IMG submission 185532) | Wetland microbial communities from San Francisco Bay, California, USA, that impact long-term carbon sequestration - Muzzi_PWA_D2 (SPAdes) | ecosystem: Environmental > Aquatic > Marine >...
GACCACCTCCGCCACACCGGCGGCGCCGGCCGCGGACGGCACCGTCTCCGAGACCCCCGCCCAGTCCGCCCCGGCCGTGGCGGTCGCCAAGGCCCAGACCGCCGAGGCCGAGCCGGCGGCGCCCGCCGGGACGCCCCAGGCCGCGGCGCCCGCCGCGGACGCCCCATCCGACGCCGAGGCCGCACCGGAAGCGGGCGACGCGGCGACCCCGTCGGACGGCGAGGCCGAAGCCGATGCCGACGGGGACGAAGGCGCGGGCGACGACGCCCCGGCCGAGGCCGCCTCCGACACCCGCCGGGCCGACCGGGGCAAGGGCGCGGAGCGGGGCCGGGCCCACGGCGACGCAAGGGGAGCGTCCCCCGATGCGTCGTCCCCCGCGCCCGCCGACCGCCCGGCCACCGCCGGGGGCCTGGCGCGGGCCGCCCAGCAGGCCGCCCCGGCGGCGGCCCAGGGGCTCCAGCGGGCCGCCGAGGCCGTGCCCCGGGGCGACGCCGAGGCGGGCAAGGGGACCCCGGCCGGCCCGGAGCGGGTCCTCGGGGCCCACGGCGCCGGGCCGGCGCCCGACGCCTCCGGAACCCAGGCGAGCCAAGCGTCCCACCTGCGCGCCGAGCGGTCCGACGCCCCGCGCGCGCCGGACGCTTTCGATAACGTGGTGGACCGCACCCTCCGCATGGTGCGGGTGGGGGACCGGGACGCCACCCTGCGGCTGACCCCCGAGCACCTGGGGGAGGTGAAGATCCACATCACCGTGGACCGGGGCGCCGTCGTGGCCGACCTGACGGTCCACAACCACCTGGCGCGCCACCTGCTGGAGACCCACCAGGGGCGCCTGCACCAGGCCCTACTCGATGCGGGGGCCGACGGGGCGCGGGTGAACGTGTCCCTGGGGGGCGAGCAGGCCGCGGACCACTCCCGGCCGGACCCCGAGGGGCGCCCAACGTCCGCCGACCCCACTCCGGCGTCGGACGACGGCCCGGCCGTCCCGGCGGCGGCTGCCCCGGCTCCCGCGCGCCACGACGGGACCCTTTCCATCCGGGCCTAGAGGAGACACGGTCATGGCAATCCGCGCGATCGGCGACGTGCAGCAGACCCAGGCGGCCGCGTCCCCGGGCACCGGCTCGGCGTCCGCCCTGGGCAAGGACGAGTTCCTGAAGCTGCTGGTCACCCAGATGCAGTACCAGGACCCCCTGAACCCGATGGACAACGCCCAGTTCACCGCCCAGCTGGCCCAGTTCTCGAGCCTGGAGCAGCTCTTCCAGGTGAACAACAACCTGTCGGGCCTCACCGAGTCCCAGGCCCCCTCCGGCATGGCCAGCGTCACCGGGTTCATCGGCCGCGAGATCCTGGCCAGCGGCAACGCCACCGAGGTCTCGGCAAACGGCGCGCAGGCCCTCAACTTCTACCTGGACGGCCCGGCGGAGATCGTCAACGTCCTGGTCCAGGCGGAGGACGGCACCCCGGTGCGCAGCCTGGCCCTGGGGGCGTTGCCGGGCGGGGACCAGTCCATCCCGTGGGACGGGCTCGACGGCGACGGCGTGCCGCTGCCGGCGGGCACCTACCGCTTCCAGGTGGCGGCCCAGGACGTGGCGGGCTCGTCGGTGGAGGCCCGCACCCAGGTGCAGGGCACGGTCACCGGCGCGCTCTTCGAGGGCGGCCAGGCCCAGCTCGTGGTGGGCACCCGGCGGGTGCCCCTCGCCGACGTGCTGGCGGTCAAGGAGGCATCGGCCCCGGCGCAGTAGCACGGGGCGGACGGATTTCGGCCGCGGCCCCCCGTGGGGTCTGCCGATTCAACCAGAAGGAGGATGACATGGGCGTCTTGAGCTCTCTGTTCTCGGGCGTGAGCGGCATCAACGCCAACGGCACCAGCCTCTCGGTGGTGGGCAACAACATCGCCAACACGAACACGGTGGGCTTCAAGTCCAGCCGGGCGATCTTCGCCGACGTGCTCTCCGGCAGCGGCGGCCGCCAGCCGGTCGGCCGCGGCGTGCTGGTCTCGGCCATCGACAAGGACCTCTCCCAGGGGTCCTTCGAGACCACCGGCAACGTGCTCGACCTGGCGGTGGACGGCGAGGGCTTCTTCCTCGTCTCCGACGGCAACGGCAGCTACTACAGCCGCTCGGGCGTGTTCGGCACCGACAAGGACGGCTACATCGTCAACCCGGAGGGCCTGAAGCTGCAGGCGTTCCAGGCCGACACCACCGGCACGATCACCGGCACCCTGGGGCCGGTGCAGGTCAAGAGCAACATCTCCAACCCGAACCCCACCGGGACCGTGACGATCAACTCCAACCTGGACTCGCGGGCCTCCGTGTTCGCGGCGCCCGGGTTCGACGTAAACAACCCGATCTCCACCTCCAACCACTCGAACGCCATCACGGTGTTCGACTCCCTTGGGCGGGGCCACGTGGCGACGGTGTACTACACCAAGATCAGCAGCAACACCTGGCAGTGGAACGCCGTGGTGGACGCCGCCGACTCGGCCTCCGGCCTCACCGAGGTGCAGGCCACCGGGTACCTGGAGTTCAACAGCTCCGGTGCCCTCAACAACAACAACCTGGCGGCGCCGGTCGGCTTCCCCGCGGCGGGCTACCCCGTCGGGGCCGGGTTCCAGTTCAACGGCGGCGCCGCGGCCGACCAGGGAATCACGTTCAACTTCGGCGCCGACATCGTCAACGACGGCGGCACCGGCCTGAGCGGGACCACCCAGTTCGGCGTGATCTCGTCCACCAGCTTCCAGACCCAGGACGGCTACGCCCCGGGCGAGCTGCAGTCGGTGAACATCAACCCCGACGGGATCATCGAGGGCCTGTTCAACAACGGCGAGTCGCGGGTGCTGGCCCAGATCGCCGTGGCCACCTTCAACAATCCCAGCGGCCTGCAGCCCCAGGGCTCCAACCTGTTCGCGGAGTCGTTCTCGTCGGGTCAGCCCAACACGGGCTTCCCCCAGTCGGGCGGCCGCGGGCGGGTGCTCTCCAACTCGCTGGAGCTGTCCAACGTGGACCTGGCCTCGGAGTTCATCAAGATGATCTCGGCGCAGCGCGCCTTCCAGGCCAATTCCCGCGTCATCACCTCCACCGACGAGGTGCTGCGGGACATGGTGAACATCATCCGGTAGCCCGACGGGTGACGGTTCCGTGACGCCCATGCCCCCCGGAGGCCGTTCGACGGCCTCCGGGGGGGCAAAGCGTCAACGGACCGACGCACGGGAGACGGGGGCGTGTCCCACCCGGGGGCACCGCCCGGGTCCGGGACCCTCGGAGGATCCGCAACACATTGGAAAGATAGGGGACCACCGGGCAAGGCGACGCTGGCACCGGGGTTGCAACCTCCGGCGACGGGCTGTGCGGGAGGAAGGAGAGGCGGACGGGGAAGATGGATCCTGCAACCGTAATCGGTATCGTCGCGGCGTTCTCGCTGATGGGGTTCGCCATCGTCCAGGGGGGCGAGGTCCAGTCGTTCCTGAACCTCCCGGCCATCCTCATCGTGCTGGGGGGGACGTTCGGCGCCTGCCTCATCCACCACCCCCTGCACAAGGTGCTGGGGATCTTCTCCATCGTGAAGAAGGCCTTCGTGGCCCACACCGAGTCCTACGCCGAGCGGGTGGGGGACCTGGCGCGGCTCGCCGAAGTGGCCCGGCGCGAGGGGCTCCTGGCCCTGGGCGGCAAGGTGGACCAGATCTCCGACACCTTCTTCCGCCGCTCGATGCAGATGGCCATCGACGGCATCGACCCCGCCGAGATCGCCGGCGTGATGGGGCGCGAGATCGCCGTCACCGGCGAGCGCCACCGCCTGGGGGCGGACATCTTCTCGACCATGGGCACCTTCGCCCCCGCCATGGGGATGATCGGCACCCTCATCGGCTTGGTGAACATGCTCCACGCCCTGGACAACCCGGCCAACATCGGCCCCGCCATGGCGGTGGCCCTGCTGTCCACCCTGTACGGGGCGCTCCTGTCGAACCTGATCTTCTTCCCGCTGGCGGGCAAGCTGCGCTACCGCAGCTGGCGCGAGACCATGCTGCGGGAGATGACCCTGGAGGGGGTGCTGTCGGTCTCCGAGGGCGATCACCCCAGCGTCCTGGAGCAGAAGCTGCTGGCGTTCGTCCATCCCCAGGACGAGCCGGGCGCCCGTCCCGCCACGCCCCGCAAGGCCCGGCGCCGGGGCCGGCAGCCGGGGGCCAAGGCCGGATGAGCACGCCGCAGCCACTCGGGACCGTGCGGACCGGGGGCGCGGGGCTGCGCCCGGCCGGGCCCGACCCCGCGGCCAAGGCCAGCGGCGGCATGTTCACCGCCCTCAGCATGATCCTGCTGACCCTGGTGGTGTACCTGTTCTCCCTGACCCTGCCGGACGACGCCCGCCGCCGGGCGATCCACGCCTCCCTGGCCAAGGCGTTCCTTTTCGAGGACCGGGGCCAGGACCGCATCCGGCCGCAGGACGGCCCGACCCGCCTGCTGGCCCCCGGCCGCCAGGCCCTGCGAGCGCTCGAGGCCCGCCTGGCCGCGGGCGGCGGGCAGGTGGACCGGGTGAAGCGCGACGTGGTGGTCACCCTGGACGGCGACGCCCTGTTCGTCCCCGACACCGCGCGCCTGCGCGACCGGGCGGGCGTCCTTGGCCCCGTGGCGCGGCTGGTGGCGGCCACGGCGGCGGACGTGCGGGTGGAGGCGGAGGCCCAGCCCGACGCCCGGGGCCGGGCCCTGGACCGGGCCGTGGCCGTGGCCCGGGACCTGGTGGCCCGGGCCGAGGCCGGCGGAGACGCCGTGGACACGGCGCGCCTGTCGGCCGCCGGCCTGGGGACCGCCCCCGCCGCCATCGGCGCCGAGGTCTCCTGGAATCCGGACGCGGTGCGGGTGGTGCTCGTCGGGGCCGAGGGGGAGCTGTGATCCGCCGCTTCCGCAGCGAGGCCCGTGCCCGGTCCCCCCACCTGGTGGACGCCTGGGTGGTGACCTTCACGGACCTGCTGACCCTGCTGGTGACGCTGTTCGTGCTGCTCATCTCCATGTCCACCTTCCGCCAGGGGATCGTGGAGGGCGGCCCGAACCCCGACTGGTCCACCGGGCACCGCCACACGCCCCCCGGCCCGGCCGGCGACGTGGTGGACGTGCCCGAGGACGAGCGCACCCTGAGCGGCATCGGGGAGGCCGGGGCGCGCCTGGAGCAGATGCGCCTGACCCTCTCGCGGGTGGGCCTGAACGGCTACGTGCTGTCGTTCGACGCCCGGGGCGTGGTGTTGCAGTTCAACGACCCCCTGCTGGCGGGCGACCGGGTGACCCGGGACGGCCGCACGCGCCTGGCGCGGTTGGCCGCCTACCTGGTGCGCTCGGGGCGGCACGTGGAGGTGACGGCGCACGCCGGCGGCCGTGGCGCTGCCGGGCTGGCCGTGGCGGCCCGCCGGGCCGAGGCCGTGGCAGCGGTCCTGGTGGGGGGCGGCGCGGACGCCGACCAGGTGGTGCCCGTGGCCCGCACCCACCCCTACGGCATGGCCGTCGCGGACGGTGGCGCGGAAGCGGACGGCGTGGTGATCTTCGTGTTCGGCGGCTAGCCGGACGGGATGTGCAACCCCCCGGGCAACACCCCGGGGCGACGAGGAGCTGGAACATGGCTGCGGAAAAAGACCCGGACCAGGCCGCCGAGAAGGAGGCCCCCGCCAAGAAGGGCGGCGGCACGCTCAAGCTGATCCTCATCCTGGTGGGGGTCGCGGCGGTCCTCGGCGGCGGGGGCGTGGGCGCCTACTTGATGCTGTCCGGCGGCAAGGAGGAGGCCCAGGCCACGCCCGCCAAGGCCGACGCGCCGCCGCCGAAGGTGCTCAACATGGAGCTGGACCCGTTCCTGGTGAACCTGGCCGACCCCGGCGGGAGCCATTACCTGAAGGCCACCCTCACCCTGGAGCTGGAGGACGAGTCGGCCGAGCAGTGGATCAACGGCCGCCTGCCCCGGGTGCGGGACCGGGTGCTGCTGCTGCTGTCCTCCAAGGAGAGCGCCGAGCTGTTGTCCGCCGAGGGCAAGTTCCGGCTGCGGGACGACGTGCTCCGGGCCGTCAACGACCTGATGGGCAAGAAGCGCGTCACGGCCGTCTACCTGACCGAGTTCGTGGTGCAGTAGGCCATGGAGCGCGTCCTTTCCCAGGACGAGGTCAACGCCCTCCTGTCCGGCCTGGACGGGGACGAGGCGGCGGCCGCGGCCGACGCCCTTGCCGAGGTGTCGGACGACGAGGTCGTCGCCTACAACCTCGGCGCCAAGGACCACGTCAACTGGGGGCACCTGCCGTCCCTCCAGATGATCGCGGAGAAGTTCGCCCGCGCCCTCCAGGAGGACCTGAGCCAGGCCCTGCTCGACGAGGTGGTGGTCCAGTTCGAGGCGTTCCTCTACAAGCCGTTCCAGGAGTTCGTGGACATGCTGCCCATGCCTTCGAGCTTCACCATCTGCCGCCTCGAGCCGCTGCAGGGCAACGGCATCCTGATCATGGACGCCGAGCTGGTCACCCACATGGTGGACCTGTTCTTCGGCGGCAAGAACCAGACCCACGTCAAGATCGAGGGGCGGGACTTCACCGCCATCGAGCGCCACTTCATCCACAAGGTGGCCACCAGCGCCCTGGGCATGCTGCGGGAGGCGTGGGAGGGGGTCCACCCGATCACCTTCGAGTACCAGCGCACCGAGATCAACCCCCAGTTCGCGATGGTCATCGGCGCCGCCGACATGGCCGTGTGCTGCAAGTTTCACTTGGAGCTGGCCCACAACACCACGTCCATCTACGTGGTGTTCCCCTACTCGGCCATGGAGCCCATCAAGGAGAAGCTGGCCTCCATCTTCAAGGGCGAGGGCATGGTGGCCGACCGCCTGTGGATCCGGCGCCTGCGGGACCGGGTCCTGGAGACCTCCCTGAAGGCGCAGGTGGAACTGGGCCGCGCGGAGGTCCCCCTGGGCGAGGTGGCGGACTGGCGGGTGGGCGACGTGGTGCTGCTCCCCAACAAGGTGACCGATCCCCTGGAGTTGGTGGTGGAGGCGGTGCCCAAGTTCTGGGGTTACCCCGGGCAGCGGGACGGGTACCTGGCGTTCCAGGTGTACGGCGAGATCGACACCGGCGAGATCGACACCGGCGAGAAGAGCGAGGAAGACGATGGCGGATGACAACGTGAACGACGAGGTCCCCGAGACCCCCGAGACCCCCGACGCCGCCGCGTCGGCCGCGGCCGACCCCGGCGAAACCCCCGAGGCCGGCGCCGAGGCGCCCGCCGGGGAGGCCGCCGGGGAGGCCGCCGGGAACGCGGAGGCCCCCGAGGGGGAGCCGGCCGCAGAGCCCGCCGACGCCGCCGCCTGGTCCGAGACCCTGGCCGAGGCGGGGGACGCCCCCGCGGACGGGGAGGGCAATGCGGCCGGCGTTCCGGACGCGAAGCCCGCCTCGCCGCCTTCCCGGACGCGGCGCCGCCCGCCGGTGGAGGCGGGGGCGGTCAGCTTCGCCCCCATTGCCGAGGCCGGCCGGCAGGGCGCCAGCTCCCTGGATTTCCTGTTCGACATCCCGGTCCAGGTGAGTGTGCGCCTGGGGGAGACCCGGATCCTGATCCGGGACCTGCTCCAGCTCGGCCAGGGCTCCGTGGTGGAGTTGGACAAGCTGGCCGGCGAGCCCCTGGAGGTGGTGATCAACAACAAGCTCATGGCACGGGGCGAGGTGGTGGTCGTCAACGAGAAGTTCGGCGTGCGCCTCACCGACGTCGTCACCCCGGCGGAAAGGATCCACAACCTCAAATGAACGCCACCCTGCCGCGTTCCCGGGCCCTCGCGGCGGCCCTTCCGCTGCTCCTCGCGGCCCTCGTGCCGGCCCCCGCCGGGGCCGCCACGCCGGAGGTCGAGCGGCTCGCCAACTTGGCCTATCTGGCCCGGGTCACGGCCGACGCCGACCCGCAGGGCGTCTACGTGCGGCTGCGGGTGCGGGGCGAGACGGTGCCTCAGGTCTCCTTCCGCCCCGGCATCGTGCAGGTGACCCTTCCGCACGCCTTCCTGGACCCCGCCAAGCAGCGGGTGGCCGTGGAGGAATCGCGGGTGCGGGAGGTGATCGCCTACCAGCTCGACCCGGAGACGGTGCGGGTGCGGGTCCTGGCCGACGGCGTCACGGCCGACGCCTTGGCGGACGCCACCCGGGTGACTGCGGGGTCCCACGGCCTGCGCCTCACCCTGCGGGGCCTGCCCGCCCCCGCGCCCCCGGCGCTCCCCCGCCCCGCCCCCACGGCGGTGGCGCGGGCCGCCGCCCCCGCCCTTGCGGACGCCCCCCCCGAGGCCGCCCCGGAGACGTCTGCGCCCTCGGACGCGGCGAAGCCCGCGCCGAAGGCCGCCGCCCCGACCTGGTCCGCCGAAGCGGCGCCGTTCCCTCCCGCGGGCCCGGACACGGCCCGGCTGGCGGAGGACGCCCGCGCGGACGCCCTGATGGCCTTCGAGCGTATCCTGGCCGACGGTGGCGACGGGGCTGGCGACCCGGCGCTTCCCGCGCCGTCCCGCCTGGCCCTGCTGCCCGAGCCGGACGGCCGGATGGGCGGCGGCATGGCCGCCGAGCCTCCCGCAGCCGCGCCCGCTTCCGAAGGGGCCGGCGCGACGCAGCCGGCGGCCGAGGCCGTGACCGAGGCGCCGCTTCCGGCCGCCCCGCAGGAGGCGCCCGCGCCGGCGGCCCAGGCGCCCGCGCCGAAAACCGAGACATCCGCCCCCGCCGAGACCGGCGGCCTGCTGCCCTTGAAGCACCTGCCCGCGAGCGGGGAGGGCGCGCCCACTCTGTGGTCCAGCGGCGTGAAGATGGCCGGCGGCCTCCTCACGGTCCTGGCCCTGCTGCTGGCGGGCGTGGCGGCCATGCGCCGGGTTCGGGGCGCGGGCCTGGGGGCGCGGGTGCCGATCCGGGTGCTGGCCTCCGCCTCCCTGGGGGGGCGGCAGAACATCGTGGTGGTGGAGGTGGAGGGGCGGCGCCTCGTGGTGGGCGTCGGCCCCGGCGGCACCGAGCTGCTCGCCACCCTGGACGGGGAGGCCCCGGCGGGCCCCGGCGACCTGGCGGCCCCGTCGGCCCCGGAGCGCGGCGCGGCGACCGTTCCCTCCGGGCGGCGCGACACCCCCTTCGCCCGGGCCCTGAAGCGGGCCGGCCGCTCCGACGGTGCCGACGCCGTGGCCCGCACCACCCGCCAGCTCCAGCGCCAGGTGCGCCTGCTCCAGGAGCGCTCCGCATGAGGCGCCTTTTCCCCGGCGGGCCCGCGGGCCTTGCCGTCCTGGCCGGCTTGGCCGTGCTCGCCCTGCTGGCCGTGCTGGCGGTGCCGGCCCCGGCCTGGGCGCAAGGCACCGGCCTGCCCACCATCTCCCTCAGCGTGGGGGACAGCCAGGAGGGCGGCCAGCTCGTCACGGGCTTGAAAATCCTGTTCGTCCTCACGGTCCTGGCCCTGGCGCCGGCGATCCTGGTGATGGTCACCTCCTTCACCCGCATCGTGGTGGTGCTCTCGTTCCTGCGCCAGGCCATGGGCATGCAGAGCGTGCCCCCCAACCCGGTGCTGGTGGGCCTCGCGCTGTTCTTGACGTTCTTCGTGATGGCCCCGGTGTGGCAGCAGATCAACGCCAACGCCCTCCAGCCCTATCTGGCGGGCCAGGTCACCGAGGCCGACGCCTGGCAGCACGGCAAGGCGCCCCTGATGCGCTTCATGCTCAAGCAGACGCGGGAGAAGGACCTCCAGCTGTTCGTGGACCTCTCCCACATGGAGCCGCCCAAGACCCAGGAGGACCTGCCCCTCCAGGTGGTGGTGCCCGCCTTCGTGATCAGCGAGCTGAAGACCGCGTTCCAGATCGGCTTCCTGCTCTACCTGCCGTTCCTGGTGCTCGACATGGTGGTCTCCTCCGTGCTCATGTCCATGGGCATGATGATGCTGCCGCCGGTGATCATCTCCCTGCCGTTCAAGCTGATCCTGTTCGTGCTGGTGGACGGCTGGCACCTGGTGGTGGGCTCCGTGGTGGGGAGTTTCTACAGCTAGGGGACCCGCTTGCCGCCCGCGCGGGCGGCTCGTGTATCATCGCGGCGGACCTCAGAGGGGTTTGCCGTTGCCTGAGCCATCCCCGGCCTTCGTTCCCTCGCGCCGGACCTACGCCCGCCTGGGGGCCCCGGCGCCGATGGGGGCGTCCGTGCCCCTGGAGGGGCGCGACCCCCGCACCCTGCTGGAGCGCCTGGCGCCCTCCCGTTTCCCGTTCCTGCTGGAGAGCGCCCGCACCGGCGCGGGGCCGTCCCGCTACAGCTTCCTGGGGGGCGACCCCGTGCTGCGCCTGCGCACGGCGCCCGAGGGGGTGCGCCTGGAGCGCGCCCGGGGCCCGGAGGCGACCCTGCCCATGGGCCCCCTGAAGGCGATCCGTACCGTGCTGGACCCGTGGCGGGCGGCGCGGCCCCGGGGCATACCCCCCTTCTTCGGCGGCCTGGTGGGGGTGTTCGCCTACGACCTGGCGCGGCGCTTCGAGCGCCTGCCGGTGCGGGCCGTGGACGATTTGGGGCTGCCGGACGTGGACCTGTCCCTGGTGGACACGGTGGTGGCGGTGGACCACCGCGACGACCGCCTGTGGGTCACCTGGCTGCCGGACCCGGAGGCCCGCCGCCGCCTGGGCCCCGAGGCCCTGTACGACGCCGGGCGGGAGCGGGTCGAGGCGCTGCTGGCGCGTCTGGGAACCGCCGCGCCGACCCGGGCCCAGGCGTGCGCCGCCCCCGGCCCCGTGACCGCCGGCATGACGCGGGAGGCGTTCACGGGCATGGTGCGGCGGGCCAAGGCCTACATCGCCCAGGGGGACATCTTCCAGGCCAACCTGTCCCAGCGCTTCGCCTGCCCGGTGCCGGGCGTGGACCCGTGGCGGCTGTACCGCACCCTCACCGCCATCAACCCCTCCCCCTTCGCCTGCTACCTGGAGCGGGACGACTACCGGGTGGTGAGCTCCTCCCCCGAGCGCCTGGTGGCGGTGGAGGGGGGCACGGTCCAGGCCCGCCCCATCGCCGGCACCCGCCCCCGGGGCCGGGACGCGGGCCGCGACCGGGCCCGGGGCCGGGACCTCCTTTCCAGCCCCAAGGAGCGGGCCGAGCACGTGATGCTGGTGGACCTGATGCGCAACGACCTGGGTCGGGTGTGCGACTACGGCAGCGTGCGGGTCAGCGAGTTCATGACCACCGAGCGCTACTCCCACGTGATGCACATCGTCTCCAACGTGGTGGGCCGCCTGGGGCCGGGGATGGATGCCCCGGCGGTGCTGCGGGCGGTGTTCCCCGGCGGCACGATCACCGGCGCCCCCAAGGTGCGCTGCATGGAGGTCATCGAGGAGCTGGAGCCGGTGCGGCGCGGCCTCTACACGGGCTCGGCGGGCTACCTGTCGGCGGCCGGGGACATGGACCTCAACCTCCTGATCCGCACCCTGGTCCTGAAAGGGGACACGGCCTGGTTCCAGACCGGCGCCGGCATCGTGGCCGACTCCGACCCGGAGCGGGAGCACGCCGAGACCCTGCACAAGGCCGAGGCCATGCGGCGGGCCCTGGAGGCGGTGGGGCAGGGGGCGCCCCCGCCGGCCCTGACGGCGGCCCGCACGTGAGCGTCGTCTGCGTCAACGGCCGCTTCGTGGCGGCCAAGGCGGCCCGGGTGTCGGCCCTGGACCGGGGGTTCCTCTACGGCGACGGCCTGTTCGAGACGGTGCGGGCCTACGGCGGGCGCCTCTTTCTGCCCGGGGACCACTTCGACCGCCTGGCGAAGGGGGCCGAGGCCGTGGGGATCGTCCCGCCCTTCGACGCCGACGGCTTCGCCGACCTGCTGGAGGCCACCCGGGAACGCAACGGCCTGACGGACGCCCTGGTGCGCCTGACCCTCACCCGGGGCGAGGGGCCGCCGGTGCCGGACCCGGCCGGGTCCGGCCCCCCCACGGTGGTGGTGACGGCCCGCCCGGCCCCCCGCGACGACCCGGCCGCCTGGCAGCGGGGGCTGTCGGTGGTGGTGGCCCGGCAGGTCCGGGCCGGGCAGGGGGCCTTGAAGTCCACGAGCTTCCTGACCCACGTCCTGGCCCTGAAGGAGGCCCGGGAGCGGGGTGCCGACGAGGCCCTGCTGGTCAACCCGGCGGGGGAGGTGGCCGAAGGGAGTGTCGGCAACCTGTTCGGCGTCTGGGCGGGGCGGCTCGCCACGCCGGACCCGGGTGCCGGGGCCCTGCCGGGGGTGACACGGGGCGTGGTGCTGGACCGGGCCCGGCGCCTGCGGATCCCGGCGGAGGAGCGGGCCGTCCCGGTGAAGGCCCTGGAGGACGCCGAGGAGCTCTTCCTGGCCGGCACCGGGTGGGAGGTGATGCCCGTCACCCGGCTGGAGGGCCGGCCGGTGGGCCCGGGGCTGCCGGGGCCGGTGACGGAGCGGCTGCGGCGGGCCTACCGCGAGGCGGTGCGGGCGGCCTTGAGCGCGTGATGGAACGGAGAGGGGACGTGGCGGAACCGGGCGAGACGGCGGCGGACACGGCGGACCTGACGGGCCAGCCGCCCCTGTCGGTGGTGATCCCCGCCTACAACGAGTCCATGAACATCGCCGCCGTGGTGGCGGGGGTGCGCACCGTGCTGCGGCCGGACGACGAGGTGATCGTGGTGGACGACGGATCCACCGACGGCACCGGCGAGGTGGCCGCCGAGGCCGGCGCCCGGGTGGTGCGGCACCCCTACAACATCGGCAACGGCGCCGCCCTCAAGACCGGCATCCGCGCGGCCCAGGGGGGCCACATCGTCCTGATGGACGGCGACGGCCAGCACGACCCCGAGGACATCCCGCGCCTGGTGGCGCTGCTGGCCGACTACCACATGGTCGTCGGGGCCCGCACCGCGGCCTCCGCCACCGACCTGCACCGGGACGTCGGCAACCGCGTGTTCAACGCCTTCGCCACCTACCTGGCCAAGAAGCGCATCGACGACCTGACCTCGGGCTTCCGCGCGCTCCGGGGCGGGGTGGCGCGCCAGTTCGCCTACCTCCTGCCCAACACCTTCTCGTCCCCCTCCACCCTCACCCTGGGGCTGATCCGGGCCGGCTACCCGGTGCGCTACGTCCCCATCGTGACCGCCCGCCGCCAGGGCCAGAGCAAGATCCGCCCCTTCCGCGACGCGGTGCGCTTCTTCCTGATCATGCTCAAGATCAGCACCCTGTTCTCGCCGCTCAGGGTGTTCCTGCCGGTGGCGGGGGCGTTCTTTGCACTGGGGGTGCTGTACTACCTGTACACCTACGTGGCCGAGCACCGCTTCACGAACATGAGCGCCCTGCTCATCTCCAGCGGCGTCCTCACCTTCCTGATGGGCCTCATCTCCGAGCAGATCGCCCAGCTCCGCCTGGACCGTACCGAGGAGCGGCACGGGGAGGAGCCGGGGCCGCGCTAACGCCCGGGCGGGCGCTTGTACGCGCAGCGGAAGCCCACGTCGCGCAGGCGCGCGGTGGGATGGTCGTAGCCGCGGAAGGAGGCGCGGGCGGTGACGGCCAGGACCTTGCGGTAGGCCAGGGCGGGGTAGTGGCCCACGGCCTCGAACGACAGGCCCCGCACCACCTTGAAGCCCTGGCCGAAGCCCTCGGCCGTGTCGGTGCTGCCGGGGTAGGGGGCGTAGTCGTCCGCCGTCCACTCCCAGACGTTGCCGACCATGTCCTCGGCGCCGTAGGGGCTCTCGCCCTTGGGGAGGGTGCCCACCGGGCGGGTGCGGCCCCGGTCGAAGGGGCCGGTGGAGAGGTTGGCGCGGGACGGATCGAAGGTGTTGCCCCACGGGTAGATGTTGGCCTTGGGGCCGCGGGCGGCCTTTTCCCACTCGGCCTCGGTGGGCAGGCGGCCGCCGCGCCAGCGGCAGTAGTGCTCCGCGTCGTGCCACGAGACGTAGACCACCGGGTGGGCCCCGCGCCCCGGCGGGAAGCGGCGCAGGGACCAATCGTCGGGGGCGGTCGCCAGGGGGTGGGCGTCCACGTACGCCTGGTACTCGGCGTTGGTGACCTCGGTGCGGTCCAGGTAGAAGGTGGGCAGCTTCAGGCGCCGGTACGGGTGCTCGTCCACGTACCAGGGGTCGGGCAGGCCGTAGCTCTGGGCCTCCAGGTCCGTGTCCTCCAGGGTGGTGCCCATGTAGAAGGCGCCTCCGGGCACCTTCACCAGCCCCTCCGGGGTGGCGCAGCCGGCCAGCAACAGGCCCAGGGCCAGACACAAGACGATGGTCGGGCGCATGGCCGGCATTATAGCGAAGGCCCGGTGCGGGCCCGAAACGGTGCGGGGCGGCCCCCTTCGATGGGAGCCGCCCCGCGGGCGCGTGTGTGACGGTGCGGACCGTCCGCCCGGGTCGGCGGACGGGCCGCGCCCCCGCCGTCAGGCGGCGGTGGGCTTCATGGCCTTCATCTTGCGGGCCACGAACTGGTCGAGGGCGTCCCCCAGGTAGTCGGCGGCGTTTCGCACGTGGGCCGGGGTGCGCTCCTCGTAGTGCTGGCGTCCCTCCTGCAGCAGGGGGACCAGGGTCTCCCGCAGGCGCCCGCTGCGGATGGCCTCGTCCACCATCGGCTGGTTGTAGAGGGCGGTGTCGGAGACGATGATGCGGGCCAGCCGCTGTGCGGCGGCATGTTCCGGGTCCGAGGGCGTGTCGCCGCCGGCCGCGCGGCGTGGGGGGGCCGCCGCCGCGGTCGGAGCCGGTGTCGGCGTGGGGGTCGGCGTGGGGGTCGGGGCCGACGCGGGGGTCGGGGCCGGCGCGGGGCGGGGGGGCTCGGGGGCCGCCATCCTGGGAACCTCCCGGCGAGGCGGCGGGGGGGCCGGGGCGGCGGGGCGGGGCCGGGCGGGCGCGGCCGGGCGGGGGGCGTCCAGCATGGCCTGGACCTCCCGCACGATGGCGTCCGCCCCGACGGTGATGGCCACCGTGCGGTCGGCGCCGGGCACGGGCAGGGGCGAGGCGCCTTCCACCCGCAGCCCCAGCACGCGGGTGTCGCGGGTGACGTTGCTCTTCTTGATGATCTCCCCGATCCCCATGCCGAAGATGGCCGAGAAGTCCCCGTCCACCACGGCCACCTGGGGCACCTCCTTGCTCAGCACCTGGAGGGTCTGCCGGCTGTCGCCGGTCTCGGTGACCGCGATTCCCGCCTGCACCAGGGCGCGGGCGTAGGCGCCCCGCATCTCCCGGTCGGTCATCGCCAGCACCACCCGGGGGCCGCCCTCCCGGGCCGCGCCGGGGCTGAGGATCGAAACCGCGACGGTGATCCCCACCACGGCCGCGCACTGGGGGCAGGAGACCTGCGCGCTGAGCTCGGAATCCACCTCCAGCACCTCGACCGGGTGGTGGCAGGATGGACACGCCAGTTTCATCGGTTCACCCTTCCTTCCTATACGCCAGCAACCGGCCGCCCCTGCGGCCGCCCCTTCCGGCGTTCACGCCCCTTCGCGTGATTCACGACGCAAAGACCGGTTCGCCCCCATCCCCAGCAAGCCCCGTGCCCGAAGCGGGCCGACGCCCGCGAAAGGGGGCAACGCCCTGATCCGGAACGGCTTTTTGTCGCCCGAGAGGGCGCGGCCCAGGCCCTCCCAATGGCCCCGGGGGTGCAAAAGTGTGCGGGGTCCATGGACGAATTTGTACCCCCCGTTCCCGGCGGGCGCCTTCTTGACCCACCCCCCGGCAACTGGTACAAAGACCCGCCGCACCCCGACACCCGAGGGCATCGCCCGGGCGGGCATCCGACGCCGCAACCGGACGTGAACGAATCCACCGACATCCCCGGCCAGCCCCGGCCCTTCCGCACGGTCCGCAACGTCCTGCTGCTGCTGGCGGGCTTCCTGATCGTCGTGTTCGGCTCGGCCTTCCTGGGCCTGTACGTCGACTGGCTGTGGTACCGGGAGGTGCGCTACGCCCAGGTGTTCCGCACCGTGCTCCTGACCAAGGTGCTCCTGGGCTCCGCCGCCGGGGTGGTCTGCTTCGCCATCGTCTACGCCAACCTGCGGGTCGCCATCCGCCACCCCCGCACCCAGCTGTTCCGGATGCTGGAGGGGGAGGGGGCGCTCGTGCTCCAGCAGATCCTGGACCGCTACATGGGTCCGTTGGCCCTGGCGGCGGCCGTGGTGATCGGCCTCATGGCCGGCACCCGGGGCAGCGGCGAGTGGCAGAGCCTGCTCATGTTCCAGAACGCCACCCCCTTCGGGCGCGCCGACCCCCAGCTGGGGCAGGACCTGGGCTTCTACGTCTTCCACCTGCCGTTCCTGCACTTCGCCCAGGGCTGGCTGGTGGGCAACCTGCTGCTGGCGGCCGTCCTCACGGGGGGCGTGTACCTGCTGCTCGGGGGCGTCTTCCTGGGGCCCGCGGGGCCGGTGGTGAGCCCGGCGGTGTGCCGCCACCTGGGGGTGCTGTTCGGGGCCGTGTTCCTGGTGATGGCGTGGGGCTTTCACCTGGACGTGTTCGACACCCTGTTCACCCGCCACGGCGTCGTGACCGGCGCCACCTACACCGACGTCTACGCCCGCATCCCGGCCTACCGCCTGATGACCTGGGCCTGCGCCGGGGCGGGGCTGGCGATCGCCGCCCTGGCGTGGCGGGGGCAGTGGAAGCTGCCGGTGCTGGTGGCCGGCGGGGTGCTGGTGCTGGCCTTCGTGGCGGTGAACGTGCTGCCGGGGCTCTTGCAGAAGTACCGGGTGGCCCCCAACGAGATCGTCACCGAGAGCCTGTTCATCCAGCGCAACATCGAGGGCACCCGCGAGGGCTTCGGCCTGAACCGCATCCGCGCCGAGGAGTTCCCGGCCGCCGACTCCCTCACCGCCGAGGTGCTCGACCGCAACCAGCCCACGGTGCAGAACGTGCGGCTGTGGGACCACAAGCCGCTCCTGTCCACCTACCGCCAGCTCCAGCAGATCCGCACGTACTACGACTTCGTGGACGTGGACAACGACCGCTACCTTATCGACGGCGCTCCCCGCCAGGTGATGCTCTCGCCCCGTGAGCTCTCCTACGCCAACCTGCCGGGCGGGGCCAACTGGATCAACGAGCACATCACCTACACCCACGGCTACGGCGTTTCGGTGGGGCCCGTGAACCGAATCTCGCCGGAGGGCCTGCCGGAGTTCTTCGTCAAGGACATCCCCCCGGTCGCCACCACCCCGGCCCTGAAGGTGACCCGGCCGGAGATCTACTTCGGCGAGCTGTCCAACCAGTACGTGTTCGTGCGCACCCGGGGCAAGGAGTTCGACTACCCCCTGGGCGACAAGAACCGCTATGCCACCTACGCGGGCAGCGGCGGCGTGCCCCTCGGCGGGATGTTCCGCAAGCTGGTGTTCGCGCTGCACTTCCAGACCACCAAGATCCTGCTGTCGTCGGACATCGCGCCGGAGAGCCGGATCATGTACTACCGGGACATCCAGGACCGGGTGGCGCGGGTGGCCCCCTACCTGGCGTGGGACCGGGACCCCTACATGATCGTGCGGGAAGACGGCACCCTGGTGTGGATGCTGGACGGCTACGCCACCACCGACCGGCTGCCCTACTCGGAGCGCCTGGGGCGCCTGGGCAACTACATCCGCAACTCGGTCAAGGCCGTGGTGGACGCCTACAACGGCGACATCACCTTCTACATCGTCGACCCGGACGATCCCGTCATCGCCACCTACGCCAAGGCCTTCCCCGGCGTGTACCGGCCCCTGGCCGACATGCCCGCGGACCTGAAGGCCCACATGCGGTACCCGCAGGACCTGTTCCGCATCCAGGCCCACATGCTGCAGAAATACCACATGCAGGACCCGCAGATCTTCTACAACAACGAGGATTTGTGGGAGGTGCCGCGCAAGGGCGACCAGGCCATGGAGCCCTACTACACGATCATGAAGCTGCCGGGGGCGAAGCAGGAGGAGTTCATCCTGCTGCTGCCCTACACCCCGTCCCGGCGCGACAACATGACCGCCTGGCTGGCGGCCCGCTCCGACGGCGACGCCTACGGCAGCCTCATCGTGTTCCTGTTCCCCAAGCAGAAGCTCATCTTCGGCCCGCGCCAGATCGAGGCCCGCATCGACCAGGACGCCAAGATCTCCGAGCAGCTCACCCTCTGGAGCCAGATGGGCTCCACGGTGATCCGGGGCAATCTCCTGGTGATCCCCATCGAGGACTCGCTGCTCTACATCGAGCCGTTGTACCTGGCGGCCGAGCGGGGCTCGCTGCCGGAGCTCCGGCGGGTGATCGTCGCCTACGGCAACCGCCTGACCATGGCCCCCAACCTGGAGCTGGCCCTGGGCGAGATGTTCGGCGAGGGGGCCCGGCCCCGGCCGGCGGCCGCGGCCGCCCCGGGGGCTCCGCCCGAGGCCCCCGCCACCCTGGAGGACCTCGCGGCCCGAGCCCGCGACGCCTTCGAGGCCGCCCAGACGGCGCGGCGCGACGGCGACTGGGCCGCCTACGGCGAGCACCTCAACGAGCTGGAGTCGATCCTGGGCCGGATGGCCCGTTAGGGGCGGCGCCCCAGGCCGAACAGCAGGCGCCACGGCGACACCATCCACAGGCGCGGGAACAGCTCCAGGTCGAAGTCGCGGAACGTGTCGGGCCCGTAGGCCTTCAGCAGCCGGGTGGCGCGCTCCAGGCGCCTGAGGAAGCGCCCCAGGGTGGGGGCGGGGAAGGCGTCGGCGCCTTGGCGGATGCGGTGGATGCCCTCCTCGAGCTGGGGCACGGCGTAGCGCCCGGACTCGATCTGGTGCAGGCCCACCGCCACCTGCATCAGGCCCCGGAGCAGGTCGCGGGGGCCCTCCGCCTGCTCCACCATCCAGCGCATCTCCAGCAGCTTGTACGCCTCCAGGTAGAGGCGGGCGTTGAACAGCGCGGCGTACATGGGGCACACGCGGGCCAGGCCCTCGGGCGGGCGCGGGGCGCCGTGCCACTCGGCCAGCACGGGCAGGTAGCGCTCGGCCCGCTCCTGGAGGTAGGGCAGGCGGTCCGCCAGGGCCGCGAACAGGCGAATCGCGTCGTCCGGCGCCTGCCAGTCCTGCCCGGCCAGCTCATCCGGCTCCGTGCGGGGGGGGCGGCCGGGGCTCTCCACCTGGAACACGGGCAGCGCCCGCATCAGCGCCTCCGGGCCCTCGCCGCCGTCCCACGGCCCGGCGGGCAGGGCCGCCCGGGCCCGGGCCAGCTCCGGCAGGGGCACCGAGGCCGTTCCCCGGCGGGCGAAGGCCGCCAGCCACCCCGCGGCCGGGGCTCGGGCCGGGTCGTCCAGGGCATGGATCACCAGGGCCGCCAGGTGGGCCGCCAGGTCGAAGCCGCCGGTGCCGGTGGGCTCGGCCACCGGTGTCAGGCCACCCGGTTGGGGGGCTCGCGCCCGTCGAAGAAGGCGGCCAGGTTGTCCGCGACCATCAGGCCCATGCGGGTGCGGGTGTCCCAGGTGGCGCTGCCGGTATGGGGCGCCAGCACCACGTTGTTGAGGGCCAGGAGGCGCGGGTTCACGCGGGGCTCCCCCACGAACACGTCCAGCCCCGCGCCGGTCAGGCGGCCGCTCTCCAGGGCGTCGATCAGCGCCGCCTCGTCCACCACCTCGCCCCGGGCGGTGTTGATCAGGTAGGCGCCGCGCTTCATGCGGGCCAGGGCGCCGGCGTCGAGCAGGCCGCGGGTCTCGGGGGTGAGGGGGCAGTGCAGGCTCACGAAGTCCGAGGTGGCCAGGAGCTCGTCCAGGGAAAGATAGTGGGCCCCGAGGGCCGCCTCCACCGCCTTCGGGACCCGGCGGCGGTTGTGGTAGGCGATGTCCATGCCGAAGCCCTGGGCCCGGCGGGCCATGGCCTGGCCGATGCGCCCCATGCCGATGATCCCGAGGTGCCGGGTCTGGACGTCGGTGCCCAGCAGGACCGTGGGGCCCCAGCCGGTCCAGCGCCCGGAGCGCACCAGCCGGTCCCCCTCCACGACCCGGCGGGCCACCGCCAGCAGCAGGGCGAAGGCCAGGTCGGCGGTGGCCTCGGCCAGCACCCCGGGGGTGTTGGTCACCACCACGCCCCGCTCCTTGGCCGCCCGCAGGTCCACGTTGTCGGTGCCGGTGGCGTAGTTGGCCACGATCTTCAGGTCCGGGCAGGCGGAAAACACGGTCTCCCCCACGGCGTCCGAGAGCATGCACACCAGCCCCTGGCACCCGGCCGCCCCGCGCGCGATGGACCGCGCGGAGAGGGGCTTGTCGGCCTTGGTCCGCGCCACCTCGAAGCGCTCCGCCAGGACCTCCATCACGGGGTCCGGCAGGCGGCGGGTGAGGAAGATGCGGGGCGGCGCGGGCAAACGGGCGTCTCCGGCGGCTTGCGGGCGGGTACGCGATGGCGGGGGGACCGGGGGCCCAGTATACGGCGCCCCTTGAGGCCCCGGCCACCCGGCGGGGCACCGGGGAGGGGGCGGGGGCGGTCGGGCGGCGATCGGGAAACGGGGACCGGTATGAGATACTTGGCGGTCACGATGCGCAAGGATGCCATCAGCGGCAGGCGGGGGAACGGACGCCGGGCCCGAGCGGCCGCGGTGTGGCTGGCCGTGGTGCTGCTGGCGGCGGCGCCCGTGGGCCCCCTGCGCGCCGCGGACGGCCCCGAGCCCCTACCGGCCCCGGTGCGGCAGGCGTTCGTGGACCACAAGCGGGCCGTGCTGGCCCTGGAGGCCGACCTCCGGGACGCCCCCGACACGGCCCTGACCGGCCTGCCGGGGTTCGGCGTCCTGCTCCTGGCCTGCGACGGCGCGGGCTGCGTGGGGCCCCACCGGGTGCGGATCACGGGGGCCGACACCGGCCCGGACCTGGACGAAGCCCTCCCGGCGGTATTCGCCGCGGGCGGCTGGCTGCCGGTGGCGGTGGCGGGTGCGCCGGGCACCCCCGTGCACGTGGCGTGGCGCCTGGGGGAGCAGGAGCGGGAGGCCGACGTGCCGTTTCCCGCCCCCGGCCGGGCGGTGGTGGTGGTGAGCGGCGCCGAGGGCCTCGTGGTGCGTCCCGCCGTGGCCCCCGGGTCCGCCGAGACCCTGCACGCCGCCCTGGCGGAGCAGGCCCGGGGCGACCGGCTCGCGGCGGTGGCCGTGCTGGCGGCCGGGTCGCGGCTGTCCGCGGAGACCCCCGCCGCCCAGCGCCTGCTGCTGGCCGGGCTGTACCGGGAGGCGGGGCTGCTGGACGAGGCCGATGCCGCCTACACGGCCCTGGCCGCCGGTTCCGACGCCGCCGTGCGGCTGAAGGCCGAGGCCGGGCTCGCGGCGGTGGCCCTCGACCGGGGCGAGCCCCAGGCGGCCGCGGACCGCCTGACCCGCCTGGCCCCGCCCCCCGGCGACCCGGTGTCCGTCACGGTCAACGACCTGCTCATCCGGGCCTACCTGGCCACGGGCCAGGGCCTCCAGGCCACCCGCCTGCTGCCCGCCGAGGAGCGGGACCCGTTCGTGGCGGTCAACCGGGCCACCGCCTTCATGGCGATCGGCGACACCTTCTCGGCGGTGTCGGAGCTGAAGGCCGCGGCCCGGGCCGCCAGCCGCTCGGTGCCCGAGGAGGCGTACCTCCGGGAGCGCATCCTGCTCGCCCTGGGCACCCTCTACGGCGAGCAGGGCCGGCTGGACGAGGCCCTTTCGGCCTTCGCCGGCATGAGCCCTCGGGGGCCCCTGGCCGACCGGATGCGCTTCGGGCGCGGCCTCGCCTTCCACCACCACGGCGACCGGGTGAAGGCCATCGCCGAGTTCCAGGGCCTGGAACGGGACGCCCCCGACAGCCCCTACGCCCTGGAGGGCATGCTCATCATGGCCGACGCCTACCGGGAGCTGAACGCCCCCCGCCGGGCCGTGGCCGAGTACCGCAAGGCCCTGGAGCGGTTCCAGGAGAGGGCCCGGGCGGCGGGTTTCCTCAAAGACGAGACCGAGCGGATGCCGTTCGACCAGGGCCTCACCGGCCTGATCTTCTCCGGGGCGTGGCGCGAGCCGGCGGCCGCCCGGGACACGGCGCGCTATCGGGGCCTGGCCGTGCTGTTCCGCACCCCGGGCTTCGCGGCCCTGTTCGACGACTACCGGCAGGTGGTGCTCACCGTCGCGCGCCTGGAGGGGGTCAACGCCCGCCTCCAGGGGCGGGGGCAGACGGCGGCGGCGGGAAGCGTGACCGCCGCCGTCGACCGCATGGGGGTGTTCCGCTCGCTGATCGAGGCCGCCGCCCGCCGCGCCGTGCTCCGCATCCTGCAAGAGGAGCGGGAGCGGATGGAGGACGCTTCCCTCACGGCCAGCCTGGGCATCACCCAGAGCATCCTGTTCGACCGCCTGGGGGAGGACGGGCGGGAGCTGTACTTCCGGGAGGGGTCGTGACGGACGGCTACAGGCTCCTGGTGCTGTTCATCCGGGCGGCGGTTCTGGTGATCCTGGGCCTGAACCTCTACTACCGCCACGTGGCGGCTCCCGGGGGCCCGGCGTGGCTCTAGGGGTCCGGCACAAGGCCCTGGCCGCCGGCTTCGTCGTCGTGTCGGCGGCGGCGCTGGCGGCGGGGTGCGCCGGGCAGCGGGTGGAGCCCGGGGTGGACCCGGGGGCCGTCAGCCGGGTGGTGGGGGACGTGATGAGCGCCCAGGCGCGCATCGGCGCCGACGAGAAGCTGCGGGCCCTGGCCGATCTGGAGGCCTTCCTGGTCCACACGAACCTGAAGAGCGAACGGGTGGCCCGCGCCCTCACCCAGCTCGCCAACCTGTACCTGACCATCGAGCTCAACACCTACGCCCGCGACGTCCGGGTGATCGGGGAGGACGCCGCCGTGGTGCGCCACGACCACTCCGTCCCCCTGTACCGCAAGGTTCTGGCCGACTACCCGGAGCGGCCGGGCAACGACGCCGTCTACTACCAGCTCGCCCGCGCCTATGACGACCTGGGGGACACGGCGTCCGAGGCCCGGGCCCTCGGGGCCCTGGCGGAGCGGACCCGGTCCGGGGCCCGGGCGGCGGAGGCCCGCTACCGGCTGGGAGAGCTGGCCTTCGACGACGGCCGCTTCGGCGACGCCGCCGGGTATTACGCCGCCGCCTTGAAGGCCGGGGCGGAAGGCCGGGTGGCGGACCTGGCGGCCTACAAGCGGGCCTGGGCCCTCTACCTGGTGCCGGACGAGGCGGCGGCGGCCACCGCCGCGGTGGCCTTCCTGGACTTCAAGCGGGTGCCCCGGGGCGGCGGCCTGGTGCTGGACAGCGGCGCCATGCCGGAGCCGGACTGGGAGCGGGTGCGGGAGGTGGCCTTCATCCTGGCCCGCATGCTCCACGCCCGGGGGGGCGTCTCGGCCCTGGAGCGCACCGTCCCGGAGGGACGCGACTACCGTCCCATGATCTACCACCAGCTCGGCGAGGTGGCGGCCCAGACGGGGGACCTCAAGGGCGCCGTGGCGACCTTCGAGGCCTACATCCGCCGCCACCCGGACGCCCCGGACGTGCCCGACTTCCTCAAGTACATGGTGGAGGCCTACACCGACGAGCGCGACCTGAAGGCGGCCGTGGCGGTGCGGGAGCGCCTGGTGGAGGGCTACGGCCCCGGCACCCGGTGGTGGGGGCGACAGTCCGCCAGCACCCGCCGCGCCATGGGCCCCGTGCTGCGCCAGACCAACTTCAACCTCGCCCGCCACTACCACTCGGTGGCGCAGGAGAGCAAGCGTCCGGCGGACTACGCCCGGGCCGCCGACGCCTACCGCCGCTATCTGGTGCGCTACCCCGACGGCGCGGAGGCGGGGGAGGCCGACTTCCTGCTGGGGGAGGTGCTGTTCGAGGCCGGGAACTTCGGGGCCGCCGCCGCGGCCTACCGGGCCTCGGCCTACGACGCCCCGGCCCACCGCCGCGCCGCCGAGGCCGCCTACGCAGCCGTGTTCGCCCGGGAGCGTCTGCTGGCCGGCATCGACCCGGGCGACCCGGCCTACGACGGGCGCCTGGAGGCCCTGGTGGCGGACTTCGCCGACCTGGTGCGGGCCTACCCCCGGGAGCCGCGCCTGCAGGCGGCCTACGAGCGCATCAGCGGCCTGTTGTTCGAGCGCAAGGACTACGCCCGGCTGTACGACCTCACCGACCAGGTGATCCGCTTCGGGCCCCGCAACCGGTCGCTGCACGTGCGGGCCTGGCGGGTGCTGGGGGAGTCGGCCCTGGAGACCGGCCGCCTGGAGCGGGCCGACGCCGCCCTCGGCCAGGCCCTGGAGTACGTCAAGGACGATCCCGTCCAGGTGGCCGAGATTCGCAAGCTGCTGGCGGCCTCGGCGGCTTCCCGGGCGGACGCCCCCGGGGTCACCGACGCCGAGGCGGCGGACTGGCTGCTGAAGGCGGCCGCCCTGGTGGACCCCGCCGACCCCCTGGCCCGCAGCGCCCGGGTGGACGCCGGGCTCGCATTGGTGCGGGCCGGGGAGGAGGCGAAGGCCCTGGCGGTGTTCGGCGCCTTCCTGAAGGACCACCCGGAGGACCCCCAGCGCGACCGCATCGCCCAGGCGGTGGTCCAGATGGGGCAGGACGCCCTCGCCCGGGGCGACGCCCCCGCCGCCCGGATGGCGTGGGACCGCTACCTGGACTGGTTCGCCGGGGAGTCCCCGGAGCGGGACCGGGCCATCGCCGCCTACCAGGCCCGCACCGACCTGGCGGCCGGGAACCTGGAGTCGGCGGACCGGGCCTTCACGGCCATGGTGGCCAGCTACGGCCCCGGGGCGGCGCCCCAGGAGACGGTGGACCAGCTCGCCGGGGTGCGGTTCAAGCGGGCCGCCGCGCTGCTGAAGACGGGGGACGCCGGGGGCCTGGACGTGCTCCAGTCCATCGCGGACGACCTGCCGGCCTCCGTGGTCGCCCCCAAGGCCCTGGAGGCCCTGGTGCGCTCCGCGCCCGGCGCCGGGGCGGGCCCCGGCCGGGCGGTGGCGGTGGCCGGCATGCTCATGGCCCGGTACCCCGACAGCGACGAGGCCGAGTCGGTGCGCGGCACCTACCCGGACCTGCTCGTCGCCGCGGGGCGCGAGGTGGAGGCGGCCCGCTACCTGGTGGAGCGGGCCGAGGACGTGCGCCCCGCCGAGGCGCGGGCGCTCCTCGAGCGGGCGGCCGGGCTGTTCGAGGCGAACGGTGAGCCGGAAGCGGCCGCCGACGCCCTGGAGACGCTGCGGGACGGCTTCGAGGCGGGCAGCGACCCGTGGGTGGCGGCCGAGATGGACGTGCTCAAGCTGGACGTGGCGGGCACGACCCGGTTCCCCGACGGTGTCGGCGCCGACCGGGCCGCCGCCCTCGGCCGGACCCTGGACGAACGGGTGCTGGCCGTCCTGGAGCCGCTGGCGGAGGCCGACCGCCTGGGCGCCGAGGGCCGCAAGGCGGCCGCCGACATCTGGCTCGCCAAGGCCGACGCGGCCCGGGATCGTTACGCCGCCGTGGCCCTGGTGCCGCCCTTCAAGGAGAACCTGGCGGCCAAGCAGGCCGCCCTCAAGGAGGCCCTGGCGGCGCTGGGGAAGGCGGCGGCGTTCCGCTCCCGGGACGCCACCCTGAACGCCACCCGGCAGACGGGGGACCTGCTGGAGGACTTCGCCCGGGCCCTGGTGGACTCGCCCACCCCGGCCCAGCTCACCGAGGCCCAGGTGCCCATCTACCGCGAGGGCCTGGCCAAGCGGGCCAGGCCGTACCTGGAGCGGGCCGTGCGGGCCCACGAGCAGAACCTGGAGCGGGCCCGGGAGGGCCTGACGGGGCCGGACGTGCAGGCGAGCGTCCGGGCCCTGGGGCGCCTGCGGCCCGAATGGTATGATCGCCCCGAAGCCGGAGTCCGACCGATCGATGTGCCATAACGCCCCCCGCCGGTCGCCGGGCCGGACGGGCCCAGGTCCCCGTGCCGCCGCCGCGCTCCTGGGCGCCTGCCTGGCGCTGGCGTGGGCCGCGCCCGCGGCGGCGGACCCGGTGAAGACCGCGCCCGCCGCCCCGCCCGCCGGGAGCCCCGTGCTGGGGGGCGAGGTGATCGACATCACGGGCCTCAGGGAGCGCCCCCGGGGCGATACCCGCCTGCCGTGGACCCTGCCGGAGGGTTTCGCGCGAGCCCCGGAGGCCCCCGCGGGCCAGGCCCTCAGGGACGAGGTGCTGCGGCCCGTGGACCGGGAAGCGCTCAAGCGGCTGCTGGAAGTGGAACGTCTGCTGAACTGGTAGTGCCCGGGGCCCGCCGGCCCGATCCCTCGCCCCCGTGATCCGCGACCCCCGATCCACCGACGCGCGCCGTTTCGGCCTGGTGCTGGCCCTGAGCCTCGCCGTGTACGGCGGCGTGGGGGCCTACCTCTACTTCGCCGAGGCCCCGCCCCGCCCCGAGTGGGTCAACGCCCGGCTGCGGGCGGCCCAGCTCCTGATCAACCCCGAGGAGGAGGAGGCCCGCCGCAAGGCCGCCGAGGAGGCGCGCAAGAAGGCGGAGGAGGAGGCCCGCCGCCTCGCCGAGGAGGAGGCCCGCAAGAAGGCCGAGGAAGAGGCGCGCCGCAAGGCGGAAGAGGAGGCCCGCAGGAAGGCGGAGGAAGAAGCCCGGAAGAAGGCCGAGGAGGAGGCGCGCAAGCGGGCGGAAGAAGAGGCCCGCAGGAAGGCGGAAGAGGAAGCGCGGCGCAAGGCCGAGGAGGAAGCCCGCACGCAGGCCGAGGAAGAGGCGCGCAAACGGGCCGAGGAAGAGGCCCACCGCCGCGCCGAGGAGGAGGCCCGCAGGAAAGCGGAAGCGGAGGCCCGCAGACAGGCGGAGGAAGCCGCCCGCAGGCAGGCCGAGGCCGAGGCGCGCCGCAAGACGGAGGAGGAGGCCCGCAGGCAGGCCGAGGAGGAAGCCCGACGGCAGGCGGAGGAGGCGCGCAGGCAGGCCGAGGAGGCCGCGCGCCGCCAAGCCCAGGAGGAGGCCCGCCGCAAGGCGGAGGCCGAGGCCCGGCGCCAGGCCGAGGAGGAAGCCCGGCGCCAGGCGGAAGAGGAGGCCCGGCGCCAGGCCGAGGAGGCCGCCCGGCTGGCCCGCATCCGGGCCGCCCTGGAGGAGAAACGGCGCCGGGAGGAGGAGGCCCGCCGCAACCGCGAGGCCGCCATGGCCGCCGGCCTCATGGGCGACCTGGAGGACGCGGACGCCGACCTGGGGGACATCCTGCCCGAGGCCGGGGGGCCCCTGGTGGGCAGTCCCGAGGGCGAGCTCCTGGGGGCCGCCCCCCCCATGCCCGAACCGGCCGCCCCCCAGGGGCCCGCCGGCGGGGGGGGCATCGATCCCGCCGAGCTGGCGGACGTGGACGCCCTCCTGGGCGACATCGAGGACCTCCAGGGGGTGGAGGCCCTGCTGGGGGACCGGGTGGCGGACCAGGTGGCCTCCAAGGAGGAGATCTTGGCCTTCCTCGACGACGTGGCCCAGGGGCGGGTGACGGGCGAGATGGTGGCGCGCACCACCACCACGGTGGAGAGCCCCTTCAAGATCCTGGGCGAAGTGGGGGGCGTGGGCATCCGCAAGGCGGAGGAGATCTCCACCATCATCCGCAGCCACCGGGGCGAGCTGGGGGTGCTGTTCGGCAAGGCCCTGGTCATCCGGCCCGGCTTCTCGGGGCTGGTGACGGTGCGCATGGTGATCGGCGCGGACGGCGACGTGCAGGACGCGGTGGTGGTCTCCTCCACCACCGGCTACGGCGGCTTCGACGAGGCCCTGGTGCGGCGGGTCCGCACCTGGCACTTCCCGCCGGTGCCCGGCGGCGAGGTCACGGGCATCTACTCCTTCCGCTTCAGCGAGGGCCTGTAGCGGCGCTCGCGGCCCGGCGCCCCCGCGCCCCCGCGGGTTGTCAGGGCCCGGGCGGGCGTGGAACAATCCCCCGCCATGGGCCCGTTCCTGCTGCGCCGCCTCGCCCTGCTGGCCCCCGTCGTCCTCGGGGTGCTCACCCTGGTGTTCCTGCTGATCCACCTGATCCCGGGCGACCCGGTGGAGGTGATGCTCGGCGAGTCGGCCCTGGCCGCCGACCGGGAGCAACTGCGCCACCGCCTGGGGCTGGACGTGCCGGCTCCGGTGCAGTACGCGCGCTACCTGGCCGGGGCCGTCACCGGCGACCTGGGGGTGAGCATCCGCTACGGCCAGCCGGTGGCCCGGCTGCTGGCGGAGCGGGTGCCCGCCACGGTGGAGCTCACCTTCGCCGCCCTGGCCGTGGCGGTGGCCCTGGCCCTGCCGTTGGGGCTCCTGTGCGCGGTGCGCAAGGGGCGGGCCGTGGACCACGGGGCGATGGTGGCGGCCCTGGTGGGGGTGTCCATGCCCAACTTCTGGCTGGGACCCCTGTTGATCCTGGCCTTCTCGGTGAACCTGGGGTGGCTGCCCCTGGCGGGCAAGGCCGGGCCCCTTTCGTTCGTGCTGCCCGCCATCACCCTGGGGACCGCCATGGCGGCCATCCTCACCCGCATGGTGCGGGCCAGCGTGCTGGAGGTGCTGCACCGCCCCTTCGTGGCCGCCGCCGTCGCCAAGGGCCTGCCGCCCCGGCGGGTGCTGCTGGGCCACGTGCTGGGCAACGCCCTCATCCCGGTGATCACCGTGATCGGCCTCCAGTTCGGGGCCCTGCTCGCGGGGGCCATCATCACGGAGACGATCTTCGCCTGGCCGGGCCTGGGGCGCCTCACCATCGAGGCGATCCAGACCCGGGACTATCCCCTGGTGCAGGGCTGCGTGCTGGTGATCTGCCTGGGGTACCTGATGGCCAGCCTGCTGGCCGACCTCTGCTACGCCGCCGCCGACCCGCGGGTGCGCCTGCGCTGACCCCCCTGCGGCCGCCCGAAGGCCGCCCACGAACCGGAGCCGACCCGATGCACGCCATCGCCACGATCCCCTTGAGGCGCGACCCCCACCTGTCGATCCCGTTCCGCGTCCACGTCAGCGCCGACGGGCGCCGCCTGGCGGTGCTCAACACCTACGGGATGCCCTACGCCCAGCAGCTCCTGGTGGTGGACACGGCCAGCCACGAGGTGGTCGGGCGGTGGGACTTCGCCGCCGAGGGCACGCACCCCTTCCACCTGGACGCGCAGCTCACCCCGGACGGGAGCCGGGCGGTGCTCGTCGGGGGCGTGCTCAAGGACGCGGCGGGGCAGGACTTCGAGCCCGACTGCGTGCTCACCCGCATCGACGTAGGGGGCGGCGAGCCCCGACGGGTGGCGGCGGGGCCCGTGGGGTTCAACTTCGTCTCGGCGGCCCCGGACGGCCGCACCGCCTACGTCTTCTACAACGGCCGGGAGGGGGAGCAGGCACCCGGCTTCCGGATCATCCCGGTGGACCTGGAGGCGATGCGGACCCTGGAGCCGATCGCCCTGGAGGCGCCGGTCAACAACGTCCTCTACCGGCCCCAGGAGGGGCGGGCGCTCATGTCGGTGGGGCGCGACGTGCTGAGCTTCGACCTGGTGCGTCGCGAATTCGGCGAGCGGGTCTGCCCGCGCTTCAACCACCCCTACCTGCTGGCCGCCTTCGCCCCGGACGACGACCTCGTCTACGCCGCCTTCGTGGCCTCCCAGCTCGTGATCAAGACGATCGACGTGAACGCCCGCCAGGTGGTGGCCCAGCACGCCTTCGGCTGGGACTGGACCGCCAGCACCAACATCGTGCCGTTCGGCCCCGACCACCTGGTGTTCCCGCCGGGCAGCTCGGCCGGGGCGATCTGCCTGTGGAACCGCCGCACCGGCGAGATCGACCACCAAGCCGGGCTGCCGGCCCACCTCACCCTGGCGGTGCCCCACCCGGACGGGCGCCACTTCTACCTGTTCGACCACGGGGAGCAGGCCCTCAAGGTGGTGGAGGCGGCGCCCCTGTTCGCGGGCCGGGCGGGGGCGGCGACGCCTTGAGCCGGTTTCCGCTGCTGTTCGGCGGCGGAATCTGCGTGGCGCTGGTGGCGGCCGCCGCCCTGGCCCCGTGGCTGGCCCCGACCGACCCCACCGGCATGGACCTGGCCGGCCGCCTGACGCCCCCCGACGTCCACCACCTGCTGGGGCGGGACTCCCTGGGGCGCGACATCCTCAGCCGCATCGTGTACGGCAGCCGCGTGTCCCTCTATGTGGGGCTGGTGACCGTGGCGGTGTCCGTGGTGGTGGGCACCTCGGTGGGGGCGGTGGCGGGCTACCGGGGCGGGTGGATGGACGAGGCCACGATGCGGGTGGTGGACGTGTTCCTGGCCTTCCCCGGCATCCTCCTGGCGATCGCCCTGACGGCCGTGCTGGGGCCCAGCCTGCACAACGTGATCCTGGCCCTGTGCATCATGGGGTGGGTGGGCTACGCCCGCATCGTGCGCGGCCAGGTGCTCCTGGCCCGGGAGCTGGCCTACGTGGAGGCGGCCCGGGCGGTGGGGTGCTCCGGCGTGCGGGTGCTGGCCCGCCACATCCTCCCCAACGTGGTCGCGCCGGTGCTGGTGGAGGCCACCTTCGGCATGGCGGGCGCCATCGTGGCCGAGGCGGGCCTGAGCTTCCTGGGACTGGGCACCCAGCCCCCCACGCCGAGCTGGGGGGCGATGCTCGCCGAGGGGCGCCAGTTCATCCTGAGCGCGCCCCACCTGACCCTGTGGCCCGGCGTCGCGATCCTGTTGACCGTGCTGGGAATCAACCTGCTCGGCGACGCCCTGCGGGATCGCCTCGACGAAACCGGTGCAAGACGGTCGCCAGGAACGCGTTCGGTGAAAACTTCGACGGGGGCCTGAGAAATTGCGGAAAAGCGCCCCCCATGCGCTTGACAAGCTTTTTTTCGCTTCCCTACCATACCGCCTCAGCACAGTGTACGCCACGGCTTGCAACGGGGGCGCGGGCACCCCTCTCGGATCGTCTTAGCCAACCCATCAGGATGGAGGTGGAGCGCACATGACCAAGGCAGATTTGATCAACAAGGTGGCCGGAAGCGGGGACGGCCTGAGCAAGAAGGGGGTCGAGAAGATCGTCGACAAAGTGTTCGCGGCGATGTCTCAGGCGATCTCCAAGGAGGGGCGCTTCGCCTACCCCGGTTTCGGCACCTTTACCGTCAAGAAGCGGGCCGCCCGGATGGGCCGCAACCCGCAGACCGGCCAGTCGATCAAGATCCCGGCGAGCAAGAGTGTCGGCTTCAAGGCCGCCCCGGCGTTCAAGAGCAAGCTCTAAGCCGGTTCCCGGGCTCTACCGGATTTAAAAGGCCACCTTCCGCAAGGTGGCCTTTTTCATTTCTCCGCGCCGCGCCGCCGTCCTTCCGGTGACGGCGGCGCGGCGCCGGGGCATCGCCCGTGCCGGCCGGGCTCCTCCGGCGAGGCACCTGGGGCCCGTCCGCCGCCATGCTCTCCCGAGTCCACAGCGCCGCCCTCCTGGGCCTGGACGCCTACCCCGTGGAGGTGGAGGTGGACATCGCCCTGGGGCTGCCGGCCTTCTCCATCGTCGGCCTGCCCGACGCGGCCGTGAAGGAGAGCAAGGAACGGGTACAGGCCGCGCTCAAGAACAGCGGCCTCAAGTTCCCTGTCAAGCGCATCACCGTCAACCTGGCCCCGGCGGACATCCGCAAGGAGGGCTCGGCCTTCGACCTGCCCTCGGCGGTGGGGATCCTGGTGGCCGACGGGGTGGTCCCGCCGGAGGCCGTGGAGGGCCTGATGCTGGTGGGGGAGCTGGCCCTGGACGGGCGCGTCAAGCCGGTGCGGGGGGCGCTCAGTCTGGCCCTCGCGGCCGGGCGCCTGGGCCTGCGCGGCATCGTGGTGCCGGCGGACAACGCCAGCGAGGCGGCCGTGGCGCGGGCCGTGCCCGTCTATCCGGTCGCCTCCCTGGCGGAGCTGGTGGCGTTCCTGCGGGAGGACGTCCAGGTGGCGCCCGCCGTGGCCGAGGCCGCCGACCTCGCCGCCGGCGCCGCGGGAGCGGTAGGGGACTTCGCCGAGGTGGCCGGGCAGAGCGTGGCCAAGCGCGCCCTCCAGGTGGCCGCGGCGGGGGGCCACAACGTCCTCATGAGCGGGCCGCCGGGCTCGGGCAAGAGCATGCTGGCCCGGCGCCTGGCGGGCATCCTGCCCGCGCCCACCGTCCAGGAGGCGGTGGAGGTCACCCGCATCCACAGCGTGGCGGGCACGCTCCCGGCGGGGGGCGGCCTGATGGTGTCGCGCCCCTTTCGGGCCCCGCACCACACCATCTCCGACGTGGGCCTCGTCGGGGGCGGCACGGTGCCCCGCCCCGGGGAGGTCAGCCTGGCCCACCACGGCGTGCTGTTCCTGGACGAGCTGCCCGAGTTCCGCCGCAGCGCCCTGGAGGTGCTGCGCCAGCCCCTGGAGGATGGCACCGTGACCATCTCCCGGGCGGCGGCCTCGGTGGCCTACCCGGCGCGCTTCGTGCTGGTGGCCGCCATGAACCCCTGCCCCTGCGGCTACCTGGGGGACCCGGCCCACCCGTGCCGCTGCACGCCGCGGGACGTGCTCCGCTACCGGGCCCGCATCTCCGGGCCCCTGCTGGACCGCATCGACATCCACGTGGAGGTGCCGGCGGTGCCGGCCGACGAGCTGATGGGGCGCGCCCCCGAGACCTCGTCGAAGGAGATAGCCGAGGCGGTGGGCGAGGCCCGTGCCCGCCAGGCGGAGCGCCAGGGGCCGGAGCGCCCCAACGCCCACATGGCCGGCGAGGAGATCGAGCGCTTCTGCCGCCTGGACGGGGAGGGGGAGGCGCTGCTGCGGCGCGCCCTCACCCGCCTGGGGCTCTCGGCCCGGGCCTACCACCGTACCCTGAAGGTGGCCCGCACCATCGCCGACCTGGAGGCCGCCGCCGACATCGCCCCCCACCACCTGGCGGAGGCGATCCAGTACCGCAAGACCGAGATGACGGCTTAAGGGGCGGCGACCCGGGCCCGGCCCCGGGCCACGTCCACCCGGGCCAGCAGTAGCGCCCCCACGGCGAAGAAGACCGCCAGGGCCAGCACCGCCGCCCGGCTCGATCCGGTGGCCACGGTGGCCACGGTGAAGGTGACCGGCCCCAGGATCGAGGCGGCCTTCTCGCACACGGCGAAGAAGGCGAAGAACTCGGCGGAGCGGGCCGCCGGGATCATGCTGGCGAACAGGGAGCGGGACAGGGCCTGGCAGCCCCCCTGCACCGTGGCCACCAGTCCCGCCAGCAGGAAGAAGTCGGCCGTGTCGCGCATGCGGTAGCCGGTGAGGGTGATCAGGCCGTACACCGCCAGGGTCACGAGGATGGCCCGCTTGGTGCCGATGCGCCCCGCTACCCATCCGAAGGCGAAGGCGAACGGGATGCCCAGGAACTGGACCATCAGGATCGCCCCGATCATCGCCCCGCTGCCGAGACCGATCTCGGCGCCGTACACCGTGGCCATGCGGATGATCGTGACGATGCCGTCGTTGTAGATCAGAAACGCCACCAGGAACAGGGCCGCCTCGCGGTAGGCCGCCAGCTCCCTCACGGTGGCCGCCAGCTGGCGCAGGGGGCCGCGCAGGCCACCGCCGGGAGCCTCCCGCCGCCCCGCCGCGGGGGGCTCCGGGACCCGCAGGAACAGGGGCACCGAAAAGCCCACCCACCACAGCCCGGTGGCCACGAAGGCCAGGCGTGAGCCCGCGGCGGCGTCCGCCAGGCCCAGCAGGCCGGGCCGGGTGATCCCCACCAGCCCCAGGGCGAGCAGCAGCCCGCCGCCCAGGTAGCCGAGGGCGTAGCCCGCGGTGGAGAGCCGGTCCACCTCGCGCCCCTTCGCCACGTGGGGCAGGAGGGCGTCGTAGAAGACGAAGCTGCCGTAGGCACCCACGTTGCTCAGGACGAACAGCACGAGCCCCAGGCGCCACGCCCCGGTGCCCACCGCCGCAAGGCCCAGGGTGGCCGTGACCCCCAGGCCGAGGAAGGCCGCCAGCATGCGCTTCTTGACCGGGTACAGGTCCCCCAGGGCCCCCAGGAACGGGGCCAGGACCGCCACCACCGCCAGGGCCACGGAGGTGGCCAGGGCATAGCGCGCCGTGGCCGAAGCCGGGGGCAGGCCGGTGGCCGCCACCTGCTGGAAGTAGATGGGAAAGACGGCCGTCACCACCACGGTGATGTAGGCCGAGTTCGCCCAGTCGTAGAGGGCCCAGGCGCGGGCCGGGGCGTTGCCGAGCCCCAGGCCGGCCAGGGCCGACGGGCCCCGGCTATTCGTGGATGGCAATCCGCTTGACCCGGTCGCCGAGGGGCGTGTTCGGCGCCACGAAGCCCACGGCGCCGGGTGTCTGAGCCACGTAGTGCAGCACCAGGCTGTCGGATGAGAAGACCTTGGGGGGGTTGTTGCCCGTGGTCATGGCCTGGTTGATCCAGTAGGCGGTCACGTCGCCCACCATCAGCCGCAGGGTGCTCTCGTAGAACGCCGCCCGGGTGGCGCCGGCGCCGCCCAGCTCCACCGGCACGATGGGGCTGCCGTCCGGCCAGCGGGTGGTCTCCTTCTTGTAGATCCGGGCCAGCTCGTCCAGGGACAGGTCCTGCACGGAGACCGCCGGGTGGGCGATCACCACGAAGTCCAGGTCTCCGGCCCGGGCCGGGCCCGCGGTCACGGCGGCGACCAGCAGCCAGGCGGCTAAGCTTCGCAACATTGTCGGACTCCCCGCCCCCCGCGATCAGAAGAACAGCGCAACCGAGGCCGCGACCCGGTCATAGCCATCGCCCCCCGGATGGACGAACGCGTGGGTCTGGCCCTCGAGCTTCAGCGAGACGTTGGCCATGGGCCGCCAGTTGAGCCCGAGCGTGTGGCGCTTCTGGGGGTTCATGCCGTCGTCCAGGTAGTCGTACCGGTAGAACAGCCGCACGCCGTCGCACACCCGTGCCGCGGGCTGGATGTAGAAGCCCTCGAGGGTGGGGTTTCCCGTGGCGGTGGCGTACTCCGCGAGGATCTGGAAGCGGCCGGCGTCGAGCTGGAGGTCGCCCCCCAAGATGTCCACCGTGCCCCCCAGGGCCTGGAGCCGCTCCGAGTGGCCGCTGGCGCTCACGTCCAGGCGGCTCAGGGCCCGGCTCAGGCCGCCCAGGTGGGCCGTCACGCGGCCGCCGACGGCCTTGTTCTCGTTGTCGTCGGTGGCGTCCGGGGTCTGGCCGTTGGCGTAGTAGGCGCTGTAGGAGGCGCCGAAGGCGCCCGGAAACACGTCGCCGTGCGCCATCAACCCCACCGTGGAGACGGGGAACACCTGGCGGACCATGAGGGGCCGGGTGGTGGAGAGCACCACGGGCGCGTAGTGGTTCAGGTTCCAGTACTGGGGCAGCAGGAACTTGCCGCCCCGCAGGGACAAGGCATCCCGGAAGCGGTACTCGGCCCACGCCACCTCGGCCGAGATGGCGCCGTTGCCCTGGGCGCCGGCCCCTGTGGCCTCGATGTCGGGGCCGCCCTCGTACTCGATCTCCCCCAGCACCCGCCACCGGTCCCAGCTCCGGCCGACGAACAGGTTGAAGCTCTCCTGCTCGAACCCGTTGTGGCTCGTGGCCCGGTTGTCGGCGTAATAGTCGAGGGAGAAGTAGCCGTTGACCCGGACCCGCTCGGCGAACTGCTGCCGGAGCCCCTCGATCTCGTGGGAGAGCATCTGGAACTGCGCTCCCGGGTCCGGGCCCTCGGCGCCCCGGGCTTGCAGCGCCGGCACCGTCAGAGCCGCCGCCAGGAGCACCGACAGGACCCCTCGCGCAAACGCTTGTCGTCCCACGGGCGTCCCTCTCCGTACGGGTCCGGCGACCGCCCTCCCCCCGACGGGCGCAGCCGACCGGTGCGTTCCCGGCGGCCGGGCCGACACGATAGTACAAAGGGCCGCGTCGATCAATCGGTCCGGCGTTCCGTGTCGTGTGTCAGGGCAACACGCGACCCGGGGGGAGGGGGGGGCGGGCGCAGGCCCGGCCTCCCGGCGCCAGGGCGTGGCGGCGCCGGGCCACCCAGCCGTAAGCCCGGTCCGCCAGGGGGGCGGGCACCAGGGCCAGGAGTCCGACGGCCCGCCACGGCCCGCCCAGGTGGCGCAGCACCCCCAGGACGGCCCGGGAGCGCAGCCGCACCCGGCCGCCGCCGGGGACGGGCTCCACCAGGGCCATGGTGTCGGGCGGCGGCGCCGGGCCCAGGTAGCGGCGGGCGGTCTCGCCCCTCAAGGGGGCCAGGAGAAAGCGCCCCCCGCGGTCCCGCCGGACGAGCCACGCCGCCCAGCCGGTGCACCAGGCGCAGTCGCCGTCGAACAGCACGAGGGGCCGCCCCTCCGGCGGGGCCGGCACCGGCGGGACGCCCGCCCGCTCCGGCGCGGGGGTCACGCCCCCACCGCGCGCAGGAAGCGGCGCGCCACGGCGGGCCAGGCGTGGGCCTCCGCCCGGGTCCGCCCCGCGGCGCCCATGCGGGCCCTTAAGGCGGGGTCCTCCAGCAGCCGCACCAGGGCCCCGGCGAGGGCCTCCGGGTCGCGGGGGGGCACCAGCAGGCCGGTCTCGCGGGGGGCCACCACCTCGGCGGCCGCCGTGCGGTCCCCGGCCACCACCGGCAGCCCCGCCGCCATCGCCTCCAGGTACACGATGCCGAAGCCCTCCTGCAGGCTGGGCAGGCAGAAGACATGGGCGCGGGCGAATTCGGCCCGCACCCGGCCGTCGGGCACCGCCCCCAGGAAGCGCACGCACGACTCCAGCCCCAGGCGCCGCGCCAGGCGCTGGAGGGCGGGCAGCTCCGGCCCGGCGCCCACCACCCGCAGGCGCGCGTCGGGCACGGCCCGGCGCACCCGGGGCATGGCCTCCAGCAGGGAGCGGGTGTTCTTGCGGGGGTACTGGCGGGCGACGCTCAGGATGGTGGGGGGGCCGGCGGGGCGCCTCGGTGCCCGCGGCCACGCGGCCAGGTCGATCCCCTCCGGCACCACCGCCACGGCGGCCGGGGCCAGGCCGTAGGCCGCGCAGGCCCGGGTCTTGCTGTAGCGGCTGGTGGTCACCACCCGGGCGGCGCGGCGGGCGTTCCACGCCTCCAGCACGGCCTGGAGCTTGAGCTGGGCCCGGGGCCAGCCCCGCTCGAAGCGGGCCTCGTCCGCCACCACGCCCTTGAGGCAGACCACGTAGGGCACCCCGGGCGGGGAGGGATAGCCCCACCCGTCCCAGTCGAACCCCACCACCAGGTCGAAGGCCCCGGGGCGCACCCGGGAGGCCAGCTCCAGGTTGTAGAGCAGGCGCGTGGCCATGCGCCCCGGCGTGCCCCGGCGGGGGTCCGCCACCGTGACGCGGTGCCCCAGGGCGGAAAGGCCCCCCGCCAGCCCGGCGATGCCCACGGCGGTGCCGCTGCCCCGTGCCGGCGCGCGCCACCACGAGTCGAGGAAGGCGATCCGCAGGCGGCCGCCCACCGGGGGTCAGGCGAGGCGGTCGGCCTTGGCGGCCAGCACGAAGTCGCTCTCGGTGAGGCCGTCGATCTTGTGGGTCCAGATCGTGAGGCGGACCTTGCCCCAGGCCAGGTGGATGTCCGGGTGGTGGCCCTCCGCCTCGGCCAGCTCCCCCACCCGGTTGGTGAACGCCAGTGCGCCACGGAAGTCGTCAAACGGGTAGGTCTTCTCCAGGTGGTGCCCCTCCACCACCTGCCAGCCGCCCCCCAGCTCCCGGGACAGGGCGTCCAGGGCCTCGCCCTCGAGCGGGGGCACACCCCCCTTGCAGGGCACGCACTCCCGGCTCGCCAGGGACGTCACCGGGCCTCCGGCGGCAGGGGTCGCTTGGAGAAGTACCAGTCGGTGACCTGGTACTCGGTGCTCTTGGCACGGGCCTCGGCGTCGGCCGCGGTGGCCGGCGGGGGCACGATCACCTCCTGGCCGGGGGTCCAGTTGGCCGGGCAGGCGACGCCGTGGGCGTCCACGGTCTGGAGCGCGGTGATCACCCGCCGGATCTCGTCGAAGTTGCGACCCACGTTCAGGGGGTAGTAGATCATTGCCCGCAGCTTCATGGACGGGTCGATGAAGAACACGCAGCGCACGGTGGCGGTGACCGCCGAGGGCTCGTGCACCATCCCGTAGAGGCGCGAGACCTTCTGGTCCAGGTCGGCGACGACCGGGAACGGGATCTTCACGCCGAACTTCTCCTCGATGTTCCGCGTCCAGGCGATATGGCTGAACACGCTGTCGATCGAGCAGCCGATCAGCTTCACGTTCTTGGCCGTCATCTCGTCGGCGCTCTTGGCGAACTCGATGAACTCGGTGGTGCAGACCGGGGTGAAGTCGGCCGGGTGGGAGAACAGGATCACCCACTTGCCGCCGGCCCACTTGGAGAGCTGGATCGGGCCGTGGGTAGTCGCCGCCTCGAAGTCCGGCGCGGGACCGTTGAGCTCCAGTCGCGGCGGGGCGGCCGCGGCCTCGGTATCGGTGGTTGGCATGGGCATGGACATGGGAATGGCTCCGCTCTGAATGGGAATCCGACTCGTCGAGCAACCTGCGGGGGGCCGCCTTCCAAGGTATCGCCGCGCGCGCTGGATGCGCAAGGGCCGCCGGGGCCCTCCAGCGCACGGGCCCGCTGGCGCGCGGGAGGAGGGGAGGGGGGCCTAGCCTTCGGCCAGGCGCCGGACGAAGCCGGTCATCAGGCGCACGCCGATGCCCGTGGCGCCCTTGGGCAGGTAGTCGCCGGCCTTGTCGGTCCAGGCGGTGCTGGCGATGTCCAGGTGGACCCACGGGGCGTCCCCCGCGAACTTGCTCAGGAAGCACGCCGCGGTGATCGTGCCCCCGGCGCGGCCCCCGGTGTTCTTCACGTCGGCCACGTCGCTCTTGATGGACTCGAAGTAGGGCTCCCACAGGGGAAGCTCCCAGACCCGCTCGCCGGTCTGGTCGCCCACCTCGCTGAAGATGCGCATCAGGGCGTCGTCGTTGCCCAGCATGCCGATGGCCTCGTGGCCCAGGGCCACCACACAGGCGCCGGTGAGGGTGGCGATGTCCACCAGGGCGCGGGGCTCCAGGCGCTGGGCGTAGGCCAGGCCGTCGGCCAGGACGAGGCGCCCCTCGGCGTCGGTGTTGACCACCTCCACCGTCAGCCCGGAGAGCATGTGAAGGATGTCGCCCGGGTTCATGGCGGTGCCGCTGGGCATGTTCTCGGCGGCGGTGAGGATGCCCACCACCCGCACCGGCAGGCGCAGCCGGGCCACGGCGAGCATCGTCCCCAGCACGGCGGCGCCGCCGGCCATGTCGCCCTTCATCTCCTCCATGCCCGCGGAGGGCTTGATGGAGATGCCGCCGGAGTCGAAGGTGATGGACTTGCCCACCAGGACCACGGGCGCCCCCTCGGCGCCCCGGTACTCCAGGACGATGAACTTGGGCGGCTCCACCGAGCCCTGGGAGACCCCGACCATGCCCCCCATGCCCAGCTCCTCCATCCGGTCCCGGTCCAGCACCTCGAGCGTGAGTCCGTGGTCGGCGGCGATGCGGCCGGCCTCCTCTGCCAGGCGGGTGGGGGTGACCACGGCGGAAGGGTGGTTCGCAAGGTCGGCGGCCAGGCGCACCCCCTCGCACACGGCCGCCTCGGCCTCCAGGGCCCGGGTGACGGGCCCTAAGTCGGCGCCGGGGGGCAGCAGCAGGGTGACGGTCTCCAGGACGTCGGGCTCCCGGTCCTCCTCCTGGGTCTTGTAGGGGGTGAAGCGGTAGGTGGCGAGGGTCATGCCGTCCACCAGGGCGGTGGCGGCGGCCTCGGGGCCTAAGGGCCCGAAGGGGGCGTCGGCGGAGAGCGGGGCGAAGGCGGCCCCGCGGAAGCGGGTCCGCACCAGGGCGCGGGCGGCGCCGCCGGCCACCCGGCGCAGGGACTCGGCGTCCAGCTTGTCGGCCTTGCCGGCGCCGCAGAACAGCACCCGGCGGGCGGAGAACCCGGCGGGGGCGGTCACCGCCAGCAGGTCGCCCCGACGGCCCTTGAACTCGCGGCGGGCCATGGCCTCGGCCAGGTTGCCGCCGGTGGCCCCGTCCACCTCGACGGCCGTGCCCGTGGGGCCCTCGGCCTCGGCCACGGGGACCACCAGGACCTCGGTGGCGAACGCGGTGGCGGCTTCGGCGCCGGCTCGAAACTCCATGAAGGCTCCCTTCGGTCGTTCCGGATCGCGCGGGACTTCCCCTTTCACGCCCGATCACGCGGTTCCCCCGCCCGGCCCGGCCCCGAGGGCGTGCCGGGCGGCAGAGAAATCCCCTTCAGACGCCGCGCAGGGCGGGCGCCCAAACGTACTTGTGGACCTGCAGCTGAAGCCGCACGTCCAGACCGTCCCCCACGATCCAATCGGCCAGGGTGCGGGGCCCCATGAGGTCGAAGGCCGGCGCGAACAGCACCGGCACCCGCACCGAAAGCCGGTGGGCCCGCACCACCTCGCGGGCCCATTCGAAATCCCCCCGGTCGGCGATCACGAACTTCACCTCGTCGCCGGCCTTCAGCGCGTCCAGATTCTCCCAATGGATGCGGTCGGTCATGCCGCTGGCCGGGCACTTCAGGTCCACGATGCGCCCCACCCGCGGGTCCACCCCGGCGATGGGGCGGCTGCCGCCGGTCTCCAGCAGCACCTCGTAGCCCCGGTCGCACAGGCCCGCCAGGAAGGGAAGCGTCTCCGCCTGGAGCAGGGGCTCGCCCCCGGTGACCTCCACCAGGCGCGCGGGCCGGGCCGCCACCTCGGCATGGAGCGCCTCCAGGGTGTACTCGGCGCCCCCCTCGAAGGCGTACTCGGTGTCGCACCACGTGCAGCGCTGGTCGCAGCCGGTGGTGCGGACGAAGGTGCACGGCCGGCCGGCGTGGGTGGACTCGCCCTGGATGCTGGAGAAGATCTCGGTGACGCGCATCAAACCCGCATGATAGGCGGGCGTTCCGCGAGGGGTCAAGCGGCCCCGGGGCCGGGTTCAGGGGCCCTTCAGGGCCCCCCGCATCGCGTCCAGGGGGGCGTCCCGCCCGGTCCACAGGGTGAAGGCCAGGGCCCCCTGGTGCAGCAGCATCCCCATCCCGTTCAGGCAGCGGGCCCGCAGGGCCTGGCAGGCGGCCAGCAGGGGGGTGACCGGGGGCTCGTAGATCAGGTCCACCACGATGTGGCCCGGGGAGATGCCGTTCGTGTCGAGTGGGGCGCCGTCGCCGGCGTGAAGCCCCACGGTGGTGGTGTTGACGATCAGCTCGGCCCAGTTGATCGCCGCCCGGTGGTCCAGGGGCGTCCACGGCAGGGCCTTCACGTCGCCCGCCGGGTGGTGGGCCCTCAGGTGCTCCGCCAGGGCCTCGGCCTTGGCCTGGGTGCGGTTGCAGATGCGGATGGCGGGGATGCCCTCCCGCAGCAGCTGGTCGCACACCGCCCGGGCCGCGCCGCCCGCCCCCAGGACCAGGGCCCGGCTGCGCTCGGCGCGGAAGCGGTGGGCCTCGTGCAGGGCGCGGGAGAAGCCCTCCCCGTCCGTGTTGTGGCCCACCAGGCGGCCGTCCTCGGCCATCACCACCGTGTTGACCGCGCCGACCACCCGCGCGGCGGGGGCGACCTCGTCCAGCAGGGGCAGCACCGCCTCCTTGTGGGGCACGGTCAGGTTGAAGCCCCGCGCCCCCAGGGCCTTCAGCCCCGCCACCGCGTCGGCCAGGCCGGCGGGGCGGACGTGGAACGGCACGTACACCCAGTCGAGCCCCAGGGCGGCGAACGCTGCGTTGTGCATGGCGGGCGAGCGGCTGTGGCGCACCGGGTCGCCCAGGATGCCCACCACCCGGGTCGCGCCGCCGATGGGGGGCGCCAGGGTCATGCCGTCCCCGACCGACCCGGCGGCCCTGGAGGGCGGCGGGCCGTCTCGGGCAGGGCGTGGACGAACCGGTTCCCCAGGGCGTCCGCCACGGGCACGAACAGGGGGGCCAGCGCCGAGCGCTCCACCAGCACCCGGCCGTCGGGCAGGGCCCGGAGCAGGAACAGGGCGATGGCCACCACCAGGGTGCCCTTCAGGGCCCCGATCACCAGGCCCCCGGCGTGGTTCACCGCGCCCACGGGGAAGGCCCGGAGCAGGCCGTGCTCGCCCATGCGGAAGGCCAGCATGAGCAGCAATACCCAGCCCACGAACACGAGGGCGTAGGCCACCCCGGCCGACATGCCGGGGGTGCTGAACACGTCGTGGAAGCCGGGCTCGACGTGCAGGTAGGTCAGGTTGGACAGGAAGTACGCCCCCGCCACCGCGCAGATCCCCAGCACCTCGCGGATCAGGCCCCGGAAGGCGCCCCGCACCAGGGCGAAACCCAGCACGATGGCGATGCCTCCGTCCAACAGGTTGAAGTCCGGCGCCGACATGGCCGCATCATGCCGTCCGGGGCAGCCCCGACGCAAATCCCGGCGGCACCAGCAGGTTCAGGGCGGCGGGCGCGGCGGTCACGGTGAAGGGCACGCGCCCGGCCAGCTCGCCGTCGGCCTGGGCCCACAGGGGGGCGTCGGCATCGATCCGGAAACGGGCTGCGTGGCGCACGGTCACCCCCTCGCGCCGGGTGTGGCGCCCCAGCAGCACCCCCAGGGCGTGCCCCAGGTAGGGGCCGGGACCCCGGCCGTCGAAGAGCACCATGCACAGGTCGGGGCGCTCGAGCCCCGCGTCCGGCGCCAGCACGAAGCTGCCCGCGTAGCTGCGGGCGTTGGCGATCACCACGCTGGTGCCCGTCGCCGTCTGGCCGTCCGCGTGGACCCGGATCGGCGGGTAGCGGTAGCGCACCCCCGTCAGGCCCGCCTGGAGGAAGTAGGCCACCACCCCCAGGCGCCGCTTGAGAGGGTCCCGCACGTCGGCGACGATGGCCGCGTCCAGCCCCACGCCCAGCATGAGCAGGAAGTGGCGGTCGGCCCCGGCGCCGGTCATGCGCCCCAGTGTGACCCGCCGGGGGCGGCAGGCCAGGAGCCGCTCCAGGGCGGGGAGGGGGGCCGTGGGCAGGCCCAGCTCCCGGCACAGCACGTTGGCGGTGCCCAGGGGCAGGGGACCCAGGGCCGCGTCGGTGCCGGCCAGGCCCTGCACGGCCTCGTTGATCGTGCCGTCGCCCCCCGCCACGAGGACGGTGGCGAAGCCCTCCTTGGCGGCCCGGCGGGCCAGCTCGGCGGCGGCGCCCGGGGCGTCGGTGGGCCACACCTCCAGGTCCGGCACGCGGCGCCGGGCGGCCTCGACGAGCGCGTCCAGGCGGCCCCGGCGGCGGCCCGGCCCGGCGGCCGGGTTGGCGACGAGGACCACCGGCCCCGGGAGGCCGGGGCGGGCGGGCGGCTGGGGAAAACCGGGGCGCGGCATGGGCGCGCATCGTACCAGATGGGGCGGAACGGGCCGCCCGGGCCGCGGAAGGCCGACCGGCCGCGCGGGCCCGGAATTGGCGGCCCGCCTTGTATCCGGCAAGGGGTTTGGGATACAAAGCCGGTATGAAGCCGCTCGACTTGTCGTCAGGGAGGGGCCCGGGCGACGGCCACCGGGAGATCTGGGCGGTGGGCGGCGGCAAGGGGGGAACGGGCAAGTCGTTCCTCACCGCCAGCCTCGGGATCGCCCTGGCCAAGATGGGCAAGACCGTGATCCTGGTGGACGGCGACCTGGGCGGCGCCAACCTCCACACCTGCCTCGGCATGGACCCGGTGCCGGCCTCCCTGTCGGACTTCGTCCAGGGCCGCGCGGCCGCCATCGAGGAGGTGATGGTGGAGACCCCGATCTCCAACCTCATGCTCATCAGCGGCGCCCACGACATCCTCGACATCGCCAACCCCACCCACAACCGCAAGCAGGCCCTGCTCAAGGGCATCCGCGGCCTGAAGTTCGACTACATCCTGCTCGACCTGGGGGCGGGCACGGCCTACAACACCCTCGACCTGTTCCTGGCGGCCAACAAGGCGATCCTGACCGTGGTGCCGGAGCCGACCTCCATCGAGAACGCCTACCGCTTCATCAAGGCGGCCTACTTCCGCTACATCCGGGCGGTCTCCAGGGAGCTCAAGATCCGGCAGCTGGTCGAGGAGAGCATGGACCTCAAGAACGAGATGGCCGTGCACACCGTCCACGACCTGCTGGAGAAGGTGCGGGAGCACGACCCCGAGATCGCCCGCCGCCTGGCCGAGGACCTGCTGGCGATGCGCCCCCGCCTGGTGGTGAACCAGGTGCGGACCCTGGACGACGTGACCCTGGGTTTCTCGATGCGCAGCTCGGTGGACAAGTACTTCGGCATCCGCATGGAGTACGCCGGCTACGTGGAGTACGACGACGTGGTCTGGCGCGCCACCCGCGAGCGCAAGGCGGTCCTCAGGGCCTACCCGTACGCCAGCCCGGCCCGCTGCGTGGACCGCATCGTGCAGAACCTGCTGAAGGACCGCCAGCTCGAGTTCGACTGGGTGATGGCCAACCGGTGACCCACTACTCGGAGTCGAACTACTACGAGCTCCTGGACGTGGAGCCGGCGGCCTCCCCGGCGGAGATCGACGAGGCCTACAAGCGCCAGATGGAGCTGCTCTCGGGGGCCTCCCTGGCCACCTACGGCCTGTTCGTGGGGGACGACCTGGTGCTGGCCCGGCAGCGGGTGGAGGACGCCTACCGGGTGTTGCGGGACCCGGAGCGGCGGCGGGCCTACGACGATTCCGGCTACGCCCACCCGCCCCCCGAGCCGGAGGCCCCCGCCCCCCCGGCCGAGGCGGTGGCGGAAGGCCCCGCGCAGGCCCTGGCCGAGGCCGTGGGGGAGGCCCCGGCCGAGGCGCGGGGCGAGTCCCTGTGGGCGGCCGAGGCGTTCGCGGGCGCGACCCCGCCCCCCGAGACGCCCGCAGCCGAGGCCCCGGACGCCCCCGGCGTGTCCGGATCCCCGGCCCCCGCCGCGCCGGCCGCTTCGGCCCCGCACGCCCCGCCGGCCGGAGCGGGGCCCGAGGCCATCCCGACCGACGGGTCCGCGGCCCTGGCCGCCTACGACGGCGCCAGCATGCGCGCAGAGCGGGAGCGCCGGGGCATCACCCTGGCGGCCATCTCGGCCCAGACCCGGATCGCCGAGTACTACCTGGACTACATCGAGGACGAGCGCTACGACACGCTGCCCCCGGTCATCTACCTGCGCTCCTACGTGCGGCAGTACGCGGCCGCCGTGGGCCTGGACGCAGATCGTGCGGTGGAAGGCTACCTGGCGCGTTATAATGAAATAAAAGGCCGGACCTGATCCCGTCCGGCCCGTTCCGCCCACCGGCGCCCCGCCGCGCCGCCGCAGCACCTAGAGAGGGGGAGATGAAGCCCGAAGTCCTGAACAAGATGACCGTCAAGGCCCTGCGCGACCTGGCGCGGGAGCTGTCCGTGACCGGCTTTTCCCGCATGCGCAAGCCGGAGCTGGTGGAGGCCATCCTGGCCCGCCGCGAGGCCCCCCGGTCCACCGCCGCCTCCAAGCGCCCGGCGGTCCCGGCGGCCGCCGAGGCCGCGGTCCCCGCGTCGGCCCCCTCCTCGGCGCCGCAGCGGCCCGCGCCCCCCAGCCTGACCGAGCTGGGTGACCTGCCCACCCATTACGACCGCACCCGGATCACCCTCATGGTCCAGAAGCCCGGCTACCTTTACGCCTACTGGGAGATCCGGGAGGACGACCTGGCCGGGGCCCGGGCCCGCATCGGGCGGGTGGACGCCCGCCTGGTGATGCGCGCCAACAACCTGACCGAGGGCCACTTCAACGACATCGAGGTGCACTGCCCGGTGGGGGACTGGTTCTTCCCCTGCGACTGGGCGGGGCACCGTGTGCGCGTGGACTTCGGCCTGCGCGGACCCGACGGCCGGTTCATCCTGCTGGCCAGCAGCAACGAGGTCGTGCTGCCCCTCGCCCGGGCCTCCGACCGCGTGGACCCGGAGTGGGCCGTGCAGGAGAGCGAGTTCGAGGCCATCTACGCCCTCTCCGGCGGCCTGGACCAGGGCGACTCGGCCCAGCTCCAGCGGGTGATGCGGGAGGGGTGGGGGCCCAGCTCCCTGGGAAGCCTGCGCCGCTAGGCGGAGCCGGGAGCGGGCCGTTCCGGCGCCGACGCCGGGCCACCTGACAGGATAGAGAGGGAGACGCGCCGTGGAAAAGGGCTACTTCGCCCTGGTGCTCCATGCCCACCTGCCGTTCGTTCGGCACCCCGAATACCCCGAATTCATGGAGGAGGACTGGCTCTTCGAGGCCATCGGGGAGACCTACATCCCCCTGATCGCCATGATGGACCGGCTGGTGCGGGACGGGGTCCGCTTCCAGATCACCATGAGCCTCACCCCGCCCCTGTGCGAGATGCTGGCCGACCCGCTCCTGGAGGAGCGCTACGACCGGCGCCTGCGCAAGCTGGTGGAGCTGGCGGACAAGGAGATCGAGCGTACCCGCGGGCACGACGACTTCAACAACCTGGCCCGCTACTACCGGGAGCGCTTCGGGGAGGAGCTGCGGATCTTCGAGCAGGTCTGCGGCCGCAACCTGCTGGGGGCCTTCAAGCGCTTCCAGGACCAGGGGGTGCTGGAGATCATCACCTGCGGCGCCACCCACGGCTTCTTCCCCCTCATGCAGGTCAACGAGCGGGCGGTGCGGGCCCAGGTGCTGGTGGCCCGGGACAACTACGTCAAGCACTTCGGCCGCAACCCCAACGGCATCTGGCTGCCCGAGTGCGGCTACTACCCCGGCGTGGAGCGGTTCCTCGCCGAGGCGGGCATCCGCTTCTTCCTGGTGGAGACCCACGGCATCCTGCACGCCAGCACCCGTCCCAAGTACGGCGTGTTCGCCCCCCTCATCACCCCGTCGGGGCCGGCCGCCTTCGGGCGCGACGTGGAGTCCTCGAAGCAGGTCTGGAGCGCCGAGGAGGGCTACCCCGGCGACCCGGACTACCGCGACTTCTACCGCGACATCGGCTTCGACCTGGACGAGGCCTACGTCCGGCCCTACATCCACCCGGACGGCATCCGCATCCACACCGGCATCAAGTACCACCGCATCACCGGCAAGAAGAGCCCCCACAAGGAGCCCTACCGGCGCGACTGGGCCATGGAGAAGGCGGCCCTGCACGCCGGCAATTTCCTGTTCAACCGCCAGCAGCAGATGAGCCACCTGCAAGGCCTCATGGGCGGCCGCAAGCCGATCATCGTGGCCCCCTACGACGCCGAGCTGTTCGGCCACTGGTGGTACGAAGGCCCCGAGTTCCTCGAGTTCTTCATCCGCAAGGCGGCCTTCGACCAGGAGGAGATCCGCCTCGCCAGCCCGATGACGTACCTCTCGGAGAACCCGGTCAACCAGCGCGCCACGCCCGCCCTGTCGAGCTGGGGCGCGGGGGGATACGCCGAGTACTGGCTGGAGGGCAGCAACGCCTGGGTCTACCGCCACCTGCACGTCGCCGCCGACCGCATGTGCGAGCTGACCGACCGCTTCCCCGACGCCGACGGCGTGCTGAAGCGGGCCCTCAACCAGGCGGCCCGCGAGCTGCTCCTGGCCCAGAGCTCCGACTGGGCCTTCATCATGAAGACCGGCACCACGGTCCCCTACGCCGCCAAGCGCACCCGCGACCACGTGCGGCGCTTCACGCGCCTGTACGACGAGATCATGGGGAACCGGATCGACGAGGGGTTCCTCAAGGAGTGCGAGTGGCTCGACACGATCTTCCAGGAGATCGACTACCGGCACTACGGGGCCCTGCCCTAAGCGGCCCGGTGCCGGCCCCGCCCCCGGCGCGGGCGGGAGCGCCGCGCCGCACCCCCCTGTTCAGCCTTGCCGTGCACCACGCCGACGGCCACCTGCTGGTGGTGGACAAGCCGGCCGGGGTGGTGGTCCACCCGGGCCACCCCCGCCCCCTGGTGAGCCTGAAGGAGATGGTCCGGCGCGAGCTGTGGGACGCCCCCGGGTGCCCCGCGCCCGCGCATCGGCTGGACCGGGGCACCTCGGGCCTGATCGCGTTCGGCCGGACGCCGGACGCGGTGCGGGACCTGGGGCGGCAGTTCGAGGCCCGGCGGGTGGCCAAGCGCTACCGTGCCGTGGTGTGGGGCGAGGTGGCGGCCGACGCCGGGGTGGTGGACCTCGCCCTGGGCCCGCTCCCCGGGAGCGGGCGCCCGGCCCGCCAGCGGGTCGGGGGCACGTCCGCGCGCCCGGCCCGCACCCGCTTCACCGTCGTGGGCCGGGGCCGGGGCTTCACCCTGCTGGACCTGTTCCCCGAGACCGGCCGCCGCCACCAGCTGCGGGTCCACCTGGCGGCCCTGGGCCACCCGGTGGTGGGGGACGACCTCTACGCCGGGGGGCGGCCCGCCCTGCTGCCCCCGGGGTGCCACGCCCTGCACGCCGCCGGCCTGGCCCTGGCCCACCCGGCGGACGGCCGGACCCTGGCCTTCCGGGCGCCCCTCCCGCGCGACCTCGCGGCCCTGTGGGGGCGCGTGGCGGGGGCGCGGGCCGCGGCCCTTGCCTAATGGCGCCCCGGTTGCCTACCATCCTGGCCTTCCGGGCCGCGCCCCCGGCCCCGCGCCCCGTCCCCGCCATGAGCCGCTTCCCATGACCACGCCCCCCCGGCTTCCCGACCTGAACGACCAGGTGCTGCAGCGCCTGGAGAAGCTCGACGCCCTCTCCCGGGCGGGCATCCCCCCCTTCGGCGGGCGCTTTTCCACCGACGCCACGGCCGCCGGCCTGCTGGCCCGCTACGACGTCCCTGACGCCCCGGTGGGGGAGGAGGCCCTGGCGGCCGACCCGGTGGCCGCCCGCCTGGCGGGAAGAATCGTGGCCAAGCGCCGCATGGGCAAGGCCGGCTTCGCCCACCTCCAGGACCACTCGGGCCGCATCCAGCTCTACTTCAAGCGCGACGACCTGGGGGAGGCGGGCTACGACCTCTACAAGGCCTGCGACCTGGGGGACATCGTGGGGGTGGAGGGCACGCTGTTCCGCACCCGTACCGGCGAGCTGACCCTCAACGTGACGGCGTTCACCCACCTGGCCAAGGCCCTCAGGCCCCTGCCGGAGAAGTTCCACGGCCTCACCGACAAGGAGACCCGCTACCGCCAGCGCTACCTGGACCTGATCGCCAGCCCCGAGGTGAAGGAGACCTTCGTGCGGCGCGCCGCCATCGTGGGGGCCGCGCGGGCCTACCTGGCGGAGCGCGGCTACCTGGAGGTGGAGACTCCCATGCTCCAGCCCCAGGCCGGGGGCGCCACGGCGCGGCCGTTCGTGACCCACCACAACGCCCTGGGGGTGGACCTGTTCCTACGCATCGCCCCGGAACTGTACCTCAAGCGCCTGATCGTGGGCGGCTTCGACCGGGTGTTCGAGATCAACCGCAACTTCCGCAACGAGGGCATGGACCTCTCCCACAACCCCGAGTTCACCATGCTCGAGCTCTACGAGGCCTACGCCGACCACACGGACCTGATGGACCGGGTGGAGGGCCTGCTGCGGGACGCCGCCCGGCGCGCCTGCGGCGGCGAGCGGGTGGAATTCGGGGGGGAGACGATCGACTTTGCCGCCCCCTGGCCGCGCCACGCCTTCTTCGACCTGCTCACCGAGCGGGCCGGGGTGCCCCGGGACCTGCTGTACGACCCCAAGGCCCTGGCGCGGATCGCCACCGAGAAGGGGATCGAGGGGGCGGACGCCAGCCCGCCGCCGCCCCTGTCGCGGCTGTGGGACCTGCTGTTCGGCCGGGTGGAGGACGGCCTCGTGCAGCCCACCTTCGTGACCGACTACCCCGTGGAGCTGTCGCCCCTGGCGAAGCGCAAGGCCGACGAACCCCGGCTCACGGACCGCTTCGAGCTCTACGTGGCGGGGTGGGAGATCGCCAACGGCTTCGCCGAGCTGAACGACCCCCTGGACCAGCGCGAGCGCTTCGTCGCCCAGGCGGCCCAGAAGGCGGCTGGCGACGAGGAGGCCCAGGAGGTGGACGAGGACTTCCTGCGCGCGCTGGAGCACGGCATGCCGCCCACCGGGGGCGCCGGCATCGGCATCGACCGACTCGTGATGGTGCTCACGGGCCACGCCTCGATCCGCGACGTGATCCTGTTCCCCCAGATGAAGCCCAGACCGCCGTACGTTACGACGTATCCGCCTGACGTGGAAGGTGTCCGGACGGCCGATCCGTCCCCCAGTGACATGGATTCCAGCGGTTCCGAACCCGGCCCGTAGCCCCGTGCCGTTCACCCTCTTCGTCGCCCTCCGCTACCTGAAGGCCAGGAAGCGGCACCGGGCCCTGTCGGTCAACACGGTCATCTCCGTGGTGGGGGTCATGTGCGGCGTGGCGGCCCTCATCGCCACCCTGGCGGTGATGAACGGGGCCATGGAGGAGATCCGGGACAAGATCCTGGGGACCAACTCCCACATCGTCATCTCCCACCGCGGAGGCGCCTTCGGCGACTTCGAGGCCGACGTGCAGAAGGTCATGGCCCACCCGGAGGTGGTCGCGGCCACGCCGTTCATCTACGGGCAGGCCATGCTCACCTCGGAGTTCGGGGTGGAGGGTGTGGTGCTGCGGGGCATCGACCCGGAACGGGAGGGGGAGGTCACCCAGGTGGCCGACAACCTCGTCGTGGGCAGCCTGGGGGCCCTGGAGACGGGCGCCCCGGCCGGTTTCGACCCGGACCTGGGGGACGCCCCCGAAGGCCCCGTCCAGCCCGGCATCGTCCTGGGGCGGGAGCTGGCCCTCAAGCTGGGGGCCCTGGTGGGCAGCACGATCAACGTCCTGTCCCCGGTGGGGGAGCCCGGGCCCCTGGGGATCATCCCCAAGATCCGCGCCTTCACCGTGGTGGGCATCTTCGACGCCGGGATGTACGAGTACGACTCGTCGTTGGCCTACGTCTCGATCCCGGCGGCCCAGGACTTCCTGGACCTGGGGGACCGGGTCACGGGGATCGAGGTGCGCCTGAAGGACTTCGAGCGCGCCCCCCGGGTGGCCGCGGCCCTGCGGGGGGAATTGCCGGAGGGCTTCCGGGTGCGCGACTGGCGCGACCTGAACCGCAACTTCTTCTCGGCCCTGGCCCTGGAGAAGGCGGTCATGTTCGTGATCCTGACCCTCATCATCGTGGTGGCCGCCTTCAACATCGTGGGCACCCTGGCGATGATGGTCATGGAGAAGGGGAGGGAGATCAGCATCCTCAAGGCCATGGGGGGCACCCGGGCGGGCGTCCTCAAGGTGTTCACGGTGGTGGGGCTGCTCATCGGCGGGACCGGGACGGTGCTGGGCTTCCCGTTGGGGCTGGCGATCACCTGGGTGATCCACGCCACCTACACCCTGCCGGGGGACGTGTACTACATCAGCCGAATCCCCGTGCACCTGGTCTGGACCGACGCGGCGGCCGTGTGCGGGGCGGCCCTGCTCATCTCGCTGGTGGCGGCCCTCTACCCCGCGTGGCAGGCGGCCAAGCTGTCCCCCGCGGAGGGGCTGCGCTATGAGTGACGCGGCCCCCATGCTGGCCGCCCGGGGGCTGGTGAAGACCTACACACTGGAGCAGCGCCCCATCGAGGTGATCCGGGGGGTGGACCTGGCGCTGGCGGCCGGGGAGGTGGTGGCCATCGTGGGGGCGTCGGGCACCGGCAAGAGCACCCTCCTGAACCTGCTGGGCACCCTGGACGCGCCCACCGAGGGCACCGTGGCCTTCGAGGGGCGCGACCTGTTCGCCGGGGACGAGCGCAGCCGGGCGGTGTTCCGCAACCGCCAGCTCGGCTTCGTGTTCCAGTTCAACCAGCTCCTGCCCGAGTTCACCGCCCTGGAGAACGCCGCCATGCCCCTGCTGATGCGCGGCGAGGCCCGGGCCCTGAAGAAGGCCGCCGGGATGCTGGAGCGGGTGGGCCTGGCCGAGCGCCTGCGGCACCGGCCCGGGGAGCTGTCGGGAGGCGAGCAGCAGCGGGTGGCCATCGCCCGCGCCATGGTGGGGGGCCCCCGCCTGATCCTGGCCGACGAGCCCACGGGCAACCTGGACACCCGCACCGGCGACGCGGTCTTCGCCCAGCTGGTGGACATGACCCGGGACGCCGCCATGTCCCTGCTGGTGGTGACCCACAACGAGACCCTGGCGGCCCGCTGCGGCCGGGTGCTGCACATGGTGGACGGCCTGCTGACGGATGCGCCCCCCGCCCCCCCGGCGCCCCAGCGCCCCCTGCCGCCGCCCGAGCCGCCCGAAGGGGCTTGACCCCACGGCCGTCCGGCCGTATCGTGGTAAATCGTTAAGGGGTTAACGATTTGACCACCACCGACATCACCGCCGACACACCCCCCCGCGAGATTCGGGAAGACATCCGGGACGCCGTCCGGGACGCCGTCCGGGAGGAGAGGGCCTTCTTCCGCGACCTGATCCCGGTGGCGGGCATCGACTCCGAGGCCGTGCTGAGCATCGTGCGGGCCGGCCACTTCCTGCAGGTGGAGCTGGGCGCCAACGTCCGCCGCCACGGCCTGAGCGAGGCCCAGGTGAACGTGCTGGTGGCCGTGGAGGACCTCGCGGACGGCCTCACCATCGCCCAGATCGCGCGCCGCATGCTGGTGTCGCGGGCCGGCATGGTGGGGGTGGTGCGGGGGCTGGAGGCCCGGGGCCTGGTCGCCTGCCGCCCGTGCCCCGAGGACGCCCGCGCCCTGCGCGTGCGCATCACCCCCGCCGGCCAGGCCGCCCTGGACGCCCTGCTTCCGGCCCATCTGGATCTGGTGGGGCAGCTCGTGGGCAGCTGCTTCACCCGGCCCGAGAAGGAGGACCTCGTCCGGCTGCTGACCCGCCTGCGGGAGCACCTCGCGGCGCGCCGGGCCGGGTCCCGCAAGCACCCCAGACGCAAGACACCGCCGCAAACCGTCACAAGGAGGAAGGGATGAAACGCGTATCCACCGCCGTCGTCACCGCGATGGCCGTCCTGGCCCTGGCGTCCGTCGCCTCGGCCGAGCCGGGGACGTTCAAGATCGACCCCGACCACACCAACGTCGGGTTCTCCGTGCGCCACATGTTCTCGAACCTGAACGGCCGCTTCGGCGCCTTCGACGGGGCCGTCACCCTGGACCCCAAGACGGGCCAGGTGACCGCCGCCAAGGGCGTCATCCAGACGGCCTCGGTGGACACCCGCCACGAGAAGCGCGACGGGCACCTGAAGAGCCCGGACTTCTTCGATGTCGCCAAGTACCCGACCATGACGTTTACGGGCAAGTCGTTCAAGCAGGGCCCGGACGGCACCGAGATCACCGGCGACTTCACCTTGAGGGGCGTGACGAAGCCGGTGACCTTCAAGACCAAGTTCCTGGGGGCCGGTCCCGATCCCTGGGGCAAGACCCGCGCCGGCCTGACGGCCCATGCCCGGATCAACCGCAAGGACTACGGCATGGACTTCAACAAGGTCCTCGACACCGGCGGACTGCTGATCGGCGACGAGGTGGACATCAACCTGGAGATCGAGGCGATCCAGCAGTAATCTCGGGGGGCCTCGCGCGGCCCCTCCGGGTGGGGAGGCGACCCATGCGCAAGAAACCCTACGTCGTGCAGGAGAGCAAGGGCCGCAAGGCCTACTGCGCCTGCGGCCATTCCCGGAGCCTGCCGCACTGCGACGGGTCCCACCGGGGCACCGGGATCAGCCCGCTGGTGGTGGAGATCCCGGAGGACAGGCAGGTGGCGATCTGCGCCTGCGGCAACTCCGGCAACCGGCCGTTCTGCGACGGCAGCCACAAGTCCCTCTAGCCGCGGCCCCGAAGGGCCCCGCCACGGCCGGCACGCCCCCCAGGCGGGGTGCCGGCCGTTCGCGTTCCGGGCCGCCGGGGCGGGCGGTCCTTGTCAAAATGGCCCGCGTTGGGTAGCGTTGAGGCGACCCGAACGGCCCCATGAGCGAACTGAACCGGACCAGCGACGAGGGGGACGCCGCCGCCGCGGCCGCCGCGGCGGCCTGGGGTGCAGCCGCCGGCGCCGAGCCGGCCGCCGAGGCCGCCCCCCGCCACGACCTCGAAGTCCTCAACACGATCCACCGGATCTCGGACAGTTCCGGCCTCAGCCTGCACGAGCGCCTGTCGGCCATCGTCAAGGTGGTGGCCTTCCACCTGCGCTCGGACGCCTGCTCCATCTACCTGGAGGCCGAGGACCTGGGCGGCCGCCTGGTCCTGGCCGCCACCCACGGCCTGAACGCCGACGCGGTGGGGCGGGTGACCCTGGGGGCCGGGGAGGGGGTCACCGGCTGGGTGCGGCGCGAGCGCATCCCCCTGCCCATCGAGGACACCGCCCTGGACCCCCGCTTCAAGGCGGTCGAGGCAATGGGCGACGCGGGCTTCCGCTCCATCCTGGCAGCTCCCATCCGCCTGGAGCAGCGCCTGATCGGCGTGATCAACGTGCAGTCGCGCCAGGTGCGGGAGTACCTCCCCCACCAGGTCCGCCTGCTGGAGACGATCGGCATGCACCTGGGCGGCATCATCCGCACCGCCCAGCTGCACGAGGACACCCGCAAGCAGCTCAAGCAGCTGCGCATCATCAATGGTGTGGGTCAGGCCCTGGTCTCCACCCTGCACCTGGACCCGCTCCTGGAGATGGTCCTGGAGAAGAGCCGGGAGCTGACCCAGACTCGGGGCGGCGTGCTGCGCCTGTGGGACGAGGAGCGCCAGCAACTGGTGGCCGAAGTCACCGCCGGGGAGCACCTCCCCGACGAGGAGCTCCGGCCGCTCTACCTGGGGGAGGGCATCCCTGGCCTGGCGGCCCTCAAGCAGCAGCACTACCTGATCCACGCCGGCGACAGCGGCCCCAGGGCGCGCGACCTGCCCGACGGCGTGGCGAGCAACTACCTGTGCGTGCCCGTCGTCTACCAGGGCCGCTCCATCGGCACCATCTCCGTGTTCGACCGGGAGGCCGCGCCCGGCGACGCGGGGCGCCTGACCCACGACGACCAGGCCCTGCTCCAGTCCCTCGCCAACCAAGTGGCCGTGGCGATCCGCAACGCCCAGGTGTGCGACGAGCTGACCGCCACCGTGGAGGACCTGAAGCGCACCCGCGACCGGCTCGTCCAGCGGGAGACCCTGGCGGCCGTGGGGCGCATGGCCGAGGGGGTCGCCCAACAGATCCGCATCCCCCTCACCCCCATCGAGAACCTGGCCCAGCGCATGCTCGCCGGCGACGCCAGCGAGACCCAGCGGCGGACCTACCTGCAGGTGATCGTCAACGAGGCGGAGCGCCTGGAGGCCTTCCTGCAGGAGATGATCGCCCTGTCCCGCAGCCAGGACGTGGCCCTCGCCCGCCAGCCGGTGGACCCCCTGGTGGAGGCGTGCGTGGAGCGGGTGCGCGGGCGCTGCGCCGAGTTCGGGATTCAGGTGGAGACGACCCTGAGCGCCGGGGCGTCCCTTGCGCTGGACGCCGACAAGCTGGGCGCCGCCCTGGGGCATCTGCTCAAGAACGCCATGGACGCCCTGCCCACCGGCGGCTCCATCCAGGTGCGCACGGAGGCGTGCGCCCACCCGGTCGAGGGGCGGGCGGTGGACGGGGTGCGGGTGTCGGTGCGGGACACCGGGCGGGGGGTGCCCGAGGAGCTGCTCTCCAAGCTCTTCACCCCCTTCTTCACCACCCGGGAGCGGGGCCGGGGCCTGGCCCTGGCCACCGCCTACCGCATCGTGCGGGCCCACGGCGGCACCCTGCTGGCCTCCAACGCCCCGGGGGGCGGGGCCGAGTTCAGCCTGTTCCTGCCCCTGACGCCTCCGCCAGCCGCCGGGCTTCCCTGACCCAGTCCGCGACGACCTGAAGGCCGCCGTCCCAAAAGCCGGGCGCGGTCAGGTCCACCCCCGCGCGCTTCAGCAACGCCTCGGGCCGGTCCGTGCCCCCCGCCGCCAGCAGCGCCAGGTAGCGGGGCGCGAAGGCCGGGCCCTCCTCCAGGTGGCGGGCGAACAGGGAGAGGGTCAGCAGCTCCCCGAAGGCATAGGCGTAGCAGTAGAACGGCGTGTGGATGAAGTGGGGGATGTAGCTCCACCAGCGGGCGTAGCCGTCGGTGAGGGTGAGCGCGTCGCCGAACATGGGGCGGTTGGCCGCCAGCCACATCTCCCCCAGGCGCTCGGCCGACAGCTCGCCCTCGGCCCGGCGGGCCTCGTGGGCCGCCTGCTCGAAGCGGGTGAGGGCCACCTGCCGGAACACGGTGGAGAAGATGTCCTCCAGCTTGCCGCACAAGAGCGGCAGCAGCACGCCGGGCCCCAGGTCGCGGCCCTTGAGGGTCTGGAACACCAGCATCTCGCCGAACACGCTGGCGGTCTCGGCCATGGTGAGGGGCGTCGAGGCCCCCAGGTAGCCCCGGTCCCGCGCCAGCCACTGGTGCACGCCGTGGCCCAGCTCGTGGGCCAGGGTCATCACGTCCCGGGGCCGGCCCAGGTAGTTCAGCAGCACGTAGGGGTGCTTGGAGGGCACCACCGGGTGGGCGAACGCGCCGCCCTGCTTGCCCTCCCGGGGCTCGGCGTCGATCCAGCGGTGCTCGAAGAAGGCGTGGACGATCTCCCCCATGCGGGGGGCGAAGGCCGAAAAACTCTCCACCACCGTGCGGCGGGCCTCGTCGAAGGGGATCGTGCCCACCTCCCCCACGGGGGCGAAGCGGTCGTAGTCGTACAGGGGCGAAAGGCCCAGCAGCGCCCCCTTCAGGCGGTAGTAGTCGTGGACCATGGGGGCCGCCCGGTCGCAGGCGTCCATCAGGGCGTCCACGGCCTCCTGGGAGATCTCGTTGTCCAGGTTGCGGGAGGCCATGGGGTGGGCGAAGCCGCGGATGCGGTCGTCGTCGGCATGGTCGGCCAGCACCGTGTTGAGGATGAAGGCCAGGAGCGGCTCCTGGGCCGCCAGGGCCCCGGTGAGCCCCTCGGACGCGACCCGGCGCACCCCCCGGTCGGGGTCGTGGAGGCGGGCCAGGGCCTCCTCCTCCGACAGGGTCCGGTCCTCGCCGGCCACCGCCACCCGGAGGCGCGACATCGTCTGGTCGAACAGGCGGGAGAAGGCCCGGTGGCCGGTGTTGGCCTTCAGCTCCAGGATCCGCTCCTCGCCCTCCGGGCGGCGGTGGGGGGCGAAGTCCCGCTCTCGCACCAAGTGGTGGCGGTAGGGGTCCAGGGCCTCGTCCTTGAGCAGGGCCGCGGCCGCCTCGTCGGGCAGGGCGGCCCACTCCAGCTCCAGGAACATCAGGTGGGCGCGGATGTCGGTGGCGGCCTCCCGGGCCCGCGCCAGCAGGGCGCCGTGGGCCGGGGGGCGGGTGTCGGCGGCGAAGGCCAGGCCGGCGTAGGCCAGCACCGCCACCAGGCCCTCGTAGATCGCCTCGATCTCCGCCAGGGCGGCGTGGAGCGCCCCGGCGGAGCGCTCCTCGCCCGCCACCGTGCCCCGGAAGCGGCGCTCGAAGGCGACGGCGCGCTGCTTCAGGTCGCCCAGGTCGCGCTCGATGCGGGGGTCGTCGGGGCGGTCGTACAGGTCGCCCAGGTCCCAGGTGATCCCGGCGGCGGGGGCATCGCTGGCTGGCATGGTTCCTCCTGCGGGTGGCGGATGGGGGGTGGTGGGGGGCGGGTCGCCCGAGCCGCGTCCCCCGGCGGTCGTTGCCCGGCGTTTCCGGGGCCCACTATACTGCGAAACCGGGCCCCGGAGGGGCATGCCCGCCCCCCCGGCGCCCGGCCCAACGGAGCGCCCCATGGGACACGAGGAACACAAGGCCCGGGCCAAGGCCCCCGTCGCCGCGCGGGTGATCACCTGCTCGGACACCCGCACCCCGGACGACGACACCAGCGGCCGGCTGATCCGCGACCTGCTGGCCAAGGACGGCCACACCGTCCTGGACTACCGGGTCGTGCCGGACGACCCGGAGCGGATCCGGGCGGCCCTGGACGAGGCCCTGGCGGACGGGCGCACCCAGGTGGTGATCCTCAACGGCGGCACCGGCATCTCCCGCCGGGACTCCACCTACGAGGTGGTCACGGGGCTGCTGGAGAAGCGGATCGACGGCTTCGGCGAGCTGTTTAGGGCACTGAGCTACCGGGAGATCGGCTCGGCGGCCATGATGAGCCGGGCGGTGGCCGGGGTGGCGGGGGGCTGCGTGCTGGTCTCGGTGCCCGGCTCCCACGCGGCGGTGCGCCTGGCCATGGAGGAGCTGATCCTGCCCGAGCTGCGGCACATGGCCTGGCTCGTGGCCTGACGGCCCGCAAGGCCCCGGCGGCATTCGCCGGGCCGCACGCACGGGAGGCGAGAGGCGAGGACGATGGACATCAACTGGAGCTGCCACGAGGTGAAGGCGCACCTGGACGCGGGTCGGGAGCTGATGCTGCTGGACGTGCGCGAACCGGCGGAGGTCCACTTCTGCGCCATCGACGGGAGCGTGCACATCCCCCTGGGGCAGCTACCGGGCCGGCTGGCGGAGCTGGACCCGGAACGGGAGATCGTGGTGGTCTGCCACCACGGGGCGCGCAGCTTCCAGGCCGCCGCCTTCCTGCGCGCCCGGGGTTTCGAGAACGTGTACAATCTGGCCGGCGGCATCGACGCCTGGTCCCTCTCGGTGGACCCGTCGGTGCCGCGCTACGGCTGACGGGGCCGCCCGCGGGGAGGGGCGGCGCCGGCCGTCCCCCGGACCGGGCCCCGTGCGCATCTGCTACTTCGGCACCTACTCCGACCAGGAAGGCTATCCCATGAACCGGGTGCTGCTGGCAGGCCTCGAGGCCGCCGGCTGCACCGTGATCCCCTGCCACGTCCGGGTCTGGGAGGACGCCGCCGACAAGATGGCGGGGGTGGGCGGGGGGCGGGCCGTGGTCCGGGCCCTGCGGCTGGCGGCGGCGTGGGGCCGCCTGGCGGTCCGCTTCGCCCGGCTGCCGGACTACGACGTGCTCGTGGTGGGCTACGTGGGCCACCTGGACCTGCTGCTGGCGAAGGCCCTGGGCTTGTTCCGGCCCCGCCCTGTGGTCCTCAACGCCCTCATCTCCCTGCACGACACGGTGGTCACGGACCGGGGCCTGGTGTCCCCCGGAACCCTCAAGGCCCGGCTGCTGGCGTGGCTCGACCGGACCGCCTTCCGCCTGGCGGACCGGGTGCTGATCGACACCGACGCCCACGGCCGCCACCTCGCCGAGGCTTACGGGGCGGCCCCGGAAAGGCTCGTCCGGGTGCGGGTTGGGGCCGACCCGGCGGGGGTGCCGGAAGCGCCGCCGGAGCCCCCGGCGGACGGGCCGGTCACGGTGCTCTACTTCGGCACCTACATCGCCCTGCACGGGGTCCCGACGATCCTGGAGGCGGCCCGGCGCCTGGCGGGGCGGGGGGGTCTCCGCTTCGTGATGCTGGGCCGGGGCCAGGAGCTGGCGGCCATGCAGGCGGCGGCCGGGGACCTGGGCAACGTGCGCTTCGACCCCCGCTGGGTGGACCGGGCGGCGCTGCTGGAGGCCGTGGCGGCGAGCCACGTCTGCCTGGGGGTGTTCGGCACCGGGGCCAAGGCCGGGCGGGTGATCCCCTGCAAGGTCTACGACGCCCTGGCGATGGGGCGGCCGGTGGTCACGGCCGACACCCCCGCGGCCCGCGAGCTGCTCACCGACGGCGCCGACGCCGTGCTGGTGCCCCCCGGCGACCCGGACGCCCTGGCGAAAGCCCTGGCGGCCCTGGCGGACGACCCGGAACGGCGCGCCGCCCTGGGGCGGGCGGGACACGCCACGTTCCGCGCCCGGTGCACGCCGGAGGCCATCGGGCGGGAGCTGGCGCAGGCGCTGGAGACCCTCGTCGCCCCGGTCGGCCCCTGACGCGGCACTCGACGTCCTAGGGCACCCGCCCCTCCACGAAGGGGACCTCGAAGACCTTGTCGTGCAGGATGGGGCCGTGGCCGAAGTAGCCCTCCTCACCGAACAGCTCGCCGTGGTCGGCGGTCACCACCACGTGGGTGTTGGCCGGGGCCTTGTCGAACAGAGTCCCCAGCAGGCGGTCCACGTGCTCGACGCAGGCCACCTGCTGGCCGCGCAGCCGCTCCAGCTCGGACAGGTTGAAGAAGCGCGCGGCCTGGTCCGCGGTCACGGCCACGTGGTCGCCCTGGTGGACCACGAAGTCGTCGAGGTTCTTGAACACCCCGTTGACCCCGTGCAGCACCGGCAGGTCATCCCCGGCCAGCATGTAGGGGTAGTGCGTCTCGCCCAGGTTGAGGAAGTGGAAGGTGGGGGTGTCCTCCGGGAAGGCCATGTCCCGGATCATGCCCGCGAAGTCGTTGTGGTCGTCCATCAGCCGGTAGTCGTCGAAGTGGGTCGAGAAGGTGGTGAAGGGGTTGAGCACCGGCAGGCTCACCCGCCCCACGGTCCGGTACCCGAGCCCTTTGAGGACCTTGGGCAGGGAGAGGAACGGGACGAAGGTCTTGAAGCTCAGGTCGGGCACCCCCAGGCGCTCGATCCACTGGGCGAAGTCCTTCTTGTACACCTCGCTGGCGAAAACCCCCTTGGGCGACGCGTGGGGCATCATCCCCATCAGGAAGGTGTAGTGGGACGGCGAGGTCCAGCTCGCGTACGCGAAACGCCGCTCCAGGGGCCCCAAGCGGTCCAGGTTGGGGGTGCGGGCCGCCACGCAGGCGTCGTGGCGGCAACTGTCCATGACGATGAAGACGAGGTGGTTCACGGCCCTCCGGTGGTTCCGGGCGCGGGTGGCCCGGGGCACGGCACGCGGGCCGGAGCCCGCCCCGCATTGTAGCCCATCGGTCCCGGGGCGCCACAGCGGTGGGGATGACCCCGTCCGGCGGCCCTTGCCGGGGATCCGGCGGAAGGGTCGGATCTCCGGCGCCGGGAATGTGGCGATGGAAAGGGCAAACGTTTTCCCAGTCCGGGCCCGCCCCGCCCCGCGCGCGCCGTCTGGCACGATCCTGGGTGGGTGGGAAAAAAACTGCCCAGTTGGGGGGAAGCGTTTCCTACGCGTTTCTCCGAACCCCTTCCGAAAATGGGCATTCCGGCCCCGTTGGCGGGCCGTCCGGGGGGCCGATTTCGACCAGATAACGTGCAGTTGCCGGATCCACCCCGCCACGGGCCTCCGGCCGGCGTGGGAGAAGAGGTATCCCGCTTGCATGCATCCGGTATTTGTCGATGTGTGGGGCGGCGTATACCCAAATCAAGTGGGTGAGGGGTCGGCGTGATCCAGGCGGTGCATTCAAATCGAGATTCGTGTCGCCGAACGGGGCCGGTGCGGGCGGGGCTGATCGCGCTGGCGTGCGTGGCGGCCCTGGGGCTCGCCGCCTGCAGCGGCGGCAGCGGGAAGACGGCGGGCGGCGCCGGAGGGGACGGCTCGTTCCAAGACACCTCCAACGTGGCGGACGACCGGTACCTGGGGGGAGACCCGGGTCCGGACGGCACCGGGTCCGTGCCGCACGTGGAGATTGTGCATGACCTTCCGGGCGGCGACCCGGCTCGCGATCAGGTCTCTGGCGTAAGCGACCTCGGGGGGTAACAGGTGTCGGGGGGCGGTGTGATCTGGGAAGGACGGAGTGTCGTCAAATCGGTCCTGGGACTGCTCGTGGTGGCCGCCCTCGCGGGTGCGCCCGCGCAGGCCGCGGCGTTCCCCGACCAGCCGTGGGTGGACGACACCACCTTCATCGAGACCGCGGGGCACTACCAGGCCAACTTCGGCGACCTGGACCTGCTGGTCCTGCGGGAGCAGTACTTCGTCGGGCCCATCGACCTGACGCCGTTCGACAACGGCAACTCCAAGTTCAAGCAGATCGTCGCGGGGCAGCCCGCCTCGCTGGGTCAGCAGAACTGCATCCAGTCGGTCCTGGTCCGCTTTTACGACGCCGCAGCCGCGGACATCTACCGCCATAGCGCCGGCCGGGTGATCATCAACGACGGACCGGGCACGGACGTCAAGATCCTCGGCATCATCGCCGACTCCACGTCCCCCAACGGCGAGTTCTCGTCGCCGAGGATGCAGGCCTCGGACGTGGTCTTCCAGAGCCTCTCGGTCGCCGCCATCCTGGAGAACGCGTCCTGGCGCCTGCTGGAGCCGACCGGCCCGCCCCAGGACAGCATCGTCATCGCCGGGGACCGCAAGAGCCTGGACTTCTCCCTGAGCACCAGCAGCGGCGCCGACGACTTCCGCATCATCATCGACTACGGCACCGGCTGCGGCACCCAGTTCCCCCAGGGCGTGTCCTTCGACGTGGAGCTGGACGACACGTTCACCTCCACCAAGGGCATCAAGGTCGGCGAGACGGAGTACGGCGAGGCGATCGCCGTGCGGAAGATCCCCCTGACCTACGTGGACCCCACCAGCGGCACGGCGACGGCGTCCACCTTCCAGGCCCCGGTGCGCCTGCCGGACGTGAACTTCGCCGGCATGGTCCGGGCCCGCGACATCAACCCGCTGTACGGGGGCGACGACGACCACTTCGCCCTGTTCTTCTTCGCGGTGGACCCGGCCCTCGACGTGCCGGGTGACGACTTCTACATCTGGATGCTCGACGGCGACGTCGACGTCAACTCCGCCAGCGGCACCGACGACTTCGCCGACGGGCCGCTGCCCCACGCCGACTCCTTCTTCGAGTACATGCTCTACGGCGGGGACGGAGCCGAGGTCAACAACGACATCGTCGCCGGCGGCGACGTGCCGGACGTGGGCGCCGACGGCGACCCGCACAACGACTTCACCGGCACCCTCATCGACATCAACCCGGGCGATCCCGGCCGCAGCACCCTCAACACCCTCGACGCGGGCGACAGGGGCAGCCTGCCGTGGCAGCTGAAGGACCGCGACTGGTCCGTCCTGGCCGTGGACATGGCCACCAACCCCGGGCACCTGGTGACCCAGGCGACCGACCCGGAGTTGTACGCCCTGTTCGGCCGGCAGGTCTACCTCTACAAGCTCGTCCTCGACGGCCGCGACGTGGGCGGCGTGACGGGGGCCGGGCAGGCCACCGACTACAACCGGTTCCAGATCGACGTCTCGACCGACGGGACGGACCCCAACGTGGGCGACTGCCTGGGCCGGATCATCGCCAACTGCGTCATGCCGTTCGCCTACGAGCTCACGTTCGCGGGCCGGCCCAACTCGCAGATCCCGGTCTACACCCAGACCTTCCTGTACGTCCCCAGCACCAACGGCGGCCCGACCCACGACCTCGACATCCAGACGATCGACCTGGACGAGAAGACGCTCAACGGCGGCGGCGACGTGACGGGCGTCAGCTCCCGGGTGCTCCGTCCCGACGGCACCGCGTTCGGGGAAGGCGCCACCTTCGAGAGCGGCGACCAGCTCTGGAGCGGCCGCTACATGTGGACCAGCCTGAACCAGGGCGAGCGTTCCGGCGGCGGCTTCCCCAGTACGAAGGACAAGACCCACTGCTCGATGGGGGCGTTCACGCCGAACCCGGCCGCCTGCTACCAGACCCAGGAGACCATCGGCTCGACGAACTACATCTACGAGAACGCCCTGTGGGAGGTGATCGTGGATCCCGTGGCCCTGGTGAACCCATACGGGCTGAGGGCCTTCCTGAACGACAAGCCGCTGCCCATGATCCCGGTGCCGGCCTCGCCCGACTCGGACGGCGACACGATCTTCGACGTGCAGGACAACTGTCCGAACACGGCCAACGGGCCCGCCCAGGCGGGGATTCCCGGGGTCGGCAACCAGACCGACGGCGACGGCGACGGCATCGGGGACGCCTGCGACAACTGCCCGACGACCGCCAACCCGACCCAGGCCGACACCAACAACAACGGGGTGGGTGACGCCTGCGAGGGCACCGTGACCGACACGGACGGCGACGGGATCGCCGACGCCGCCGACAACTGCCCGCTCGTCGCGAATCCGACCCAGGCCGACAACGACCTCGACGGGCTCGGCGACGCCTGCGACGACGACGACGACAACGACGACGTCCTGGACGTCTCCGACAACTGCCAGTTCACGGCCAACCCGGGCCAGGAGGACAACGACCTGGACGGCGTCGGCGACGTCTGCGACGACGACGACGACAACGACGGCATCCTGGACGTCTCCGACAACTGCGTGTTCACGGCCAACCCGGGCCAGGAGGACAACGACCTCGACGGGCTGGGCGACGTCTGCGACTCCGACGACGACAACGACGGCGTGCCCGACGCCATCCCGGACAACTGCCCGTTCACGGCCAACGGCGTGAACGAGGCCGCGATCGTGGGGGTCGGCAACCAGACCGACACCGACGGCGACCTGGTGGGCGACGCCTGCGACGACGACGATGACGGCGACGGCATCCTCGACGTCAACGACAACTGCCAGTTCGTGGCGAATCCCGGCCAGGGCGACCAGGACCTCGACGGGATCGGCGACGCCTGCGACGACGACATCGACGGCGACGGTGTGCTGAACGACGACAGCGGCCCGGTCTGCCAGGGTGGCACCAGCACCGGCTGCACGGACAACTGCCCGTACGACGCCAACCCGAACCAGGTCGACGTGGACAACGACGGCATCGGCGACGTCTGCGATGGCGACGTGGATTCCGACGGCGACGGGGTGGCCGACGCCAGCGACAACTGTCCCACGGTGGCCAACAGCAGCCAGGTCGACAGCGATACCGACGGCCTGGGCGACGCCTGCGACACCTGTCCGAACGATCCCGACAACGACACGGACGGCGACAACGTCTGCGGCGACGTGGACAACTGCCCGATCGTGGCCAACGGGCCCGCCGAGGACGGCGTTCCCGGCGTGGGCAACCAGACCGACACCGACCACGACGGCATCGGCGACGCCTGCGACGTCTGCCCGAACGATCCGAAGGACGACGAGGACTGGGACGGCGTCTGCGGTGACGTGGACAACTGCCCGGCCGTGAAGAACGGCCCGGCGCAGGACGGCATCCCCTGGGTGGGCAACCAGCTGGACATCGACGCGGACGGCATCGGCGACGCCTGCGACAGTTGCCCGGCCAACTACAACCCACTGGAGGACACCGACGGCGACGGGATCGTGGACCGCCAGGACGACTCCAAGTGCGCCTTCACCGACACCGACGGCGACGGGGTCTCGGACGAGGACGACAACTGCTTCAGCGTCCCGAACGGCGACTTCTACTACGTCGACGTCGCCACCAAGAGCCAGCTCGACACGGACGGCGACGGCAGTGGGGACGCCTGCGACAACTGCCCGCTCATCGTCAACGACCAGTCCGACCTGGACGACGACGGCGTGGGTGACGCCTGCGACGACTGCATCGACGGCGTGACCTGCGACTTCGACAACGATGGCGAGCCGGACGGCACGGACAACTGTCCGCTGGTCTACAACGACACCCAGGCCGACACCGACATGGACGGCGTGGGCGACGCCTGCGACAACTGCGTCATGGCGGCGAACCCGTTCCAGGAGGACTGGGACGGCGACGGCACCGGCGCCGCCTGCGACAACTGCCCGCTGGCCGCCAACCCGGACCAGAAGGACAAGGACGGTGACGGCGTCGGCAACGCCTGCGACAACTGCGTGAGGGTGGCCAACGCCAGCCAGACGGACACGGACGGCGACGGTGTGGGCGACGTCTGCCAGAGCGACGACGACGACGGCGACGGCATCCCGAACGACAAGGACAACTGCCCGAACTGGCGCAACCCGTGGCAGATCGACTCCGACGGCGACGGCCGGGGCGACTGGTGCGACCGCTGCATCACCACGCCCAACCCGAGCGGCCGTGACCACGACACGGCGGCCCAGGACTACGACGACGACGGCATCCCCGACGCCTGCGACCCCGACGTCGACAACGACGGCATCAAGGACCGCAAGGACAACGACGGCGACGGCTACGCCGACGAGTGGGACGACGACATCGACAACGACGGCATCCCGGATTGGGCGGACGACGACGACTACGACCGCGACCACGACTTCCAGTCCAAGCGCAAGGGTGACCGGGGCGACCGGGATCGTGGAAGCCACGCCGGCCGCGTCGACCACGGCTGGGACAACCCCGGTCCGAAGGACAACGACTTCGACGGCCAGTACGACGAAGACGACTGACCGGACGGCCGGTGGCCTGGAGACGCGAAGGCCCGGGTGACCCCCGGGCCTTCGCCGTTCAGGGCCCTTTTCAAGCCGGCGATTCCAGGTAAAATGACATGTTGTGTCGCGTTTGAGCCCCGTCCCCAGGCCCCGCCCGGTGACCCGCCCGGCGGGCCCGCCCTGTCCCGGACCCGCATCCCCCCCATGCGACCCGTGCCCGGCCCGGTGACCGGTGGCGGGACCCCTCGCAGCCGGGGCCCGGTGGGCCTTCCTCACCGGGCTGACGACCCGGTTCGCGCCCACCGTCTTCACGGTCGTCCTGGCCCGGATCCTCACGCCGGCGGACTTCGGCCTGGTGGCGGTGGCGATGGTGGTGGTCGCCTTCGTCGGCCTGTTCCAGGACCTCGGCCTCAAGCAGGCCCTGGTGCAGCGGCGGGAGGTGGACGCCCGTCTGACGGGGGCCGTGTTTTGGGGCGGGATCGGGGTGGGGGTGGTCTGGTTCGTGGCGATCTTCCTGTCGGCGCCGCTGTTCGGGCGCCTCTACCGGAGCCCGGAGGTGGTCCCCGTGCTGCGGTCCCTGGGGGCGCTGTTCCTGATCACGCCCCTGGGGCTGGTGCCGGAGGCGCTGCTGCTGCGGGACCTGCGCTTCCGCCGCCTGTTCGCCCTGGAGCTGCTGCCGAGCATCGTGCCGGGGGTGGTGGCGATCGGGCTGGCCGGGCTGGGGCTCGGCGTCTGGGCCCTGGTGTGGGGCACCCTGGCGGGATCGGCCCTGCGGACCGGGACGCTGTGGGCGCTGGTGCCGTGGCGGCCGGGGCGGCCGGCCCGGTTCGGCGCGTGGCGGCAGCTGATGCGGTTCGGGGGCTGGGTCTCCCTGGAGGCGATCCTGGGCTGGATGATCGCCAACCTGGACCAGGCCTTCGCGGGGCGTTTCCTGGGAGCGGCGGGGGCGGGGGTCTTCCGCATGGGAGTGGCGCTGGCGCTGTTTCCGGCCACCGGCGTGTCCCAGACGGTGGGGCGGGTGCTGTTCCCGGCCTACAGCCGGCTCCAGGACGAGCCGGACCGGATCCGCGAGGGGCTGGAGCGGTGCATCCGGCTGGTGGCGATCGTGAGCGTGCCCGTGGGGGTCGCGGCGGTGGCCTACGCCGATCCGGTCGTGCCGGTGCTCCTGGGGGAGCACTGGCGGCCGGCGGTGGACGTGATCCGGATCCTGGCGCCGGCCGGGGTGCTGGCCTCCCTGGTGGGGGTGGCGCCGCCCCTCTACCGGGCCGTGGGGCGGGTGGACATCCTGCCGAAGTTCTTCCTTGTGCGCGCCCTGGTCTCGGTCCCAGTGTATTGGTGGAGCGCCCAGGGGGGCCTGATCCCGCTGGTGACGGCGAAGCTCCTGCTGACGTGCGGCTTCGCGCCGGTCAACCTGTGGATCGCGGTGCGGGTGTTCGGCGCCCGGATCGGGGGCGTGGCGGCCTCGGTGGCGATGCCGTGCGTGGCCGCCGCCGTGGCGCTGGCCGGCGCGCGGGGCCTGGGCGCGGCCCTGGCCGGGGCGCTGCCCAGGGCCGCGGTCCCGGTGGAGCTGGTGGCGTTCGCGGCCGCCTATCCCGCCGTGCTGGCGCTGGTTTCGGCGGCGTGCCGAAAGGAGCTGACATGGCTGGCCCGGAACCTGCTCGGGCGGGGGTGACCTCCGGCGGGCCCCAAGCGAGGTGGATTGCATGAACGGACCGAAGACGCTGCTTATCGGCCTGGACGGGGGCACATTCACGGTGCTGGACGCCCTGGCGGCGGAGGGCGTCATCCCCAACCTGGCGAAGCTGATGCGGGACGGGGCCCGGGGCGTGCTGCGCTCCACCGTGCCGCCCATCTCGGCCCCCGCCTGGGCCACGTTCCAGACCGGCAAGCACCCGGGCAAGCACGGCCTGTTCAACTTCTTCGACCTGTCCGAGGGCGGCTACCGGCAGAGCCACGACTTCCGCAGCTCGCGGGTGGTGAACCATTCCAACATCGGCTCGGCCACCCTTTACGACTACCTGCGGGAGGGGGGCCGCAAGGTGATCTCGGTGAACGTCCCCCTCACCTATCCCACCCCCGAGGTGGAGGGCTGCGTGGTGGCCTGCTGGCTCACCCCGCCGGGCTCGGGGGCCTTCACCCACCCCCGGGAGTTGGCCGCCGAGCTGCCCGACTACCGGATCGACCAGAACTTCGGCGAGGGCATGTACGCCGTGACGCCCCGGGGGAAGGAGCTGGACAGCGACTATCTGTTCGACGACCTGGAGGACATCCTCCGGCGCCGGGCGGACGCGGCCGAGTACCTGCTTACGAGCAAGCCGTGGGACCTGGGGCTGATCTGCTTCACCGAGACCGACCGGGTGCACCACTACTTCTGGCGCGCCTTCGACCCCGCCCGCAAGGGCGGCGGCGCCACGGCCGAGCACGAGCGGGAGCGTTTCCGGGCCTTCTACCGGGAGCTGGACGCCCGGGTGGGACGCCTGATGGCGGCCGCCGGGGCGGCCGCCAACACCTTGGTGGTCTCCGACCACGGCTTCGATTCCCCGCCGCCGCGCCGCTATCACCTGTCCCACTGGATGCGCGAGCAGGGCTGGCTGACGACCCGCCCGGCAACGGGCGCGGAGGGGGAGACGGGGGCCGAGGCGCCCGCGGCCCCATCCCCCGCCATGCAGGGCTCGGCCTTCCGTGCCGCGCGGGCGGTCTGGCGGGCCCTGGTGCCGAGCGCCCTGCGGGAGCGGGTCTACGCCGGCACCGGCTACGCCCCCCAGCGCCTGGAGGTGGACTGGGAGCGGACCCGAGCCTGGTCCTTCGGGGTGAACAACAACCTCGGGGCGGTCTGCGTCAACGTGCGGGAGGAGGGCACCGGCTGCGTGGAGCCGGGGGCCGAGACCGAGCGCCTGGTGGACGAGATCGCCGAGGGCCTCAAGCGCCTGACCGACCCCGCCACCGGGGCCCCCGTGGTGCGCCAGGTGATGCGGCGCGAGGAAGTCTTCGCCGGGCCCTACGTGGAGCGCTTCCCGCACCTGCTGGTGCTGTTGGACCCGGGCTTCGAGGCCGACGTGGAGAGCGGCTATGCCCTCGGCCCCGAACGCATCGAGGCCGGGCCCATCTACCCCAACGGCCGGGGCAACCACCGCCCGGAGGGGATCTGCATCGCCGCCGGCCCCGACATCGTCCCGGGGCCCAAGGCCGAGCAGAGCCTGGCCAGCGTGATGCCCACACTGCTGCACCTGTGCGGGCTGGCAGTGCCGCCGGACCTGGACGGGGCGGTGATGGCCGAGTACCTCACCCCCGAGGCCCTCGGCCGGGGCGCGGGGGCGGGCGAGGCCGCGGAGCACCGTTTCGCGGAGCCGTCCGACGAGGACGTGCGCCTGCTGCAGGAGAAGCTCAAGCACCTGGGGTACATGTAGGGGAGGGGGCCGGCGGGGCCTTTCCCAAGGCCCGGACGCCGGAGCGACGAGGGGCACGTGCTGGCAGCGACCGTCATCGTCTGCACCCACAACCGGGCCGCCGTGCTCCGGGACACCCTGCTGGCCCTGGCCGGGCTGCAGGCGCCCCCCGGCGGGGCCGAGGTCCTCGTGGTGGACAACGCCTCCACCGACCCGACCTGCGCCCTGTTCGACGCCCTCAAGGGCCGGATCCGCCTGCCGGTGCGCTACGTCCACGAGCCCGTCCTGGGGCTCTCCAACGCCCGCAACCGGGGGGTGGCCGAGGCCAAGGGGGCGGTGCTGGCGTTCCTGGACGACGACGCCGTGTGCAAGGCCGACTGGCTCGTGAGGCTGCTGGAGGCCTACGGGCGCCACCCGGACGCCGAGTGCATCGGGGGGCGCATCCTGCTGGACTGGAAGGACCCCCGGCCGCGCTGGTGGACCGACGCCATGGACCCTCACCTGAGCGCGGTGGACTACGGCGACGCCGAGCGGCGCCTGCACTACCCCGACTACCCTTACGGCGCCAACATCTCCTTCAGGCGCGCGGTGTTCGAGCGGGGCCTGTCCTTCGACCCGGACCTGGGGCGGCGCGGCCGGCTGCTGGGGGGCGGCGAGGAGATGAAGCTGGCCATCGAGATCGAGCAGGCGGGGGGCGGCGTCTACTACACCCCCGACGCCGTCGTCCTGCACCGGGCCGACGCCACCCGCGCCAACCGCGCCTACCTGTTCCGCAAGTCCTACCTCCACGGCCGCTCGGCGGCCCGGCTGGAGCGCCGCTACTTCGACCCCGACCGGCGCACCCGCACCTTCGCCAACCTGCTGGTGCAGGGGGTGGTGCAGTGCCTCACCGCCGGGCGCTCCGTGGCGCGGGGCTGCGACTGGCGGTTCCGGGCGGGATACGTCTCCGAGTCCCTCCGGCAGGCGTTCCGGTGAGCGGCGCCCCCGACAGCCCCCCGGCCGGGACCCCCGGCACGATCAGCGTGATCGTTGCCACCCGGGACCGCCCGGAGATGGTGCTGCGCTGCGTCGCCTCCATCGTGGCGGCGGCGGGGAAGAGCCTGGGGGAGATCGTGGTGGTGGACCAGAGCACGGGCCCCGCGGCCGACCTGGCGACGGTGGTGGGGCCCCGGGAAGGGCGGGCCTTCGTGGTCCGGCACCTGAAGACCGAGACCGTGGGGGTGTCCCGCAACCGCAACTTCGGCTTCGCCGCCGCCGGCCACCCGATCGTGGCCGTCACCGACGACGACTGCGTGGTGGCGCCCGACTGGATCGCCGCCATCGCCCGGGCCTTCGACGAACGGCCGGAGCTCACCGCCGTGTGCGGCCGCATCCTGCCCTTGGGGAAGCCCGTGCCGGGGGCGGCGCCGGCGGCGGTGGTGCCGTACACGGAGGCCGTGGACCTGCCCCCCGACGACGACCCTTCCCGCTACGGCGCCGGGGGCAACTTCGCCGTCCGGCGGGAGGCCGTGCTGGCGGCGGGCGGGTACGACGAGCATCTGGGGCCGGGCACCCCCGTGCCCTCCGCCGAGGACGCCGAGCTGATCTACCGGCTCCTGAAGGCCGGGGGCACCGTGGCCTACGACCCCCGCATCCTGGTCCGCCACGAGTCGTGGCGGCCCCCGATGGAGCTCCTCGATATCGCCTACGCCTACGAGCTGGGCGCGGGTGTGTACCTCACCCGGGAGCTCGTCGCCCGGCATGACACGGTGGCGGCGAGGGCGCTCCTCAGGCGCTTCTTCCGCGACGGGGCGTGGCTGTTCCTGGGGGGGCTTGTCCTGCGCAAGCCGTGGCACTGGCGGGCGGCCTGGCGGCGCATGGCGGGCCTGTCGCGGGGGGTGTGGGCGGTCCTGCGCCGGGACCCGGACTACGGCATCACCCGGGAGTGGCTCCACACGCCCCCGGCGTGGGAGGCGACCGATGCGGGCCGCTGGCGCTGAAGGCCCCGGGGGTGCGCCGGCCGGGGCGGCCGGCACGGTGCGTGCCACGGCCGTCCGGGCGCCGGCCGACGGGATCGCCCGGCAGGGGCCGCCGACCCCGCGCGGCGCGCCGTGACCTTCGCGGCGAGCATCGTCGTCTCGTCGCGCGACCGGCCGGAGATGCTGCTGGAGTGCCTCGCGTCGCTGGCGGCGCAGGCCACGGCCCGCGCCGTGGAGGTGGTGGCCGTGGAGCAGAGCGGGCCCGACCGGCGCATCGCCCCACGCCGGGCGGCGGCGCTCTTCGAGGGCACCCCCTTCACCTTCCGCCACGTGGTGAGCGGCACCGTGGGCGCCTCCCGCGGCCGCAACCTGGGCATCCGCCGCTCCACCGGCCCCGTGGTGGCCGTGACCGACGACGACTGCCGCGCGGACCCGGGCTGGATCGAGGCCCTCTGCGCCGCCTTCGCCGCCGACCGGGAGCTGGCGATGGTCTGCGGCCGGGTGCTGCCGGACGGGGAGGGCATGGCGGTGGCCGTGCACGCCGCCACGGAGGCCGCGGCGTTCCGGCGCGGGGACGACCCCAGCGCGCTCGGCTCCGGCAACAACGCGGCCTTCCGGCGCGCCGCCCTGGAGGCGGTGGGGGGCTACGACGAGCGGCTGGGGCCGGGCACCCCCCTGCGGGCCGGGGAGGACACCGAGCTCTTCTACCGCGTCGTCCGGTCCGGCCTGCGGGCCGAATACCGGCCGGAGCCGGTGGTCTACCATCGGGCTTGGCGCCGGCCGGAGGAGCGGCTGGAGCTGGCCTGGTGCTACGGCCTGGGCTCGGGCGTCTACCTCGCCCGCGAGGTGCTCGCGCGGCGCGATCCGCGGGCGGCGGCCATCCTGGCCCGCCGGGTGGTGCGGGCCGGGCTCGTGCCGTGGCTCGGCAACGCCGTGCTGGGCCGCGCCTTTCACCGGCGGGTCGCCGGGCGCGGCCTGGCGGGCACCCTGCGGGGCTGCTGGGCCGTGCTGTCCCGGAGGCGGGACCTGGGGATCGACCGGGACTGGGTCCGGGCCGTCCGGGGGCCGGACGTGACCCCGGAGCCGGCACCGGTCGAAGCCGCCCCGTGAGCGCCGTCCCGTTCGTGTCCGTGGTGATCCCGGTGCACAACGGGGCCGCCACCCTGGGGGAGGTGCTGGACGGCCTTGGCGCCCAGACGTACCCCGGGGACCGCTTCGAGGTGATCGTGGTGGACAACCGCTCCACCGACGCCTCCGCCGAGGTGGCCGCTTCCCGGGGCGCGACCGTGCTGCGGGAGGACGACGTGCAGAGCGCCGCCGCCGCCCGCAACCGGGGCATCGCCGCGGCCCGGGGGGACGTGGTGGCGTTCCTGGACGCCGACTGCACCCAGGGGCCGGACTGGCTCGCCGAAGGGGTGCGGGCCCTGGAGGAGGCGGGGGCGGACCTGGCCGGGGGCCGGGTGGACACCCGTGCCGCCGGGGCCGACTGGCTGGCCCACTACGACCGGCTCACCTACATGCGGCAGGCGGAGCGGATCGAGGCCCTGGGGCTGTCGGCCTCCGCCTGCCTGTTCGTGCGGCGCGAGGCCCTGGAGCGCATCGGCCCCTTCCGCCCCGAGCTGGTGGCGGCGGAGGACGACGCCTTCTGCCTGCGGGCCCGGGGCCTGGGCCTGTCCATCGCCTACGCCCCGGAGGCCCGGGTCTGCCGCGAGGCCCCGGCCTCGGCGGGGGCCGTGCTCCGGCGCCACTTCCGGGCCGGCCGGGCGGAGGCGGCCCTGGCCCGGGACGGGCTGTCCCTGCCCCGCTCCGGGAACGGGGGGGCGGTGGGGCGGCGCCTGGCCTACGCCCGCCGGGTGTGGGCCGACCGGGCGCTGCCGGCCCGCCAGCGGCTGGCGGTCCTGTTCCTCAATGCCGCCGGCGCCTTGGCCCAGGCCGCCGGGCGGTGGCGCGGGAGGTGGCGGGGTGCCTGAGCTGCCCGAGGTCGAAACCACCCTGCGGGGCATCGCCCCCCATGTGGTGGGGCAGCGCATCCTCCGCCTGGTGGTGCGCGAGCGGCGCCTGCGCTGGCCGGTGCCGGAGGCGGCCGAGGCCGAGGCGCCGGGGCAGACCGTGCGGCGGGCGGCGCGGCGGGGCAAGTACCTCGTGCTGACCTGCGACACCGGCAGCCTGATCCTGCACCTGGGGATGTCGGGCTCCCTGCGGGTGGTGCCTGCGGACCGGCCCCCGCAGGCCCACGACCACGTGGACATCGTCTTCGAGGCCGGCCACTGCCTGCGCCTGGACGACCCCCGCCGCTTCGGCTGCGTGCTGTGGACCCGGGACGACCCCCTCAAGCACCCGCTGCTGCGCTCCCTGGGCCCGGAGCCCCTGGGCCCGGACCTCACCGGCGCCTACCTGCACGCCCGCGCCCGCGGACGGCGCTGCCCGGTCAAGCACCTCCTGATGGACAGCCACACGGTGGCGGGCCTGGGCAACGTCTACGTCAACGAGGCCCTGTTCGCGGCGGGCATCCACCCGGCGCGGGCGGCGGGGCGCATCTCCCGGGCCCGCTGGGAGCGCCTCGTGGGCGCGATCCGCGCGGTGCTGGAGGACGCCATCGGGCAGGGGGGCACCACCCTGCGGGACTTCGTGGGGGGCGACGGGCGGCCCGGCTATTTCCAGTTGCGCCTGGCGGTCTACGGCCGGGCGGGAAAGCCCTGCCCCGCCTGCGGGACGCCGATCCGGGCGGTGAAGCTGGGGCAGCGGGCCACCTATGCCTGCCCCCGTTGCCAGCGCTAGTCCGCCCGCATCACCCGATCCATCCGCTCCACCCCCATCAAGGGCCTCGGGGCGGCGCGGCGCCGAAGCCGCGCCACAGGGCGGTCAGGCGGGGGGTGACGGCGCCATGGGCCTCGGCCTCGCGGTAGAGGGCCGCGGCCCGGCCGGGCGTCCCGGCCTGGCGGTAGGCGACCATCAGGTTCAAGTACAGGGCCGGGTCCCGGGGGCGGGCGGCCAGGGCCTGCTCCATGCGGGCGATGCCCGCCTCCAGGTCGCCGCCCCGGGCCAGGAGGATCCCCAGGTTCATCAGGGCCTCCACGTAAGTCGGCACCAGCTCCACGGCGCGCTCGTACTCGGCGCGGGCCTGTTCCGGCCGGCCGGTGCGCTGCAGCAGGATGGCGTACTTGAAGTGGGCCGGGGCGTAACGGTCGGAAATGGAGATGGCGCGCTCCAGGGCTTGGGCCGCCTCGTCGGGGCGGCCCAGGTCGATGAGGGCGCCCCCCAGGTCGGCGTGGACGGCGGCCTCGCCCGGGAACAGGGCGATGGCGGCCCGGTACTCCCGCACCGCCGCCTCCAGGTCCCCGCCGGCGTGGTAGGCGGCCCCCAGGTTGGCGTGGGCGCGGAAGTCCCCCGGGGCCTTGCGGACGGCGTCGGCCCACAGGGTCCGGTCGCTGCCCCAGACCGGGTTGCGGCCCACCGTCCCGGCGGCGAACAGCACCAGCACGACTCCGGCGGCGGCGGCCACCCGGGCCCCGGCGCGGGGCCCCCGGGTCCAATGGCGCACCACGGCGGCGGCGGCGAGCATCAGGCCGGCGGCGGCGGCGTAGCCCCGGCTCTCCTGGAGGGGCGTGTTCATGGGCAGCAGGGTGGTGGGCAGCAGCACCAGCAGGAACAGGCCCCACCCCAGGGCCAGCAGCGGCGTCCGCCGGCGCCACGCCACCGCCCAGGCGGTCACGGCGAGCAGCAGCCCGGCGCACCCGAAGGCGGCCGGGGAGGGTCGGGCCGCCCCGGCGAAGTCGTGCACGATGGACAGGCCCGCGGGCAGCAGGATCAGCTGGGCGAAGCGCACCAGCACCTGCGCCTGGAGCCACAGGTTGGCGCCGAAGCCCCGCGCCCCCGCCTCGCCCGTCAGCACCTTCAGGAAGTACGCCGCCTGGCCTCCGGCGATCAGGTAGGCCAGGCCCGCCCCCAGCAGGAGGGCGTGCAGGCCGAAGCCGTGCACCCCCCAGCGGTCCGCCCGGGCGGGCGGGTGGAGCAGGTCGTACAGCAGGAACATCAGGGGCACCGTGACCGCCACCTCCTTGGTGAGCAGGGCCGCCCCCATCAGGGCCAGGGCCCCCGCGAGCCAGCCGTAGCGGGCCCGCCCGGCCCCCTGGCGGGCCCGCACGAAGCACAGGAGGGCGGCCAGGGAGAAGAGGCCGCTCTGGAGCGACGAACGGGCGCTGACGTAGTCCACTGCCTCGGTGTGGAACGGGCTGGCCAGGAACAACAACCCCAGGCCCGTGGCCCAGGGGGGCTCCAGCCCCAGGCGAAGGGCCAGCCCCACCAGCACCAGGGCGGCCAGGGCGTGGAGCAGGACGTTGTAGAGGTGGAAGCCCACGGGGCTCTCCCCCCCCAGGACGAAGTTGAGGGTGTAGCTGGCCAGGAGCAGGGGGCGGTAGTGGATCGCGTCGGGCTCGGTGGGGCTGAAGGCGTGGCGCCCCGCGACGGGGTCGAAGAAGCGCGGCAGGTTGGCCGGGTCCCGCAGGAGGGGGTTGTCCACGATGCCGTGCTGGTCGTCGTAGTGGAACGGCGCCGACAGGCCGTTGGCGTAGAGGCCGAGGGCCAGCACGACGAACGCGGCCGCCAGCACCCACACCAGGCGCCGCCGGTGCCGGTCGGCCTCGCTGGCCGCGCTCACGGCCGGGGCTCCCGGGCGGCCAGGCCCCGGGCCGCGGACCAGCACCAGATCACCTTGGCCGCGTACACGGCCGGGAAGGTCCACAGGTCCCGCACCAGCTCCGGGTGGCGGGCCCAGATGCGGGCCGTGACGGCGAGGGCGATGAGGGGCGACAAGAGGCGCAGGGCGACGGGCGAGCCCAGCACCCGGGGGGTGGCCAGGAGGTCGGCGTGGCGGGCCCGCACGGCGATCGAGTCCGGGGCCCAGGCGGCGGCGTGGCGCACGAAGCCCTTCCAGTCGGTGCGGCCGTGGCGATGGGCGGCGCGGGCGCCGGGCTCGAAGTACATGGCGTGGCCCGCCCGGATCAGGCGCATCATCAGGTCGAAGTCCTCGCCGCACACGAGCTTCTCGTCGAAGCCCCCCGCCGTTTCCATCAGGTCCCGCGCCAGGCACAGGTTGGCGGCGGTCAGGTGGAAGCCCCGGGGCGGCCCGGCGGGGGTGGAGGGCAGGAAGCCGTGGGCGGCGGAGATGTTGTCCGCCAGGGACCAGTAGCCGTCCCGGTCGAAGGTGAGGGCGCCGCCGACCACGCCGCCCCGCAGGGCGTGAGTGGCCAGCATGCGGGCCATCCAGCCCGGCTCCGGCACGCAGTCGGCGTCCAGGAACAGCAGCACCTCGCCCCCGGACTCGGCCACCGCCCGGTTGCGGGCCTCGGATGGGGTGAAGTCCCGCGGCGTCTCCACGAAGCGCACCCGCGGGTCGTCCGGGATGGCCCCGTACCGGTCGCGCCCCACCACCACCACCTCGAACGGCTCCGTCACCCCCTCCTGGGCGAGCACGGCGCGAACCGTCTCGCCGATCCGGGGGCAGTGGAGGTTGGGAATCAGGACCGAAAGCCGCGCCGACACCCCAAGAGCCTACCACGCGGCGCCCGGCGCCGGACTTGCCAGGGGAATCCCTGTGCTATGATGCGGGCCCTTTCTTGGCGCATGAATCCCCTCGCCCGACTCCTCCCCGCACTGCTCGTGACCTGCCTGGCCGGGGCGGTCCCCGCCGCCGCCCAGGACGCCGCCGGCCCGCCGTCCCCCCCGGAAGGCCCTGTGCCCGTCGCCCAGGCTCCGCCGGTCCCCGCCGCTCCCGCCGAGCCGGCCCCCGGGGCCCCGGCGGAGGCGCCCCCTCCGTCGGATCTCTTCGGCCGCACCGTGGAGCGGGTCGAGATCGCCGGCAACGCCCAGATCGAGGCGACGACGGTGCGGGGCACCCTCACCACGCGGGTGGGCGAGCCCCTCGAGGCCGCCAAGGTGCGGGCCGACGTCGAGGCCGTGTTCGCCCTGGGGTTCTTCGACGACGTGGTGGCCGAGGCCGAGCCGGTGGGCCCGGACGGGGCGATCCTCACGATCCGGGTCACCGAGCTGCCGGTGGTCAACACGATCACCTTCCACGGCAACAAGAAGGTGCTGGACGAGACCCTCAAGGAGACGGTCACCGGCCTCTACGAGGGGGGGTTCCTGAGCGCCCGGCAGCTCATCAAGGTGCGCAAGGCCGTGCTGGACAAGTACGCCGAGGAGGGCTTCCGGCGGGCCACCGTGGTGCCGGTGCAGGACGTCACCGTCGTCGGCGGCCAGCGCCGGGCCGACCTCACCTTCGTGATCCGGGAGGGGGAGAAGACCAAGATCCGCGAGATCCGCTTCGACGGCAACGAGCACTTCTCCGACCGCGCCCTGCGGGGCAAGCTCAAGACCAAGGAGCGCTTCTGGCTCACCAGCTGGGTGACCGACTCGGGCATCTACCGGGCCGCCGACGTGTCGGAGGACCTCCTCAGGCTGGACGACACCTACCAGAACGTCGGCTATTACGACGTGGAGGTCTCCGAGCCCACCCTGGACCTGAGCCCCGACAAGCGCTGGCTCAACCTGACCTATCCGATCCGCGAGGGGCGCCGCTACCGGTTCGGCCACATCGCCTACGCCCATCACGACAAGGTCCCCGACGCCACCCTCACCACCGACCTCAAGGTGCGGGAGGGGGACACTTACGACCGCAGCGAGATCCGCGCCGACGTGGCCACCCTCACCGACCGCCTGGGGGAGCACGGCTACGCCTTCGCCCACGTGAGCCCCGACCTGGTGCCCGACCCGGACGCCGGGCTCGTGGACGTGACCTTCCACGTGGACGAGGGGAAGCAGGTGCGCATCCGGCGCATCAACATCACCGGCAACACGAAGACCCGGGACAACGTAATCCGGCGCGAGGTGCGCCAGCAGGAGGGGGAGATCATCAACACCTCCCTGCTGCGCCGCAGCTTCCAGCGCATCAACAACCTGAACTACTTCGAGACCGTGGACATCGTCCCGGTGGAGGCGGGGCCGGGGCTGCTGGACCTGGACGTGCGGGTCAAGGAGAAATCCACCGGGCAGTTCTCGGTGGGCGGCGGCTACAGCTCGGTGGACGGCCTGGTGGGGCTGGTGGAGGTCACCCAGGGCAACCTGTTCGGCCGGGGCCAGACCCTGAGCGGCCGCTTCGAGCGCAGCGGGCGGCGCACCGTCTACAGCCTGTCGTTCAAGGAGCCGCACCTGCTGGACAGCGCCTACTCCGGCGGCGTGGACCTGTTCAAGACCGTGCGCGACTTCGTCTCCTACGAGGAGCGGCGCACCGGAGGCGGACTCACCCTGGGCAAGGCGATCGGGGAGTACCTCCACGCCTCGATGTCTTACACCTACGAGACGGTGGACATCCGGGTGACGGACCCCTCGGTGCCGGCCATCATCCAGAGCCAGGAGGGAACCTCGTCCACCAGCTCCATGGCCCTGTCCCTGTCCCGGGACACCCGGGACAACTACTTCGACCCCCGGCGCGGCACCCGCAACGTGTTCCGCCTCGAGGTGGCGGGGGGCGCCCTGCAGGGGGACAACCAGTTCGTCAAGGGGACCGTGGACTCGGTGCTCTACGTGCCGGTGTTCACCAACTCGGCCCTGTCGTTCCGCAACCTGTTCGGCCTCGCCGCCGGGTACGGCCACCTGGACGTGCCCCCGGGCGAGCGCTTCTTCGTGGGCGGCATCAGCACGGTGCGGGGCTTCCCCTTCGGCGAGGCCGGTCCCCTGGCCTCCAACGGCGACCCCATCGGCGGCGACAAGGAGTGGGTGATGAGCACCGAGTACACCTTCCCCCTGGTCAAGGCCGCCAACCTGAAGGGGGCCTTCTTCCTGGACTGGGGCACCGGCTTCGACACGGGCCAGTCGGTGGACATCCACGACATGAACCTGGCGTGGGGCTACGAGGTCCGCTGGATCTCGCCCCTGGGGCCCTTGCGCTTCGGCTGGGGCTACGTGATCAACGACAAGCGCGACCCGGTGTTCCGCAAGCGGGGCGAGCAGATCTTCACCATCGGCACGTTCTTCTGACGGGGGCCGGGCCGGGGCCGGCCGCGCACTTGGAGCGGGCCCCCCGGCCCATGTATCCTTGTGCGGTTTCCTTCCCGGGGCCGAGGTGCCCGCGCGCGCGGGCGGCGCCCCGGGGACGGGCCGGAACCCGACGGACATGAGGCGATCGTAAGATGTTCATCCGCGTTGCAGGCACGCTCGCCGCGTCCCTGGCCCTGGCGCTGGTCCTGGCCCTGGCCGGGCCGACCGGACCGGCCCGGGCCGAGGGCCTCAAGATCGGCTGGATCGACGCCCAGAAGGTGCTCGACGAGACGAAGGGGGGCCAGGACATCAAGACCCGGGTCGAGGCCTTCCGCGACAGCCGCCAGAAGCTGATCGACACCGACGAGGACGAGCTCAAGAAGCTCGAGGAGAAGATCAGCGAGCAGGCCGCCGTGCTCAGCGACGAGGCCCGCCGGGACAAGCAGATGGAGTTCCAGCGCAAGCTGGCGGACTACCAGAAGAAGGTCGTGCAGCTCAACAAGGAGCTCCAGGACAAGCGGGACGAGCTGCTCAAGGAGTTCAACGACGCCCTGGTGAGGGCCGTGCGCAAGGTGGCCGAGGCCGAGGGCTTCGACTACGTGCTCGACTACGGCGGCGAGGGCTCGGTGCTCTACGGCAAGCCGGAGCTGGACCTCACGGCCAAGGTGATGGCGGAGGTCGATGCGAGCCCCTAGGGAGCTCACCCTCGGCGCCCTGGCCGAGCTGCTGGGGGCCCGCCTGATCGGCGACGGCTCCCGCCCGGTGCGCGGCGTGGGCGCCCTGACCGAGGCGGCGCCGGACGAGATCACCTTCCTCGCCAACCCCCGCTACCGCAAGGATCTGGAGGCCACCCGCGCCGCCGGCGTGATCCTGGCCGAGCCGGTGGAGGGGCTTCAGGCGGCCCAGCTGGTGGTGGCCGACCCCTACGGCGCGTACGCCCGGGTGATGCAGCGCCTGTTCGAGACCGCGCGGGGGGCCGGGGGCGTCTCCCCCGACGCCCGGGTGGACCCGAGCGCCCGGGTGGGGGAGGGGGCCGACATCGGGCCCTTCGTCACCGTGGGACCGGAGACCGTGATCGGCGAGCGCGCCACCTTCCACCCCGGCGTCCACGTGGGCGCGGGCTGCACCATCGGCCACGACGTCACCCTGCACGCCAACGTGGTGGTGCGGGAGGGGTGCCGCCTGGGAGACCGGGTCACGGTCCACGCCGGCAGCGTGGTGGGGGCCGACGGCTTCGGCTACGCGACCCACGGCGGCGTGCACCACAAGATCCCCCACGTGGGCTCGGTGGTGGTGGAGGACGACGTGGAGCTGGGCGCCAACGTCACCATCGACCGGGCCGTGCTGGGAGAGACCGTCATCGGCACCGGCACCAAGATCGACAACCTGGTCCAGGTGGGCCACAACGTGCGGACCGGGCGGGGCTGCCTGATCGTCAGCCAGGTGGGCGTCTCGGGCAGCACGGTGCTGGGCGACTACGTGGTGCTGGGCGGCCAGGCGGGCGTGGCCGGGCACGTACGCGTCGGGAACCAGGTGCGGGTGGGGGCCAAGGGCGGGGTCACCAAGGACGTCGCGGACGGCCAGACCGTCTCCGGCTTCCCGGCCGCGCCCCATCGGGAGCAGCTCAAGGCCCAGGCGGCGGCCGCCCGTCTGCCGGAGCTGCGGGAGCGCCTCGGCCGCCTGGAGCGCCGGGTGCGGGAGCTTTCTGGGGAGAGGCCATGAAGACCGCGGACACGGACAGGGAGGCGCCGGCCGCCGGCGCGGCAGGCCAGGGCGTGCCGATGGACGTCCTGGAGATCATGCAGGTGCTGCCGCACCGCTACCCGTTCCTGCTGGTGGACCGGGTCGAGGAGATGGAGCTGGGCCGCCGCATCGTGGCCGTCAAGAACGTCACGATCAACGAGCCGTTCTTCCAGGGCCACTTCCCCGGCCAGCCGATCATGCCGGGGGTGCTGCTCATCGAGGCCATGGCCCAGGCGGGCGGCATCCTGGCCTACAAGACCGCCGAGGCCCGCGAGCCCGGAGGCCTGGGGCGCAAGCTCACCTACTTCATGGGCATCGACAAGGCCAAGTTCCGCCGCCCGGTGGTGCCCGGCGACACCCTGCGCTTCGAGCTGACCGTGCTCCAGGAGCGCCCGCCCTACTGGCGCCTGGAGGGCCGCACCTACGTGGCGGAGAAGCTCGTGTGCGAGGCCGAGCTCAAGGCGATGCTGGCCGATGCCTGACACCGCCGTCGGCCCCCCCATGATTCACCCCACCGCCGTGGTGGACCCCAAGGCCGAGCTGGGCCGGGGGGTGCGGGTCGGCCCCTACGCCGTGATCGAGGCGGGGGTGACCCTGGGGGACGGGTGCGAGGTGGGGCCCCACGCGGTCCTGTCGGGCCGGACGACGCTGGGGGCGGACAACCGCATATTCGCCCAGGCCGTCATCGGGGGCATCCCCCAGGACCTCAAGTACCAGGGCGAGGACACGGCCCTTTCGATCGGCGACGGCAACACCTTCCGCGAGTGCGTCACGGTCAACATCGGCACCGAGGGGGGCGGGGGCGTCACCCGCATCGGCAGCGGCGGCCTGTTCATGGCCTACGTCCACGTGGCCCACGACTGCCGGATCGGCGACGGGGTCATCCTGGTCAACGCCGTGACCCTGGCGGGCCACGTCACGGTGGAGGACCGGGCCGTGGTGGGGGGCCTGTCGGCGCTGCACCAGTTCACGCGGGTGGGGACCCAGGCCATGGTGGGGGGCTGCTCCGCCGTGGACCAGGACGTGCCGCCCTACTGCCTGGCCATGGGCAACCGGGTGCGCTTGAGGGGCCTGAACCTGACGGGCCTGAAGCGGTCCGGGCTGTCCAAGGACGAGATCCGGGCGCTGAAGGACGCCTACGACCTCCTGTTCAAGGGCAAGCGGCCGATCAAGGAGGCGGGGGACGAGGCCCTGGCCCGCTGGCCCGACGACCCCCGGGTGGGGCGCCTGGCGCGGTTCGTCATCGAGAGCGAGCGGGGGGTTTGCCGCTGACCGCCGACAGGCCCCCGCGGATCTTTCTCTCGGCCTGCGAGGCGTCGGCGGACCTGCACGGGGCGAGGCTCATGGCGGCCCTCGCGGCGCGCGCGCCGGGGGCGGCCTTCACCGGCATCGGCGGGGAGCGCATGGCGGCCGCGGGGCTGGACGCCGTGTTCCACGCCCGGGACCTGTCCGTCATGGGGATCAGCGAGGTTCTGGGAAGGATCGGGGCGGTGCGCACGGCCCTCCAGCGCGCCACGGCGGCCCTGGCGGCCCGGCCGGACGGGGCGGTGCTGATCGACGCCTTCGACTTCAACGGCCGCCTGGCGCGGCGGGCCCGGGCCCTGGGGGTGCCGGTGGTCTACTTCATCCCCCCCAAGGTGTGGGCCTGGCGCAAGGGCCGGCTCAAGGCCCTGGCGCGCACGGTGCGCCACGTGCTGGTGGTGCTGCCGTTCGAGCGGGACATCTACGAGCAAGCCCGGGTGCCGGTGACCTACGTGGGCAACCCCCTGGTGGACGAGATGGCCGAGGTGGCGGCGGCGGCCCCCGCGGGCGGGCGCTGGCGGCCGGCCGACTTCGGCCTCGTTCCCGGCCGCCCCGTGGTGGCCCTGCTGCCGGGCAGCCGCCCCAAGGAGCTGGACGCGGTGCTGCCGACCCTGCTGGCGGCGGCGCGGATGCTGGCCGAGCGCCTGCCGGAGGTCCAGTTCGTGCTGCCGGTGGCGGACTCCCTGGACGGGGCGCAGGTGCGGGCCCGGGTGGCGGCCGCTGGGGTGCCGGTCACCTGCACCGACGGAAAGGCGGTGGAGGTGCTCACCGCCGCCGACGCGGCCGCCATGGCCTCGGGCACGGTGACCTTGCAGGCGGCCCTGGCGGGGGTGCCGGGGGTGATCGTGTACCGGGTGGCCCCCCTGACCTACGCCCTGGGGCGGCTCCTGGTGCGGGTGCCCCACATCGGGCTGGTGAACCTCGTCGCGGGGCGCCGGGCGGTGCCCGAGCTGCTCCAGGGGGACTTCACGGCACAGGCCGTGTGCGACGAGCTGCACGCCCTGCTGTCGGACCCGGACCGGGCCGAGGCCCAGCGCCTGGCCCTCAAGGAGGTGCGGGCCCGCCTGGGGCCGCCCGGGGCGGCGGACCGGGCCGCCGAGGTGGTGCTGAAGGTAATGGGGGAGGCGGCGTGAAGGAGCACTTCTGGCGCCTGATGCACTACGTGCGGCCGTACCGCTGGATGGTGGGGGTGTCCATCCTCGCCGGGATCGTGGTGTCGGCCTGCACCGGCGGCATCGCCTACGCCATCCGGCCCCTGCTGGACGAGGTGTTCATCAACAAGGACGCCAGCACCCTGGTCTGGCTGCCGTGGGCCGTGCTGGGGGCGTTCCTGGCCAAGACCTCGGCGTCCTACCTCCAGTCGGTCTACATGCAGGTGCTGGGCAACCGGGTCTTGCGGGACATCCGGGACGACCTGTTCAAGGCCATGGTGGGGCTGCCCCTGGTGCGCCACACCCAGACCTCCAGCGGCGAGTATGTCAGCCGCATGATGAACGACGTCACCGTGCTGCAGCGCGCCGTCTCCACGGTGGTCAAGGACCTGGTGCGCAACTCGGTCACGGTGGTGGCCCTGATCGGGGTGATCTTCTACCAGGACTGGCGCCTGGCCCTCGTCGCCGTGGCGGTGCTGCCCCTGGCCTTCTACCCCCTGGTGCGCCTGAGCCGGGGCCTGCGCAAGCGCAGCCGGCTGGGGCAGGAGGCGGTGTCGGACATGACCCGGGTGCTCACCGAGACCCTGGGGGGCATCCGGGTGGTGAAGGCGTTCGGCGGCGAGGACCGGGAGGCGGCGCGCTTCGCCCGGGCCAACAACGACTACCAGCGCAAGCTCGTGCGGGTGGCGCGGGTGAGCGAGGTGGCGGGGCCCATGATGGAGCTGATCGGCTCGGCCGGCATCATCGGCATCCTGATCTACGGCGGCCACCGGGTGATTGCGGGGGAGACCACGCCGGGGGCGTTCTTCTCCTTCGCCGGGGCCTGCATGATGGTCTACAGCCCGGCCCGCATCCTGACGGCCGCCAACGCCGTGCTGCAGCAGTCCCTGGCCGCCGCCGCCCGCATCTTCGAGGTGATCGACCTGCCGCAGGAGGGCGAGGCGGAAGGGGAGCGCCTGCCCGCCCTGACCGAGGTGCGGGAGGCCGTCGCCTTCGAGCACGTGAGCTACGCCTACTCCGGCGAGGAGGGGCCGGCCCTGGCGGACGTCTCCCTGGTGGCCCGGGTGGGAGAGGTGGTGGCCCTGGTGGGCCCATCGGGGGCGGGCAAGACCACCCTGGCGAACCTGCTGCCCCGCTTCATCGAGCCCACCTCGGGGGTGATCCGGGTGGACGGGGTGGACATCCGGGAGCGCTCCCTGGCCTCGGTGCGGGCCCTGGTGGGGGTGGTGGGGCAGGACACGGTGCTGTTCGACGACACGATCGCCGCCAACATCGCCTACGGCGCCGGCGACGCCGACTGCCCCCGGGAGCGGATCGAGGAGGCCGCCGCCAAGGCCCACGCCCACGAGTTCATCCAGGCCCTGCCGAACGGCTACGACAGCCGGGTGGGGGAGCGGGGGGTGATGCTCTCCGGCGGCCAGCGCCAGCGCATCGCCATCGCCCGGGCCCTGCTCAAGGACGCCCCGGTCCTGGTGCTGGACGAGGCCACCTCGGCCCTGGACGCGGAGAGCGAGCGCCACGTGCAGGCGGCCCTCGCCACCCTGATGGAGCACCGTACCACCTTTGTGATCGCCCACCGTCTGGCCACGGTGCGCCACGCCCAGCAGATCCTGGTGATGGACGGCGGCCGCATCGTCGAGCGGGGCACCCACGAGGAGCTGCTGGCCGAGTCGGGCCTGTACCGCAAGCTCCACGACCTCCAGTTCCGTCCCGCCCCCCAAGGGGCCGGCGGGGGGGCGTGAGCGTGGTCTACCTGCCCTACAACCTGCTGCTGCTGGCCATCCTCCCGGTGGGGCTGGTGGCCCTGGGGTGGCGCCTGCTGGTGCGGCCCGAATACCGGGAGGCCCTGGCCGAGCGCTTCGGGCGCATCGCGCCGTCGCCGCCGGAGCGGCAGGTGGTGTGGCTGCACGCCGTGTCGGTGGGGGAGGTGATCTCCGCCGCCCCCCTGGTGGCGGCGATCCGGGAGCGGGACGCGCAGGCCCACGTGGTGGTCAGCTGCGGCACCCCCACGGGGCGGGCCATGGCCCGCGCCCGCTGCAAGGAGGCCGACCGGGTCGTCTACCTGCCGTACGACTACCCGCCCCTGGTGAACGCCGCCGTGCGGCGCATCCGGCCCGAACTGTTCCTGCTGCTGGAATCCGAGCTGTGGCCCAACCTGCTGAAGGCCCTGGCGCGCCGGGGGACGCCGGTGGTGCTGGTCAACGGCCGGGTCTCGCGCCGCTCCTTCCCCCGTTATCTCACCGCCCGGCCCCTGTTCCGCAGCGCCTTGAGCGGGGTGGGGGCGTTCCTGATGCAGACCCGGCGCGACGCCCGCTTCATCCGCCGGATGGGGGCCCCCCGGGAGCGCATCGAGGTGGTGGGCAACATCAAGTACGACCAGCCGGTGATGGACTACCCCGCCGAGGAGCTCCAGCGCCTGGCGCGGGAGCTGGGCATCCCCCCGGACGCCCCCGTGCTGGTGGCGGGCAGCACCCACGAGGGGGAGGAGACCCTGCTCGCCCGGGCCTGGCGGGCCCTGGCGCCGGAGGTGCCGGGGCTGGTCCTGGTGCTGGCCGTGCGCCACCCGCAACGGGCCCCGGACGTGGTGGCGGCCCTGGCGGAGATGGGCATCGAGGCGGGGCGCAAGAGCCTGCGGGACTGCGCCGGGAAAGGGGTGGTGCTGCTGGACACGATCGGCGAGCTGGCGGCCCACTACCGCCTGGCCACGGTGGCCTTCGTGGGGGGCAGCCTGGTGCCCGTGGGGGGGCACAACCCCCTGGAGCCGGCCGCCGCCGGGGTGCCCGTGGTGTACGGCCCCCACGTGGGCAACTTCACCGCACCCTGCGCCGCCCTGGAGGCGGCGGGGGCCGCCGTGCGGGTGCGGGGCGAGGCGTCCCTGGTGCCGGCCTTGAGGCGCCTGCTCACCGACGCCTCGGCGCGCAAGGGCATGGGGGAGGCGGGGGCGGCGGTGGTGCGGGAGAACCGGGGCGCCGTGGCCCAC
>Ga0210144_1000021_pt1 | contig 85876 bp, 83 predicted proteins | sample Muzzi_PWA_D2_FD_185532 | JGI IMG/M metagenome (GOLD analysis project Ga0210144, IMG submission 185532) | Wetland microbial communities from San Francisco Bay, California, USA, that impact long-term carbon sequestration - Muzzi_PWA_D2 (SPAdes) | ecosystem: Environmental > Aquatic > Marine >...
GCCGCAAGGACATCGAGTTCGGCAAACGTGAGAAGGATTTTCAGCGTTACCGGCGCGGGCGCTACGTGGAATTCAACCTGGTGTACGACCGTGGCACCCTGTTCGGCCTGCAGTCGGGCGGTCGTACCGAGGCCATCCTGATGTCACTGCCGCCCGAGGTCTGCTGGCGCTATAACTGGCAACCGGCGCCGGGCACGCCCGAGGCCGAATTGTATGACGTCTTCCTGAAACCGCGCGACTGGCTCGCCGGATAAGTCGCGCGCGAGCACCACCCGTGAACCTGTCATGCCCTGACCACCCGGGCCGGGCTGCCTGAACCGCGACGGCTGTATCCGATGCGCTGGCACAACCGACAGCACCCTGTCATCCACTGAACCCGCCACCGCGGATGGCTGCACGAAAGCGCGCACCCGGCACCCCACACAGCTGGCGGGGTGTTGTCATGAAGCTGTAACAGGATCCAACTATGCTGCCGCCTTCATATACCGCTGGCCTGTACAGCCACTCTTGCCATATCCATACACGCACTGCCGACCGGCGAAGAACGCCGGGCCGGGCTCCTTGACGAACTCACCGTTCTGAACGAAACCGTCCAGCGTGAGTCCGCGGCGCGGCTGGCGCCCTATCGCACGCGCGATCCGAATGGCTATTCGGCCGACGTGCGCAACCTTGCCGATTATCTCGCGCTGCGCAGTCACGGCCTCGCCGTCCGACCCGTCATGCGGCGGCGTACGACCGGACCTGCCGTCGCTGCCGGTCGACGGGGAACTCACCGCACTGCTGCGTCCCGGTCATTCCCTGCATTTTACGGATACCCGTGACAAGCACCGCGTGCTGCGGGTGACAATGCGAGACTCAAGCGGCGCCTGGCTGGCCGAGTGTGACGCAAGCGCCTATGTCCTGCCCGGCACCCGCGTGCGCTGGCAGGGCCTGACGCCGGACAGGAGACTGATCACGAGCGACGCTTTCTGTATCGGTGAATTCACCGGCAAACCGCAGGTGATCCGGCTGTTCCGGGGCGACCGCTTGCTGCTGCGCCACGACGGTCAGCCGGGGACGGTCGCGGTAACTACCGGTTCAGGCGCCGTCAGACCCGCACAGATCGGCTGCACCCACCCCGGCATCGTCAGTCTGCCGATGTCGGGCGACGCCGTATGGATCGACGACGGCAAACTGGGCTGCATTGTGACAGGGGTCGGTCCCGAAGGCGCCCTGCTGCAGGTTAGCCACGCCGGGCCGAAGGGAGGGCACCTGCGCAGCGGCAAGGGCATCAAACTCCCGGATACCGAACTGCCAGTGCCGGCACTCACCGCAAAGGATATCAACGATCTGGACTTCGTGTGCGCGCACGCCGACATCGTCGGATTCTCTTTCGTTCGCCGGCTCGATGACATCGACGTCCTCCGCCACGAGCTGGCCGCACGCGGCAAACCGGACCTGCCGGTCGTACTGAAGATCGAAACGGTCGCCGCCGTGAAGAACCTGCCCGACCTGCTGCTGGGTACCCTGGGCCAGCATGCGCTGGGCGTGATGATCGCGCGCGGCGACCTGGCCGTCGAGCTGGGCAGCGTGCGCATGGCCGAGATACAGGAGGAAATCCTGTGGATCTGCGAGGCCGCCCGTATGCCAGTCATCTGGGCGACCCAGGTGCTCGATACCCTGGCGAGGAAAGGCGTGATCGCATGCCCCGAGATCACCGACGCCGCGATGAGTGTCCGCGCCGAGTGCGTGATGATGAACAAGGGAAGCTACATTGCCGACGCCGTCGGTGTCCTGAACAAAATACTCACCCGCATGGACGCCCATCAGTCCAGGAAGGTCTCCCGGCTGCGCCGCCTGCACTGGTAGCCCTCGTGCGGCGCCGATGCACGCATCGCTCGCCTACATCCCGCCCCCGCGGTGTAGCTGCGTTCCTGCAGGCAGAAAAAAAACCCGCCTTGCGGCGGGTCAAAACGCTTTTCAGCGTCGGAGGAGCCCTTCAATGCACAGTGCTATGACAACCAACTTCTGAGATGGAACCGGGTCGCCCGGCCATTTCACAAGTCGCTGCTGGCGCGCGCTCTTGTCTAGGCTATCGACGCCGGGGGCGGATACTTTAGGTGGATTTCCGCTGCCGCGAAGCGGGCAGGCGTATAATTAACTTACTGAAATAATTATATTTTAATATCTTGCATGCACCAACATGGTGCGGCGCCGGCGAATCCAGGCACTGGCGCCTGCGGCGGTCAGGATGCACCAGAAGGCGAACAGCGCACCCGGCAGGGCGGTCTCGGGTGAGAAGTGTTTCAGTGCCAGGGCCACACCCAGTCCGGCGTTCTGCATGCCGATCTCGATGGCCAGGGTAAAACGGTGTTCCGTATCAAAACCATACAGACGCGCCAGCCACCAGCCGGCCAGGTAGCCGAGTGCATTGAGCAGGATCACCATCGCAATCACCCAGCCGCCGACCACCGCGAGGCGGGCCTGGTTGGCGGCGACCGCATAGCTGCAGATGATCACGATCGCCACGGCCGCCACGGCGGGTGACAGGGTCCGTGCCAGTTCCAGGTAGCGACCCAGTCGGTTGCGCAGCACCATACCCAGCGCCAGAGGCATGACCACAGTCAGGAAAATGGTGTGCATCATCGGCCAGAACGGAATCTCCAGGAACACGCCGCCCAGCCATTTCACCAGTAACGGCGTCAGCAGCGGCGAGAGAAACGTCGCCACGGTCGTCATGGCCACGGAAAACGCCACCGCCCCGCCGGCCAGATACACCATCACGTTACTCGCCATGGCGCCGGGCGCACAGGCAACGATGATGAGACCAAGCCGCACCGACTCCGGCAACGGCGCAAGGCAGGCCGCGGCAAAACCCAGCGCCGGCATCACGCTGAACTGGGTCAGCACACCGAGTCCGATCCGGCCGGGCTTCTGCAGCGTTTCCCGTAACTCACCGACATCCAGCACCACACCCATGGCAAACATGGTTGCCGCGAAGAACCACAGGAAACTCTCCCTGAAAACCAGGAACAGGGGCGGATGCAGGTAGGCGGCCAGGGCGCCCAGCAGCGTGATCGGGGCCAGTTGATTGGCAACGAAACGACAGACTGCGGCGAGACCCTGCATCGAGTGCATCCCGCTAGCCGAGCGTATCCAGATGGGGCCAGTCAGGCCGCCGCCGGTCGCCGCGTTGCAGGGCCCGTATGACGGCCGCCTCGTTCAACAGCGCGGGCAGATCCTGCGCCGCGGCCGGCGTATCGGAGAGTGGCAGGCGGGCGAGTAATTCATGTTCCTGCAGCAGGCTGAAGTAATCGGTCGTCTCCAGCAGGGGGGCGGCCTGCCGGAAGCCGCGCGACAGATGAAGGTATGCCGGGCGCAGCTTGCGGCTGACCAGCAACTGACCGTGCACCAATTCCCGCAATGCCGCTTCCCGCCGTCCCGCGGGTATCGGATCCACCCCTGAGATGGTATCCGGAAGGGGCCGTTCGTCCATCCAGAACCGGCAGATCTGCAATAGCACCTGCAACGGGAAACACGGCACCCCGCTGCGCAGGCTGTCCTGTATGGCACGTTGTGCCGCCGATTGCCAGGTACCGGCTTCCTCCGGTGACAGCGGCCTGGCATACCAGTGAGCCAGCGAGTAGTCCGTACCCGCCAGCAGGCGGGCCAGTGGATCCTGCGGCAATTTGTCCGAAGCGGGTTGAATCACCGAATCCCTTTTCATCAGACCAGCTTACACGCCACACCATGCCCTGGGTAGCTGCATTTGCCGCGGGGGACTGACCACGGCCCGGATGCACTGTACACTCACGGTATCAACCAAACCGGAGCATCGCAGTGAGTCACTATCAGACCAAACGAGGCCGCTTTCCCGCCACCCGGATGCGCCGGATGCGTCGCGACCGGTTTTCCCGGCGCCTGATGCAGGAATGCGCAGTGACCAGCGCCGACCTCATCTACCCGGTATTCGTACTGGAGGGTGAAGGCAGGCGCGAACCGGTGGAGTCCATGCCGGCAATCGAGCGTCTGAGCATCGACGCACTCGTCGCGGCGGCGCAGGATATCCATGACCTGGGCATACCCGCCGTCGCGCTGTTCCCGGTCACGCCCACCGAAAAGAAATCGGAAGACGCCCGCGAGGCCTGGAACCCGGACGGGCTGGCACAACGCGCGGTACGTGCGCTGAAGGCGGCCGTACCGGAGCTTGGCGTGATCACCGACGTCGCCCTCGACCCTTTCACCACGCATGGCCAGGACGGCCTGATCGACGACCAGGGCTATGTACTGAACGACGATACCGTCGAGGTGCTGGTGAAGCAGGCCCTCTCGCACGCCGCAGCCGGCGCCGATGTGGTCGCGCCCTCCGATATGATGGACGGGCGTATCGGTGCCGTACGCGCCGCGCTCGAACAGGCCGGCCACCGCAATACCCGCATCCTGGCCTATGCCGCCAAGTATGCCTCCAGCTTTTACGGACCGTTCCGTGACGCCGTCGGATCGGCCGCCAGCCTCGGCAGTGGTGACAAGTACAGCTACCAAATGGATCCGGCCAACAGCGACGAGGCGCTGCACGAGGTGGCGCTGGACCTTGAAGAGGGCGCCGACATGGTGATGGTCAAACCCGGCATGCCGTACCTCGACATCGTACGCCGCGTGAAGGACAGCTTCGGCGTGCCCGTGTTCGCCTACCAGGTCAGCGGCGAGTACGCCATGCTCAAGGCCGCCGCTCAAAACGGCTGGCTGAACGAGCGCGCCGTGGTGATGGAGTCCCTGCTGTGTATCAAGCGCGCCGGGGCCGACGCCATCCTCAGCTACTATGCCCTGACGGCCGCACGCTGGCTCGCAGAATAAGGCTTGCCTGCCGACCGGAGGGATGGCGCGGTAACGCGACAAACGGCGCCAGTGCCGATGATTTTTCAACCGTCACCATGACCGATCATTACGCCGTCATGGGCAATCCGATTGCCCACAGCAAATCGCCACGCATCCATGCTCTGTTCGCGCAACAGACGGGCGAACAGCTCGATTACATTGCCATCCTGGTCGGACAGGACAAGTTTGCAAAGGCGGTGAACGACTTCATGGACGGCGGCGGCCGGGGACTCAATATCACCGTGCCGTTCAAGGAGCAGGCCTGGCGGCTGGCCGCCAGCCGCAGTCCTCACGCGGAACGCGCCGGCGCAGTGAACACGCTGGTCCTGAACCGGGATGGCTGTCACTACGGAGACAATACCGACGGCGTTGGCCTGGTACGCGACCTGTGCGACAACCACGGTGCGGTTCTGACCGGCCGTCGCATCCTGCTCATCGGTGCCGGTGGCGCCGCACGCGGCGTCATTGAACCGTTGCTGGAACAGCGGCCCCGGCTGCTGGTGATCGCCAATCGTACCGCCGACCGGGCCGTCGCGCTGGCGCGGCATTTCTGCGCTCTGGGCCATACCGAAGGCTGCGGGCTGGACGATGTCGCCGGCCAGTCCTTCGACCTCATCCTCAACGCCACCGCCGCCAGCCTGGCCGGCACGGTCCCGGCCCTGCCGGACGACGCGGTGAGCGCCGGCAGCTGGTGTTACGACATGATGTACGGTACCGAACCGACCGCGTTCATGAACTGGGCCCGGCAGCGCGGCGCGCACCGTGTCATGGACGGGCTCGGTATGCTGGTGGAACAGGCGGCAGAATCCTTCTACCTGTGGCGCGGGGTCAGGCCGGATACCACGCCGGTCATCGCGGCCTTGCGGGACGGCACATAACCGGTACCAGCTGTGAGCCATGTAATGTGCCCGTTAATGGCCCTTTGCCTGTGACTTCCGGCGAATCGTTCACTTCCCCGATTCACGGCCTGTGTACTTACGCACAGTTGATGTTTCACGGATAGCGCGCACCATGCACATGGCCTTCATCGTTTGCGGCGCCCCCGGCGCGGGCAAATCGACCTACGCAAGGCGGCTTGCAGCCGCCCGGCACGCGACCCTGCTCGACATCGACACGGTGACCGAGCGACTCGTCCGCATCGCGCTATGCCAGTCCGGACACAGCGCGGATGACCGCGATTCCGGATACTTCAAGCGCATCTTTCGCGAACCCATATACGAAACGCTGTTCGCTGTCGCCCGGGAAAACCTGCCCGCACAGGACGTGATCATCGTCGGGCCTTTTACCCGTGAACTCAGTGACCCGGCCTGGCCGTCGAGGCTTGCGTCCGTCCTCGGCGTTTCAGTGGAAGTGCACTACGTGCAGTGCGCACCGGAGATACGCCGACAGCGGCTCGCACGGCGTGGCAACGCGCGTGACCTGGCGAAGCTGTCCGACTGGGGTAACCATGTCCGTTATTACGGAGACGAAAAACCACCGGTATTTGACCATGTCCTTGTCGATGGAGCGAATCCTGAGGGATACGGAACGGACGGTGCGATGTAACCCCGCTTCCCGCAAGGTCTGTTTGCCGCCTGATGCGTTGAAAATCCTGCCTCACGAAGTGTCGTTGTTTTTGAACCTCGCGACTGATCCCTGTTTTCAGCGCTGATATGCAAAACCCGGTTTCGGGCCGTTATCCACACCGGAATTCCACCTCGACCGGTGGCACCGTAGAACAAACCGGGGTTTTCAACAATATCGCCGGCGTCCGGGCTCGGGGATCCGGGACAGGATGTCCGTATCGACAACTGTTCGTCAGCCACGGAAATCTTTTTTAGTGAGACTTAGAGAAATGAGTGACAGACCACTGCTGCCCCACATACGCCCGCTCCCTCCGGGAGAGGGTTGGGAGCAGGGATCAAATCTAGCCAACTACCTGATGTTCCATCCCCTCATCCTGCCCTTCTCCCGGAGGGGAGGACGCACTGTTCGTACAGGGATGGATGGATTTCATGTCCTGTCGCGCCCAACCGCTCAGTGCCATGTGTTTATTCATGGACTTACGTACTTTCAATCATTGTCAGTGGAGAGCAGTGATGACAGACAATAGGTCTATTGTCCTCATTCCCGCGCAAGCGGGAATGAGGATCAGCACGGAGCTCCCCGGATTCCGGCGCGCGCCCCCCAGGCTCGCCTGGGGGGGAAATGACGACAGGATAATTTCAACCAATTATGTAACACTCATTAATCAGGAATAAATCTCTTTGTGTCTGCGGGGCCCTGAATACGGCGGCCGGACGGCCCGTTGCACCGCGCGCATTTTATGCGTCCTGCAGTCAGCGTATTAGTTGACGGCTGGCCTCAAGAATCAGCCCCTTTCTCCCATCTTGCAGCACCGATGGTATGGATTCGGCGGGCACCGGTCTGCTGAACAGAAAGCCCTGGCAGCTGTCGCATCCACAGGATTTGAGGAACTGCAGTTGCTCCTCCTCTTCGACACCCTCGGCAAGTGACTCCAGTTTCAAGGTCCTGGCCATGGTAATGATAATGGCTGCGATTTCAGCCGCTGCAGGACTGGTCGCAATATCCCTGACAAAACTCTGATCGATCTTGAGTTTATCAATCGGGAATTCCTTCAGGTAGGAAAGCGATGAATAGCCGGTTCCGAAGTCATCGATCGCGATACGTACCCCCAGGCGCTTTAACTCGACGAGCTTTGCCACAGCGTCCGTGCCCTGTTCCATGATTGCACTTTCAGTAATTTCCAACTCGAGACAGGAGGGCGGAAGACCGGTTTCGGTCAGACAGGCGGCAATACGCTCGTGGATATCCGGTTGCTTGAACTGGGTCGGGGAGAGATTGACTGCCAGTGTCTCCAATGCCAGTCCCGAATCCAGCCAGTCCTTCATCTGGCGGCAGGCGACATGCATGACCCAGTCCCCCAGCGGCAGTATCAGGCCGGTTTCCTCGGCAAGGGGTATGAATTTTGCCGGAGAAATAAGGTCCCCTTCCGCCGGATCTTTCCAGCGAACCAGCGCCTCCAACCCCTTGCAGCGCGAGGTTTCAACGCAGACCAGGGGTTGGTAATGCAGAATAAATTCATTGCGAGCTAACGCGCGGCGCAGTCGGGCTTCCATCTCGAGCCTTTCTTCGACGCGACGCGTCATCGATTTGGTGTATAGATGATAGCTGCCGCAGTTGTCTTCCTTGGCCTGATACATGGCGGTATCCGCATTACGGATGAGCTGCTCCGCATCGGAACCATCCTCGGGAAAGATGCTGATACCAACGCTGGCGCCGACATAGACCTCCCTTCCGCTGCTGAGATTTATCGGCTCCCTGATCAGCCCTATCAGCGTCTGTGCAATGACTACTGCATCACTCACGTCCCTTAGCGATTCCAGCAGAACGACGAATTCGTCCCCCCCGAGACGTGCCAAGGTATCAACTTCGCGCAAGCGGCTCTGGAGCCGCTTGGCCACGATCTGCAACAATTCATCACCGACAGGATGGCCCAGGCTGTCATTGACATGTTTGAAGCGGTCAAGATCCAGGAACAGCACACCTAGACAACATCGATCCCTCCGGGCCCGCTCGATGGCATGCTTGAGGCGGGATTGCAGGAGCAGGCGATTCGGCAGATCGGTAAGCGCGTCGTAGTGAGCCAGATGCTCGAGTTTCTGTTCCACCTGCTTGACCTGGCTTATATCGCTGAACACGCCCACGTAGTTGACGACTTCATTCTTTATATCGCGTACCGCACTCAGGGTGAGCCATTCAGGATAAAGCTCCCCGTTCTTGCGGCGGTTCCAGATTTCCCCCTGCCAGTATCCGGAATCATGGATCGAATTCCACATCTGTTGAAAAAACGAGGCATCATGTCGCTCGGAATGGAGCAGTTTCGGCGTCTGACCAAGTGCTTCTTCCTTGGTATAACCGGTAATTTCGGTGAACGATGGATTGACGCTCAGGATGGTGCGATTGAGATCTGTAATCATGACCGCATCATGCGTGCTCTTGATGACCGCGGCTGACAACCGCAGACTTTCTTCACGGCGCTTGCTGCGCACAAATCCAGCCAGGATGTCCGTCACGGAGGACAGGAATTGTTCCTTGAATGCATCTCGCTTGAACCCGTGCGGGAGGTAGAGCACCAGCACCCCCAGCACTTCTCCCTCAGAGATCAGTGGCATGTTGTAATGCCCGTGATCCACCATGCCGGGAAAGCTGATCTCGTGGCGTTCATCAACACAGTGTGAATATTGCATCTGTCTGGTCGCCGCCGCCCTGCCGCAATGGCATTTTCCAAGAGGCACCCGGGCGCATAGCGACATAATCTCCTTTGCCAGGTCGTGAGACACCGTCAAACGCAGGCTCTGACTATTCTCCTCCATGAGGAAAATCCCCCCTTTCGGAAGGATGGAAAGCCATGACACCGCCAACAGCTGCTTGAGACAATATTCCAGTGTTTCCTCGAGTGTCCCGCCTTTCAGTACGGCCTCCAGCATGCCGCGCAGTGTGGCCTGCTGTTCCCGATCCCACTGCATCAGTTCTTCTGCCGCCCTGCGCTCGGAAATATCGATGAACGCGCCTTGCATGCATACCGGCGTCCCATGCTGGTCGGTCACCAGGTTTGCTGACAGCTGACTTACGAAGTTACTCCCGTCCTTGCGCTTGCCGATCAGGTCACCCCTGATGAAACCCTGGACTAAAAGCTGTTTCAATACTTTGCCGGCCTGCTCCGACGACTGCCAGAACTCCAGGATCGATCGGCCTAATACCTCATCCACCGAGTCGTATCCCCACAGATCCAGGAATGCCTGGTTTACATAACTGATAGTGCCAGCCAGATCGGCCATCGCGATGCCGTTGATGGCGGTCGATAGTGCACGTTCCTTTATCTGCAGCATTTCCTCGGCCGCCAGGCGGCTCGATTCCGTATCGATGACCTCCAGCGCGTAACTTATGTTTTGCGAAAGCCTTTCAAGAAGTTCGATTTCCTCGGTGTCGAAAAATCCTACCGAATCCGAATAGAGGGACAAAACGGCGCGCAGCTCGCCCGACACGTGAAGTGGAAAAGCGGCCGATGCACGGTATCCCATGCGCATGGCATGCTCACGCCACGGTGCCATCCGCGGATCATTCGCAATGTCGTTGCACACAATGTATTTGCCATTGCGCAATGCTTCTCCGGTAGGCCCGTTTCCCCGTGCGCCATTTGTACTCGCGATGTGAAGCTGTTCGAGATAGTCGCCGGTTCGACCACTGTGCGCGACAGGTTTGATTTCATCGTCCGACGGGACTGCCAGTCCAACCCAGGCCATGTGAAACCCGCCTGCTTCCACGGCGATTCGGCAGGACTCGTTAAAGAGTGTATGGGCATCATGGCAACGCATGATGAACTCGTTGGTTGCATTGAGTACCGCATACAGTCTTTTAAGGCGCTGCACCTGCGTCTCGGCCTGTTTCTGCCAGGTGACATCCCGCGCAATGGCGATGAGTACCATTTGTCCGTCACAGTGGCTTGGTGTGATTCGCAATTCCTGTGGAAACTGCTCGCCATTGGCTCGTCTACCCCAGAACTCGAGGGACTGTGGCTTGCCGGCCAGTGCCTTTCTGAACTGCTTGGCCATGTCTCTGAGGTCATTCAGGCCGCCGGCCATGATCGTCCCGCAAGACTTGCCGATGAAGAAATCTCTTGGATAGCCGTAGACGGCCACCGCCGCATCGTTGACCTCGAGGAAACGGCCGTGCTCATCCAGGACGCAGACGGCTTCGGCAAAGCTGTTGAGCAGCGCTTCAGAGGCGGGTCTTGCCGAGCTGAAAGCGCCGTCGGCATCCGCAGATCTTGAAACGCTGTCACCTTCAGCGCCAGTTCTGTCCGGACCTTCAGCGTGATTCAGGTTTGTCCTGAACATGGCCACCCTTTTGCAAGCTGCGTTGGAAAACTACCGTGGAGACTTATCCTAGCGATTGACTTATCGACAAAATTTCAGGAATTTGTAGGGTTGGCAACCCGCTGATCGAAATCGCCGATACCTCCCTCGGGCGCCGGGATGATCCTGTACGAGTTCCGGCCCAAAGCCCGGAAAATGCTTTTTACAGGTTGTTTTGTAACGAAAAACGGCTGATGACCCTGACCCGTCCAGATGCGGGCGTCAAGCGCGGTGATGCCGGCCGGGTCTTCAGCCGGACAATCGCGCTAACCCGGTTCCACCCGCAGAACCGATGGCCGGGATACCGCTCTCCCGTCCGGGAGGGCATCCGGCAATTGAGGCGATCCGGCGTGAATCGAACATACTGCGCAGGTCCCGGAAACCGACCGTATACGGGTCGAAATCCTCAAGCCCTGCACACGATAGAAGGCGCGATGTCGGCCACGCCCCCGCTGGCAGGCTATCTGGCGGCCATGTGTCGGTTCTTGAGTTCGACGTAGTGTCCGGCCGAATAGTTGAGAAAGGCGACTTCACCCTCGCGCAAGGCACGCACACGGCGCGCCGGCGATCCCACCCACAGGTAGCCGCCCTCCAGGTCGTGTCCGGGAGGCACCAGGCTGCCGGCACCGACGATGGCACCGGAACGCACGATTGCACCGTCCATGACGGTCGCCGCCATACCGACCAGGCAGCGGTCCTCCACCGTACAGCCATGCAGGATCGCCTGGTGCCCGACGGTGACACCGGCGCCGATCTTCAGCGGAAAACCGCCGGGTGCGAACTCGCTGTCGTGGCTGACGTGCAGGATGGTGCCGTCCTGGATATTGGTGCGCGCACCGACTTCGATCGAATTGACATCGCCGCGTGCGACCACCTTCGGCCAGAGTGAGGCGTCATCGCCGATGGTCACGTCCCCCACTACCAGCGCGCACGCGTCGATGTAGGCGCTGGCCGCGATCCGCGGTTCAATATTCTCGAAGCTTCGGAGCGCCACAATTCACCTCGCTTGTCAGGGTTAAGTGCCGGCCGGTGTTTCCCCTTGCCGACCTCGTCGACGGGCAACGTTACAGGGATTCAGCAGGCGCTTGCAAGGCGCCCATGCTAAAGTTGTGTACACTACGCGCAACCGGAAGAGGTAGACACGAAATGTCCAATCCCCTCTTAAGTACCGACGGCCTGCCACACTTCTCGGAGATCAGGCCGGAACATGTGAAACCCGCCATCGCCGGGCTGCTTGCCGAGGGACGAGCACAGGTCGAGCAATTGCTCGCCAGCAACACGGCCTATTCCTGGGACAACCTGGTCGAGCCGCTGGAGGAGATGGACGACCGTATCGGGCGTGCGTGGTCGCCGGCCAGTCACATGAACGCCGTGGTCAACACGGAGGCCCTGCGACACGTCTACAACGAGTGCCTGCCGCTGCTCAGCGAGTACGGCACCGAACTCGGTCAGCATGAAGGACTGTATCAGGCCTTCCGGCAAATCGCCGACGGCGATGAATATGCACGCCTCGACACCGCGCAGCGAAAGGTCATAGACAATGCCCTGCGCGATTTCCGCCTGTCCGGCATCGAGCTCGACGCTTCCAGGCGCGCACGCTTCAAGGAAATCATGCAGGAACTCTCGCAGCTGGCCGCAAAATACAGCGACAATGTGCTGGATGCGACCAATGCCTGGCACAAGCAGATCCATAGCGAGGAGCAACTCGGTGGTTTGCCGGAAAGCGCGCGCGCCCTGGCGCGGCAGACTGCACAGCAACGCGAGCTCGACGGCTGGGTACTCACGCTGGAGTTCCCGTCCTATTACCCGGTAATGACCTATGCCGATGACCGCGAATTGCGCAAGGAACTGTACACCGCCTACGTCACTCGCGCCTCGGAACTCGGACCGACTGCGGGTCTGTACGACAACGGGGCCACCATGGAAAAGATCATGGCCCTGCGCCACGAAGCCGCGCAGCTGCTCGGCTACGAAAACTACGCGGCACGCTCGCTGGCCACCAAGATGGCAGAGTCCACCGACCAGGTCATCGGATTTCTCGAAGACCTGGCCAGACGCTCGAAACCGGCCGCAGAATTGGAATTCGATGAATTACACACCTTCGCGCGCGAGCAGGGTCATGGCGACCTTCAGGCCTGGGATATCCCGTATTACTCGGAAAAGCTGCGCCAGCACAAATACACTATCTCGCAGGAAGAGCTGAAGCCCTGGTTCCCAGGACCGCGCGTCGTAAACGGCCTGTTCGCTATCGTCAGCCGCCTCTACGGCCTGCAGATCGAGACAGTGGAAGATGTCGATACCTGGCATGAGGACGTCATCTACTACCGTATCATCGATGCCTCGCAGAATGTGCGTGGTGAATTCTACCTCGACCTGTATGCACGACCGCACAAGCGGGGCGGCGCCTGGATGGACGAGTGCATCATACGGCGAATTACAGCCAGTGGTGTTCAGACGCCGGTTGCCTACCTCACCTGCAACTTCTCACCGCCCATCGGCGAAGACCCGGCATTGTTCACACACGAGGAGGTCATCACCCTGTTCCACGAATTCGGTCACGGTCTGCACCATATGCTGACACGGGTGGACTACGCCGGCGTCTCCGGCATCAACGGCGTTGCATGGGACGCGGTCGAACTGCCAAGCCAGTTCATGGAAAACTGGTGCTGGGAGCGCGAGGCGTTGGACCTGATCTCGGGACACTACAAGAGCGGCGAAAAGATCCCGGCCGAGCTCTATGAGCGCATGCAACGGGCAAGAAATTTCCAGTCCGCGATGCAGATGCTGCGCCAGCTCGAGTTTGCCCTGTTCGACTTTCGCGTGCACCGCGACTACGACCCGAAGAAGGGCGCGCGCCTGCGTCAGACGCTGGAACAGGTGCGCAAGGAAGTCGCGGTCATCCAACCGCCCGAATTCAACCGCTTCGAGAACAGCTTCACACACATCTTCGGCGGCGGCTACGCTGCGGGTTACTACAGCTACAAGTGGGCCGAGGTGCTGTCAGCGGACGCCTTTTCCGCCTTCGAGGAAAGCGGCATCTTCAACCGCGAGACAGGCGAAAAGTTCCTGCACAGCATCCTGGAGCAGGGCGGTTCACGCGAACCGATGGAGCTGTTCGTTGAATTCCGCGGACGCGAGCCGACCATAGACGCTCTGTTGCGACATTCCGGTCTGGCTGCCTGACGACAGCCCGACCTCGCGCACGACTACGGGGTTGCAGGAGATAGATCAACGCGAGGAGCAAAATGAAAATCGCCACCTGGAACGTCAACTCCCTCAAGGTACGGATCCCACAGGTGCTTGACTGGCTGTCCACCGCCGACCCGGACGTGCTGTGCCTGCAGGAGACCAAGCTGACCGACGAGAACTTTCCGGCGGAAGAGATTCGCGCGGCCGGTTACCATGTCGTCTTTTCCGGCCAGAAGACTTACAACGGCGTCGCCATCATCAGCAAGGGCGAGGCCGGCGAGGTCGTCACGGACATACCCGGCCTCGATGATCCCCAACGCCGCATCCTCGGTGCAACCATCGACGGCATCCGCATCCTCAATCTTTATGTGGTCAATGGCGAGGCCGTCGGCAGCGTGAAATTCGACTACAAGTTGCACTGGCTGCGGAAGGTGGCGGATTACATCCGCGAGCAGCTCGGGACGCACAGCCGATTCGTAACACTGGGCGATTTCAACATAGCGCCCGAGGACCGCGACGTGCACGATCCCGAGGCGTGGCGCGAACGCATCCTGTGCAGCACGCCGGAACGGCAGGCACTGCAGCAGATCATCTCGCTCGGTCTGAGCGACGTGTTTCGCGGTTTCGAGCAGGAGGAAGGCAGCTTCAGCTGGTGGGATTACCGCGCCGCGGCGTTCCGCCGCAACAGGGGATTGCGCATCGATCTGATCCTGGCCAGCGAGACACTGGCAGGGAAGTGCACGGCCTGTATTATCGACAGGGCGCCGCGCCGGCAGGAACGCCCGTCGGACCATGCTCCGGTCATCGCCGAGTTCAGCCTCTGAACCGTCGCAGCCGACTGCCCAGCATCAACAGTCCGGACACGAACAGCCACAGCGTAGCCGGTACCGGCACGGGAGCAACGTAGTAGGATTGTCGGTTATCGAAGCCGCCGTATTGAGGGTCTTCATCGTAACTGTTGGTGATCTGGTAGAGCAGGGCGCGGGTATCCGCCGAATTGAAGAACAGGCTGGCCGTGCCATCGCCCTTATCCAGGTAAATCAGGTAGAGCAGGTTGAGCGTCGCCGTGCTACCGCACCCTGCGTCGAGACAGGGAAGCAGCGCCTGGTTGTATCCCGAATCGTCCCGCAGGGTCATGTTCGCCTGGTAAATCGAGTTGAACTGATCATCCAGTCCGGTGATCTCGTAACCGGCCCCGGACAGCAACGCGGCATTCGACAGGTCGATGTCGACATCCAGACCGTTGCTGTCTCCAATGAGGAGGTTTCCGGGCAGAGGACTGACCGTGTCCGTGTAGACCGTCATCCGGTTCGAATCGGCAGCCAGGGTATAGGTATCTTGCACGGTCAGCCAGACTTCACCGGCGTAGGCTTGAGTCTGTGCAGAGTAGTCGTACAGGCCGGACGGCGGCAGCAGGCTATAGCGCAGCGCATAGCCGGTCGTCGGTGTAGATGACTTCAGATCATCGGCGAACACGTAGGCCTCCATCGCTGCCGTGGCAAAGATGGGGCCGGCAGTATCCACGATACAGTCCAGTCATTGCTTCCGATGCAGGATTGCAGCTGCCCGGGCAAGTCGGACTGCGTAATGGCCCGGACGGACCCGATCGGCGCTGTCAACAGCAGCAAAGCGAAAAGTCGACGCATGCGATCCCCCTTGTTGTTGTTTTAAGTTGTCTGGACAGGATAGCGGCTATTCCCGCAAACCGCCAGTACCGGCCTGCCGCCCGAAACAGGCGGCCAGTCCACTGTTCAGGTCCGGATATTTCAGGGTAATACCCAATTCTTTCAGAAACTTGCCATTACGCAGGCGTCGCGAGTCGTTCAGGAAGGAGAGCATGCCCGCGCTCAGCACGCGTTCGGCCTCGTCTCGCGAGACCACCGGCGGACGCGGCAGACCGGCGGCATCGGCGACGCGGAAGAAATAATCCGTCATGTTGCCGGGATGGCCGTCGCTCACGTTGTAGACGGTGTTCGCCCGTTCCGAGTGCATGGCCGCGACGCAGACGGCGGCCAGGTCGTCGCCGTGGATGCGATTGGTATACGGCGCCTCGTCCTCGCGCAGTACCGGCAGGCCCTGGCGCAGACGCGCCAGCGGCAGCTTGCCCGGCCCGTAGATACCGGGCACGCGCAGGATGATCCATCGCACGTCGCGTGACTGCGCCCACGCCGTCAGCCGCCGTTCCGCGTCGAGCCTGCGCCTGCCGCGAGCCGTTGTCGGCCGCACCGGCTGGCCCTCATCGATCCATGCGCCGGCGCAATCGCCGTATACCGCACTGGTGCTGATGTAGACGATGCGCCGCGGCGGCGTCTCCAGCGCGGCCAGCACGCGAGCCATGCGCGTGTCCGACGCACCGGCAGCGGGCGGCGGCGCAAAATAGAAGACAGTGTGAAAACCTGCGTCCAGCGCCGGTATTTCCCCGTCGAGGTCACGCACCAGCGCACACGCACCGCCGGCCTCCAGTTCGCGCGCACTCGAGGTACTGCGTACCAAACCGGTTACCGCATACCGCCCGGCCTGCAACAGTTTCAGCACGCGCCGGCCGATGTATCCGCAACCGACGATAAGCACAGGACTGTCCGGTTTATATTCCATGTCAAATCAGCGACAATGCCAGCCCCCCGTGCAATCGACCCGAATGCGCATGAGCTACCGTGTCACCATCCAGTCCAGCGGTCACTCGTTCACTGTCGAGGACGCCGAAAGCGTGCTGGATGCCGCCCTGCGCCAGGGTGTTATTCTGCCATACGGGTGCCGCAACGGCGCCTGCGGTTCCTGTATGGGCGTACTGGCGACCGGCACGGTGGTCTATCCCGACGGCACGCCGGCGGCCCTGGGTGAGCACGATGTCGCGGCCAGCAAGGCGCTGTTCTGCCAGGCGCAGCCCTGCAGCGACCTGCAGATCGTGGTGCGTGAGGTCGATGCGGCGCGCGACATCGAGGTCAAGACCCTGCCGTGCCGCGTGGAAAAGCTCGAGCACCTGGCGCATGACGTGATCCGCATCTACCTGAAGCTGCCCGCCAGCGAACGCATGCAGTTCCTTGCCGGCCAGTACATCGACGTGCTGATCAGGGATCACGAGCCGCGCGCCTTCTCCATCGCCAACGCGCCGCACGACGACCAGTATATCGAGCTGCACATCCGCTACGTCGAGGGAGGCCTGTTCACCGATCAGGTCTTTCACAGCATGAGTGAAAAGGCGATGTGGCGAATCCGCGGACCGCTGGGCACCTTCTTTCTGCGCGAGGACTCGCAGCGCCCGGCCATCCTGATCGGCGGCGGAACCGGCTTCGCACCCATCAAGGGTATACTGGAACACGCCTTCGAGATCGGCATCCACAGCCCGCTGCACCTGTTCTGGGGTGTGCGTGCCCGGCGCGATCTGTATCTCGATGCACTGCCGCAACAGTGGCTCAGGCGGCATCCGAATTTCCGCTATACGCCGGTGCTTTCCGAGCCACGCGTCGATGACGCCTGGACTGGTGATACCGGCCTCGTCACCGATGCCGTCATCCGGCAATACCCCGACCTGTCCGGCCACGACATCTACATGAGCGGCCCGCCGGTGATGGTGCACACCGGCCACGATCAGTTCATGCTGCACGGGCTGGACGAGTCGCGCTTTTTCTCCGACGCCTTCGAATACGCCGCCGTCGCGGAGAGCATCAAGGGCCTGAAGCGGGACTGATCGGAGTTTGCGGGCATTGCCTCGAATACCGGTCCTCGCGGGAATCACCGCGCTTAGGGGGAACTTCTGTACGCCCGTCCCGCACTCCCGCTACGCATCATCACAGACCCGGAGGAGCGGCAACGGCTTGCGAACAACCAGGGTATAGCAGGCATGAATCCGGATCACATGAGCTTCCTGGAAGTGGTGCGCGCCACACCGCTGGTGTCCATCGACCTCATCGTGCGCGACGGGGACGGGCGCATGCTGGTCGGTATGCGCCGGAATGAACCGGCGAAGGGAACGTGGTTTGTGCCGGGCGGCAGCATCCGCAAGGGTGAGACGCTGGCCGAGGCGCTTGCGCGCATCTCGGAATGTGAAATCGGCGTCACGTTATCCGAAGGCGACGTGCGGTTCGCGGGGGTGTACGAGCATTTCTACGACACCAACTTCGCGGAGGTGGACGGGATCTCCACGCATTACGTCGTACTGGCGTATGTGGTTAAGCGGTTTTTCAGCACGGATGATCTTCCGGATGCACAGCATTCTAAATGGACGTGGCTGTCGCAGCCTACGATGGAAGATGTTCACCCGAACACACTGGCCTATCTGGATATACAGTAACCGGCCAGGAACAAACCACGATGACTGCATCGACCGGCCTTGCCTGTGCAGCTCCGATTTCACCGCGACACAGTGTCATTGCATGGGGAACATCGCTGTACGACTTCGCAGGCGCCTTTCAGAACCCAAGCAGCTGCCCGACACCGGCCGCCATGGCCTCGTCACTGGGGTGGCCTGCGATCACCGCACCCTGCCGGAAGCCGAACCGCGCGGCCAGCGCCGCCTGGCGCATACCGGCGACCACCAGCGGTATATCGCACAGCAGCGGCCGGCCGGCCGTGCCCGCCATGTCGTAGAGATTCTGCAGGGTTTCGTTGCTGGTGACGGTGATGGCGGCAAGATAACCCGGCTGTAACAACACCCGCATCGTGTCCGGATCGATGTCCGGCCGCGCGCGGCGGTAAACCTCGACGTACTCGACCCGCGCGCCGCGCGCGGTCAGCGTCTCGAACAGCGTCTCGCGTCCGCCGTTGCCGCGCAGGATCACCACGCGCTTTGCATGCATGTCCTGCAACGCGTCAAGCGCCAGCAGACCTTCGCTGCTGAATTCATTCGCGGGCACGAGACCGGCATGCAGGCCGTGCCGTTTCAGGGCGGCGTTGGAAGCGAGCCCCACCGCGGCGATCGGGACCGAGGCGGGCCAGTTACGCCGTGCCAGGATGAATTCCAGCCCGCGCTGCACGGCATTGACACTGACGAAAACAGCAAGGTCGAAGGTATCGAGCCGCTCGACCAGCGCCTCGAGCGGCGCGGGGTCCCCGGGTGGGTGAATCTCGATGGCGGGCAGTTCGACGGCTTCGCCGCCCAGCGCCGCGATGCGGTCGCACAGGCCCTGCGCCTGGCCGGAAGGGCGCGTCACCAGGATACGTGGTCTAGCCACCCGAAAGCTCGTCGAGTATCGTTCCGGCGCCGCGCGCCAGCAGATCCTCGGCCAGCTCCCGACCCAGCGCCTCGGCCTCCTCGGGCGGGCCGGTGATCGCGCCGCGTATGATATCGCTGCCATCGGGACGACCCACCAGACCGCGCAGCTCCAGATTGCCGTCGATAATCTCCGAATAGCCGGCCACCGGTGCCTGGCAGCCGCCGGCTAGCCGAGCGTTCATGGCACGCTCGGCCCGTGTGCGGGTCGCCGTCACGGCATGGTCAAGCGGTTTGATCAGCTCCCGCAGCCGCCCGTCGCGGCTGCGGCACTCGATGCCGATAACGCCCTGCGCAATCGCCGGCAGTATTACCTCGTCCGCCAGTGCCAGTGTGATCCGGGACTGCAGGCCGAGGCGCCTGAGACCGGCGCAGGCCAGTACGACGGCGTCGTAATCCCCGGCATCCAGCCGGTCGAGCCGGGTCCCCACGTTGCCGCGCAGTTCGAGGATCTCGAGATCCGGGCGCAGTGCGCGCAGCTGGCACTGGCGGCGCAGGCTGGAGGTGCCGACGCGCGCCCCCCGCGGCAGCGCGGCGATGTCCGCATACCGGCTGGAAACAAAGGCATCGCGCGGGTCCTCGCGCTCGAGAATGGCGCCGATCATCAGACCCTCAGGCAGTTCGGCCGGGACGTCCTTCATGGAGTGCACGGCGATATCTGCCGCACCATTCAGCATGCCCTGCTCAAGTTCTTTTACAAACAAGCCCTTACCGCCAATCTGGGCCAGCGGGCTGTCCAGCACCCGATCGCCCTGGGTGGTCATCGTGACCAGCTCGACCGACAGTTCGGGATGCAGCGCCAGTAGACTGGCGCGGACGTGTTCCGCCTGCCATAGCGCAAGCGGGCTTTTCCGGGTCGCGATGCGTATCGTGTTAGTTGACATCGGTAACAGACCTGCTTCTAAATGGATGCATGATAAGACATTTCTTGCTGATTGTCGCCGCAGCCGCAGCCGCGGCAGGCGGACTGGTCGCCAAGCCGGCGCCGGCATCCGTCGATGTGCCGTACGGTACCGACCTGCAGCAGGTCGGGCACCTGGCGCAGGCGCAGCGACTGCCCATACTGCTGGTGTTCAGCGCGACCGGCTGCACCTATTGCACGCAGCTGGAGGATGAATTCCTCCGGCCCATGCTGATCAGCGGCGAATACACCGATAAGGTCATCATCCGGCGGCTGTTGCTGGATACCGGCCAGCACGCGACCGACTTCGATGGCACGCGACGGGAAGCCGGCACGATCGCGAGCCGCTACCGGGCCTGGGTGACGCCGACCCTGGTGTTCATCGACGGCACCGGCCGCGAACTGGCGGAGCGCATGACCGGCATCAATACGCCGGAACTGTTCGGCGGCTACCTGGATGCCTGCATCGATACCGCGCTGCTGAAGATACGCGAGCCGGACAGCCCGCTGCGCTACGCCGGCTGCGACCCCGTGCCGTGACAGCGTGCAGGGGAAAAGCCTGAATCGAACACGTCGTCACGCCGGGCCCTGCCCCGCCCGGTTGACGCTGCCGTGGGTCCAGCCTGGCAGGGGTGGCTACTTGCCCGTGGTCGACGCGGTGTCGCGGTAATCAAGATTGCCCTCACCCTCCCTGATCAGGCGACGGACCGCGGCGAGCCGGCGGCGACTGACCGCCAGCGTCTCCTCGATGCCGGCCAGCCGGACCCGGTAGCGCCCGTCACCAAGCCGGTACAGTCCGGAAAGGTAGTGTATGGCCACCAGGGCATTGCGATGGATGCGGACGAAACGACCGGGATATTCCCCTGCAAGCGATTGCAGCGATGCCCGGATCAGCAGTCGGTGCTCCACGGTGCGCACCCAGACGTACTTGTGCTCGGCCTGGAAGTAGCGGATCTCCGCGATCGGAAGGCGCTGCAGACCGCCGAGCACAGACGCACAGATGTGACGGCGCGCTTCGGTGCACTGGCCCGCCTGCAGCAGCACCAATTCCCCCGGGCGCCGGTGCGCCATCACCGCCAGCAGCGCATCCGGACCGTCCGGCACCTCGGTCCGGCCACGTGCCATCACCTTCAGCAGCCGGCACAGACGGGCATGTTCCGCCCAGGCGGCATCGATCACAAGCACCTTCATGGGCGGTCCGGTCTGCAGGCCTGATGGTCCTCGTCCAGCCAGCGATACATCAGCTCACCCTCTCACCCGCGCCACGCGCCGGCTGTTCCCCTTGCGCCGGCCCCCCCCGTGTGGAACGCTAGGCCGGCGCGGATTCGATATACTGCGCGCACATCGACACACCGACACGACCATGACCGACGAAACAGCAGTCACCAAGCCCTGGGGCGGACGCTTCACCGAGTCCACCGATGCCTTCGTCGAAGCCTTCACCGCCTCGATCGGCTTCGACCACCGGCTCTACCGTCACGACATCGCCGGATCGCAGGCGCACGCCCGCATGCTGGCGCACGTCGGCCTGCTCACGGCCGGCGAGGCGGAGCGGATCGTCGGCGCGCTCGCCGATATCCAGGCCGAGATCGAGCGCGGCGACTTCAACTGGTCGATCGCGCTGGAAGACATTCACATGAACATCGAGGCGCGCCTGATCGAGCGGATCGGTGAAACCGGCAAGAAACTGCACACCGGCCGTTCCCGCAACGATCAGGTTGCCACCGACCTGCGCCTGTACCTGCGCGACGAGATCGACACCCTGTGCAGGCAGCTGACCCGCCTGCAGGGCGCGCTGGTCGACCTTGCCGCGCGCGAGGCCGACACTATCATGCCGGGCTATACCCACCTGCAAGTCGCCATGCCCGTCAGTTTCGGTCATCATATGCTGGCATGGGAGGCGATGCTGGAACGCGACCACGAGCGCCTGCTCGATTGCCGCAAGCGGGTCAACATCATGCCGCTGGGCGCTGCCGCACTGGCCGGCACCAGCTTCCCCATCGACCGCGACTACACCGCGCAGCTGCTGGGTTTCGATGCCCCGGCCGGCAATTCACTGGACGCGGTCAGCGACCGCGACTTCGTCATCGAGTTTTGCGCGGCGGCGGCACTGATCATGACCCACCTCTCGCGCTTCTCGGAGGAACTGGTACTCTGGACCTCGGCGCAGTTCGGTTTCATCGAACTGCCGGATCGCTTCTGCACCGGCTCCAGCATCATGCCGCAGAAGAAGAATCCCGACGTACCGGAACTGGTGCGCGGCAAGTGCGGCCGGGTCACCGGCCACCTCGTCAGCCTGCTGATGCTGATGAAGAGCCAGCCGCTCGCCTACAACAAGGACAACCAGGAAGACAAGGAGCCGCTGTTCGACACCGTGGATACGCTGGGCGGCGCGCTGCGGGTGTTCGCCGACATGATGCCGGCCGTCGCGCTCAGGCGGGACACCATGGCCGCGGCCGCACTCCGGGGCTTCGCCACCGCCACCGACCTGGCCGATTACCTGGTGCGCAAAGGCATTGCCTTTCGCGATGCGCACGAGATCGTCGGGCGTGCCGTGCGTCATGGCATCGGGTCCGGCAAGGACCTGGGCGAAATGTCGCTGGCGGAACTGCAGGCGTTTTCAGGCGTCATCGGGGATGACGTGTTCGGTGTGCTGACGCTGGAAGGTTCCATGGCGGCACGCAGTCACAGCGGCGGCACCGCGCCGCAGCAGGTGCACGTCGCGGTTGCCGCTGCGCGCCAGCGACTGGCCAGATACTGAATACATTTGCTAATGTTCATCAAGCCGCTGAACCTTGACGGCCGGCGGCCGACACATAACCGAACCGTTCACGGCCCATCGATACCATGAAAGACGTACCGCTGCACGAAGCCCTGCAACTGCTGGATATCTGTCCGATGGCCATGTTGCTGGAGGAAAACGGCAGGATCCGCACCTACAACCAGGCCTTCACCGCGCTGCTCGGCGATGCCGCCGACGGCCTGACCCGGGGTTCCCCGCCAGACGACCTGATCGCGCCCTTGCTGGCGGAAGACTCGGTGCTCAACTGGACCCTGCCGGATGGCAGTGAATGCTGGCTCGCCATCGAAACCGTCGCCATCACGGGCAGACCGGGCGAGGTCGCACACTTCTACCTCGACATCACCGGAAAGCTGCGGCTCAAAAAGGAACGCGACACTCTCGCCAGCCAGCTCAAGGCACAATCACTGCGCGATACCCGGCTTACCGGCCTGCTGAGCCAGTACGGCATCCAGGTGTCGCTGGAACCGATGGTCTCACGCTGCCGCCGTTACAACCACCCGCTGACACTGGTCAACATGAGCCTCGTCACCAATCCGGCGGACGTACGTGAACGTGCGCTGGCACAGGTCGCGCACCTGCTCAAGGACCAGACGCGCTGGGCCGACCTGGTCGGTTGCAACAGCGATCAGGATTTCATCCTGGTCCTGCAGGAAACCACCCAGGACGCGGCACTGCAGCTGGTGGAGAAGCTGGCCGAGCGTATCGCCAGACTGAGCGGCACGATCGGCGCGGACCTGCACACCTGCTTCGGCATCACCCAGTGCCAGAAGAACGATGACGCGGACACCATGCTGGAGCGCGCCGAGGTGGCGCTCATGGAAGCGCGCAACAACGACAGCGGCCGTTCGATCGCCGTCTGAGGCCGGCCTCAGGCCCCGGTCGCCAGCACACGCCACAACCATTCCCTGATCACCGCGACCTCTTCGGCGCACAGTGCATGCTGCATCATCGGCCAGGCGTGCCAGCCGACCGTGTAACCCTGCTGCACGAGAATATCCCGCGAGGCCAGCGCCAGCTGCACCGGCACGACGCTGTCCAGCGTACCGTGCATCATCATGACCGGTACGGTACGGTTTGCCGCGTGTCCCTCGGCCGCCAGCGACTCACGCAGCGGCAGCCAACCCGACAGGACGATAATACCCGCCAGTGGCTGTGGATAGCGCAGCCCGGTGTGCAGCACGAGCGCGGCGCCCTGGGAAAAACCCGCCAGCACGATTTGTCGCGAGGGAATACCCGCAGCGAGTTCGCGCTCGATCAACGCCTGCAGTTGCCGCTGCGACTGGTGGATGCCCGCCGCATCCTCGCGCGCGTGGAAATCGGGCGCCGCGATGTCGTACCAGGCTGGCATGCGCATGCCGCCGTTGATCGTGACCGGACGTTGCGGAGCCTGCGGCAGCACGACCCGCACGCCAAGCGCCTCGACGATACCGAGTTGCGGAATCAGCGGCTCGAAATCATGGGCATCGGCGCCGAGCCCGTGCAGCCAGATCAGGCAGGCCGACGGTGTACCGGGCGGGTTGAACTCGACCGCATCGAGCAGGGGCGATGTCATGCGGCGAGTATGCCCGAATCAGTCGGCAGAGGTCATCCCTGTTGCGTATCACCGCGGCCCACACTGACCCACGGTCTACGGGCGCCGCCAGGGCGGGCGGCACGGGGGTTTTCCGGCGACGGCACCAAATTGGGTTTGACGGGACGTCCACGTATACTCTCGCCAACCCCAACCGGACGCCGCCATGCATATCCGCCATCTGAAGCTCCTGCCCCTGTTGCTGTGCCTGGCCGCCTGCGGCCAGGCCGGACCGCTGTACCTGCCGGAAAAACCGCCACCCGCGGCGGACAACCCGTCGCCCGCACCCGCACCCGGGACTCAGGCCCCGGACCGCCAGGAATGATGCATGGATCACTTCGGGTATCATGACGGCCGACTGTATGCCGAGCAAATCGCCCTCGAGGAGATTGCGGCACGCTTCGGGACACCCTGTTACGTCTATTCCCGCGCCACGCTGGAACGCCACTGGCACGTGTTCGACGACGCCCTGGCCGCCCATCCGCACCTGGTCTGCTATGCCGTCAAGGCGAATGCCAGCCTGGCCGTGTTGCAAATCCTCGCCCGGCTGGGCTCGGGCTTCGACATCGTATCGGGCGGCGAGCTGCAGCGCGTGGTGGCCGCCGGCGGCGATCCCCAGCGGATCGTGTTCTCCGGCGTCGGCAAGGGCACCGAGGAGATGCGCCGGGCCCTGGAGTCCGGCATCCGCTGCTTCAATGTCGAATCGGAAGCCGAACTGGAACGGCTCAACGGGGTCGCCGCCGAATGCGGCCGCACCGCCCCGGTCTCGCTGCGCGTCAATCCCGATGTCGACGCTGGGACGCATCCCTACATCTCCACCGGCCTGCGCGACAACAAGTTCGGGATCGCGGTGGATGTCGCGCGCGATGTCTACCGCGCCGCAGCCGAACTCCCCCACCTGCACGTCACCGGCATCGACTGCCATATCGGCTCGCAGCTGAAGGATGTGGCGCCGTTCGTCGACGCACTGGACCGCGTCCTTGTGCTGGTCGATCGCCTGCAGGAAGACGGTATCCGGCTCGCCCACATCGACCTCGGCGGCGGCCTGGGGATTCCCTACCGGCCGGCGGATGCCATGCCCTCCCCGGACCGCTACGTCAAGGCGCTGATGACCCGTCTCGCCGGCCGCACCCAGGAAATCCTGCTGGAACCCGGACGCGCCATCGCCGGCAACGCCGGCATCCTGCTTACGCGCGTGGAATATCTCAAACACACCGCGCACCGGAACTTCGCCATCGTCGATGCGGCGATGAACGACCTGGCGCGGCCGGCGCTGTACAACGCCTGGCACGAGATCGTGCCGGTCCGGCCGCGTGCCGGCGCAGCAACCACCTATGACATCGTCGGCCCGGTTTGCGAGACCGGCGACTTTCTCGGCCGGCAGCGCGTGTTCCATCTGGACACCGGCGACCTGCTCGCCGTGCGTTCGGCCGGCGCCTACGGCTTCACCATGAGCTCGAACTACAACACCCGCGCGCGCGCGGCGGAGGTCATGGTGGACGGTACGCACGTGCACCTGGTGCGCGAGCGCGAGACCGTCGCCGACCTGTATCGCGGCGAGCATCTGCTGCCTGAGTAGAACCCGCCTCATAATCCCCACGGCCGCGCAGGATTATGAGACAGGTTCTGAACTTTCTGTCACCCGGAGTCACGCCAGGAAGGCAAAGCCTCGTTCGTGCGAGGCGCCTGATTGAGTCAGCAATCCCGGATCGGATCCCTCGTTCATGACGCGTGTCGAAAACGGATTCTGCTGAATCGTATTTCCCTGCGCCTCTGCACCCTTGCGCGGGGCTGGTTTTTCCGGGGTTCCGACGCAAGGCGGGATATTTTTCCAAAAGCATGGCACGATGCGGTCCATGAGCCTCGATTTCACCAAGATGCACGGCCTCGGCAACGACTTCGTCGTCATCGACGCCATCCACCAGACAATCGCATTGACGCCGGAGCAGGTGCGCCGGCTCGCGGACCGGCATTTCGGAATCGGCTTCGATCAGCTGCTGCTGGTCGAGGCGGCGACCACGGCTGACGCGGATTTCCGTTATCGCATCTTCAATGCCGACGGGGGCGAGGTCGCCCAGTGCGGCAACGGCGCACGCTGCTTCATGCAATTCGTGCACGAACACGGGCTGAGCGACCACCTGCGGCTCCGGGTCGAGACCCTCGGCGGTATGCTCGAGCTGGTGCGCGATCCGGACGGGCGGATCACCGTGAACATGGGCGTACCGCGCCTGGCGCCGGCCGAGATCCCGTTCCTGGCGGAGACGGCGGCCGAGCGCTATCCCCTGGAGGTGGACGGCCGGCAGTATGAAATCGGTGCGCTTTCCCTGGGCAATCCCCATGCCGTGCTGCGCGTGGCCGACATCGCCACGGCACCGCTGGCCAGCCTGGGCCCGCTGATCGAGCGGCATCCACGCTTTCCCGAGCGCGTCAATGCCGGCTTCATGCAGATCGTGGATGCCAAAACCGTGCGCGTGCGGGTCTACGAGCGCGGCGCCGGCGAGACGCTGGCCTGTGGCAGCGGCGCCTGCGCCGCGGTGGTGGCCGGTCGGCTGTGGGGCGAGCTGGAAGAAACGGTGAAAGTCATCCTGAACGGCGGCGAACTTGTGGTAAGCTGGCCGGGAACCGGCTATGCGGTTATGATGACCGGACCCGCCACGACCGTCTACCAGGGGCGCATCGAGCTATGACCACATCACAGCAGACCCGGCCGGTGACAGAGCCGCCCGACGAGAAGTCCGTCGCCGACTACCTGCGCGAGAATCCCGAGTTTTTCCAGAACAACACCAGCCTGCTGGCAAACCTGGAAATCCCGCACAGCTGCGGACCCGCGGTATCGCTGGTCGAACACCAGGTCAAGGTGCTGCGCGACCAGAACACCCAACTCAAACGCAAGCTCATGGACCTGGTCCAGGTGGCCCGCGACAACAACCGACTCAACGAGCGCATGCACCAGCTGACGCTGGACCTGATCAGCGCCAATTGCCTCGAGGCCCTGCTCGATACGCTGCGGGAAAACCTGATCGGAGAATTCAAGGCCGACACCGTCACGCTGCGCATCGTCGGCCTGACCGACATGCAGGCCCGCGAGAGCGGCGTCGACATCTTCAATCCGGACAGCACCGACCTGGAGCACTTCGAGACCTTCCTGAAGACCGCACGCCCGCAATGCGGCCGCTTCAAGAAGGAACAGCTCCAGTACCTGTTCGGCGACCAGGCGCAGGCCATCGAGTCCGCCGCGCTGGTCCCGCTCGGCCAGAGATGCAACTTCGGGCTGCTGGCCGTCGGCAGCCAGGAGGCCAGCCATTTCCACCCCGGCATGGGCACCCTGTTCCTGACCCACCTGGGAGAGCTGCTCGGCACCCTGCTCGCGCTGCACACCAAGAAGATCGGCATCATGAACCCCGACGCCGGGCGCTGAACGGCCACACGACTGCTTAACCGGCACGTGAGCGCCGATACCACCGACTGGATCACGCGCTTCCTGCATCACCTGCAGACCGAACGCCGCCTGTCGGAGAATACCCGCAAACACTACCGGCGCGACCTGGAGTCGGTGCAGACCTGGTGTCGGGACAACGGCGTGGGCGACTGGAACCGCCTCGAAACCCGCCAGGTCCGCCAGTACGCCGCCCGGGCACACCGCCGCGGCCTCAGCGCCCGCAGCATCCAGCGGTGTCTGTCGGCGCTGCGCACCTTCTACGATTACCTGCTGCGCGAAGGCGCCGTGCGCGTGAATCCCGGTCTGGACGTACAGGCGCCGCGCGCCCGGCGTCACCTGCCGGACACCCTGAGCGTGGATGATCTCGATCGTCTGCTGCGCGGGTCCAGCACCGACCCGCTGGTGGTGCGCGATCTCGCCGTCCTGGAGCTGTTGTATTCCTCCGGACTGCGGCTGGCCGAACTGGTCGCACTCGACACGACGGATATCGATTTCGACGCGCGTGTGGTCAGGGTGACGGGCAAGGGGTCCAAGACGCGCGTCGTGCCGGTCGGTCGCAAGGCGATCGCGGCACTGCGCGCCTGGCTCGCCCTGCGTCCCGGCACCGGTGGCGAGAGCGCCCTGTTCACCGGTCGCAACGGACACCGGATCGGTGCCCGCGCCGTCCAGCACCGCATCCGGCAGCACGGCCGGTCGCGCCAGGTGCCCGGCAACCTCCATCCGCATACCTTGCGTCATTCTTTCGCCAGCCATCTGCTGGAATCGAGCGGTGATCTCCGTGCAGTCCAGGAGCTGCTCGGACATGCCGATATCAGCACCACCCAGATCTATACCCACCTCGATTTCCAGCACCTCGCCCAGGTCTACGACCAGGCTCACCCACGCGCCCGCAAGTCGCGTCGCTCCTGACCCCCGGCGCGAGCTGACGGAGCCGACCGACAGCAATTGAAGATATGAGTGAATAGTCCACCGGCTCAAGCCGGTGGCTTCGGGTTACGGCTGAAAGCCGGATCGACCGGCCAGACGGCCGGTCAACCCCCTCACCCTCAGGGGGCGGGTGTGGGAGCGGAGCGTCAAACGGAAAAACACGGTTACTTGTCCCCTCGTCCTGACCCTCTCCCGACGGGAGAAGAAACCCTGCTTTCATGCGGCCCGGCCATTCCGCTCAGAGTATCGACGTGCAGATCGATCCGCCGCCTGAAGGTGGGGGGATTAGAGACCCCCTATCGGTGACTCTAAAAATGGAGCACTATCTAAAATATAATAAACATATTTTATAATCAGTCTATTACAGATAATCAACCGGCCCGGCAAGCGGTCGTCCGACACCATTCCGGTCTTAATCACTGGCCCTCTACAAGCGGCACGATCCGTCGCGCGCGGCCGGATTCCGGCCGCGCGCTGCCGATCGTTCGGAAAATTAGAGCCTGCCCCGGATTTGCAGCCCATCATTTTTCACCCGATCCGGGATGACAGGCTCGAGGGCCAGGGGAGGACACCGCGGCCTGCGCGACAAACCTGGAGTGGGCCATTGGGATCGGCCCGATCGCCCCAATAGTATGGTGTACAATCGAGCGCCCTCTAACCGGCAGGAGCCAGCGCGTGAACCAGTTTCGCGGGACAACCATATTATCCGTGCGCCGCGGCGACAGTGTCGTCATCGGCGGCGACGGCCAGGTCACCCTGGGTGATACCGTGATGAAGGGCAATGCCCGCAAGGTGCGTCGTCTGTACAACGACCGCGTCATCGCCGGTTTTGCCGGCGGCACGGCCGATGCCTTCACGCTCTTCGAACTGTTCGAGGGCAAACTGGAAAAGCATACCGGCCAGCTGACCCGGGCCGCCGTCGAACTGGCCAAGGACTGGCGTACCAACAAGATGCTGCGCAACCTCGAGGCCCTGCTGGCCGTGGCGGATCACGAGTCCTCGCTGATCATCAGCGGCAACGGGGATGTCATCGAGCCGGAACGCTCGATCATGGCGATCGGTTCGGGCGGCGCCTATGCCAAGGCCGCGGCGCGCGCGCTGCTGGATCATACCGAGCTCGATGCCCGTGCAATCACCGAGGCGGGGCTGCGTATCGCGGCCGACATCTGCATCTACACCAATGGCAACCTGGCGCTCGAGGAACTCGGCACCTCGTGAGCCGCGGCCGTGTGTCGTGAGCGCCCGCTGACCGGCAAGCAACCCGTCGCCAAAACCACAAACAGTCACGAATATGTCTGAAATGACCCCAAGAGAGATCGTCCAGGAGCTGGACAAGCACATCATCGGCCAGGATGCCGCCAAGCGGGCCGTGGCCATCGCCCTGCGCAACCGCTGGCGCCGCATGCAGGTCGACGAGGCCCTGCGCGCCGAGATCACCCCGAAGAACATTCTCATGATCGGGCCGACCGGTGTGGGCAAGACCGAGATCGCACGCCGCCTGGCCAAACTGGCCAACGCGCCGTTTATCAAGGTCGAGGCAACCAAGTTCACCGAAGTGGGCTATGTCGGCCGGGACGTCGAGTCCATCGTGCGTGACCTGGTGGACGCGGCGATGAAGATGGCACGCGAAACCGCCATGTCCAGGGTCCGCCACCGCGCGGAAGACGCCGCCGAGGACCGCATCCTGGACGTCCTGTTGCCGGGTCCGCGCAGCATGGCGCCGGACGAGGACGGTCAGGGCGATTCCGACACCCGCCAGAAGTTCCGCAAGCGCCTGCGCGAGGGCGCGCTCGACGACAGGGAAATCGAGATCACCGTGTCGGCCACCCCGGTCGGCGTGGAGATCATGGCGCCACCCGGCATGGAGGAACTGACCGGGCAGCTGCAGGATATGTTCCAGAACATGGGTGGCCGGCGCACGCGGACCCGCCATCTGCGTATCCGCGACGCCCGGCGCCTGCTGACCGAGGAGGAGGCCGCACGCCTGATCAACGAGGACGAACTCAAGCAGAGCGCGCTGGAAAACGTCGAACAGAACGGCATTGTGTTCATCGACGAGATCGACAAGGTCACGCGGCGCGGCGAGAGCAGCGGACCAGATGTCTCGCGCGAAGGCGTGCAGCGCGACCTCCTGCCACTGGTGGAAGGCTGTACCGTCACCACCAAGCACGGCATGATCAAGACCGATCACATCCTGTTCATCGCCTCGGGCGCCTTCCACCTGTCCAAGCCCTCCGACCTCATCCCGGAACTGCAGGGACGCCTGCCGATCCGCGTCGAGCTCGACGACCTGAACGCCGCCGACTTCGTGCGCATCCTCACCGAACCGGACGCCTCGCTCACCGACCAGTACGCGGCGTTGCTGGCCACCGAGTCCGTCATCCTGGACTTCGGTGCGGACGGCATCGAGCGGATCGCGGAAATCGCCAGCCGCATCAACGCGCGTACCGAGAACATCGGCGCCCGGCGCCTGCACACGGTGCTGGAACGATTGCTGGAGACGGTCTCTTTCGAGGCGACCGACCGTGCCGGTAGTACCGCGCGCATCGACGCGGCCTATGTCGACGAACACCTCGCCGCGCTGGTGCAGGACGAGGATCTCAGCCGGTATATACTCTAACGGATCAGGCGCATCGCAGTGCGCCAACGACAAACACCCCAACAAAGGAAAAACCATGCCCGGAACACCGAAACCCGTTGAGATCAGCCTGCATCAGAAATCCCGCGTCCTGAAAATCGCCTTCGACAGCGGAGAACAATTCGCACTGAGCTATGAATTCCTGCGCGTTCACTCGCCTTCCGCGGAGGTGCAGGGTCACGGGCCCGGCCAGGGCGTACTGCAGATCGGCAAGGAGGACGTCATGGTCACCCGCGTCGACCCGGTCGGCAGCTACGCCATCCAGCCGACCTTCGATGACGGTCACGACACCGGCATCTATTCCTGGGAAACACTCTACGACCTGGGCAGGAACCGGGACAGATACTGGCAGGAATACCTGGACAAACTGGCCGCCGCCGGCCACGCCCGCCGGGAAACCAGCAGCTGACGGATGGCGGCTTGCGCCCGGCACGGCATTTTACCCTGCGCGATGCCGGTCTTTACGGTAAATTTATCATCTCCAGCAGGTAACGAGCCGCCATGCCTGACAAGTTGACCCATTTCGGATTTCGCGATGTGCCGGTCGGTGACAAGGCGCGCCTCGTGCGCACGGTTTTCGATTCAGTCGCCGACAACTATGACCTGATGAACGATCTCATGTCGTTCGGCGTACACCGGCTCTGGAAACGCTACGCGGTCAATATGGCCGGAATCCGTCCCGGCCAGGCGATCCTGGACCTGGCGGCTGGAACCGGCGACCTGACCCGGCTGATGGCGCCGCACACCGGTCCCGGCGGCCACGTGGTTTTGGCGGACATCAACGCCGCGATGCTGGAGAACGGCCGCCGTGCCCTGCTCGACCGCGGCATCAGCGGCAACGTGAGTTTTGCCCTGGCCAATGCCGAGCAGCTGCCGTTCCCCGACAACAGCTTCGACCTGATCACGATCGCCTTCGGCCTGCGCAACATCACCGACAAGCAGGCGGCGCTGTATTCGATGCAGCGGGTACTGCGCCCCGGCGGCCGCCTGCTGGTACTGGAATTTTCACGCCCCGCCGCACCGCTGAAACCGGCCTATGATTTCTATTCGTTCAGCATTCTGCCCAGGCTGGGACGGCTGGTCGCCCGAGACGCCGACAGCTACCGCTACCTGGCGGAATCCATACGCATGCACCCGGACCAGCACGCGCTGCAGGCCATGCTGGAACAGGCGGGCCTCGAGCAGTGCGACTATCACAATCTGACCGGCGGTATCGTCGCCATTCATCGTGGCTACAAGTTCTGATCACGACGCCGGCAGGCACACGCACGGCGGCATGACGCTGCCTTCCGGTTTCCTCCGTGCCATCGAGTCCGCCGCCAACGCCTGGATGGGGCTCGACCCGGACAACCGGGACCGCCTGGCCGCGCTCGAGCAGCGCTGCATCGGCATCGACCTGCAGGGAGCCGGCCTGCAGCTGTTCCTCTATCCGGGCAGTCACGGCATCCGTATCAGCGGTCAGCACGAAGGACCGGTCGATACGACCCTGCATGGCAGTCCGCTGGCACTCGCCCGCCTCGGTCTCGGCGGTGATACCGGCAAGACACTGTTCTCGGGCGAGGTCACCATCAGCGGTGACGTCGAAACCGGACAGGCCTTCAAGGCCATCCTCGATGACCTGGAAATCGACTGGGAAGAGCACCTGTCCCGTCTGACCGGCGACATACTCGCACACCAGCTCGGCAATCTCGCACGCCGCACACTCGGTGTGATGCGCGACGGCCGGGTGAGCCTGGAGCAGGATGTCGGCGAATACCTGAAGGAGGAGCTGCGCCTGCTGCCGGCGCGTATCGAGGTCGAGAACTTCGTTGCCGACGTCGCGCGCCTTCGAATGGATTCCGACCGGCTGGCGGCGCGCATCAGGCGCCTGCAGCAGGCGGGAGACGGAGCGAAACCGACGTGATCCGGCCCGCCCAGCTCGTCCGCCTGATCCATATCAACTTCGTGCTCGTCCGGCACGGACTAGACGAGCTCATCCTGGCGACGCATCTGTTCAGGCCGTTCCGCTTCCTGTACTACCTGGCGCCATGGAACTGGATTCCACACAAGCGCGGCCCACGCGGACTGCGCATACGCCGCGCACTGGAGGAGCTCGGTCCGATCTACGTCAAATTCGGCCAGATCCTGTCCACCCGCCAGGACCTGCTGCCCGAGGACATCGCCCAGGAACTGGCGCACCTGCAGGATGATGTTCCACCGTTTCCCGGCAGCCTGACGAAGGCGCTGATCGAAAAGGTCTTCGGCCTGCCGGTCACGAGTCTGTTCGAGCAGTTCGAGGAAGCCCCGCTCGCATCGGCTTCGATCGCCCAGGTCCATGCCGCACGCCTGAAAGACGGTACCGAGGTCGTCATCAAGGTGCTGCGGCCCAACGTCAGATATCTCATCGAGCGCGATGTCAACCTGCTGTATACGGTGGCGGGCCTCGCCGAGCGCTACTGGCAGACCGGTCGACGCCTGCGACCCTGCGAGGTCGTCGCCGAATTCGAGAAAACCCTCTACGACGAGCTCGACCTGCTGCGCGAGGCGGCCAATGCCTCGCAGCTGCGCCGCAATTTCGCCGGTACCAACCTGCTGTACGTACCGGAGATTTACTGGGACTTCTGCCGTCCGGAAGTCTTGGTCATGGAGCGCATCCGCGGCATCCAGATCAGCGACATCAAGTCGCTGCGTGCCAGCGGCATCGACCTGAAACTGCTATCCGAACGCGGTGTAGAGATCTTTTTCACCCAGGTATTCCGCCACAATTTCTTTCACGCCGACATGCACCCCGGCAACATCTTCGTCAGCCGAGACGGCCGCTACATGGCGGTCGATTTCGGCATCATGGGTACCCTGAACCCGGTCGACCAGCGCTACCTGGCGGAAAACTTCCTGGCCTTTTTCAACCGCGACTACCGGCGCGTCGCCGAGCTGCACGTCGAATCCGAGTGGGTGCCGAACGGTACGCGCGTGGATGAATTCGAGTCGGCCATCCGTACCGTATGCGAGCCGATCTTCGAAAAACCGCTCAAGGAGATCTCCTTCGGCAACGTGCTGCTGCGCCTGTTCCAGACGGCGCGCCGCTTCAACATGGAAGTGCAGCCCCAGCTGGTACTGCTGCAGAAAACGCTGCTCAACATCGAGGGACTGGGGCGCCAGCTCTACCCCGAACTGGACCTCTGGACGACGGCCAAACCGTTCCTGGAGCGGACCATGAGCGAGCAGCTCGGCGCACGCTCGCTGTTGCACAGCATCCAGGAGAATGTACCGGACTGGAACACCGCCCTCCCCGAACTGCCGCTGCTCGCGCACCGCGTGCTGGAGCAGGCAAGCACCGGCAAGCTGCAGCTCGAATGGCGTTCGAAGGAACTCCGGCACCTGCGCCGGGAGGTTAGGCGCGCCAACCGGCGTACGGTCAGCGCCGTTACCGGCAGCGGCCTGCTGCTGTGTGCCGCCGTGATCTATGGCCTGGACGGTTACGCGCCGGTCATGGTGCTGGGTGCGCCGCTGCTGACCTGGCTGACCGGTGCCGCCGGCATGGTCCTCCTGGCGACCAACTGGCCCGGCGACGACGGCGAGGACTGATCAGCCACTGCAGGCAGTGGCGCGGCGGTGTGGACGGGAAATCGTCAACCGCACGCTCACCGGTATCCGCGATAACGTCCGGGTTGCGCAGCAGCCGTCCACGCTGCCACCTACGACGTGGCTGTATCAACGCGGCCGCTGCAAGGCGGACTCCACCGTATCGCGCTGTTGCCGGCCGCACAGGATATCGATCAGCTCGAGCGCGAAGTCCATGGCGGTTCCCGGCCCGCGCGAGGTGATGATGCTGCCGTCCCGGACCACCGGCTGCTCGAGATAGTCGATACCGGCTATCGCGTCGACGTCGAGCGACCCGGGAAAACTGGTGACACGCCGGCCGGCTAGCAGCCCGGCCCGCGCCAGCACGCGGGGCGCGGCGCAGATGGCGGCGGTGTATTTGTCCTGCTGAGCCATCCGGCTGACCAGCCCGATGATCCTGGTGTCATTCATCAGGTGATCCGCGCCCGGCATCCCCCCCGGCAGCACGATCATGTCGTATTCACGCGTAAGCGCCTCGTCCAGCGTGATGTCGGGAACCAGCACCGTGCCGCGCGACGCGCGCACCGGGCGGTCGTCGAGCCCGGCGCTGTCGACCGTGACGCCGGCGCGCCGCAGCAGGTCGATCACCGTCACGGCTTCCAGCTCTTCACAGCCCTGTGCTAGCGGGACGAGGACGTTTGCCATACCAGTTGACTGTCCTTCTGCAGTTCGATCAGGCGTGCGACTGGAACCAGTTGCACACCATCATCGCCGAGTTTGCGCAATTCATCAACCAGCACCTCGAGCGTCGCCGGATGCGGATGCCCGATGCCTAGCGCCGTACCGTTGCGGCGCGCCAGCCTTGCCAGTTCGCGGAACTTGCTGCGCACCTTGTCCGGTTCCGGTTCGTTATCGAGAAACACGTTGCGCTCACTGTTGGGAATACCGTATTCCTGCGCCAGCCGTCGCGCCACCGTGGCAGGGGTGGTGCGGCTGTCGACGAAGAACAGCCCACCATGCCCGCGGATGGCCTGCATCAGCCAGCCCATGTCGCCGGGGTGCCGTGTCAGCAGGCTGCCCTGGTGATTGTTGAGTCCACTGACATACGGCACCGCAGCGATATCCCGTTCGAACGTCTCACGAAACTGGTCGAACGTCATGTCCAGCGCGAGCATGCCCGGCTCCGGTCTGTTGCCTTCGGACTCGAGTGGCTGCATGGGCAGGTGCAGCATGACTTCCTTGTGCGCGGCATGGGCACGGCGAGCGAGTTCGCGGGTGAAGGGACCATGCGGCAGAAAGGCGCAGGCCACCGGCCCGGGCAGTTTCACCGCCAGCCTTCCGGGCCGGCGCTGGTTGCCCAGATCGTCGATGATCAGTGCGATGGCGGGCAGCGGCCTGACATCGGCTGTCCGTACCGGTTCTCCCGCGCCCGCCGTTGACAGGAAAACCAGGGACCAGACGATCAACCAGCCGGACGGGCGTAACGGCATCGGGCGGCCCGCCCGGGTCTACTGCATGCGTGCCTGCAGGATGGAGAGACCCTTGAGCAGGTTGAGCGCCTCGTACAGCATGTAATCGTCTTTCAGCAATTTGCTCGCCTCGCCGTCCGGCTTGCCGTCATCGGACTTGCCTTCCTTCCCGGTCGACTTGCCGTTCGTGAGATGCTTGGACAGGTTTGCCTCCTTCAACGGCTCGATGTCCTTGTCCACCGCCGACACCTGGACCGGCTCAAGCTCGATATCCGGGGTAATACCCTCGGCCTGAATGGATCGCCCCGACGGCGTATAGTAACGCGCCGTGGTCAACTTGAGCGCGGAATCGTTGCTCAGCGGTAGAATGGTCTGCACCGAGCCCTTGCCGAAGGTCTTCGCGCCCATGATGATGGCGCGCTTGTGGTCCTGCAATGCGCCGGCGACGATTTCCGAGGCCGAAGCAGAACCCTGATTCACGAGCACCACCAACGGTGCACCGTCCAGGATGTCGTCCGGGGTGGCGTTGAAGCGCAGCTTGGAATCGGCGATGCGGCCTTCGGTATACACGATCATGCCCTTGGTGAGGAACGCATCGGAAACCGCGACGGCGCCGTTGAGCACGCCCCCAGGATTATTGCGCAGGTCGAGTACCAGTCCTTCCAGCTTGCCGTCATGCGCCTTCTTGAGCTTGTTGATCTCATCGACCATGTTGTTTGCGCTCTTGGACTGGAACTGGGAAATCCTCAGATAGCCGTAACCGGGTTCCAGCATGCGCGCCTTGACGCTTTTCACCTTGATGATGTCGCGTGTGATGGTGATCTTGATCGGTTGATCGAGACCTTCCCGAACGACGGTCAGCACGATGTCGCTGCCCGGATCGCCGCGCATGATCTTGACCGCCTCGTTGAGCGTCATGCCCTTGACCGGCGTTTCGTCCAGGCGAATGATGAGATCGCCCGACTGGATACCCGCGCGCTGCGCCGGTGTATCATCGATCGGTGCAATCACCTTGACGAAGCCGTCTTCCATGCCCACCTCGATGCCGAGACCGCCGAACTGTCCCGATGTACCCACCTGCAGTTCGTTGAACTGTTCGGAATCCAGATAGGAAGAATGGGGATCGAGTCCCGACAGCATGCCGCGTATAGCGTTTTCAATCAGTTCCTTGTCATCGACATCGACGACATAGTCGTTCTTGATTCGGCCGAACACGTCGCTGAAGGTGCGCAGCTCCTCGATCGGAAGCGTCGCCTGCGCCGTCTCGCGCTCCGCCCATACGCCATGTCCGATCGAGACCAGCACGCCCGTCATCAGGCCGATCGACAGGAGTAAATAACTTTGGAAATTCGGTTTCAGTTTGGGTCTCATTTGTCGTATCCGTAGTGTGCCAACCTGTCGGTGTCCCGCGGGAAGCTGCCAGCAGCCGCGCTGTTATCGGGAAACATCAACACTATCACAGCGTTGCCTGAAGCGGTATCGGCTTGGTTGCGAAACACCTTGATTGGCAAAACCGCCTGAGATTCAACCGTCCCCGCTGGCGCCACGGCCGGCCCGGCGCGCCGCCGGCTCTCCCTTGAACCAGCCGCCCGGGTTGATCGGCTGGCCGTTCTTGCGCAGCTCCAGGTAGAGGCCGGTTCGCAATTGCCCGCCGCTGTTGCCGGCCGCGGCGATGACATCACCACGATCGACCCAATCACCAACTTCCTTATAAAGACTACTGTTTTCCCCATACAGCGACATGTAGCCGTTACCATGGTCGAGAATCATCAGCAGGCCGAACCCGCGCAGCCAGTCGGCGAAAACCACGCGCCCCCGGGCGATGGCGTGTATATCGGCGCCGGAACGGGTGGCGATGTGCACACCCCGCGAATGCATCTTGCCAGCGGCCTGCCGGGCGCCGAAACGCATGCTGACGGTACCGGCCACCGGCCACTCCAGCTTGCCCTTGAGCTTGGCCAGGGGCTGGTTGCCGCCGTCAGCCGGTATGTCACGCAATGCCTTCCGCAGCGCCGTCAGCAGTTTGTTGACGCGTTGTTCGTCCGCCTCGAGTTCGTCCAGCCGCGACGTTCCGCTCGCCAGACGCGACTTCAACTGGTCGAGTATGGCCGCCTGCCGGTCCTTCTGCGTGGCCAGCTGCGCCGCCTGGCGTTCCTGATCGGCACGCAGGCCGGCCAGCGTCGCCTGCTGCTCTTGCAGCACCTGTTCGGCGGCTAGCAGACGGTCGAGGGTGGTGCGGAACGCCTCCATGCGCCGGTGGCGCGCGCGCGTGAAATAGCCCTGGTAGACCAGCATGCGACCGATCTGGGCGGGGTCGTCCTGGTTCAGCAGCAGCTTGATGCGTTCCTGGCGACCGTTTCGATAGGCCGCGAGCAGTTCCCGCGCCAGCACGTCGCGCTGGCTGTCGAGCCGAGACCTGACGGTATCGCGTTCGCCTTCGAGCCGCGCCAGCTCCGCACGCGCCGCCGCTTCCTTTCCGTCCAGCCTGTGCAGCTCGGCCGTGATCCGGCCGATGGCCGTGTCGGTCTGCTCCAGCGCAGCCTGCTGTGCATCGTGCTGGCCGCGTACCGCTTCCAGGTCACCCCTGAGGCTCTTGATGCGATCACGCAACAGCTGCAGCTTTTCCTGTTCCTGCGCGATGCGGGCGGTACCGGCGGCGTCAGGTCCGCCACCCGGCGAGGCGGCCAGCAGGAAGGCGACGAGGAGTAGCGCGAGGTTGCGCCCGTGCGCGGAAATCCCTCCGCCATCACGCCTCCGGCAGGGAAGCGGACACGGCAGCGGGCTAGGCGGCCCCTGAGCCATGCCTTTCGGCGGCCGGCGCCGTGTCCGCATCGCGGTCGGAAAGCAGGGTCACCAGCGATGTCCCTGTCATTTCCGGCGGAATATCCAGGTTCATCAGGTACAACAGGCTGGGAACCACGTCCGAAAGGGCGCCGTGTTCACCCATGCGCGCCTGACGCCCCATGTAGACCAGCGGCACCGGATTGCTCGTGTGCGCCGTATGCGGCTGACCGGTGTCCGCGTCCAGCATCTGCTCGGCATTACCGTGGTCGGCGGTGATCAGCAACTCTCCCCCGCATTCCTGCACGGCCTGCTGGATGCGACCCAGCGCACGGTCAACGGCCTCGATGGCCTTCACCGCCGCATCGAAGCGGCCGGTATGGCCGACCATGTCCGGGTTGGCGAAATTGCAGATGATGACATCGTAGGTGCCGCCCCGCAGCGCCTCCAGCAAACGGTCGGTGAGTTCGACGGAACTCATCTCTGGCTGCAGGTCATAGGTCGCCACCATCGGCGATTTCACCAGGATCCGGTCCTCGCCCTCGAAGGCCTGCTCGACGCCGCCATTGAAGAAGAATGTGACATGGGCGTATTTTTCGGTTTCCGCCAGGCGCAGCTGGCGCAGCCCATGGTTGGCGATGTATTCGCCGAACACGTTTTTCAGGCGTTCGGCCGGATAGGCGACGCGCACGTTGAAGTCCGCCTTGTATTCGGTCAGGCTGACGAAGTCACCAAGTCTGGGCTGAACTTCGCGCGCGAAACCGTCGAAATCGGCCTCGATGAAGGGACGCGTGATCTGGCGCGCGCGATCGGAACGGTAATTCATGAAAACGACGACATCACCGTCCTCGATGCGCACCGGCCCGCCGCCCTCCGGAACGATCGCCGTGGCCCTGACGAATTCGTCACCTTCACCGCGTGCGTAGGCCTGCTCGAGCGCGGCGAGGGCGTCGGTCGCCACATACTCCGACCTGCCCTGGGTAATCAGATCGTAGGCCGCCTGGATGCGCGGCCAGTGATGGTCGCGGTCCATGGCGTAATAGCGGCCGATGAGCGAGGCGAAACGGCCGCCCTGCAGGCTGGCGAAGCGGTCCTCCATGGCCCGGATAGACGGCCCGGCGCTGCGCGGCAGCGTATCCCGGCCGTCCAGGAAGGCGTGCAGCCAGACCTTCCGTGCGCCCCGCTGCACGGCCAGTTCGACCATCGCGTGGATATGCTCCTCATGGCTGTGCACGCCGCCGGCCGACAGCAGGCCAAGGATATGGATCGCGCGGTTGCGCTCGATGGCCTTGTCGACGGCATCCGTCAGGGTCAGGTTGGTGAAGAATGAGCCGGTCTTGATGGCACGGCTGACACGGGTGAACTCCTGGTACACGACGCGCCCGGCGCCAAGGTTGAGATGGCCGACCTCGGAATTGCCCATCTGGTCGGTCGGCAGGCCGACGGCGGCACCCGAGGTGCGGATCAGCATGTGTGGACAGTCCCTCCAGAGCGCATCCCAGACCGGTTTGCGGGCGGCGGCGATGGCGTTGTGTTGTGGCCTGTCGCTGATGCCCCAGCCATCCAGGATCAATAAAACCATGGGGCGGTCAGGGCGATTCCGGTGCTGTGTCTTAGGTCCACTCATACGTCCGGACGCAAGTCTAAATTATCGAACCGGACAGCGCCATCTTCACCGGCCTGCCTACGGGAACGAGGTCGGGACAGGCCGGTCAGCCGGATGATTATTTTAGTTACAGGGTTCTAGTCCGAGTGGTTTATTATTGTATAATGTATTAATAATGAATCGTGTAGGATATAGCGACACCACGCAGGGGGCTGTTGGATGACGGCAAATAATGAACCACTCATTACCCGCGCTGAAGACATCGACCGCGCTTCGCGCTCGCTCAAGGCGATGTCTCATCCGCTGCGACTGAAAATACTGTGTACCCTGGGGGACCAGGAGATCAGTGTTCAGGATATCGTGGAACGGGTGGGCACTTCGCAGAGCAACATATCCCAGCATCTTGCCATTCTCCGCGACAAGGGCATTCTCGCGTCGCGCAAGGATGCCAACCGCGTGTACTACCGCGTGGGCGACGCGCGCACGCTCCGGCTGATCAGCATGATGCGTGAGGTGTTCTGCACCAGTGCCTGATGCGGGCCGCCCGCCCGGCGGTCTTGCGATATGACTGACAACACTGGCCATGCCAGTTGCAGCGGCAGCCTATTCCCGAGGATTACATGGACTTCAACCAGCTAATCGAGTTTGGCAGCAATCACCTGCTTCTGGTCCTGGCAATGTTCGCCTTACTCGCACTGCTGATCGGCGGTGAAATCCGCACCCGCCTGAGCGGTGTCACCGAGGTGGGGCCGGGTGAGGCAACCCGCATGCTCAATCACGACAACGCCGTAATGATCGACATGCGCAGTGTCGAGGATTTCCGGGGGGGACACGTGGTCGATGCGATAAACGTGCCGTCAGACGACAACCTGTCGTCACTCGATAAATTCCGGAACCAGCCGGTGATCGTCTACTGTAACAGCGGCAGCCGTTCGACGGGCTTATGCAGCAAGCTGCGCAAGCAGGGATTCACTTCCGTTTACCACCTGAAAGGCGGCATACTTGGATGGCAAAAGGCCGAACTGCCGCTTTCTAAACGCGGCTAGACGCCAGCTTCGACACCACGGCAGCCGTATTACATCATCCTCAGTCCACCAGGAACACCGCCATGGCCGAACAAGATCAGAATGCAGCCCCTGCCCAGGAAAACAATCCAGTCGTACACACCAAGAAGATCTACATCAAGGACATTTCATTCGAGACGCCGAACTCACCGGCTGTCTTCACCAGGGAATGGAAACCGAAGGTCAAACTGGATCTGGGAGAACAACTGAACGAACTGGCACACGATCACTTCGAGGTGGTGCTCTCGCTGACGGTCACCGTGACGGTCGGGGATCAGACGGCCTACCTTGCGGAGGTGCAGCAGGCCGGCATCTTCCACCTGCAGGGCATCGATGACACGCGTCTGCGCAATGTCCTCCATGTCTACTGTCCACGCCAGCTTTTCCCCTATGCCGCCTTCGTCATCTCCGATCTCGTTACAAGGGGCGGCTTCCCGCAGCTGCTGCTGTCACCGGTAAACTTCGATGCCCTGTACAGGAAACGGCTTGCCGAGGCCGGCGACGCCGCGCAACCGGCAGTCGACGAGGGCCTTCGGGAATAGACCGGCTGCGAACCTGCCGGAACGGCCAGCATGAATCGCGATTCGATCACCGTGATCGGTGCCGGCTCCTGGGGCACGGCGCTGGCGATACGACTCGCGGCAAACAACAACGACACCTGCCTGTGGGGTCATGATCCCCGCTTCATGCAGACCCTGGCCAGGGGGCGCTGCAACAGTGCGTTTCTGCCTGGCATACCGTTCCCGGACAGGCTGAGGATCGAGCCGGACCCGGCTGCCGCCATCGGCGCGGCCCGTGACCTGCTGATCGTCGTACCCAGTCATGCGTTTCGGGAAGTGCTGGTGAAGCTGATGCCGCTGCTCGATGCCCGCAGGCGCATCGCCTGGGCGACCAAGGGTCTGGAGTATGGCAGCGGCAAGTTCATGAGTGACGTGCTCGAGGATGTGGCGGGCACGAGATATCCGGCCGCCGTGCTGTCCGGACCGACCTTTGCCCTCGAGGTCGCGCAGGGATTGCCGACCGCACTGACGGTGGCATCCACCAATGCGGTGTTCGCTAACGATCTGGCGGCGCGGCTGCATGGCGATGTGATGCGCGTCTACACCAGTGACGACATGCTGGGCGTGCAGCTCGGCGGGACCGTAAAGAATGTGCTGGCCATCGCCTCCGGGATCACAGACGGCCTGCATCTGGGTGCCAACAGTCGCGCCGCACTGATCACGCGCGGACTTGCGGAAATCATCCGGCTCGGCGACGCCATGGGGGCGCGGCGCGAGACGCTGATGGGACTCGCCGGCACGGGCGATCTGATTCTCACCTGCACCGACGACCTGTCGCGCAACCGCCGGCTGGGGCTTGCGCTCGGGCGCGGCACGGCACTTGATGTCGCGGTCAGGGAGATCGGCCAGGTGGTCGAGGGTTTCAATACCGCCCATGAAGTCGTCCGACTGGCGCGGACATACCGTGTCGAGCTGCCCATTTCCGAACAGGTCTACCGGGTCTTGCACGAGGGCCTTGCGCCGCGTGACGCCGTCCACAATCTTCTGTCCCGCGAGGACATCCGTTCAGAGTGAATCGGCCGAACCCCTGAAGGCCTGCTGGCGCCATGCCTCGTAGATCAGGACCGCGACCGCGTTGGAAAGGTTGAGGCTGCGGCTGCCGGGCAGCATCGGCACGCGCAGTACCGACTCCGCGCCGAGCCCGTCCAGAATTTCTCCCGGCAGACCGCGTGTTTCCGGCCCGAACAGAAACGCGTCTCCCGGCCGGTAGGCGACATCCGAGTAAACACGTGCGCCCCGGGTCGAAACGGCCCGGAGACCGGTCGGTTGCACGGCCAGCGAAAATGCCGCGAGCGAGGCATGCTCCTCTACCTCCGCAAACTCGCGGTAGTCCAGCCCGGCGCGCCGCAGCCTGCGGTCGTCCAGCTCGAAGCCAAGCGGATGTATCAGGTGCAGTGTACTGCCCGTGTTGGCGCAAAGGCGTATGATATTGCCGGTGTTCGGTGGAATTTCCGGCTGGTAGAGTACGACATGGAACATCTCTCACCCTTGCAAGACCCTGATACCGATGCGTGGTACTGACGCGCAAAAACTCAGTGTGGATTTCTGCGGATTACCGTTTGCAACGCCGCTGGTGCTGCTTTCCGGCTGCGTCGGTTTCGGCGAAGAATATACGCGCATCGCAGGCTTTTCCAACAGCGATGTCGGCGCGGTCTGTCTCAAGGGCACCACGCTGTCGCCCCGTCTCGGCAACCGGCCACACCGGATCGCGGAAACGCCGGCCGGCATGCTCAACGCCATCGGCCTGCAGAACCCAGGCGCAGATCACGTCGTCAGCCGTATCCTCCCACAGCTGGATTTCGGCGAGACGCGCTTCATCGCCAACGTATCCGGCTCCACCGTGGAAGAATACGTCGAGGTCACCCGCCGCTTCGAGGACTCGCCGATCGACGCCATCGAGATCAATATCTCCTGCCCTAACGTGAAGGAAGGCGGCGTGGCATTCGGCAACGATCCCGACATGTCGGCGCGCGTCGTTGCCGCCTGCCGTGCGGTCACCGGCAAGCCACTCGTCACCAAGCTCTCGCCCAACCAGACCGATATCGCCGAAAACGCCCGGCGCTGCATCGAGGCCGGCACCGATGCCTTCGCCGTGATCAATACCCTCATGGGCATGGCCATCGATATCGAGACGCGCACCCCGGTCATCGGCAACAACCAGGGCGGGCTGTCCGGCCCCGCCATCAAGCCGGTCGCCCTGCTCAAGGTTCACCAGGTCTACCAGGTTTGCAGGGATCGCGGCATACCGATCATCGGCCAGGGCGGCATCACCAGCGCCGCCGATGCCATCGAGTTCCTGATCGCGGGCGCCAGCGCCGTCGGTGTCGGCACCGCGCTGTTCTACGACCCGCTCCTCTGCCGGGATATCAATGCCGGTATTCTCGATTACCTCGATCGTCACGGACTGGACAGCGTCGCCGCACTGACAGGCAGCCTGAGGCTGCATGGCGGTGCCGACGCGTGCGGCGGATAGACTGCTGACCGGCCGATTCGCCATTTCGCTTCCGGCGGCCGCTGTCGCGCCGGACGGAATCACCAGCCACGGCTTCCTGCGGGAGGAGCAGTGCCGGCGCTGGCAACAGGCGGGGCGGCACTGGGTGATGCGCTGATCAGGCGACCGCGCGCCCTGGAATACGCTGCACAGGACCCAGACATTCCCATGCGGGTCCTGCCAGCCGACGGGCAACGGGACATTAGCCCGAAACAGCCTCATATTCTCCCGCCGCCGCGGGGTGCCCGAGACCGGATCCTATTTCATTGCGAGTTCCTTGAGCTTGCGCGTGAGTGTGTTGCGACCCCAGCCCAGCAGGCGTGCCGCGTCCTGGCGGCGCCCGCCGGTATGCTGCAGCGCCACCTCGATCAGCGTGCGCTCGAACGCCGGCAGCGCATCGTCCAGCAGGCGTTTCGAACCGCTGGCCAGCTGCTGCTGCGCCCACTGGCGCAGGTTCACCTGCCAGTTGCTGGCCGCAGCCGGCGCGTCCCGTGCCGAACCGGCAAGATCGTCGGGCAGGTCCTCGAGACGAATCTCCTGTCCGGGCGCCATGACCGTCAGCCAGCGACACAGGTTCTCCAGCTGTCTGACGTTGCCCGGCCAGTCCAGTTTTGCGAGATACGTCACCGCCTCGCGCGACACCGTCTTCGCATCCACGGCAAGCTCGGTGGCCGCCAGTACGAGGAAATGCTCGAGGAGTGCGGGGATATCCTCGCGGCGCTCACGCAGGGGCGGCAGCTGCAGGCGGATGACGTTCAGGCGGTGGAACAGGTCTTCACGGAACCGGCCTTGCTTTACCAGCGTTTCCAGGTCCTGATGTGTCGCGGCGATGATGCGCACGTCGACCTTCTTCGGCGTGTGCGCACCGACCGGATAGAACTCACCTTCCGCCAACACACGCAGCAACCGCGTTTGCAGCTCCGCCGGCATATCGCCGATCTCGTCGAGCATCAGCGTTCCGCCGTCGGCCTGTTCAAAGCGGCCCGTGCGCCGGTTCTGCGCGCCGGTGAAGGCGCCGCGTTCGTGCCCGAACAGTTCGGATTCAAGCAGGTCACGGGGGATCGCCGCCATGTTCAGCGCTACAAACGGCTTGCCGGCGCGCTGGCTGTGGCGGTGCAATGCCAGCGCCACCAGCTCCTTGCCGGTGCCCGATTCCCCGTTGATCAGCACGGTCGCATTGGAATTGGCCAGCCTGCCGATGGCGCGGAATACCTCCTGCATCGTCGGTGCCTTGCCGATGATCTCCGGCACCCGCCGGGTGTCCTGAACCGCTGCCGGCGCCGGATGCTGTGCGCCTCGCGTGTCGATGGCGCGGTTCACGAGTGCGACGGCATCGTCTATATCGAAGGGCTTGGGCAGATACTCGAACGCCCCGCCCTTGAATGCCGCAACGGCGCTGTCGAGATCGGAATGCGCAGTCATGATGATAACCGGCAGTTCGGGATGTGACGCCTGGATGCGCTCGAGCAGCGCCAGGCCGTCGATACCCGGCATGCGGATATCCGTGACTATCACGGCCGGTTCCTTGCGGTCGATGGCAGCAAGCGCGGTATCGCCGGAATCGAAACTCTCGACGTGTAGATCTGCCGCGGAAAGCGCCTTTTCGAGGACCCAGCGGATCGACCTGTCATCATCGATTACGAATATCTTGTCGCTATGCTCCATGCGGTTCATCCAGTGGTAGCAGAATCGTGAATGTCGTTTCACCGGGCTGGCAGCTGCATTCGATCAGCCCGTGATGACGGCTGACCAGTGCCTGCGCGATGGACAGGCCAAGCCCGGAACCGTCGCTGCGGTTGGTGACCATGGGATAGAAAATCTTCTTGCGCAGCTGTTCATCGATGCCAGGTCCGTTGTCGATGATCTCGATGCGGGCGACCAGCCGGTGCTTGTTCGTACCGATATTGAAATTGCGCGAGACACGCGTGCGCAGGATGATTTCACCCTTGCCGCCCAGTGCCTGTGAGGCATTGCGCACGATGTTGAGTATCGCCTGCATGAGCTGATCGGCATCGGCCCTGAGGTCAGGCAGACTGGGATCGTAATCCTTGTTGATTACGAGTCCTTTACCGGCTTCCGCGATGACCAGCTCGCGTACCCTTTCCAGGACCTGGTGAATATTCACCAGTCGCATGTTCGGCAGGCTGTTCGGACCCAGCATGCGGTCCATCAGCGCCTGCAGACGGTCGGCCTCGCCGATGATGATGCGTGTGTATTCTTTCAGCGATGTATCGCTTATCTCGCGTTCCAGCAATTGCGCAGCACCGCGCAAACCGCCCAGCGGGTTCTTGATTTCATGTGCCAGACCACGCACCAGCGCGTGCGTCGCCTGTTGCTGGTTGATGAGCAGCTCATCCTGTTCGACACGCAAATGGTGATCCACCTGGCGCAGCTCGAGCTGCACGAAACTGGCCTGGTTCAGCTCCATGACGGGGGTGAACGTACAGTTGACCCGCAGATCCGCGGCATCCGGTAATTCAAGCAGACAACCGCGTTTCGATATGACCTGTTGCCGTGTGATCGCGTCGGCGAGCACGTCGACCAGCACGCCGGCGTTGCTCACCAGTTCGTGAACGGAACGGCCGCAGAGATAGCGTGCGCTGTGTGCCAGCATGATCTCACCTGCCTGGTTGAGGTAGACCAGCCGCAACTGGCTGTCGAAGACCAGCACCGCTGTACTCAGGTTATCGAGTATTCGCTCGGCTGTGATGCTGGGTACGGCGACGTCCGTTTGCATAGCATGTCCACTGCAAAAAACAAACCAGAATCGGGTTGCCGCCCGACACCTCGGGAATAACGATAAATCACCAATGAATACATGGGGATAAATGTTCTGCCGGACGCAGCCGGCGACCCGGAATGAGGCTTACGAGGGCCAGTATGCACTATATTGGTGCATACTGGCCAGCATCCATACCCGGGGGAGGCAAAATCCCCGGGTAGGGTGAGTGGCGGGGGGAAGCGCGCGGCGCGCGTGCAGGGACCTCTCTCATCATCCTGAGCGGCCGTGGCCGCGGCGATCCTGCCCCCCGGGGGGGGGTTGGTCCGGGAGGCGTGCCGGCGATGTGCACTGCTTGCCCGTGATGTTCCTGCCGTGCTGCGCAGTGCGCCTTGTGATGCCCAGGAATGTTCAAATGCCACCGGGCGAGATGCGTTAACGGCCAGGTGTGCATCTCGGACCGCAATGCGGTGCGCGAAGGGATAAGAGCTGGGTTCTAGAACCCGATATGCCGTGTCGTGCCAGCGCTGTCGGCACCGCCGGCGGTTCCACTACCGCCATCGGTGCCGGAACCGCCGCTGGTTCCTGAACCGTTGCCGGTACTGCCCGTGGTGCCACCGGTACTGCCGCCGCCACCGCTGTTGCCCTGCGTGGCGGGATTGAGCGGATTATTCGGATTCTGGATGGAGGCGCGCAGGAGGTGGATCGTGACCGGCGTGGTGCTGATGACGGGCGCGCCGTGCTCGTCGACTACCGTGGCAGACACGTTGTGCGTGCCCCGGTCGATGTTCCTGTAGCTGGCGGTAAGCCACTTCACCGGTTTGCCCTGTGGCTTGTCATCGAGGAAATACTGGATCCGGTGTCCCGCATCGACCTGCAGTGCCGGCTCCAGTGACACGGACAGGTTCACGATGCCGGCGTTGCTGCGGATGGTCTCGTCCGCGTGCGGGCTGCGCATGGAAAATTCACGGTAGTCGACCGTATCTGCCTGACCGCCGGCGGCAGACGCTGCCGGTGACGCGGGAGGCAGCGGTGCCGGCGTATAGGTGGGCGGATCCGGTACCTGTATGCGTTTAGCTCCCCGGGAAGGCACGTCGCTGTAGATCACCTCGCCGTTGGCATCGATGGATTTATAGACTTCCGCCTGTGCCGTAGTCACGAGCAGGGTCAGCAGGAAAACGGAATATTTCACGATCACCGCCTTAAAACCTTTTGCTTTCACTTAACAATGTTATGGGACTTTTTGCCGCGGCGGTCAAGTCATTATGTCGGGATTGTGCGTGATTTGCGCTGGCCGGCCGCGGCCGCGCTCCGGCGGCGGACCACAAAACAATGAAAAAGCGCCCCGAAGGGCGCTTTGGGTTCTGACGGAACGGCGCCGGATCAGAGGCTGTAGTACATGTCGAATTCGACCGGGTGCGTGGTCATACGCAGGCGTGTGACGTCGTTCATCTTCAGCTCGATGTAGGCATCGATCATGCTGTCGCTGAACACGCCGCCGGCGGTCAGGAACTTGCGATCCTGGTCCAGCGCGTCGAGCGCCTGATCCAGCGAACTGCAGACCGTCGGGATCTCCGCCGCTTCCTCCGCCGGAAGATCGTACAGGTCCTTGTCCAGGGGATCGCCCGGATCGATCTTGTTCAGGATGCCGTCCAGGCCGGCCAGCATCATGGCCGAGAAGCCGAGGTAGGGATTGCACATCGGATCCGGGAAACGCACCTCGATGCGGCGACCCTTCGGATTTGAATCGAACGGGACGCGGATCGATGCGGAACGGTTGCGCGCCGAGTAGGCCAGCATGACCGGTGCCTCGAAGCCCGGGACCAGGCGCTTGTAGCTGTTGGTACTCGGGTTGGTGAACGCGTTGATCGCCCGGGCATGCTTGAAGATTCCGCCGATGTAGTACAGCGCCTGCTGGGACAACCCGCCGTACTTGTTGCCGGTAAAGATGTTCTTGCCGGCCTTGCCCAGCGACTGGTGACAATGCATGCCGCTGCCGTTGTCGCCGACGATCGGCTTGGGCATGAACGTGGCCGTCTTTCCGTAGCCGTGCGCCACGTTTTGCACCACGTACTTGAGGATCTGGTTCATGTCGGCGCGTCGCAACAGCGTTTCGAAACGGGTACCGATCTCGCACTGGCCGGCCGTGGCCACTTCATGATGATGCACCTCGACCGCTACACCCATCTCGTCCAGTGCCAGACACATCGCTCCGCGCAGGTCGTGCAGCGAATCGACCGGCGGCACAGGGAAATAGCCGCCCTTGACGGTCGGACGGTGACCGATGTTGCCGTCCTCGTAGACGCGTTCCGCGTTCCAGGAGGCCTCCTCGGAATCGATCTTGCAGAAGGAACCACTCATGTCGGAACCCCAGCGTACGTCATCGAGGACGAAGAATTCTGGCTCAGGTCCGAAGTAGGCGGTATCCGCCACCTTGGTCGACTTCAGGTATTCCTCGGCGCGACGCGCAATGGAACGCGGGTCGCGATCGTAGCCCTGCATGGTGGTGGGCTCGAGGATATCGCAGCGCAAAATCAGGGTGGGCTCGTCGCTGAACAGGTCCATGATGGCGGTGGTCGTATCCGGCATCAGGACCATGTCGGAATCATTGATGCCCTTCCAGCCGGCGATACTGGACCCGTCGAACATCTTGCCGTTCTTGAAAAAGTCTTCCGCGATGATACCGGCCGGCAGCGACACGTGCTGCTCCTTGCCGATCGTGTCGGTAAAACGCAGGTCGATGTACTTGACCTTGTTGTCCTTGATGGTCTTCAAAACTTTGGCTGCAGTCATTTACAACTCCTCCGGATAACAGAGAATAAACGCATCCCCCGCACCTGCCGGATGCACAGGCGCGACGGCCTTTGAAATCTTTCGATTCTTGCTCGTGCCAAGAAGCACGAATTATGCCACGGCTCATATGACCGGCATACGTAAATATTTCACGCAGTTACATGGCTGCACCCGCTTCGGTACGCACTAAATAGGTGCGCATTTCCTGCGGAATTGCACTATTGTTGTGCGTTAATCTCCGAAATAGACCTGTACCTGGCCTATGTCCGCGTCCAGCCCCGCGCGCGCGCGGATCGCCGCGGACAGCGCCGTCAATTGCTGGGACGACAGGTCGCCGGTACGCACGAACACGTCCACGTGCACCTTGCCGTCCAGGTAATGCAACACGACCCGCTCCAGCCAGTCCTGGGGGCAGAGATCCTGCCACTGCCGCTCGAGGCGTCGCATCACCTCATCGCGCAGCGGCAGTCGGTCGCACGGCGAGGCCAGCTCGTCGTCTTCGGGATCGATGTGCACGGTGACGTCGGCGACGTGCTCGACTTCGCCGATCAGCTGATGACGGACCCGCTCGCCGATCTGGTGACCCTCGGAAACACTCAGCGTCGGATCCACCTGGATATGCACGTCGACCAGCGAATCGCCGCCGCTGGTGCGCGTGCGCAGCATGTGGCAGGCACGCACGCCGTCCACGTCCAGAATCGCCTGGCGGATTTCATCGACCCGTTCCGGTTCCAGCGCCTTGTCGATCAGTTCCTGCAGGCTCGTCCACAACAGGTCCCAGCCGATCTTGGCGATCATCAGCGCCACCGCGATCGCGGCCACGGCATCCAGGTAGGTGAAGCCGGCCATGGCACCGCCGACGCCGAGCACGACGATGATCGATGAGATCGCATCACTGCGGCTGTGCCAGGCGTTGGCGTGCAGCATGTTGGAGCGCAGGCGGCGCGCCACGCGCACCGTGTAGTGGTAGATGTATTCCTTGGAGGCTACCGAGAGCAGTGCGATCACCAGTGCCCAGGTGCCGTGCTGCAGCAGGCCCACCTCGGAAAGCATGCGCCGGAAGGCATCGACACTGATCCCGATCGCCACGATCACCAGTGCGACGCCGAGCGCAACGGTGGCGAGCGTCTCGATCCGACCATGGCCGTAGGGATGTTCCTCGTCGGCCTCGCGGTTGGCATGCTTGGCGGCGAAAATCACCAGGAAATCGGTTGCCAGGTCCGACAGCGAGTGCACGCCGTCGGCGATTAGCGCCTGGGAACCGGCGAACAGGCCGACCGCGATCTTCACGACGCCGAGCAGAAGATCGACGACCGAGCCGACCAGCGTCACGAGGCGTATCTCGCGATACCGCGCGATACGCGGATCCGTCAGTTGCGGGTATTCCATGGCGCCCGATCAGTCCTTTCCGACGGTGATATCGATGATGATCTCGCGGTCAAGCTGCGCGATGCCACGCACCGCGTGTCCATGCACGCGGCACCAGGCCGGGATATCGTGCACTACGCCGGGATCCGTGCAGAGCACCTGCAGTTCGTCGCCGGGCGCGCAATCCGCCACCGCATCCTGGGTCCGGATCACCGGCAAGGGGCACAACAGGTTGCGCGCATCGACGACTCGCCTGTTCACAGGTACCAGTCCCGCGGAATCTGTTCTGCCGGCATGGGCACGACGACGAGACGGCGCATCGTACCCGTCCCGTCATTGACCTCGACGGTCACGCATCCGGTGTCCCGGCCCTTGCTGAAGCGCGCCGTCAGTCGTGCGGCGAGTTCGATGTCATCGTCGTCGACGACGCCGTCCAGCAGCACCAGCGGACCGGCATGGCTGCTTGGAAACATGTGTACGAAGCGCTTGCGGTAGCCCTCGAGGAACCGGTTCTCGCCCTCCTCGCGCCCGACGATGAGTTTGAAATGCGGGCGCGGCCGCAGGTGACGGCCGACCTTGAGCAGCATGATGTCGTCGAGTTCGTAATCGCGCCTGCCACGCGTTTTCCAGAGATCCTCCAGCTTCACGGCGTACTGCCGGTCGGTCAGGAAACAGCAGCCGCCGGCCGGTTGCGCGAAATCCTCGATACCGTAGTCCGCCGCGAGTGCGATCTGGGGCCTGCGCGAGCGGCCGCTGAATGCATGCAGCCGCTGGCGGTCCAGCCAGCCCGCGCGCTCGGGCAGCGTTGGCGGCAGGTTTTTCGCACACAGTGGACGCACCAGCCGGTCCGCGGCACCCGAGTCACGCGCCACCACAGGCAGCGTGTCCTTGCGCTGCGACATCGGCCGCTGCCCGATGACCTCGCCGGTGATGATGAAATCGAATCCGTGCTCGACCATCCACTCGCGGGCCTTGTCGACCATGAAGATCTTGCAATCCAGGCAGGGATTGAGATTCGCTCCGTACCCGTGTTTCGGGTTGAGCACGACTGCCTTGTACTCATCGATGATGTCGATGATGTGCAGCCTGATACCGAGCTGCTCGGCCGTCCAGAGTGCGTTGTTGCGCTTGGGACGATCATGCCTCGGCCTGCGTATGGCGTGGGTGTGCCCCTCGACGCAGAAGCCGGTGAAGAAATTGATTCCCTCCACGTGCACGCCCTGGTCCATGACGACGCGCGCCGCCAGCATCGAATCGAGCCCGCCTGATATCAGAGCAACGGCCTTGCGTGGAATGGTCATGCCTGCCAACACTATCGGGATAATTGTTAACGGGTCGATTCGCCGCGCTGCCTCACGGCGTTTCGATTTCCCTCGAAAAGCAGGTACCGCACCTGCCCGCAATCAGGGGCGCGTCACGCAGCCCCCGGGACTGCGGGCATTCTAACCCATGCGCCGCACGGACACGTAATAAGGACAGGGATTCAGTGGGTTTCGCGACCGCAGGTCACAGGTACGGCGTGGCCGTCCTGACAGACCTGTCGCAGGCAGCGGCGACTGCCGGTCTCCTGCCAGAGTTCCATGGCCTGGATCGGTGTCAGCAGGGTCTCGCCGCCCAGTTCGCGCATGGCGTGCAGGATATCCATCAGCACGATGAAGGTTTCGGACAGGTGCCCGTAGATGCCCGCCCAGCCGCGGTCCAGCACGTCCGACAGCTGCCGGTAGGCGGTGCGCCCGATATTGACGAAGTAGCTTACGTGTACCAGGCGACGTTCGGCCAGCTGCGGGAAGAGGCCCGAGAACAGCAGGCAGTGGTCACCGACCTCACGCAGGCGATCGATGCGGTGTGTACCGTACAGATGCTGCGACTCGAGATAATCCTGCGCCATGATACGCGCCGTGCACTGCGGCCGATTGGCAAAGCGCATGAGCAGGAATACCAGGTAGCTTTCCAGCGCCTCGTCGAGGTTGCGGTCGCACGCGTCCTGCGCCTCCTGCACCAGCGCCTGCCACTGTGCAACGGGTGTGGGTTCGAGAATGAGCCGCGCCATAGCCGTGTTCCGCCACTGTATAGCCAACCAGTCGACCGTGCCCGGCCCGGGCTTTAGGCCTGCCGGTCCCGTCTTTTCGCTATAGCACACAAGCCCCGTCCAAGTCACGGCCAGGCGGGATTATCCGCCGGCCGGCCGACTATCTGATGATAATCCACGGCGCCTCGGGCTATACTGCCGTGCTTTGAGTGCAGCGAAACAAGCCGTGTCCGACTCGCCAAAAACATTCCAGGACCTGATACTGGCATTGCAGCGGTACTGGGGCCGCCAGGGCTGTGCCCTGCTGCAGCCTTTCGACATGGAGGTCGGCGCCGGTACGTTTCACCCCGCCACGTTCCTGCGCGCGATCGGTCCCGAACCGTGGCGGGCCGCCTATGTGCAGCCCTCGCGGCGCCCGACCGATGGCCGCTACGGCGAAAATCCCAACCGCCTGCAACACTACTACCAGTTCCAGGTGGTGCTCAAACCGTCGCCGCTGGACATCCAGGACCTGTACCTCGAATCCGTGCGTGACCTCGGTATCGATACCCTGGTACACGACGTGCGATTCGTGGAGGATGACTGGGAATCGCCCACGCTCGGTGCCTGGGGGCTGGGCTGGGAGGTCTGGCTGAACGGCATGGAAGTCACGCAGTTCACCTATTTCCAGCAGGTCGGCGGCCTGGAATGCCGGCCCGTGACCGGGGAGATCACCTACGGCTTGGAACGCATCGCGATGTACCTGCAGGAAGTCGAAAGCGTGTTCGACCTGGTATGGACGCAGGGACCGGACGGTCCGGTCACCTACCGTGACGTCTATCACCAGAACGAGGTCGAGATGTCGGCCTATAATTTCGAGCAGGCCGATGTCGGGTCCCTGTTGCAATGGTTCGATGTCTGTGAACGCGAAAGCAGCCGCCTCATCGAGACCGGCCTGCCGTTGCCGGCCTACGAACAGGTGCTCAAGGCCTCGCATACCTTCAACCTGCTGGACGCGCGCGGCGCCATCTCGGTCACCGAGCGGCAGCGCTACATCCTGCGCGTGCGCACGCTCTCGCGCCAGGTCGCGGAGGCCTACTACCAGCGGCGCGAGGCCCTCGGCTTCCCCCTGGTCACGGGAGCGGAGGCATGACGGCCGCCCGCGACCTGCTGCTGGAGCTCGGCACGGAGGAGCTGCCGCCGAAATCGCTGCGCCGCATGCGTGACGCGCTGCATACCGCCGTCGACGACCTGCTTGACGAATACCATCTGCCGCACGGCGCCAGCCATTCATTCGCCACACCGCGGCGGCTCGCCGTGCTGGTGCACGCCGTGCCGCTGCAACAACCGGATCGCGCCATCACCCGGCGCGGGCCCGCGCTTGCGGCCGCCTTCGATGCCGGCGGCAAACCGACCCGGCCGGCCGAGGGTTTCGCCCGCTCGTGCGGTGTCGAGGTCAGCGCGCTGGAGCGGCTGGAAACCGACAAGGGTGCCTGGCTGGTGTGGAACACGACCGAAACCGGCCGGCCGACCACAGCGCTGCTGCCAGGGCTGGTGGAGAAGGCGCTGCACGCGCTGCCGGTCGCGCGGCGCATGCGCTGGGGCGACGCAGACCTCGAGTTCGTCCGTCCCGTCCACTGGGTCGTGCTCATGCTGGGCAACGAACCGGTGAAGGCAAAGCTGCTCGGCCAGACCAGCGACCGCTACACGCGCGGACACCGCTTTCATCACGATGCACCGATCGCCATCCGGGAACCGGCCGCCTATCTCGAGACGCTGGAGCAGACCGGCATGGTCATCGCCGACATGGATCGACGCCGTGACAGCATCCTCACGCAGGTGACGGAGGCCGGCGCGGCGCTCGGCGGCGTGACGCGCATCGACGCGGGCCTGCTGGACGAGGTGACCGCACTGGTGGAATGGCCGGTCGCCATCAGCGGTGAATTCGACCGGCGCTTTCTGGAAGTGCCGGCCGAGGCACTGGTATCCAGCATGCAGGATCACCAGAAATTTTTCCCGGTCAGCGGGTCGGACAACGCCCTGCTGCCCTGCTTCATCACCGTCGCCAACATCATCAGCAAGGATCCCGGCCGGGTCAGGGCCGGCAACGAGCGCGTCATCCGGCCGCGGCTGGAGGATGCGGCGTTTTTCTGGACCCAGGACCGCAAGCAGCCGCTGGCCAGCCGCGCCGGCCAGCTCGACAACGTGACCTTCCAGCAGCAGCTCGGCACGCTGGGCGACCGGCAGCGGCGTATCGCGGCTCTGGCGCGGCACATTGCCGACGCACTGGAGCTCGATGTCGAGCGGGTGCAGCGCGCCGCCGCCCTGTGCAAGTGTGACCTGGTCACGAACATGGTATTCGAATTCCCAGAGCTGCAGGGCGTCATGGGGCGCTATTACGCCCTCTACGACGGGGAGGACGCCGCGGTAGCGACGGCACTGGACGAGCAGTACCAGCCGCGCCATGCCGGCGATACCCTGCCGGCGTCGGCCATCGGGCAGACACTGGCCATCGCGGAACGTCTGGACACGCTGGTCGGAATCTTCGCCATCGGACAGCCGCCCAGCGGCGACAAGGACCCGTTCGGCCTGCGCCGCGCCGCGCTTGGCGTGATGCGCATCATCATCGAACGGCGACTCGATCTCGACCTGCGTGGTCTGATCGATCGGGCCGGTGGCGGCTTCCCCGATGCGCTTGACGCCGGCGCTGTCAGCAGCGACCTGTTCGCGTTCATGATGGAACGCCTGCGCAACTGGTACACGGACGCCGGCTGCGACACCCTCGTGTTCGATGCCGTACTGGCACGGCAACCGGTGCGACCGCTGGACTTTGACGCGCGGATCCGTGCGGTCCAGCACTTCCAGGGACTGCCGGAAGCCGGCCGCCTGGCCGCCGCCAACAAGCGGATCCGCAACATCCTGCGCAAGTGTGAAACGCCGGTACCTGCGGCCTGCCGTCCGGAACTCCTGCAGGAACCGGCCGAGCGGGCCCTGGCGACCGCACTCGGTGAACGCACCACCGTGGTCCAGCCGCTGTTCGATGCACGCGACTACGCAACCGCCCTGCGCGAACTCGCCGCGCTCCAGGACCCGGTCGACCGATTCTTCGATGACGTCATGGTCATGGCCGACGACCCGGGTCTGCGCGAAAACCGCCTGGCCCTGCTGAATACTCTGTCGACGCTGTTTCTGGAGGTCGCGGATATTTCGCTGCTGCCGACCTGAATACCACCGCGACAGGCTTGACGACAAGGGCCGCACGATGACACGGCACCATGACAGCCACCGTCGCCCGACGCGCTGAAGCGACACGCGGTATCAACCACTCAAGGAGCGTAAGCAACAGATGACTGACACCGATTCCTACCGACAGATGCTGGCCGCCGTACAGGCATTTCACGACAAGCACGATTTCAGGCACACCGGTGGCGAGGAGCTGGCCTATCGCGTGGCGTTGATGACCGAGGAGCTGGGCGAGATTTCCGCCTGCGTGACCAAGGGCAAGGAGCGGGACAGGCTGGCGGAAGAATGCGCTGACCTGTTCATTCTGCTGATCGGGACGGCCATCGCCGCGGATTTCGACCTCGCCGGCGCCTTCTGGGAAAAAATGGAAAAACTCGACAGCCGCGGGTCGCGCATGATCGAAGGACGTATCCGGGTGTCGGAATTCAGGGACAGCTGATGCAGGTCGCGATACTCGACCGGGATGGCGTCATCAATGAAGCACAGGATGACTGTATCGCCACGCCCTCCGACTGGAAGCCGATTCGCGGCAGCCTGGAAGCCATCGCCCGCCTGCATCGCGCCGGCTGGCGTGTGGTCGTCGCCATGAACGAGCCGGCGATCGCCAGCGGACAACTCGATCTCGAGACGCTGGCGCGTGTCAACGAGATGATGCAGCGGCACGTGATCCAGGCAGGTGGCGTCATCGATGCCGTGTTCTTTTGTCCACATGCACCGCAGGCCGGTTGCCGCTGCCGCAAGCCGCGGCCGGGGATGATGCTGGACATCGCGAGCCGCCTGCGCATCCGGCTCGGCGATGTCCCGGCCATCGGCGACTCGCTGAACGATATCCGGGCCGCGCGGGCCGCCGGCGCCTCGCCCATACTGGTGAAAACCGGCAAGGGATTCGGCACCGTCGGAATGCCGGAGCTGGATCCGGACGTTCCGGTCTATGACGATCTGTATTCGGCGGTCGACAGCTTTCTGGGCCACACCCGTTCCTGAATCATCATGTCCGACCAGCGCGCTACCGACGCCTATCCGATCCTGTGGCTGCGCTCGCTCGCCTTCTGGATCGCGTTTCCGACATCGATCATGATCTATGCGGTGCTGCTGTTGTTCACGTTCCCCTTTCCGCTTTCCACACGCTGGGCGCTGGTGCAATCCTGGTCGCGATTCACGCTGTGGTGGCTCAAGGTGACCTGCCGTCTGAGCCACGAGGTCAGGGGTACCGACAATATCCCGAGCGGCGCCGCCATCGTGTTTTCCAAGCACCAGTCGACCTGGGAAACCATCGCGCTGCAGCAGATATTTCCAATGCAGGTCTGGGTCGCCAAGCGTGAACTGCTGTGGGTGCCCTTCTTCGGCTGGGGGCTCGCGCTGATGAAATGCATCGCCATTCGTCGCGGCAGCGGCCGTGCCGCCGTCAGACAGCTGATCAACGAGGGTAAGGCGCGCCTGGACGAAGGTATCTGGATCATCATCTTCCCGGAAGGCACCCGCATTCCACCGGGCCGTAAAGGTCACTACCGCATCGGCGGCGCCCTGCTTGCGGAACACTCCGGCTATCCCATCGTACCGGTTGCCCACAATGCCGGCGAATACTGGTCACGGCGCAGTTTCGTCAAACGCCCCGGTGTCATCCAGGTACGCATCGGCAGGCCCATCGAGGGCGCGGACAAGGGCGCCCAGCAACTGCTCGACGAGGCGGCCGACTGGATCGAGGGTCGTATGGAAGAGATCACCACCCTGAAATGACACCGGAGTATGCAGCCAAGCGTTTTATATTACGGCACTATAAATTAACGCCGTACATTATAAATAGGGATTACTTGATTAATAGCTATTACAATAAAAGTAATTATTGTAAATACAAATAGTTGAAAAATTTTACCGGTTATAGCTATGTGGATTTCGCCCGATTCAGGGCAGATGTATCCCTGACAGGCATCAGCCACGGGATGGTTGCCTGACCTTACCCGCGGCCGCGGGGAATCGTGAAGCCGTTGCTAGATATCCAGATTGGATACCGACAGGGCGTTCTGTTCGATGAATTCACGCCGCGGTTCCACCTGATCCCCCATCAGGGTGGTGAAGATGTCATCCGAGCCGACGGCGTCCTCGATCTGTACCTGCAATAGACGACGTGTCTCCGGATCGAGTGTCGTATCCCAGAGCTGCTCCGGATTCATCTCGCCCAGGCCCTTGTAGCGCTGGATGTGCTGACCGCGGCGCGCCTCGTCCATCAGCCAGTTAAGCGCCTGTTTGAATGACTGTACATTCTGCCGGCGTTCGCCGCGCTCGATGTAGGCCCCCTCGCCGAGCAATCCGTCCAGCTGCTGCCCGAGTGCGGCGAGCTGCTGGTATTCGACGCTGTTGAAAAAATCCTGGGTCAGCATCTGCTCGGTGGCCACGATACCGTGCGTCCATTTGCCGATGCGCGCCTCGAAGCCGGTGTTCTCAGGCGTGGTGGTGATTTCGTGCTGGTAGCGCTGACCGCTGAGCAGTTCTGCATTGATCCGTTCGACGAGCTGGGCGAACCAGGTCGCCACCTGCGCGGGGTCCTGCTGGCGTTCGGCATCCAGCACCGGTAGATAGATCATCTTTTCCAGCAGCTCGGCCTCGAGCCGGCGCGACAGTCGGCGGATGGTCGCCATTACGGTCATGTAATCGTTCGCCAGACTCTCCAGCGCCGGTCCGCTCAGCGCTGGCGCCTCGGGGTTGACGTAGAGCTGCGCCTTGTCGATGGCACTCGACAGGAGCAGGGCATTCAGCGCCGAATCATCTTTAACGTATTGTTCTTGCTTGCCTTTTTTTATTTTATAGAGCGGCGGCTGGGCGATATAGACATAGCCGCGCTCGATCAGTTCCGGCATTTGCCGGTAGAAGAAGGTCAGCAGCAGGGTACGGATATGCGAGCCGTCCACGTCGGCATCCGTCATGATGATGATGCGGTGATAGCGCAGCTTGTCGATGTTGAACTCCTCGCGGCCGATACCACAGCCCAGGGCGGTAATCAGGGTCCCGACCTCGGCGGAGGACAGCATCTTGTCGAAGCGTGCCTTTTCCACGTTGAGAATCTTGCCTTTCAGCGGCAGGATCGCCTGGGTGCGGCGGTCGCGACCCTGCTTGGCCGATCCGCCGGCGGAATCCCCCTCGACCAGGAATAACTCCGAGAGCGCCGGGTCACGCTCCTGGCAGTCGGCGAGCTTGCCCGGCAGGCCGGCGATATCCAGCGCACCCTTGCGGCGTGTCATCTCCCGTGCCTTGCGCGCGGCCTCGCGTGCGCGGGCCGCATCGATGATCTTGGACGTGATGGCCTTGGCTTCGCCCGGATTTTCCAGCAAATAGGCTTGAAATCGATCGCCGACCAGGGATTCGACCGTACCCTTCACCTCGGACGACACGAGCTTGTCCTTGGTCTGGGAGGAAAACTTGGGATCGGGCACCTTGACGGACAACACCGCGGTCAGGCCTTCGCGCGCATCGTCACCTGTTGCCGCGACCTTGGCCTTGCGCATCATCCCTTCCTTTTCCATGTACTGGTTCAGGGTCCGGGTCAACGCGCCGCGAAAGCCGGCCAGGTGCGTCCCCCCGTCGCGCTGCGGAATATTATTGGTAAAACAGAAGATGTTTTCCTGATAGGAATCGTTCCACTGCATGGCCAGTTCGACACCGATGCCATCCTTCTCGCCGGAGAAATAAAAGACGGTGGGATGCAGCGGGATTTTCTTGCGATTGAGGTGTTCGACAAAGGCCCGGATACCGCCCTGGTATTCGAAGATATCTTCCTTGTCCGTGCGTTCGTCCTTCAGCCGAATCCGTACGCCGGAGTTCAGAAATGACAGCTCCCTGAGACGTTTTGCCAGGATATCGTAATGAAACTCGATACTTGAGAAGATTTTTGTGCTGGGTTTGAAGCGGACCTCGGTACCGGTGCGGTCGGTATCGCCCATCTCCGCCAGGGGTGCCTGCGGGACACCCAGCCGGTACTCTTGTATATAGGTATGGCCGTTCCGATTGATGGTCAGACGCAGTTCTTCGGACAGGGCATTGACCACGGAGACTCCCACCCCGTGCAGACCGCCGGATACCTTGTAGGAATTGTCATCGAACTTGCCTCCGGCATGCAGCACGGTCATGATCACCTCGGCGGCGGAAACCCCTTCCTCCGGATGCAGGTCCACCGGGATTCCGCGCCCGTTGTCGCTCACGGTAACCAAGTTATCGATGTGCAGGATGACGGCAATCTCGGTGCAATGACCGGCCAACGTCTCATCGATGGAATTGTCGACCACCTCGAATACCATGTGGTGCAGACCCGTACCGTCGTCGGTATCACCTATATACATACCCGGACGCTTACGGACGGCATCCAGTCCCTTCAGGACCTTGATGTTGGATGAATCGTAGGTATCGTTAGCCATGGCGGCTCCTCAATGTAAGCGGGCCATTATAGCACTTCCCGTATTACGCCATGTTCCACGTGAAACCCCCGCATCGACCGCCAGCCGGTCACATCGATACGATCGCCCTCGATGGCCGTGATAAACACCTGGGCATCGAGCTCATGCAGGGCCTCCATCACGCGCAGTCGGTTGTCCGGGTCCAGTTCGCTGGTCAAATCGTCGAGTAGAAAGGCCCCGGGCGGACAGGCCCGTTCCTGCTGCAGGCGCAGCTGGGCGAGCATGAAACCCACCAGCACGGCCTTTTGCTGACCCCGCGAACAATGCACAGCGATCTCCCTGCCATCGAGCAGCAAGCGAAAATCGGAGCGATGCACACCGTAGTGGGTGTAGCCGTGGCTGCGGTCCCGCTCCAGCGACTTCGTCAGGGTTTCGGCCAGCGTGATACCGCCCGGCCAGCCGGCGGAATAACGCAGCTCCGTGTGACTCCCCGGTAGCAGGTGGTGCAGCTCCTCGGCAAGTAGCCGCGTGAAACGATCGAGATAGGCGCGCCGCAATCGATCAATGACCATCCCCGTCGCTACCAGATCTGCATCCCATACCGTGACGAGTGCCGGTCTGGACTGAGTACGCAGGGCGGCATTGCGCTGCTTGAGCATCCGCGCATAGCGTTGCCAGGTATCACGGTAGCCCTGTTCCACGTGAAACAGGGCCCAGTCGAGGACCTGACGACGGAATCGCGGTCCGCCATTGAACACGGTCGCGGTATCACTGGTGAGTATCTGTACCGGGAAACTGCCGGCGATATCCGACAGGCGCCGTACCTCCGTACCTGCCAGATGCACATTCAGGGAGGCATTGCCCTGTTCGATGCCTACCGGAACGATTTGCCCGGCCGCGCTGACAATCCTTCCCACCAGACGGAAGGCTGCCTGGCCGTGACGGATCATCTGTCGGGTGGAATGGGCGCGAAACGATTTCACACGACCGAGGGTATAGATGGCTTCCAGCAGACTGGTCTTGCCGGAGGCGTTGTTCCCGCTGATCAGGTTCAGCCCGGGCGAGAATTCGAGCACCGCCGATGCAATGTTCCTGAAGTCGTGGATCTCGAGGGATTGCAAACCGCGATAGCGTTCCGAAGACCGTCCGTCGGATGCTGACACGGGCACCTCGAACGTCAATGCCTGGCCTGAAAGCCCGGATTTCCCACCGGCATCGTCCTTGCCCGGTGACACACGGTGCAGCGCCGGAATCCTGTGACTGTCATGATCTAAGGAACTTCAGGCGAGACAACGACGCCCGCTGGGTACTCCGGGCTAGAGTCGCATTGGCATGACAACGTAACGGCAGTCTTCCGTGCCCGGCCGGTTGATCAATGCACTGCTATTGGCGTCGTTGAGATGGATCTCGACGAGATCCGAATCCAGCACGTTGAGGACATCCAGCACATAGGTCACGTTGAAGCCGACCACCAGGTTTTCGCTGTCGTAGGTGGCATCGATTTCCTCAATAGCCTCTTCTTGTTCTGGGTTATGTGCTTGTATTTTAATATTATTTTTTGATATATCCAGACGAATCCCACGGTATTTCTCGTTCGAGAGGATCGACGTCCGTGTTAATGCCTGGCGCAGCTGTTCACGATTGACGAGCAGTTGCTTGTCGGCACTCCGGGGGATGACGCGCTGGTAATCCGGAAAACGTCCGTCGATGAGTTTCGAGGTGAAACGCAGGTCGTCGGTGGTAATGCGAATGTGGTTGGAGCCCAGCTCGAGCTGCACGCTGCTGTCGCTGTCCGCCAGCAACCGGTGCAGTTCCTGTACACCCTTGCGTGGAACGATGACCTGCTGTTCGGCGTTGTCACCGAGGGACACGGCCATCTCGCACATCGCGAGCCGGTGTCCGTCCGTGGCGACGGCGCGCAGTACCTTCCCGTCGGGCTCCAGCATCAGACCGTTCAGGTAATACCGGACGTCCTGTTGCGCCATCGCAAACGCGGTGCGTTCGATCAGGGCATGCAGATCGTCCTGCGGCATGGAGAACTTGCGCGCGCTCTTGATCTTTTCGATGACGGGAAACTCACTGGCCGGCAGCGTCGACAGCGTGAAGCGGCTCTTGCCCGAATGCACCAGCGCCCGTTCGTTCCTGACCGAGATATCGAGCTCCGCTTCCTCGGGCAGTGTGCGGCAGATATCCAGCAATTTGCGAGCCGGCAGCGTAATGTCACCGGCCTCGTCAACCGGTGCGACACATTGTGCCTGCAATTCCACTTCCAGGTCGGTGGCCGTGAGCTTGATGCCTTTCTTGCCGGCATTGACCAGCACGTTACCCAGTACCGGCAATGTCTGCCTTCGCTCCACGACGCCGATGACCTGCTGGAGCGGTTTCAGAAAGGCTTCCCTTTGGATCGTGAATCTCATAATTAAATATCTTTATTTAGTTAATTCTTCACTACCTAATCTGTTAGGACGCGCAAGAGCTGTTGATAAGCGCTATAGCGCCTTGCATATCAGTTACCTGTCGGTTTGATAACCTGATCGCCAGTTACCGGAAGTGCTGTGGGGCGCCTGTGGAAAAAACGGGAGTAAATCAGGGCCGGATCGTTATCCACAGTTTTTCCAGTTCATGCTGTCAGGGTTCTCAACAGGTTGTTGTAATCCTCATTGATGCGAATATCCGCTGCACGCAACTCCTGCACCTTGCGACAGGCATGCAGCACCGTGGTGTGATCGCGGCCGCCGAAGGCCTCGCCGATTTCGGGCAGGCTGTGCGTGGTCAGTTCCTTGGCCAGCGCCATGGCGATCTGGCGCGGCCGCGTGATGGTACGACTGCGGCGCGTCGATGACAGGTCCGCCATCCGGATCTTGTAATACTCGACGACCACCTTCTGGATATTGCTGATCGTCACCAGCTTGTCCTGCAGCGCGAGCAGGTCGCGCAGGGCTTCGCGGGTGACCTCCAGGGTGATGGCCTGCCCGGTAAAGCGCGCGCTGGCAATGACGCGTCGCAGGGCGCCCTCCAGTTCGCGGATGTTGGAATGGATGCGCTTGGCGATAAAGAATGCGACGTCCGTGGGCAGCTCGATGTTCACCTGGCTGGCCTTGCTCATCAGGATCGCCACCCGTGTCTCGAGTTCGGCCGGCTCGATGGCAGCCGTCAGCCCCCATCCGAAACGCGACTTGAGGCGGTCCTCCAGGCCGTCGACCTCCTTCGGGTAGCGATCGCAGGTCAGGATGACCTGTTGCTGGCCTTCAAGCAAGGCATTGAAAGTATGAAAAAATTCTTCCTGAGAGCGCTCCTTCTTGGCGAAAAACTGGATATCGTCGATGAGCAGTGCGTCGACATTGCGGTAAAAGCGTTTGAAGGCATTGATGGCATTGTGTTGCAGTGCCTGCACCATGTCCTGGACGAAACGCTCGGAGTGCAGGTAGACCACGCGAGCGTTGGGTCGTTTGCGCAGGATCATGTTCCCGACCGCATGCATGAGGTGAGTCTTGCCAAGCCCCACACCGCCGTAGATGAACAGCGGATTGTAGGCGCCGCCCGGATTTTCCCCGACCTGGATGGAGGCAGCGCGGGCGAGCTGGTTCGATTTGCCGCCCACGAACGTCTCGAAGGTGAACTCCGTGTTCAGGTTGCTCTTGTGCGCGACGGCGGAGGCGAACGGCTCGGCATTCGAGGGTTCGGCCGGGACCACCGGCGGTTGGACGCCGGATTTCTTGCTGCTGCCGATGTCGAGCTGCAGACGGGTTCCGCTGCCCGGGCCCACCTCGTGCAGTGTCTGGGAGATGGTGTCGAAGTGGTGTTTCCTGACCCAGTCGAGCACGAACTGGTTGGGTGCCAGAAGACGCAGATTCTCGCCGTTTTCAATGGCATGCAGGGGTCGTATCCAGGTGTTGAATTGTTGCTCCGGCAGGTCATGTTCGAGTCGAACCAGGCACTTTTGCCAGAGCGTCACTTCCACCTTGTTCCCCCTAATTACGGTTATCCATCCGTTTGCGCAGGAGGGGGAGTCTATACCTGTCGAATCCAGTTATCCACACCCCGGGACAAGTGTCTGAGTTGCGGAGAGTTGACATTTCAGCCCGGCAGACAGTAACCTTTGCGCCCTTTCACGCCCGTGCCGGAGCGTGCTCGTTAAACCATCCTGACGTGACGTGCCATGAAAAGAACCTATCAGCCAAGCAACCTGAAGCGCAAGCGTACACACGGGTTCCGTGCGCGCATGAGTACCAAGAATGGCCGGCGCATCATCAATGCCCGTCGTGCAAAGGGCCGGGCGCGACTGTCGGTCTGACCGCTCCCCCTTGAGCCCGGGTTCGCGCGGATTTTCCAGACGGGTACGACTCACCGAAGCGGCCGATTACCAGCGCGTTTTCAAGCATTGTCAATGCAAGGCGGTCAACCGCTGGCTGACGGTGCTGGCAACGGCCAACGCGCTTGACCATCCGCGGCTGGGGCTGGCGATTTCGCGCAAGGTCGCGCGGCGGGCAGTGGCGCGCAATCGCATCAAACGGGTGGTGAGAGAAAGTTTTCGACACCGGCAGGCGGAACTCGGTGCCCTCGATATCGTGGTGCTGGGACGCAATGACGTGGCCGGCCAGCCCGCCAAGGCGCTTGCATCGGCAATGGAAAAGCTCTGGAAACAGTTGACTCAATCATGCGCTGGCTCATCATCAAACTGATCAATGGTTACCGCTACCTACTCAGCCCCTGGCTTGGCAGCCATTGCCGTTTTTATCCCAGCTGTTCCAGTTACGCCCTGACCGCCGTCGAGCGTCATGGCGCCCTGCGCGGTAGCGGTCTTGCCCTGCGGCGACTGCTGCGCTGTCACCCCTGGCATGAAGGCGGTATCGATCCGGTCCCGGAAACACCTCAGCGCCACCGCCATGGATAACCAGCGCCTGTTCCTGTTCGTCGCCCTGTCCTTCGTCGTACTGCTGCTGTGGCAGGCCTGGATGAAGGACTACGGGCCCCCGCCGGCCGAAACCGCGCCGCCGAGCCAGCCGGCGGTCGCGCAGACCCCGGTCAAAGGCGGCGACCTCCCGGGCGCAGCACCCGAGGCCGGTGTCGAGGCGGGCGCACCGGTAGCGGCCAGGCTGCTGCAGACCACCGGACAGGTGGTCGTGGAAACCGATCTGTACCGCGCCGTCATCGATACCACGGGCGGCGACCTGCGCGAGCTGGACCTGCTCGCCTACAGGGAAACCAACGCACCCGATTCCCCGCCATTGCGCCTGATGAACGACAGCCTGCCGAAGCTGTTCATCCTGCAGTCCGGCTTACTGCCCCCCACCGGCGGGGAATCGGCCCGTTACCCGACCCATCACGCCGTGTACACCGCGCAGCAGACGCAGTACCGCATGGCCGAAGGTGCGGACACACTGCAGGTACCACTAACCTGGCAGGGCGACGACGGCGTGGTGGTCACCAAACGCTACACCTTTCACCGCGGCAGCTATGTCGTCGATCTCGAGCACGAGGTGGACAACCGCAGCACCGGTGAATGGAGCGCGCGTCAGTACCGGCAACTGCAGCGTAACGAGCTGCCGAAGAAAGGCAAGACCACCTTCATCCGCACCTACACGGGCGGCGTGATCTACAGCCCGCAGGACAAGTACGAAAAGATCACGTTCGAGGACATGCAGAAACAGGACCTCGACCGCACCATCACCGATGGCTGGGCCGCCATGCTGCAGCATTACTTTCTCGGTGCCCTGATTCCCGATCGCGATGCACCCCAGCACTACTACACCAAGGCGCTCGGCGGCGGGCGCTATGTCATCGGCCTGACCTCGTCGCAACACCGCGTCGCGGCCGGCGAGCACACCGTGTTCAGCACGCGGCTGTTCCTGGGACCGAAACTGCAGGACGAGATGAAGCAGGTCGTCACCGGTCTTGAACTGACGGTCGATTACGGCCGCCTTACCGTGCTGGCACAGCCGCTGTTCTGGCTGCTGAAAAGCATTCACAACCTGATCGGCAACTGGGGCTGGGCCATCGTGCTGCTCACACTGCTGATCAAGCTCGCCTTCTTCAAGCTGTCCGAGACCAGCTACCGCTCCATGGCCAACATGCGCAGGCTGGCACCGCGTCTGCAGTCGCTCAAGGAACGCTACAGCGATGACCGGCAGAAGCTCAACCAGGCCATGATGGAGCTCTACAAGAAGGAGAAGATCAATCCGCTGGGCGGTTGCCTGCCGATCCTGGTGCAGATCCCGGTCTTCATCTCGCTGTACTGGGTGTTGCTGGAGGCCGTGGAGCTGCGTCAGGCGCCCTTCATGCTTTGGATCAAGGACATGTCCTCGCAGGACCCGTACTACATCCTGCCCTTGCTGATGGGTGCGACCATGCTCATCCAGCAGAAGCTCAACCCGGCGCCCATGGATCCGATCCAGGCCAAGGTCATGATGGTGCTGCCGGTCGTGTTCACGGTGTTCTTCGCCTTTTTCCCGTCCGGCCTGGTGCTGTACTGGGTGGTCAACAATACCCTGTCCATCGCCCAGCAGTGGACCATCACCCGACGCATCGAGCGCGGCAGCAAATAAGCCGCAGCGCCCGGCCGGCACAACAGCATCGCGATGTCCCGCGCCGCGCCGGATACCATCGCCGCCATCGCCACGCCACCCGGCCAGGGCGGCGTCGGCATCGTGCGCCTGTCCGGACCGGACGTACCCGGCCTCGCCGTGCGCCTGCTGGGTGCGCAGCCACCGGCGCGCCATGCCGTGCTGCGCGATTTCACCGGCGCCGATGGCACGCTGATCGATACCGGTCTGGTGCTGTATTTCGCCGCGCCGGCGTCCTTCACCGGCGAGCACGTGCTGGAACTGCAGGCGCACGGCGGCCCGGTGGTACTCGACCTGCTGCTGGCACGGGTGCTGGAACTCGGTGCACGCATGGCCCGGCCCGGTGAATTTTCCGAGCGCGCCTTTCTCAACGACAAGCTCGACCTGGTCCAGGCCGAGGCGATCGCGGACCTGATCGAAAGCGGCACCGCCCAGGCGGCACGCGCCGCGGTGCGTTCCCTGCAGGGCGAATTTTCTCGTCAGGTGCATGCCCTCGCCGCGCAGCTGACGCAGTTGCGCATCTACGTCGAGGCGGCCATCGATTTTCCGGAAGAGGAAATCGATTTCCTCTCGGATGCCGGTCTGCAGCAGGGGCTCGTGCAACTGCGCACGGCGTTCCACGCGCTGCTGGGCCGGGCCCGCCAGGGGCGGTTGTTGCGCGACGGGCTGACGCTGGTCATCGCCGGACGGCCGAACGCGGGCAAGTCCAGTCTGCTGAATGCCCTGTCTGGACGCGAGTCCGCCATCGTGACCGCCATCCCCGGCACCACCCGCGACGTACTGCGCGAGCAGATCCAGCTCGACGGCATGCCGCTGCACATCATCGATACCGCCGGCCTGCACGACGAGAGCACGGATCCGGTCGAACAGGCCGGCATGCAGCGCGCCCGGCAGGCCATGGACCAGGCCGACCGTGTGCTGCTGGTCATCGACGACCAGGCCGGCTTCGGCGCCGCCGAGACCGCCATCCTCGAAGGCCTGCCCGCCGACGTGCCATCCACGCGCCTCTATAACAAGGTGGACCTCAGCGGCCGGCCGGCCGGTGCCTTCGCGATCGAGGGACAGGCAGCCATCGCCCTGTCCCTGCACAGCGGCGCCGGACTGGAGGCCCTGCGCGCCCATCTCAAGCAGGTTGCCGGTTTTACCGGGACCGGCGAGGGTGAATTCAGCGCGCGACGCCGCCACCTCAATGCACTGGAGCGCGCCCGCGACCATGTCCTGGCGGGTATGCAACAACTGGAAACACGGCATGCCGGTGAACTCCTGGCGGAAGACTTGCGTGCGGCCCATCAGGCGCTGGGCGAGATTACCGGCGAGGTCAGCAGCGACGATCTGCTCGGCCTGATCTTCAGCAGTTTCTGCATCGGCAAATAAACGCACGGGCCGGTGGCTGGTTTTGGCGGCCCGAAGCATAAAAATATAGAGCCGGCACGAAATTTCTTGTTGACCAGTATTCCTGCATGACGTAGAGTCCGCAGGAGTTGGATCTGTTATGTACAAGTGCCTAAATCTATACCACACACTAAAAACATATCTTATTGTTTCATAATAAATTTATTGGAAATGCCGTTCAAGCCCTGACCTGAACCTGTGCTGATGCGGACTTTTCCTGGATTCCCGGGGTTAAATCCCCTGTTGTATTATGTATTTAAGGTGTTGCCGGTCACATCAGGCGCGGTATCTGGATAATCTTTGCAGTTCAAAGTGTTATGAGAATATAGTTTTATAAAATATTTTAGGCTTATCTATAATATGGCGATGGCTGAAACAACACGACCCTCACTGCGAGAGCGCAAATTTGCCCGTACCCGTCTCGCGCTCGCCGAAGCGGCCACCCGTCACCTGGAGGCGGCCTCCTTCGAGACGCTCTCGGTCAAGGCCCTGTGTGAACGGGTCCAGGTATCCGAGGCGACGTTCTTCAATTACTTTCCGCGCAAGGAGGATCTGATCATCTACCTGGACCGGCTATGGACGCTGGAGCTGAACTGGTACGGCCGGCAGGCGGCGGCGCAGCACACGGGCATCGCGGTGATCGAGGCGCTGTTCCGCTACACCGCGATTCAGATCCAGAAGAAGCCGGGCCTGATGGGCGAGATCATCGCCCACGAGGCACGTGCACGCGTGCGAACCGCCGGTATGGAGATCACGCCGGCCGAGCGCATGATGGCGTTCTCCGACCTCGAGGGTATCGAGCAGCTGCCGGATGACAGCCTGGAAGCCCTGCTGAGGGGTTCGCTGCAGTCCGCCATCGATCAGGGCGAACTGCCGGCGAACACCGCGATTGCCGCGGCCATGGTCGCCCTGGTGTCGATCTTCTACGGCGTGCCGCTGGCCATGCAGCACGCCAATCCGGCCGCGATCGGCGCCATGTACCGCCAGCAGCTGGCGCTGCTGTGGGCCGGCTTGCGCACGGCGGCCGTCAAATAGCCCGGTGTCGGGGCGCGCGGGATAGTGAGGTTCAGCGGCGTGCGCGTGTCAGGGCTTCTTCCCAGGCGGCCGCGAAGCGCGGCCACCACAGGGGTTGAGCATCTCGCCACCAGGCTTGGCCGGCGGTGTAGAGCCAGCGCAGGGTCGTCCTGGGCGCGGTATGCATGAATTGCAGGCAGTGCTGTTTGATCAGGGTCTTGAGAGGCGGGCGTGCCAGCATCTCCAGCAGGGTGTGTTCACGCTGCCGGGCCAACCACAACTCCCCTTCGATGCGGCGTTCCAGCAGCTTCATGCGCTGCCTGAGCTGTTCGAGTTCCCTGTTGGCGGGTGCGGTGGCTTCCGCCGGCTTGCGGATACGTTCCTGGATGCGGCGTTCCAGCAGCTCGATGCGCCGCTGCAGCTGCTCCAGATCGATGGACCGGCGATACAGCGCCTTCTCGGGGGGGCGTGAATTGATCGGGAATACCCTGGCGTCTTTCGGGGATTCGGTTCCGGCTGCCGGCCGCTGCAGCGCACGACGGCTACTGGCTGGGCTCCTTTCCGCATCGTGCAACACAGCGGTGCGCCTGGAGTCGGCGTTACCCCTGAGCTCAAGAAGTCTCATCCAATCCACCCCATGTAGGGAAACCGGGCGTATTCTAGCACAATATATTCCAATATATTGTGTATTAAACAATATGGCGGTTACACCCGCCGGCGCGAGCCATTGCCAGCTTTTTCAGGCGGGGCGTAGAATTCCGGCTGCTGTTGACGGGGAGCGAACATGAGCGCAGGCCCGACACACTATGACGTCATCGTCGTGGGGGGAGGTCATGCAGGCACCGAGGCGGCGCTGGCAGCGGCACGGCTGGGTGCACATACCCTGCTCCTGACACACAAGCTGGAAACGCTGGGCCAGATGAGCTGCAACCCGGCGATCGGGGGCATCGGCAAGAGCCACCTGGTGCGCGAGATCGATGCGCTGGGCGGTCTGATGGCGCTGGCCACCGACCGGGCCGGCATCCAGTTCCGCGTGCTGAACGCCAGCAAGGGACCCGCCGTCCGCGCCACGCGGGCGCAGGCAGACCGGCAACTGTACCGGCGTGCGGTACGCCAGACCCTGGAAAACCAGGACCGGCTGCAGCTCTTCCAGCAGGCGGTCGAGGACCTGGTCGTCGAGGGCGGACGCGTCACCGGGGTGGTGACCGCGATGGGCCTGCGTTTCCGCGCCCGTGCCGTGGTGCTGACGGTCGGGACCTTCCTCGGCGGGCGTATCCACATCGGTCCATCCAGCTATGCCGGCGGACGCGCCGGTGATCCTCCGGCCAATGCCCTCGCCCAGCGCCTGCGCGAGCTGCCGCTGCGTGTCGCGCGGCTCAAGACCGGCACGCCGCCGCGTATCGACGGACGCAGCATCGATTACCGCCGTCTGCAGGCGCAGCCCGGCGACACACCGGTGCCGGTCATGTCCCTTCTGGGCCGTGCGGACGAGCATCCGCGCCAGGTCAGCTGCCATATCACTCGCACCAATGCGCGAACCCACGACATCATCCGTGCCGGCCTCGGCGACTCGCCGCTCTACAGCGGGGAGATCACGGGGGCCGGTCCGCGCTATTGCCCGTCCATCGAGGACAAGGTGGTGCGCTTTGCCGGGCGCGACGCGCACCAGGTCTTTATCGAGCCGGAGGGCCTGGATACCCACGAGGTCTATCCGAACGGGATCTCCACCAGCCTGGCCTGGGAGGTGCAACAGGCGCTGGTGCATTCCATTTCCGGTTTCGAGCACGCGCACATCACCCGCCCCGGCTATGCCATCGAATACGATTTCTTCGATCCGCGCGACCTGCTGTATTCACTCGAGACCCGGGTGATCCGCGGACTGTTCTTCGCCGGACAGATCAACGGAACCACCGGCTACGAGGAGGCGGCCGCGCAGGGATTGATTGCGGGCCTGAATGCGGCGCGCCAGGCCCAGGGCCGCGAGCCCTGGACACCGGGTCGCGACGAGGCCTACATCGGCGTGCTGATCGACGATCTGGTGACGCGTGGTACCAGCGAACCCTACCGCATGTTCACCAGTCGTGCGGAATACCGCCTCTCGCTGCGTCAGGATAATGCCGACCTGCGCCTCACGGAGACCGGCCGCCGGCTCGGGCTGGTGGACGAGCGGCGCTGGGCGGCTTTCTGCGCAAAGCGCACCGCCATCGAGCGTGAGCAGCAACGGCTCGCCGCCCTGCTGGTGCAACCGGACAGCCCTACCGGCGGTGCCGTCTCCGCCCTGCTCCACAAACCGCTGGCACGCGCGCAGCCGGCCGCTGAATTGCTGCGCCGTCCGGAGCTGGGCTACCGCGCACTGACCGCCATCGACGGACTCGGACCGCCGGCCGTCGATGCGGCCGTGGCCGAACAGGTCGAGATCCAGGCGAAGTACGCAGGTTACCTGGACAGGCAGGCCGGCGAGATCGATCGCCAGCGCCGCCACCAGGAACAAACATTGCCGCTGGAATTCGATTACAATGCGGTACGTGGCCTGTCCAGCGAAGTGTGCGAGAAGTTGCTGGATGCAAGACCGCAGACCATCGGCCAGGCAGCGCGTATACCGGGCGTCACACCGGCGGCCATCTCGCTGTTGCTGATACACCTCAAGAATAAGCGGCTGGTACGCAGGCGCGCCTAGCCTACGCCAGCGCAACTGACAGGACATGTACACCGGACTCTACAACCGCAATCGCAAGGGACGTAACAGCGGGTATGTAAACCCCGGCGAACTGCTTGAAGACGGTATCCTGGAACTGGGCCTGGAAGAACGCCTGGGCGGTGACGAGCTGTTGATGGAATACGTCACCGAGCTGATGAACTGGAACCGGATCTACAACCTGACCTCGGTGCGCAAACCCACCGACATCATCACGCGCCACATACTCGACAGCCTGACGATCGTGGGACACCTGCACGGTGACCGCATCCTCGATATCGGCACGGGTGCGGGGCTGCCGGGCATCCCGCTGGCCATCGCCTGCCCGACGCTCGAATTCGTGCTGCTCGACAGCAGTAGCAAGAAGCTGCGCTTCGTCCAGCAGACGCTCGGCATACTCAACCTCGACAATGTCACGCTGGTCAACACGCGCATTGAGGACTACCAGCCCGACGAGCTGTTCGATACCACCATCTGCCGTGCCTTCTCCGACCTGCCCGACTACTACCGGCATGCCTTGCGCCTGTGCCGCGAGGAGGGCCGGATGCTGGCGATGAAGGGTGTCTACCCGATGACGGAACTCGAATGTCTGGAGGACATTGGCGTGAGCGCTGAGGTCATTTCACTGAAGGTGCCGGGGCTGGACGCCGAGCGACACGTGGTCGCCATGCAGGCCGCCGCCGGTAATCGGGAGGCAGACGCATGACGGGCAGGATACTTGCCGTAACCAACCAGAAAGGCGGTGTCGGTAAGACCACCACCAGCGTCAACTTCGCTGCATCGCTGTCGGAGACGGGACGGCGCGTGTTGCTGATAGATCTCGATGCACAGGGCAACGCAACCATGGGCAGCGGCATCGACAAGCACGACATCAGTCGCACCGCCTACGACGTACTGCTCGGTCACATCCATATCCGCGGCGCGATCGTGCACGCGGATATGGCCGGTTACGATATCCTGCCGGGCAACGCCGACCTGACGGCGGCCGAGGTCGAGCTGATGGCCAAGGACGACCGCGAACGCCGCCTGCGCGCGTCACTCAGTTACGTCCTGGGCGACTACGACGTGATCCTGATCGATTGTCCGCCGTCGCTGAACATGCTTACCGTCAACGCGCTGGCCGCCGCGCACGGTGTGCTGATCCCGATCCAGTGCGAGTATTACGCACTGGAAGGCCTGTCCGCGCTGCTCGATACCGTGGAACACGTGCGCATGGCGGTCAATCCGGAACTTGCCATCGAGGGACTGCTGCGCACCATGTTCGATGCGCGCAACCGGCTCGCGACGGAGGTCTCCGCGCAGCTGCAGCAGCACTTCGGCGACAGGGTCTACCGCACGATCATTCCCCGCAACGTCCGGTTGGCCGAGGCGCCCAGCCATGGCCTGCCGGTATTGCGCTATGACAAGAGCTCGCGCGGTGCCATGGCCTATCTGGCGCTGGCCGGCGAATACCTGCGGCGTCATGCACCGCTGGTCACACCGGAGTCGGTTGCCGAGGCGCCGGTACAGACCACCAACGCCGATACCACCGAGGCGTCAGATGCAACATAATTTTGATCGACAGACAATCGACGGTGATTCACATGGCTGTTAAGAAACGCGGTTTGGGCCGGGGTCTGGATGCACTGCTGGGTTCGGGTGCGCGCCCGGCAACGGAAGCGGCGCCCGCGGCGGGGGTCCAGCAACACACCTCGGCCGGCCCCTGGCCGGTGCGCGTGACGCCGGAGCCGACCGCCGCCGCGGAGGTAGCGCCGTCCGCCCCGGTCGACGGCACGCTGTGCAGGCTGCCGGTCGATGTCATCTGCCGCGGCCGGTATCAGCCGCGCATCGACATGCACAAGGAATCCTTGCAGGACCTCGCCGATTCGATCAGCGCCCAGGGCGTGCTGCAGCCGATCGTGGTGCGCCGGCTCGATACCGGCGACTACGAGATCATCGCCGGCGAGCGGCGCTGGCGTGCGGCCCAGCTGGCCGGCTTGCACGAAATACCGGCCATCGTGCGCGAGGTGGAGGACCGTGCCGCCATCGCCATTGCGCTCATCGAGAACATCCAGCGCGAAAACCTGAATCCGATGGAAGAGGCCGCCTCGCTCGACCGGCTGATCCGGGAATTCGAGCTCACCCACGAGCAGGCCGCCGAGGCCGTGGGACGTTCCCGGGCCGCCGTCTCCAACCTGCTGCGGCTGCTCGACCTGGATGCCGCCGTCAAGGCCATGGTCGAGCGCGGCGAACTGGAGATGGGGCATGCGCGGGCGCTGCTATCGCTGTCAAGCCAGGTCCAGATCGAGGCGGCACGACAGGTGCTTGCGCGCGGTCTGAGCGTGCGTGCCACGGAGGGCCTGGTCAAACACCTGCAGCAGCCGCGGGCCGGCAGGCCGTCGCCGCCGCGCAAGGATCCGAATGTCCGCCAGCTGGAGGCCAGCCTGGCGGACCGGCTCGGCGCCAGCGTCTCGATCCGGCCCGGTCGCGGCGGCAAGGGCAAGCTGGAGATCAGCTACAACAGTCTGGACGAGCTCGACGGGATCCTGGAGCATATCCACTGACCATAATCGATTGACCCCTCCCATAGACCGTCCTTATAATCCCCGGCTGCCTCGTGGCCGGTTTTTCTTTCATGTGCAGCCCCTTACGCGCGTGATCTTCCAGCTGGCAACGCGTAACTTATTGAAAAAGGTTGATAATAGTGGCCATGGCGCGCGACGTCCGGATGCTGGCAGCGCTGGCGATTGCCTTGCTCGCCACAACCTCGACAGGATTTTACATTTTGTATGGCGGATTCCAGGCGGGCTCGGCCGGGTTTGGCGGGGTGATGGCCGCAGTCAATCTCGGGCTGTTGTGCTGGCGTCAGCGGCGGGCTGACAAGGGTCGTGCCCTGAGTGCCGGTGAGAGTATCCGGGTGCTGTACCGCACGGCGCTGGAACGCTTCGTGGTCATCGCGCTGCTGTTCGCGCTGGGGCTGGGCGTGTGGCGGCTGGATCCGCTCGCCGTGCTTGCCGGCTTCGCGACGGGTCCGCTGGCCCTCCTATTCATGGGGTTGAAAGGGAAATCTGCATGCCATGTCGTCTGAGACGCTGACATCGTCGGGATACATCAAGCATCACCTGACCAATCTCACCTTCGGCCAGTTTCCCGAGGGCCACGAGCATGCCGGGCACTGGGGGTTCGCGCACTCCACCCAGGAGGCGGCCGGGATGGGTTTCTGGGCCATCAACGCCGACAGCATGCTGTTCTCGATCCTGCTCGGTGTGCTGTTCCTCTGGCTGTTCCGCAAGGCGGCCGTCAAGGCGTCCGTCGATACGCCGTCAGGCTGGCAGAATTTCGTTGAATGGATCATCGAGTTCATCGACGAGAGCGTGCGCGGCTCCTTCACCGGCCGCAACCCGCTGGTCGCGCCGCTGGCGCTGACGTTGTTCGTCTGGATCTTCCTGATGAACCTGATGGACCTGATGGCCGTGGATCACCTGCCGTTCGTCACGCAGTGGGTGGGCGAACATCTGCTCGGTCTCGATCCGCATCACGTCTTCCTGAAGATCGTGCCGTCCACGGACCCGAATGTCACCTTCGGCCTGTCGCTGTCGGTGTTCGTGCTCGTGTTGTACTACAGCATCAAGATCAAGGGCATCGGCGGCTTCTTCGGCGAACTGGCCTTCCAGCCGTTCCCGAAATGGATGTTCCCGATCAATCTGATACTGGAAGGCGTCACCCTGATCTCGAAACCGGTTTCGCTGTCACTGCGACTGTTCGGAAACATGTATGCCGGCGAAATGATCTTCATCCTGATCGCGCTCATGTACGGCGGCGGTCCGGTGATGGACACCGCAGGCGGCCTGCTGCAGCTTGGCTGGGCGATCTTCCATATCCTGATCATTACCCTGCAGGCGTTCATCTTCATGACGCTGACGATCGTGTACCTGGACATGGCGCACCAGGAACACCACTGAATTCTTCAAATTGAACGGTACGCAACTCTAGGAGAGCAAAATGGAAAACGCATTACTCTATATCGCAGCCGCCCTGATGTTCGGTTTTGGCGCGCTGGGAGCCGCTGTCGGTATCGGTATTCTCGGGGGCCGATTCCTGGAAGGCGCCGCGCGCCAGCCGGAACTGATCCCGATGTTGCGCACACAGTTCTTCATCGTCATGGGCCTGGTCGACGCCGTGCCGATGATCGCGGTCGGTCTCGCCCTGTACGTCATGTTCGCCGTGGTTTCGTGATACCGGTCAGCGGAAACTGTTACCACACTGAGGTGCAAGCATGAATTTCAATGCGACACTGCTCGGGCAGACCATCACCTTTATCCTGTTCGTCTGGTTCTGCATGAAGTTCGTCTGGCCGCCGATCATGGCCGCGCTCGACGAACGCCGCAAGAAGATCGCCGATGGCCTGGCCGCGGCCGAACGCGGCAGGCACGAGAAGGATCTGGCAGAGGAACGTGCCCGTGAAATCCTGCGTGACGCAAAGGCGCAGGCAGGCGAGATCATCAACCGTGCCGACAGGCGTGCCGCCGAGATCGTCGACGAGGCCAAGGTAGATGCGCGCGCCGAGGGCAGCCGCATCAAGTCCGCGGCCCAGGCCGAGATCGAGCAGGAGGTCAATCGCGTCAAGGAGAACCTGCGCGGGCAGGTCGTTTCCATTGCGCTGGCCGGTGCCGGCAAGGTGCTAGAGCGTGAGGTCAGCGAGGATACGCACGCCAAACTGCTCGAAAAACTGGCTGCGGAACTGTAGGCGGGGATCATGGCCGAATCCCAGACCGTCGCACGTCCCTATGCACAAGCCGCGTTCCTGTTCGCCAGCGGGCACAACGCCCTGAAGGAATGGTCGGACATGCTGGCATTGCTCGCGGCAGTCGCGGCAGATCCTGCCATGCGCGAGCTGATCGACAACCCGCGCGTGACCGAAAAGCAGCTGTCCGACCTGGTCATTGGGATCGGCGGCGAGCGGCTCAATGAAAAATGCGCCAACTTCGTGCGCGTGCTCGCGGAAAACCGCCGCCTCGCTCTGCTGCCGGATATCACCGCGCTGTTCGAGATACAGCGCCGTGCGGCCGAGGGGCGTGTGCAGGCCGAGCTGACCACGGCGTATCCGGCCACCGAGGCGCAGCAGGCGCAGATCATCGAGAGCCTGCGCCGGCGCCTGGGGCGTGAAATCGAGCTGAGCTGCAAGACCGACGCGGCACTGCTGGGCGGCGCCATCATCCGCGCCGGCGATCTGGTCATCGACGGCTCCGTGCGCGGCAAGCTGGAACGCCTGGGTACGGCACTGAGCCACTGAACTGAAGGTTTATTCCAAGGTAACTGACTATGCAACTCAATGCGACTGAAATCAGCGAGCTCATCAAGAGCCGGATCGAACAATTCCAGACCGTCTCGCAGGCGCGTACCGAGGGCACGGTCGTCAGCCTTACCGACGGCATTACACGCATTCACGGACTCGCCGATGTCATGCAGGGCGAGATGCTGGAGTTTCCCGGCAGCGTGTTCGGCATGGCGCTCAACCTCGAGCGCGACTCGGTGGGCGCGGTTATCCTCGGCGACTACAAATCCATCACAGAGGGTGACAGCGTCATGTGCACCGGGCGCATCCTCGAGGTGCCGGTGGGCGAGCAGCTGCTGGGCCGCGTGGTCGATTCGCTCGGCAATCCGATCGACGGCAAGGGCCCCATCGAGACGAGTGAAACCTCGCCGATCGAGAAGATCGCACCGGGCGTGATCGCGCGCCAGTCGGTGGATCAGCCGGTGCAGACAGGACTCAAGGCCATCGACTCCATGGTGCCGATTGGCCGTGGCCAGCGCGAACTGATCATCGGTGACAGGCAGACCGGCAAGACTGCGGTCGCCATCGATGCCATCATCAACCAGAAGGGCACCGGAATAAAATGTATCTACGTCGCCGTCGGCCAGAAGAACTCCTCCGTCGCCACCGTGGTGCGTAAACTTGAGGAGTTCGGCGCGATGGAACACACCATCGTCGTCGCCGCCACCGCGGCCGAATCCGCCGCGATGCAGTATATCGCTCCGTACGCCGGCTGCTCCATGGGCGAATATTTCCGCGATCGTGGCGAGGATGCACTGATCATCTACGACGACCTGACCAAGCAGGCCTGGGCCTATCGCCAGGTTTCGCTGCTGCTGCGCCGTCCGCCGGGTCGCGAGGCCTATCCGGGCGACGTGTTCTACCTGCACTCACGCCTGCTGGAGCGTGCCGCGCGCATCAATGCGGCCGATGTGGAGAAGCGCACCGGCGGCGCGGTCAAGGGCAGGACCGGATCGCTGACCGCGCTGCCGATCATCGAGACGCAGGCCGGTGACGTATCCGCGTTCGTGCCGACCAACGTGATCTCCATCACCGACGGGCAGATCTTCCTGGAATCGGACCTGTTCAACGCCGGTATCCGCCCGGCCATCAACGCCGGCCTCTCAGTCTCGCGCGTGGGTGGCGCGGCACAGACCAAGGTAATCAAGAAACTCGGCGGCGGCGTGCGTCTCGCGCTGGCGCAGTACCGCGAGCTCGCGGCGTTCTCGCAGTTTGCATCCGATCTCGACGAGGCGACCCGCAAGCAGCTGGAACGCGGACAGCGCGTAACCGAGCTGATGAAGCAGAAGCAGTATACTCCGCTGTCCGTCGCCGAGATGGCGGTGTCGCTGTTTGCGGCCGACCAGGGCTATCTGGACGACGTCGCGCTGAACAAGGTAGTAGACTTCGAGCACGCACTGCACGCTTATATGCATGCCAGCCAGGCTGCGCTGATGGACAGGATCAACGAAAGCGGCGACTACAACGACGAAATCGCGGCCGGCCTCAAGTCCGCCGTGGAAGATTTCAAGGCGACCGGTACCTGGTAGCCTTCGGGCACGGGAACAGAGGGCTGACATGGCAGGCGCGAAGGAAATCCGCTCCAAGATCGCGAGCATCAAGAACACGCAGAAGATCACCAAGGCGATGCAGATGGTGGCTGCGAGCAAGATGCGCAAGGCGCAGGATCGTATGCTGGCTACGCGTCCCTACGCCCAACGTATCCAGAACGTGATCGCGCACGTCGCACAATCGCATCCGGAATACAATCATCCCTACCTGATCGAGCGTCCGGCGAAACGCATCGGCCTGATCGTCATCTCGACGGATCGAGGTCTCTGCGGCGGCCTGAACATCAACCTGTTCAAGAAGGCCATCACCGCGATGAGGGAATGGAGCGCGGCCGGACTCGAAATCGACCTGACATTGATCGGAAGCAAGGCGAATTCGTTCTTCAAGCGCATGGGCGGCAACATCACCGCCACCGCGATGCACCTCGGCGACAAGCCATCGGTCATCGAGCTGATCGGCACCGTCAAGGTGACGCTGGACGCCTACGAGGCCGGCGAGATCGACCGCGTGTACCTGGTGAACAACAAGTTCGTGAACACCATGAGCCAGGAGCCCGAGGTCACTCAGCTGATTCCGGTGTCGGGCGATGAGGACGATCATCTCAAGGTGCACTGGGATTACATCTACGAGCCGGATTCGCAACCGGTCATGGATGCCCTGATGATCCGCTACATCGAATCCCTGGTTTACCAGGGTGTGGTGGAGAACATTGCCTGTGAGATGGCAGCCCGCATGGTCGCCATGAAGGCAGCGACCGACAATGCCGGCAACCTGATCGACGAGCTGCAGCTCGTCTACAACAAGGCGCGCCAGGCGGCGATCACCCGGGAGATCTCCGAGATCGTCGGTGGTGCTGCGGCGGTTTGATAAATCTGATGCAGGAGCGGACCGCGTCGCGATACGTTTGAAATGTGCGATTGCGCGAAGTACCGGAATGTACGGATGCCGCAACAGGGCAGGATGCAGGTGAGCGGCCTCGCAAAGCATTCCTGGACGCAAGAATGATTAGAGCAATGAGGAAACCATAATGAGTGCTGGCAACATTGTTGAGATTATCGGTGCCGTCGTCGACGTGGAATTTCCGCGCGACAGCGTACCGAAGGTCTATGATGCCCTGAAGGTCGGTGCGGCGGACCTGACGCTGGAGGTGCAGCAACAGCTGGGTGACGGTGTCGTGCGCACTATCGCCATGGGCTCCACCGACGGCGTACGCCGGGGACTCGAGGTGCTCAATACCGGTGAACCGATCAAGGTACCGGTGGGTATCAAGACGCTGGGCCGCATCATGGACGTGCTGGGCAACCCGGTGGACGATGCCGGCGAGATCGGTGCCGAGACCAGCATGCCCATACACCGTCCGGCGCCGAACTTTGCCGAGCAGGCAGCGGGGCTGGAGATCCTCGAGACCGGCATCAAGGTCATCGACCTTATCATGCCGATCGTCAAGGGCGGCAAGGTCGGCCTGTTCGGCGGCGCCGGTGTGGGCAAGACCGTGACGCTCATGGAGCTGATCCGAAACATCGCCGTCGAGCATTCCGGCTATTCGGTATTTGCCGGTGTAGGCGAACGCACCCGCGAGGGCAACGACTTCTACCATGAGATGCGGGAAGGCGGCGTTATCGACAAGGTGTCGCTGGTGTACGGACAGATGAACGAGCCGCCGGGCAACCGGCTGCGCGTCGCCCTGACCGGCCTCACCATGGCCGAGTACTTCCGCGACGAAGGCCGCGACGTGCTGATGTTCATCGACAACATCTATCGCTACACGCTGGCCGGCACCGAGGTGTCCGCGCTGCTCGGCCGCATGCCGTCCGCGGTCGGTTACCAGCCCACGCTGGCCGAGGAGATGGGCGTGCTGCAGGAACGCATCACCTCCACCAAGACGGGTTCCATCACCTCCTTCCAGGCTGTGTACGTGCCGGCGGACGACCTCACCGACCCGTCGCCGGCGACGACCTTCGCACATCTCGACGCGACGCTGGTGCTGTCGCGGCAGATCGCCGAGCTGGGCATCTACCCGGCCGTGGACCCGCTCGATTCCACCTCGCGCATCCTGGACCCGAACGTGGTCGGTGCCGACCACTACGATACCGCGCGTGCCGTGCAGGGTACGCTGCAGCGTTACAAGGAGCTCAAGGACATCATCGCGATTCTAGGCATGGACGAGCTGTCCGAGGATGACAAGCTGGTGGTGACGCGCGCCCGCAAGATCCAGCGCTTCCTGTCGCAGCCGTTCTTCGTCGCCGAGACCTTCACCGGCTCAGCGGGCAAGTACGTGACGCTGAAAGACACCATTGCCGGTTTCAAGGGTATCGTCAACGGCGATTATGACGCACTGCCGGAACAGGCGTTCTACATGGTCGGCGGCATCGAGGAAGCGGTCGAGAAGGCAAAGACCCTGTAAGAGTAAGAGCTAATGGCAATGACCCTGCATGTCGATATCGTCAGCGCCGAGGCCGAGGTCTATTCCGGCACGGCAACGATGGTTTTCGCACCCGCCGAGATGGGCGAGGTCGGTATCGCACCGCGCCACACGCAATTGCTGACCCGCCTCAGGCCCGGTGAGGTCAGGGTGCAGCTGCAGGACGGCGACGAGCTGTCATTCTACGTGTCCGGCGGCATGCTGGAGGTGCAGCCCCACATGGTGACCGTGCTGGCCGACACCGCCATCCGCGCCGACGATCTCGACGAGGCGCAGGCGCTGGAAGCGAAGGGACGCGCCGAGCGGTTGCTTGCCGACAAGGTCGCGGACATCGATTACGCCAGGGCACAGGCGGAACTGGCGGAGTCCATTGCACAGCTGGCCGCGATACGCAAGCTGCGCAAGAAACGCTGATGTCCGATCAGTTCGTCGGCCGGAACAAGGTCGTGTCGTTCACCTACTCGATCGTCGACGAGTCCGGTAACGTCATCGAGCAGTCCGATCTCCCCATCAGCTATGTCCACGGCGGCCCGCACGATCTGTTCGAGAGGGTCGCGCTGGAACTGGAAGGCAGCGTGGTCGGTGATACCGTCGAGGTCGAACTGACGCCGGAAGAGGGTTTCGGTGCGCACGACCCGAATCTCACCTATACCGACGATCTGGAAAACGTCCCCGCCGAGTTCCGCCACGTCGGCGCGGAGGTGGAGATGATGAACGATCAGGGCGATACCCGTTCCTTCACCGTCACCCGCATCGAGAACGGCAGACTGACGGTGGACGGCAACCATCCGATGGCCGGCAAGACCATCGTGTTCCATATCCGGGTCACCGCGATCCGGGACGCGACGCCGGACGAGATGGCGAACGGTGTCGAACCCATGCAAATGCCGGTGCTGCACTGACCCGTTCGCGCGCATAAACATCCCGCCCACCGGGCCGATACAGGGCCATGTTTTCCGGATCTATTTCCGCACGATGCCGGCACGCGCCGTCCGCCGGGCGCAGCCGTCGTGCGGTGCCGGCCGGCGGCAGCGGAAATTCCTTTGCGCCGGTGCGGTCGACTGTGCAATAGTGCACGCGACGGAAAATGCCTGCAGATATGCCACTGAGTATTGTCATTCTCGCCGCCGGCCAGGGTACGCGCATGCGCTCGGAACTGCCCAAGGTCCTGCATCCGCTGGGCGGCCGGCCGTTGCTCGATCATGTCATCGACAGCGCGCACAGGCTCCATGCCTCTGATATTCATGTCGTTATCGGACACGACGCGGAGCGTGTGCGCCGCGAGTTCGCGGATGCCGCTGTCCACTGGGTCATGCAGGACAGGCAGCTGGGTACCGGGCACGCCGTCGCGCAGGCCATGCCGGACATCCCGGACGGCCATACCGTGCTGGTGATGTATGGTGATGTGCCGCTGATCCGCGAAGAGACGCTCGATCCGCTGTGCGTGATCGCCGCGCAGGGCTTTGTCGGGCTGCTCACGGCGGAACTGGAGGTGCCGACCGGATACGGCCGCATCCTGCACAACGCCGACGGCAGCATCTGCGGCGTCGTCGAGGAAAAGGATGCCAGCGCCGCCGAGCGTTCCCTGCACGAAGTCAACACCGGTTTCATCGCTGCGCCCGCCGCGAAGCTGCGCCGCTGGGTGGCGGAGCTGGACAACAGCAATGCACAGGGCGAGTTCTACCTCACCGACGTGGTCGTGCGCGCCGTCAACGACGGTGTCAGCGTGCGTGGCTTTACGGCGGATACCGTCGAGGAGGTCATGGGCATCAATGACCGCGCCCAGCTGGCGGCACAGGAGCGATACTTTCAACGCCGCCAGGCACAGCGCTGCATGCGCGAGGGTGTGACGCTGATAGACCCGGCGCGATTCGACCTGCGCGGCAACTTGGATGCCGGACAGGACGTGGTCATCGACGTCAACGCCGTACTCGAAGGTGAGATCCGGCTCGGCAACCGCGTGACCGTCGGACCGAACGTCGTCATGCGCAACGTCCAGGCCGGTGACGGTGTCGTCATCCTCGCCAACTGCGTGATCGAGGATGCGGTGATCGGCAGCGGCGCACGCATAGGACCGTTCGCACGCGTGCGTCCGGAGACCCGGCTCGATGACCACACCCATGTGGGAAACTTCGTCGAGATCAAGAAATCGGATATCGGCGCCGGTTCCAAGGTCAATCACCTGAGTTACATCGGCGACACCACGATCGGCCGCGGCGTTAACATCGGTGCCGGCACGATCACCTGCAACTACGACGGGGCCAACAAGCACCGCACCGTCATCGGCGACGACGTATTCATAGGCTCGGATACCCAGCTGGTCGCGCCGGTAACGGTCGAGGACGGTGCGACCATCGGCGCAGGTTCGACCATCACCCGCGATGCGCCGGCCGGCGAGCTGACACTTAGCCGCGCCCAGCAGACGACGCGCCGCGGCTGGAAGCGACCGGCGAAGAAGCGGTAAACCGTGAGTCGTGAAACGTGAGAAGTGAAGAAAGGCAGGACTTATGTGCGGAATAGTGGGTGTCGCGGCACGGCAGGATGCCGTGCCGGTACTGATAGACGGCCTGCGACGGCTCGAATACCGCGGCTATGACTCGGCCGGCGTCGCCGTGCAGACCAACGGCGCCCGGCTGGAACGCGTGCGCAAGGTCGGCAAGGTGGCGGAACTCGCGAAGGCCCTGGAGAGCACGCCGCTGAGCGGCCTGACCGGCATCGCCCACACCCGCTGGGCGACCCATGGCGTACCCAGCGAAAAGAACGCGCACCCGCACGTCTGTCACGAACGCGTGGCGCTCGTGCACAACGGCATCATCGAGAACCACGACGCCCTGCGTACGCAACAGCGTGCGGACGGTTTCCTTTTCACGTCGCAGACCGATACCGAGGTTATCGTGCACCAGATCGATCGCTACCTCGAGCAGGGTCAGGAACTACTCGAGGCGGTGCAGTCGACGGTCGCCGACCTGGAGGGTGCGTTCGCGCTGGGCGTTATCTGCCGGGACGAGCCCGGTCGCCTGGTCGCCGCGCGGCGCGGGAGCCCGCTGGTCATCGGGCTGGCCGATGACGCCATCCTGATCGCCTCGGATGTGGCGGCGCTGATCTCACGTACCAGTGACTTCGTCTTTCTCGAGGACGGCGATGTTGCGGACATCGTGCATGACCGCCTGACGGTGTACGACGCTTCCGGACGGATCGTGGAGCGCCCGGTGAAAAAATCGGCGTTGCGGCTGGGCGCGGCCGAAAAGGGCGAGTATGCGCACTACATGCTCAAGGAAATCTTCGAGCAGCCGCGCGCCATTGCCGACACACTGGAGGGCCGCATCGGCAGCCACCGCGTCCTGGAGGAGGCGTTCGGCGCCAACGCCGGCGTGATCTTCGACCAGGTCAAGGGTGTGCACATCATCGCCTGCGGCACCAGCTACCACGCCGGCATGGTCGGGCGCTACT
>Ga0210144_1000022_pt1 | contig 84882 bp, 65 predicted proteins | sample Muzzi_PWA_D2_FD_185532 | JGI IMG/M metagenome (GOLD analysis project Ga0210144, IMG submission 185532) | Wetland microbial communities from San Francisco Bay, California, USA, that impact long-term carbon sequestration - Muzzi_PWA_D2 (SPAdes) | ecosystem: Environmental > Aquatic > Marine >...
GGTACCACTGGTAGCTGAACGCCCCCAGACCGTCCGCGTCGCTGATCCCCGTCGTGTCCGCCGTCAGTACCTGGTCCTCGGTCGCCGTCCCGCTGATCACCGGCACACCCACCGGCGCATCGTTCACGTTCGCCACCGGACCCACCGCCACCGAGGCCAGCGGACCCTCGTTCGTCCCCTGTCCGTCCGTGTAACTCACCTCCACCGTGATCAGCGCACCCACGTCCGCATCACCCAGCGTGTAGCTCACCCCCGTCGCACCGACGATCGCCGACCCGTCCCGGTACCACTGGTAGCTGAACGCCCCCAGACCGTCCGCGTCGCTGATCCCCGTCGTGTCCGCCGTCAGTACCTGGTCCTCGGTCGCCGTCCCGCTGATCACCGGCACACCCACCGGCGCATCGTTCACCGCGGTGACGGTAATGGATTCCGTTTGCGGATCACTGGTACCGCCATCGCCATCCGTCAGCACGAAGCGAACCGTCCGGTTGCCGGTATTCGGCGTATGCGACACGTTTTGATAAGTGATATTGCGCACCAGGGCCTGAACCGCCGCCAGGTCGGCGCTGGCATTGAGGGTGATGACCAGTGGCGTCATGCCGTCGGTGCCACCGACGAAGGTGCCAATCACGACGCCGCCATAGGTCACGTTGCTGCCGGATATACCGATCTGTCCCGGCGACACGCCCTGATTATTGATGGCCAGGCGGTCATTCACCGTCCCGCCCGCCGTCAGGTCAATGGTCAGGACACCGGTATCGAAATCGACCGAATCCACATCGCTGACGGTTGCGCTGCCGTCTATCACGACCGGCGGATCATCCTCGGTATAGGATACTGTCCCGCCTGAGAGGGTGATGACCGGGTTGGTGGTGACATAACGCTGGCCGAAGATGCCGTAACCGCTGCCGTCCTGGTTGTTGCTCTGCCAGACGATGGCAAAGTCGTCCTCTGACGTCATCGCAACATCCGATCCCGTCTGCTCGCTGGCGGTGGTGGTATTGACCAGAAACTCCCCGCTCAGCGCGGTGCCGGTTGCATCATAGCGGCGCGCATAGATGCCATTGGAGCTGCCGTCACTGCTCGACCACGTCACCACGAAATTGCCGGCAGCGTCCATGTCGACCGATGCCGAACCCTGGGTTCCGGAGGTCGTGTTATTGACCCTGAAGTTGCCGCCCTTGGCCGTACCGGTATTGTCGTAGAGGCGCGCAAACACCCCGGAGGAATCACCGCTGCCAACGCCCTCCCAAACCACCACGATATCGCCATCGGTGTCCATCGCCACGCCGGACGGCGACTGAACCCCACTATCCGAGGTATTCACCTGCATCTCGCCGGTCTGTGGCGTACCGGCCGCATCGTACATCCGTATATATGCACCCCGGCTCAGGCCCAGCAACGCATCGGGGCCCTCCCAGGTCACGACGAAATTACCGGTATCATCCATGGCGACGTACGGGCTGATATTGCTGCCCAACAGCAGCGTGACGCTGACCTGGATGTCACCGCTCTGGGGCGTACCCGCGGCGTCGTAGATGCGGGAATAGACATTGACATCGAGCAGGCCATCGTCGTCCCAGGCCACCACGAAACTCCCCGAAGCATTCATGGCGACCGACGGTCGCTGCTGATTGCCCGCCGTGGCGACCGTTACCTGGAATTCGCCGTCCAGTTTGTTAGCGGCAGCGTCGAAGCGCTGGCCATAGACACCCAGGCCGCTGCCATCCTGCCCGGCACTTTCCCATACCACCACGAAGTTGCCGGCGTCGTCCATGGCAATCGACGGGTCCCGCTGGTCGTTGCTGGTGGTGGTATTGACCTGGAATTCAGTCCCCAGCGGATTGCCGGCGGCGTCGAAGCGCTGGCCATAGATGCCCAGGCCACTACCGTCCTGACCAGCACTTTCCCATACCACCACGTAGTTGCCGCTGGCATCCATGGCGATCTGCGCATCTCTCTGGTCGTTTGTGGTTGTGGTATTGACCTGGAATTCAGCGCCGTCGGGCGCAGTCGCCAGGACAGCGGTATACGCCGTCTGCGTCGCGTCACTCACGGCCACGTCGGTTTCGATAAGACCGGTGGTGTATTCCAGTTCCCAGTCACCGCCCAGCGCGCTGTTGCCGGTCAGATCGGCGGAAGCGGCTATATCGGCACCGGTCAATGCGGCCAGGTTATCGACCAGGGTCTGACCGTCTTCGGACGCTGCCAGGTTACAGCCATAGATCAATATGTCAGCGCTTTCCGTGAGGGCATTACCCCAGGACTGTACAAGATCGGCCCGGGCGGTCAGGGTATCGTTGTCCAGCGTACCGGAACCAAGATCGATGGCGCCGTCCCTGCCATGCGACAGGATGTGCACGGCATCGACATTCTCATAGCCCCGCAAAACGGCGGAGATCTGGGAAATGCCATCTTGCGAATTATCGAGTTCGAAAACCTGGTATCGGGTGCTGTCATCCGGGTAGCTCAGCAGGTCGGACAGCAGACTCTGGTATTCCGGCGTGTCGGTGTCGACAAAAATCAACTCCACGCGCACGTCGGCACCGGACGCCTCGGTGCCCTGCGAAGCACCCTGATCAAGGGTCTGCTCAAGCACCGTCTGCTGAAGCGCATCGGGCGGTATTTCCAGCTGCCCGGCGGCGAGGACGCCTTCCAGACCGGCGGAAAACAACAGACGCAGTTCCACCGCCTCCAGTTCCGGCCTGACCTGGTACTTTTTAAAATGATCGTCCTGTTTCGCCATATCACTGCCCGCCACGTCCCGCCTGCGGCGCAACGCGCCTGAAATCAAGTCATCGAGTGAATACCAAGCACGAGGCCACAGAACAAAATCGGCAAATTATTGACGCACTTGAGGGGAGTTCGACGAGTATCTGCACCACATCAGTGCAACAGGCGGAGGGGTCGAATGCCTACTTTCCGGCTTGTCTTGCGGCTACCGGCCTTCTGCGTAGCCGTTGCGGGAGACGGTTGCCGGGCGGTCTTCGTCGAAACTGACCGTGCAGCGCAGGCCGCCAGGCAGCTTATTGTCTGGATTGGGTAATTCAAGCCGTACGCCGAACATGCCGCTGGACGCATCCACGATCTTGTCAACGATCTTCACCTCGGCGGTGTAGCTGCCCTCGAGCGGGGCCTCCGGCGAGACCATGGCGCTCATCCCCGGCGTGATGCTGCCAAACTGGGCCGCCGGCAGCAGCACCTCGACATTCAGCGGATCGAGCTGGGCAAGCGTCAGGATCGGACCGTCGTCCGGATACTCGCCCGCTGACTTGAAGCGCTCGACCACCACCCCGTCGATCGGACTGCTGATGGTATGTTCGTCGAGCACCGCAATCGCCCGCGCCAGTTCCAGCTCGGCAAGGTGTCTGTTTTCACGCGCCTGCCTGATCTGCAATCTGGCCAGCGCCTCCTCGGTTTCCACCTCGTCGCGGGTCTGATCCGCCACAACCCCCTCTTCCGCCAGCCCGTCAAAGCGGCCCAGCTTGCGCACCGCAAATTTGTGGCTGACCTGGCTGCTGTTCAGTTCTGCCGTCATGGCGGCCTTCGCCCGTGCCAGCTCCACAGTGGCCTTTTCCACCCGGGAATCGAACACGACCAGCGGCTGCCCGGCCTTGACGAAATCGCTGCGATCGAAGTTGACCGATTCGATCTGTCCGTCCACGGCACTTTTGATGTCGACCATGCGATGCGGTTCCATCATGCAGTCATAGTCAAAGGCCATGACCCTGGCGGACAGGATCAGTCCTGCCAGCACGAGAACCGTTTGGTTATAAGGTGCCTTGATCATACTCAGCGCATACTCACTGCAAGCAGGTCATGTCGATGGCTATTCCGACTTGCCAGAAAATGCCAATATCCTTCCCAGGTATTCGTCCATGCGTTCCAGCGCCTTGCGCTGCCCGCGTTGCTGACGCTCCGACTTGCGCTGGCAGGCTGCCATGACCAGTTCACCGAGCCACTGGGGCAGTACGCGCATGTCCCTGGCGTACCTAACGGCCAACCACTGGAGATATTTAGGTAGGCACTCGCGCGCGAGTCGGTCATCCAGCGCCACCAGCGACTGGTAACTGCCCGGCGCCCCCTGGCGACCGGCGCGACCGAACAGCTGCCGATCGATACGCCGCGCTGTATTGCGTTCTGCAGCGATCACATGCAGGCCACCTGCCTCGCGGACTCCGGGTCCGAGCGGGATATCTGTGCCACGCCCCGCCATGTTGGTGGCAATCGTAATCGCACCGGGCATTCCGGCGCGCGTGACCAGCCCCGCCTCGTCCTCGTCCTGGCGCGCATTAAGCACCTGGTGCGGCAGATTCACACGCTTCAGCATCCGGGCGAGCGTTTCGCTGTCGGACACCGAACGTGTTCCGACAAGCACCGGGCGTTGACGCCGATGCAGCTCGATGACGTGGTCGACGATGCCACGCCATTTGGTTTCCTGGTTGGGGAACACCCGGGCAGGCTGCCGGACCAGCCGCGAACGACGGTGTGTCGGGATCTTCACCACCTTGAGCCCGTATACGGCTCCTAGCTCCGCCGCCGTCTCGCGCGCTGTACCGGTCATGCCGGACAACAGCAGATAACGCCGGAAAAATTTCTGGTAGCTGATGCGCGCCAGTACCTCGTTCGGCGGGCTGACCTCGCAGCTTTCCTTGATCTCGATCATCTGGTGCAGACCCTGCTCCCACTTGCGATCCGCCATGACACGCCCGGTAAAATCATCGATGATCATAACCTTGCCGTCCTTCACCAGATATTCGTGATCACGCCGGAACAGGTGACAGGCGCTCAACGCCTGGGTAACAAGTTCCTCGGCGCACGTACGACGACGCCACTGGCCGCCGAACCCGCCGACCTCGACGGCCAGCAGCCGTTTACCGGCGTCCGTCAGGTTAATGCGGCGCCGTTTAACATCGATACTGAAATGCTCATCCTGTCTCAGCTGCCTGGCGAGATGCACCGCCTGCCGGTATGGCAGCGCGTCCTGGTCGGACAGTCGCCCACCCTGCGACAGGATGAGCGGAGTCCCCGCCTCGTCGATCAGCACGCTGTCCGCCTCATCCACGATGCAAAAGCAAAGTCCGCGCATCAGTACCGAATCGAGCCGCGCCCTTTCCGCGAAGAGCCGTTCCGCCCGCAGGGAAACCGCGCCCGCTGCGTCCCTGAGCCGCACCCGATCACGCAGATAGTCAAACACCAGCTGCTTGTTGGTGCAGTAGGTGATGTCCGCCGCATAGGCGGCCCGCCGCTCAGGTTCCTGCATCTGTTCCGTGACGGCGGCTACCGTGAGGCCCAGATAGCGGTAGAGCGGTTCCAGCTCCCCCGCGTCGCGCACGACAAGATAGTCATTGACCGTGACGACGTGCACGGGTATGCCCGCGAGCGCCGCCACGGATGCCGGCAGGGTCGCCATCAGTGTCTTGCCCTCGCCGGTTTCCATCTCGGCCAGCATGCCGTCGAGCAGCACCCGGCCAGCCATGACCTGCACCTCGTAATGACGCTTGCCCAGGGTGCGCCAGGCCGCCTCGCGCACCACCGCGAACGCATCGACCAGGTGCCGCTCGGTCGGGCCCGCGCGGCGCAGGCTGCTCCTGAGGACGTTTATCCTGCGCCTGAACACGGCCTCGTCCAGCCCCGAGAGCCGGGCACCGGCCCGGTCGACCTTGCCGACGAAGGTCCGCAGGCGGCGCACGTTCACCGCGAGGTGCGTCGACATGAAAGCGGTGAACCGCGCGGCGGCATGCTCCAGCCAGTCGGACGTGTCCGGCATACGTTCCGGATACTCGCCCAGCCGGAAACCGGGTCGATCCACCGTCTTGCCTGCCGTGATCATGACCTACACTCCGAACCGGCGCATGAACAGCTGCCGCAGTGAACGTTGCCACTGCATCGCCAGGGGTTCCGCGCCATGCTCAAAACGTACATGGACACGCTGTCCGAACAGACGGTCAGGTGCTTCTTCATCCAGTTCGAGTTCGAGCTGGAACAACGCGGTAAGCGACTGCAGCCCGGCTTCATCCGCCGGATCCACAGGTATCAGGCCGCCACCGCGTGTGCCCAGCGCCCGGCTGGGCAGCTGGTCGGAGGCGGCCGGGACTTCGTAGTCGATCCTTGCAGGAATAACCCGCCCGGGGCGGTCAGCCACGCGAACCTCGATGCCTTCGATTTTCCCCCTGAGCAGTCCGATGTCGGACTGTGCCACAACGACACGCGCATGCCTGCGTCCCTCGGTTAGAATATAGGCCAGTGTGTCGCCACGGTGCACAAAACGCCCTTCCAGATCCGCCGCGCCCGGAATGACCAGTTGCCCTGACACCGAGCTGCGCAGGACAAGCTCGTCGAGCTGACGTCGTGCCTGCCGAAGCTCCTCCGACACAGCCGCCATGTCCTGCTTGATGCTCTCCGCCTCGACGCGGTCATCGTTTAACGCGAATGCATATCGGGCCTGCAGTTCCTGACGATTCGCCTCGAGCACGGCTACTCTCGCCGCCAGCAGGGGATCCTCGCATGACATGACTGGCTGGCCGGCTGCCACCTGCGCTTCCGGTGTCGCCAACACGTCGGTGATAAAACAGTCCGCACCGGCGCGAATCCGGGACTGCTCCGGCAACCACACGACGCCCTCTGCCATGGTCCAGAGCGGCACGGGCAGCAGAAACAGTACGGCGGCGAGCGCGGCCGTGCCCGCACCGGTCACGCCGAGCGCACGCGCGCGGTGGTACCGCAGCCGGTCATCCCGTAGCAGGAACGTCATATGACGGGTGACGGGCATCAGGATTTGCAGAACGACCGCCCAGATCGCGAGCAGCACACCGACCACGAAGAACTTGCCCGCCAGGTACAGGATGATGGCGAACGTGATGAACATCCGGTAAACGAACGAAGCGATGCCGTAGCAGACAAACCAGGCCGCCTCGCCTCGGCCCGCGACCGGGGACACCGCATCCTGCAGACCGTACAGGTAACGCAGTACAAGGTAGCCGAGATAGCGTCTCGATTGCACGGAGAGATTCGGTATCTCGAGCGCATCCGCCAGCATGTAATAGCCATCGAAGCGCAGCAACGGATTGCCGTTGAAAAACAGCGTCGAGATGCTGCCGATCAGCATGACGTTGTAGGCAATTGCACTGACCAGACCGGTCCCGACATTGAGCCAGATCAACAGGGCCAGCGCCGCGAGAAACAACTCGACCATCATGCCGGCCGCACTCACCGCCAGCCGGCGCTGTTTCTTACGGAATCCGGACGCGGCGGTCGCATCGACGTAGGGTATGGGCATCAATACCAGAAACATGATGCCCATCTCGTGTACCTCGCCGCCCCACAGACGCGTGGCGAAGGCATGCCCGAACTCGTGCAGCAGCTTGACGCAGGGATAGGTGATGAACAGGATGACCAGGTTCCACGGATTCAGCACCCGGTCGACGATATCATCCGTGATCGATGCCCAGTGCAGACAGGCCAGCACCACGCCCGTGGATACGACGATCAACCAGATCGCCAGACCGGCCGGGCTGAAAACGGGCCGCAGGTACGGCAGGCACCGTACCAGGAAGCGGTCCGGATCCCACAACGAAATTCGCAGGGACATCGGATTCAGCAGACGCTGCATCCAGCCCAGCCGCCGCCGCTGTCGATAACGGTTGAACACCTCGATGGCGTCCGGGGTCAGCTCACATTGCAGGATATCGGCGGCATGGAGCTGCCCCAGCAGATGCAGTGTTTCTTCCTGACCGGGCGCGTCATCGCCGAGCGCCTCGAGCGTTGCCTCCCAGATCTCATTGACAGTGCGCGTACCGTCCATACGACCGATCACCTCGTAGACCTGGGGTCCAAAACGGTGAAAGGCACCGCTGGCATCATCCTGTAGCAGATAGCAGCGCTTGCCCCGGTAGTAATGCCGGTGCAGGCGGGCGTGTCCGCGCAGGCGCGGCCTGATGTCCGCCACACGATACCAGTGCTGGCTGTACATCGGCCGTTCCATGTCAGGGCAACCAGGACCAGGTCTTCAGTCTGATCCAGTCGAAGAGGCTGTGTGTCCAGATCCAGAGCAGCCTGCGTTCGCCGATCTCGATCCGGCCGATGCCGTCCATACCGGGACGCAGCAAGGGCGGTGTGTCGCGCAATTGCGCCTCGACACGATAGTAGTTGCTGCCGTCGGCAGCCTCGGATACCGGGGTTATCCTGCTGACCTCGAAGCCGAGGACAGTACCGGGCAACCCCGAGAGTTTAAGCTTGCCGGCCTGCCCCGCCGCGACCCCGTTCATGTCCCGTTCGTCCACGTGCAATACCAGGCGATAGGCGTCCAGCGGCGCCACCTCGAACAGCACCTCGCCGCGCGTGACCGGTGAACCCAGGGACTGTGACAGATCGCCGCTGACGACAACACCGGCCAGTGGAGAGGTTATCTGCATCCGCTCCAGCTGCCTGTTGATCAGTTGCAACTGGGCGTCCGACTGGCTGATACGCGCACTGAGAATCGCGACCTGCGCACGATCGTGTTCAGCCATTGCATTGCGATACTCGCGCGCATGCCTTGCCTTCTCGCTGGTCAGTTTCTGCTGCTCTAGCTTCAGCTCCCTGTCGTCCAGCGTGCCCATCACCTGCCCGGCACGCACCAGATCACCGGCCCGGACGCTGGAATCCAGGATGAATCCGTCGATCGGCGAAACGATCGCGCGCTGGACGGTACCTTCGAGGGTGGCGTTAGCCGTCACGTGGTATGTTCCGGCAGCCAGATACAGGTAAACCGCCAGCAGCACCAGCAGCAACGCACCGAGCTTCAACACGAGATGCCGGGGTCCAAACAGCCTGCCCAGCAGCCCGGCGAAGGATTGCGCGAGCCTGATTACCGGCCAGGTATCATTGCGGCGTTTCAGTTCGAGTATCGGGCCCGCAAGGTTGGCGATGTGCGAATACAGTTCTACTGAATCGGGGTCAAACGGTCTGCCGTCGTTCCGTTCGAAGGTTATCGCACCGACGATCCGGTAATCACTGACCAGTGGAATGCTGCAGACGGCCGTGTCCCGGTTCTGCTCCATCAGTTTCCGGTGCGCTATATTGACCTGCTCGCTGCCCGGGCAGAGGATGGCTTTGTCCTGATCAATGGCTTCCTCCATCGCAACCGCGATCGCACGCATCAGGCTGGTATTGACGGCGTGGCTCGCACTGTGGGAGAGCGCGCGCACGGTTACGAAACGGCCGCGCAGGAAGCCGATGCTGACGCGGCAGCAAGAAAACTCCACCGCCAGCTTCGTCGCCAACGCCGTTGCCGCACGCTGGAAATGTGGCTGGTCCAGCGTGAGCGATACCAGCTCGAGGATTTTTGCCAGCCGCGCACGGCGGTCTTCCGGCTGCCGCGCAGTCCACTGTGGCGCCAACATGTTCAAGTATCGAATCTCCGAATAAACCGCATCGACAGCTGCCCATAGCGGCGTGACGGTCACGCACTGGATTCAGCCGGCGGTGCGGCCACCCTTCAAGCAAAGGTCTGGTTCAGCTAGTTGATTGATTATCGGCGAAAATCACGATCCCCTTAGGCGAAGAAACTGTTATCCGTCATCGGGGCTGTGTCGACACGATGTGTGGTATGGCAGCGGCGGAGTACTCCGGCTGGGTGCCGTACGATCGCGGCACGCCCCGTGGACTCGACTCCCGGTTCAATCCGTCGACAATCGGGTGAGAGGCAGTCTCGCGCTGATCAGCTCGAATCCCTGACTGGCGGAACCGCGGGACAGGAATGCGCCCGCCACCGCGGATTCAGGCTCGGCGGGCCGACGTCCTGATACCCCACCGGTTCAGCAATCTCTGCCCGACGGACTCGGGAACCGGGGCGAAATGATCGAACTCCATGGTAAACAGGGCCCGTCCCTGGGTGACGGAGCGCAGGCTCGTGGCATAACCGAACATCTCGCTCAACGGGACAAGACCGCGCACGGTTGCCGTACCGTCCGGCAGTTGCTCGGTCTGCTCCAGCTCGCAGCGCCTTGCATTGAGCTGCCCCAGAACACTGCCCAGATACTCTTCGGGCGTCACGACCTCAAGCTTGCAGATCGGCTCCAGCAGGACGGGCGAGGCCAGCATGAAGGCCTCCCTGAAGGCGCTGGCGCCGGCGTTGCTGAAGGCCTGTTCACTGGAGTCCACGTGATGGCTCGAACCATCCACCAGGGTGACCTCGAAGTCGGTCACCGGCAGGCCGCCGATCACGCCCGCGGCAGCGGCCTGGCTGACACCCTTTGCCACGGCCGGGATGAACGGCTCGGGGATCACGCCGCCCCGGATCCGGCTGGTAAACCGGACGCCACTGCCGGGCTCACCGGGCGCCAGGTCCAGCACCACGTGGCCGTACTGGCCGTGTCCGCCGGACTGGTGGACATAGCGACCCTCGACATGTGTCGCGGGCCGGGCGATTGAGGTCTTGTAATTGACTTGCGGCCTGCCCGTGCGAACAGCGACGGCGTGCTCGCGCTGCAGACGGTCGATCAGCACCTCGAGATGCAGCTCGCCCATGCCGGACAATACCGTCTGCCCGCTGTCTTCATCAGTGGTGACGGTAAAGGTCGGGTCCTCTTCCGCAAACTGCGTCAATACCCTGATGATTTCCTCCCGGTCCTTGTTTTCCACGGCTTCGACGGACAGGCTGATGACGGGATGCGGAAACTGGATGTTTTCCAGCAGCAGCGGATGTGCCGGATCGCACAGGGTGTCGCCCGTATACAATTGTTTCATGGACAGCACCGCATCGATTTCACCGGCCGGTACGCGGTCGATGTCGGCCCGGTGATCGGCGAACACGCGCACCAGGCGCCCGACGCGCTGTTTGCATTCACGCGTGGCATTCAGCACCGTCGCGCCGCTATTCAGGTCGCCCGAATACACGCGCAGATAGGCCATGCGTCCGGCATACGGATCGGTGACAGTCTTGAATACCAGGGCCGCCAGCGGCGCATCGCCGGTCAAGGCACGCCGCTCCGGCGCACCTGTCACCGGGTTGACGCCCTGGATCTCGCCGATGTCCTGTGGCGAAGGCAGCAGGTCGATCACCGCGTCCAGCAGCGGCTCCACTCCGATATTGCGCAATGCGGCGCCGAACAATACGGGATACAGGCGGTTGTCCAGCGTGGCCCGGCGTAGGGCGCTGCGCCATTCCGCGGGTGCGATGGCGCGCTCCGACAGATAGCGCTCCAGCAGTGTATCGTCGGTCCCGGCGATGGTTTCATGCAGGGTGTCAAGTGCATGTTCGGCCTCGGCACGCCTGTCCCCGGGTATCTCGACGGTCTCAGGTTGCATACGGGCATCGTCGTGCCACACCACGGCCCGCATCTGCAGCAGGTCGACCACGCCATGGAAGTCGCCTTCCTCGCCCAGCGGCAGTTGCAGGACCGCCAGGGGGGCCCGCAGGCGCTGGTGGATGCTCTCAAGTGCCGTATGATAGTCGGCGCCGGTGCGATCCAGCTTGTTGATAAAACAAAGGCGTGGCACCCGGAAACGGTCCGCCTGGCGCCAGACCGTTTCACTCTGGGATTCGACGCCGTGTACGCCGTCGAAGATCACAACACCGCCGTCGAGGATGCGCAGTGCCCGCTGGACCTCGGCGGTGAAATCGATATGTCCCGGCGTGTCGATGATATTGATCTGGTGGTCGCGCCACTGCGTGGTCACCGCTGCCGATACGATGGTGATCCCGCGTTCGCGTTCCTGCGCCATCCAGTCGGTGACGGTGGTCCCGTCATCCACCGAACCGAGTTTATGGGTGATCCCGGAAGCGAACAGAATCCGCTCGGTCGTGGTCGTCTTCCCGGCATCGATGTGCGCGATGAGACCGATGTTGCGGATATGTTCGGGGTCGAAATGCGTAATTTTCACCGTTCACCTCGAGATTGCCCTGGCAGGTCCCGAACCCGGACGGCCGCGCAGGAGTATGGGATAGGTACCAAATATAGTGCATGTTTCTGGCGTCCACGCCGGGCAGTTCCTACACTGGATTGTGAGACCCCTGAACCCTGGCGGAGGTGCGGCATGCGTGAATTAAGCCACAGTCTTTATGATGATTTTCCCGAATACCGGGAGCGTATCCGTCAACTCAAACGCAACGACGAGGACTTCGCCCGCCTGGCGTCGGAATACCACAGGATCGACCGCGAGGTACGTGGCCTGGAAATGAATGACATTCCCGTGTCCGACCAGACGTTCGAGCTACTGAAATTCAAACGCCTGCACCTCAAGGACAAACTCTACCGCCTGTTGCATCAGTAGTACGCAAGGCGCCACGCCGCGCCCGGACACGCCCAGGTGCGGTGCCTTCATCCGCTGTGCCCGGATACGGTTCGATTTAACCACATGTGTACCCTGATCCTGTTCCGCCGTCCCCGTCATGACTGGCCGCTGCTGCTGGCCGCGAACCGGGACGAGATGACCGACCGCCCCTGGCTGCCGCCTGCCCGCCACTGGCCCGAACACCCGGGGGTGACCGCCGGACTCGACCAGCTGGCGGGCGGCAGCTGGCTGGGAATGAACGACACCGGCGTGGCCGCGGCGGTCATGAATCGACGGGGAACGCTGGGGCCCCGGGCCGGCCTGCGCAGCCGGGGTGAACTGGTGCTCATGACCCTGGCCCATGACAGCGCCGCCACGGCCGCCGCCGCGATGGGTCAGCTCGATCCGGCGTCCTATCGCAGCTTCAACCTCGTCGTGGCCGACCGGTGCAAGGCATTCTGGCTCTGTCACCGCGGCGGTACCGGTCCGGGGGGCGTGGAAGTCCACGCGATCCCGCACGGCCTGTCCATGCTGACGGCCGATGACCTCGATGACATGCGCTCGCCCCGCATCCGGCATTACCTGCCACGCTTTCACCAGGCCCGCCCGCCGCTTCCCGGACGCACCGACGGGTGGCATGACTGGATCGACCTGCTGGCCAGCCGGTCGAACCGTGGTGCGGACGACGTGGACGGCGCGATGACCGTCATTACCGGTTACGGCTACGGCACGGTCTCGAGTTCCCTGCTTGCCCTGCCGGGTGCGCGCAACGCGAGTGTAAAGCCGCTCTGGCTGTTCGCCACCGGCCGACCTGGCCAGGGCGCCTATCTGCCCGTCACCGGCCTTGCGCGACCGCCGGTATGAACATCCCAAGGCTCCGCCTGCGATCGATCACAGGCGTTTGACCGGACTTCCAGGTCGGTGGTGCCGCCAGAGGACCGTGTACATGGCTGTCGAAAAAAGGGAGAGGCACCCGCAAGTCGCGGCAGACCGCGAGAATGGCGATGCGGCAGGAATCGTACCTGCCTGGCGAGGCCGGAGCCGGCCCGGCTGGCAAGGAAGGACGCGATCGACCTCATGCGGTCAGTCCTTCAGGCGTGATGCGTTGAACGCCTTCATGAGATCATCATGCTTTAAGAACAGCTCGTAGGCTTCATCCGTGGACTTGCTTTCTCTAACCGAATAAATCACGGCAAGCACATAGCTTCGCACCTCATCGGTACGCTCCCAATCGCCCCACTCCTCGGCTAGATTTTCCTCGCACTCCCGGATCAGGCTGGGCAAAAACGGCGATTCCACATTGGCGAACAAGTGGTCTGCCGCCGACTCTATGTTCTCAACGACGGGTTCGCGCAGCAGGCCCCCGACGTGTCGGACCAGTGTATCTACCACACGCGCCCAGTCCTGCCCTTCCTCTGTAAATGCCCTATTGATGTAGTAGGCGATTTTCCGCGGTGCACATCCCCTGGCATCCCGCCCGTCGAATAATCCTTTATTAATCCAGTTTACCCAGATTTGTTTCAGGTCATCGCTATCCGGGACACACAGGAGCGCCGCGTAGGCCATATCCCTGCCGAAAACACCCGGCACCCGTTCCGGGTGGGTTGCCATTCTGACCACAGCCTGCTTCTGATACGCGTTAAGCTGTCCGCAGTTGCGGTACAGGAAGCCATAAAACGCCTGGTCATGCGGTGGATCCGAAACCGCCAGCAGATCCAGCGCCGTATCTATGTCCCGGACGTTTAACACGCGTGCCACCGCCGCGTTGAGCACGCCGTCGATATTCCCCTTTGTTCCGACATAGTGTCCAAGCGCATAACTACCCGCCCCCGTCCGGTTAAACAGATAGGCCGCAGCATTCGCGACGTGTCTGCGCTGCTCCGGCCCGGCCAGGTCGTACATGGCATTAAGCGCGAAATCCAGAGGATGAAACGGAATTTGCACGATCGTTTCCAGATGACTGTATGCGAGCCCTTCCCCATGAAGACAATCGTCAATCAGAAGCTCGATATCGGGTTCTTCCCTTGCCAGCTGCAACAGCGATCCTTCAAGCGATTCACGCGAGGGTTCCGGTAACGGCTCGCCTGCCAGCGCGCCGGCGATCTCGAGAACGACATTCTCGAGCCTGTGTGGATCGGTTGCATCCAATCCCTTGAAATTGCTGAAGACGGCTTCGTGTACTACGTCATCAATGAAAAGCGGGAATATCGTTTTTCCTGCGCTGATTCCGAATTCCAGCTCTCTTGCAACCCATGCAGACCGGGCCGCCGCCCCGGAGGCCAGCACGAGTACCAGTCCCGAACGCCGGATATGTTCCGCAATCTTCACATCGAGTTCGTCGCCGATCCGGAGTTCGCGCTCGTCCAGCCAGACGTTGATCCCGTACGCCTGGAGACGATGGGCCACGCGACGGGCAACCGGCTTGTCCTGATTGTTATGGCTTACGAAAACATCATTTGTCATGGATTGCACACCTCTCGAAATACCCGGAACGGACCGCGTTGTCCGGAACCCTTCTCGTTATCCCCCGCGGCCGCGTCCGTCGCAATCCGGGTTCACGACAGGGCATGAGACCTTCCGCCCCGGCATCCCGGGTGAATACTCCACCGGCTAAAGCCGGTGGCTTCGGGTTACGGCTGCAAGCCGGATCGACCGGCCATCCGGCCGATCAACCCCCTCCCCCTCGGGGGGAGGGTTGGAGAGCGGGGAATAAAACAGAAAAACACTGTTATATCCCCTCATCCTGACCTTCTCCCGAAGGGAGAGGGAACCCTTTTTATGTCGCTGGCCCATAGCCTGCTGAACGGCATTTGCCTGCAGGTTGATCCAGCCGCCTGAAGGTGGGGGGTTTACAGATCCCCTATACGGAACTCTAAAGCGCACGCAGCGCGCTGGTCACGGGCTGGCGTACCGCGTGTACGGCCGGGAACAACCCACCCAGCAGCCCGATGCCAAGTGCCCAGAGCAGACCGTTCAGGATCAGCCGCGGCGAGACCCGAAAGGCGAATACCACCTGGCTGAAATTCGCCCCGAGGGTGGATGTCGTGTAGTTATCGAAGACGGCCCAGGCGATGCCGGCACCGATCACGCCGCCCACGAGCGCCAGCAGCGCCGCCTCCAGCATCACGGAAATCACGACCGGCGTGGCGGAAAACCCGAGCGCGCGCAGGGTGGCGATCTCGCGCGCGCGCGTGGAGACCGCCGCGTACATGGTGTTCAATGCCCCGAATACGGCGCCGACACCCATAATGGCCGCGATGGCCACGCCCAGGATGCGGATCAGGCGGGTCAGGTCCTCGGACTGCGTGGCGTAATAGTCGCGCGTGCGCTGGACATCCACGGTCAGGCGCGGATCGCTGCCCAGCGCGGCCCTGATCACGTCGAAGGCATCGGCATCGGTCAGCTTGACCGTGACCGACTGATATCCCTTGCGATTGTAGGCGCCCTGCAATACTTCGGGGTCGCTCCACAGCTCCGACTCGTGCGCATCGCCCGAAGCGAACACGCCCACCACCGTCCAGTCCTGCAAGCCCAGACGGACCGTCCTGCCGACCGCCAGCCCGGCGAACTCGGTCTGCGCACCCTGGCCGATCACCAGTTCGCGCTTGCCCGTCTCGAAGCGCCGACCCTCGGTGATGCGGACATTGCGGCGCAATTCCCAGACCCGCGGCCCCACGCCCCGGATCTCGACGTTGGCGTCGGTGCCGGAACTGCGCTTGGGCAGGTTGGCGACCACCACCACCTCGGCCGAGGCGATCGGAGTACCGGCGCCATTCCTGAGTATGCCCGGTGCCTGCGCGATGAGCACCGCGTCCTCACGGCTCAGGCCGCTGTTGAGTTCGGCGCTCGCGCCCTTGCGCAGCACGATGGCCTCGTCCAGCCGCCCGGCCTGGGCAAGCACGGCCTGGAAGCCCTCGCCGATGGCCAGCAGCGCGACCAGCACGCCGACCACGCCGGCGATACCCCCCACGATCACCAGGGCGGAACCCGGCCGCCGGGGCAGGGTCGCCAGGCTCATCCAGGTGATCTCGAGTATCTGCTCAATCCAGCGCACAGGCAGGGTCTCCCTCAGCGCTCGTTCAGGGCGTCGACGATGCGCAGGCGCATCGCCCGCCAGGCTGGCGGCAGTCCCACCGTCACACCCAGCACCAGCATGATCATGATGCCGTGCAGCCAGGATTGCGCGCCGACGGCGAATGCACCGCCGCGGAAGGCCGCGCTCAGTGCGCCGGCACCGGCCATCGCCAGCAGCAGGCCGAGGCTGCCGCCGATGACGGCCAGCAGCAGCGATTCGCCGAGCACCAGCCACAGCACGTGCCGGTTGGAAAAGCCGATGGTCTTGAGCACGGCCAGTTCCGGGATTCGTTCGCGCACCGCCTGCGACATGGTATTGCCGGTCAGCAGCAGGATGGTAAAGAACACCGCGCCCATGATCGAGCTGACGATCAATCCGATGTCGCCGACCTGCTTGACGAAGTCCAGGGTGAACTGCTTCTCGGTCTGGGTCTTGGTCTCGTCGGCCGAATTCGCGAACAGGCGGTCGATGGCCTGAGCCACCTGCTGGGCCTGATCGGGGTCGCCGACCTTCACCATGAACCAGCCGACGGTGCCGTGGCCGAAGGTACGGCCCTCGTCGAAATAGTCGTAGTGGAAGAGCATCTGGTCTTCCTGGTTGCGATCGCGCGTCTCGCGGGTGTGATAGATACCGACCAGGTCGAACGTCCAGGTGTTGTCGCCGTTTTTATGCGGGAAGATGGTCGCCTGCAGCGGGATCCTGTCGCCGACCCTGAAGTTATAGCGCCTGGCCAGGTTCTCGCCGACGATGGTGCCGGTGCGGGTCTCCAGGAAGGCTTGACGCTGATCCTCCGGCAGCACGAACTCGGGATACAGGTCCAGGTAATTCGGGCTCACGGCGAAGTTGGCGAAGAAATTCTTGCGCTCCTGGTAGATTCCGCCGAACCAGTTGGCGAACGCGACGGCCTCCACCCCCGGCACCCGCCGGATCTGCGCCAGGTCCGCGTAGGGCAGCGGCTGAATGATCGACAGCTTGGAACTCACCACCAGCCGGGCCGCGCCCTCCAGGGTATCGCGCACGGTGAAGGCGACACGCACCGCATCGAGCATGCCGAACAGCAGAAAGGCGACGATGATCGAGAGCAGGGTCAGGATGGTGCGCGCCTTCTTGCGCGCCAGGGCGGCCCACACCAGGGACAGAAACTTCATGGAAGGCTCCGGCTCACGACCCGTTCCCCGCAAGCGTGCCCTTGTCCAGGTGCAGCCGGCGGTGTGCGAATCCAGCGGCCTTGGGATCGTGGGTCACCATCACGATGGTCTTGCCATGCTCGCGGTTGAGCTGCTGCAGCAGGCCCATGATCTCGTCGGCCGTGTGACGGTCGAGGTCGCCCGTCGGTTCGTCGCAGACCATGATCTTCGGGTCGGACACGATGGCGCGCGCAATGGCGACGCGCTGTTCCTGGCCGCCGGACAATTCACCCGGCCGGTGCTGCGCACGGTCCTCGAGACCGACCAGCGCAAGCGCTATCATGGCATTACGCCGGCGTTCACGGCCCGACAGCCTTGTGAGCAACAACGGCAGTTCTACATTCTTCTGCGCGCTGAGCATCGGCAGGAGATTGTAGAACTGGAACACGAAACCGATCGTTGCCGCCCGCCACCGGGCCAGCTCGCCGCTGTCCATTCGGTCGATACGCGTCCCGTCCACCTCGATGCTGCCCGCGCTCGTCACGTCCAGTCCGCCGATGAGGTTGAGCAGCGTGGTCTTGCCGGATCCGGACGGCCCCATCAGGGCGACGAAGTCACCCGCCGCGATGTCCATGTCGATGCCGTGCAATACCTCGATGTCCTGCTTGCCGCGCCGGTAGCGCTTGGTGACGCCGCGTAGTGTGACCAACTTGTCCATGCGTGACCTCGTTAAGCCCGGGCGTGCGGACGCCTTCAGCCGGGTTGCTCCGTTTTCACCGCGTCGCCGTCCTGCAGTTCGGCTGGCGGTGCGAGGATCACACGCTCCCCGTCATTCACGCCGTCGAGCACCTGGCGCAGGTCCGAATAGGCCTGGCCCAGCTTCACTCGGCGTAGCTGGGCACGACCGCCGTCCAGCACGAACACCTGCTGGCTGTCCCCCTGTGTGCGGATGGCATCGCCCGGGATCAGTACCCCGACCGGGGTCTCGGTCTGCGCGGTGACGGTGTGGTTATCGAGAAAGGCCACGCGCGCGCCCATGTCAGGCACGATGCGCGAATCCTTCACGTCGATGCTGAGGCGCACCTTTACCGTTGCCTTGCTGCGGTCGGCGGCGGGAATGATCGCGATGACCTGGCCGGGGATCTTCCAGTCCGGGTAGGCGTTGAGCGTGGTCTCCACCGGCTGGTCGGACTGCACGCGCCCAATATAGGCCTCGTTGACCTCCACCTCGATCTCCAGTGAATCCATGTCGACGATGGTACCGATTCCCGTGCGGGTATAGCCGCCGCCGGCGGAGAACGGCGAAACGATCTCACCCGGCTGCGCCGCCTTGACCGTGATCACTCCGGTAAAGGGCGCCCGGATCACGGTGTCGTCCAGCGCGACCTGCGCGACCTCGACACCGCGCTTGGCCACCTCCACCTCGCGCTGCTGGGTGACGAGGGCCGCGTTGCGGGTCTCGACCAGGGTACGGGCATCGTCGGCCGCCTGCTCGCTGGTCAGCTTGCGCGTCAGCAGGTCCTGTTGGCGCGCATCGTCGCGCCGCGCCTGGGCGAGCAACTGGCGCAGCCCAGCCAGTTGCGCGCGCGCCGCATCGAGTCGCGCCTGCGCCAGCGCGAACTGGGCCTTCGCATCGGTGTCGTCGAGTCTCGCCAGCACCTCGCCGGCGCGCACCTGCTGGCCTTCCTCGATCAGCACCTCCGTCACCTGGCCGGTCACCTTGGCCGAGACAGTGGCCTGCCGCCGCGCGGTGACGTAGCCGGTGGCATCGAGCACGGACATGTTGCCCTGGATACCGCTCAACGGCTGCGCCGTCGCGGTATCGACCGAGAACACCCTGCCCCCGGCCAGCCAGTACCAGGCACCGAGCACCGCGATCACGACACTGACCACGCCGATGACCCACGGCAACACCGGCCGCGCACCCGTACCGCGCGTGCTTTCGTCGATGTGCAGTTGATTCAGGAGTTCCGATTTTTCCACGCGTGCGATTCCCGATGCGGATCAAGGTTAGTGCCTGACCGTCAAGGCAGGCCCTCATTCCGGGACAACTCGTGCCTGTGCAGCCGTCCGGTCAGGAAATACTTTACCATCCCTGGCGGCTGACATCTGCCGCCGCGCGTCGCCCGTCAGGACCGTGGGTGATCTTGAGGCGGGCGTTTGATTCCGGGCACGGGAAGGGTAATGCTGAGCGGGCGGATTTGTCCGGATTGTTACGTCCCGGTCACCCGGGATGCCTCCCGTCCTGCGAGTGCCCGTACGATGCCCTCAGGTCACCTCTGCCGTTACCAAAGCAGGAAACGCCGGGCAGTGTGCAGGCGATCCGGCCATGCGCGCCGGGTACCGGGCGGACAGCGGGCCGTTCGTCCACGAAGCGTCGAATGGGCGGCTGGGATCCGCTGAATGCAGGGCGACCCGGCACAAAAATACTCGTGGCATATTGCATGGATATGCTATAAGGTGTCTCCCGGCAGCAGATATTTTGCGGCGATTACGGTAGTTCCTCGCAGTTTATGCGGCAGCGCCTTCCGTGACTAATCAAAACCAAACTGTATGCTGCTACATCATCATTTATCCATCAAGGTAAGCAATATGGCTACAGGTACAGTTAAGTGGTTCAACGACAGCAAGGGTTTTGGTTTTATTACACCAAGCGACGGGGGCAGTGACGTATTCGTCCATCATTCCGCCATCCAGGCCAGCGGGTTCAAGTCACTGGCCGAGGGACAGCAGGTGACGTTTGATACCGAGCGTGGCCCCAAGGGCCCGAGTGCGACCAACGTCATCCCGCAGTAGACCACCAGGGCAATAACGGCCCGGTACATGAGCCCCGCCGAATGGCGGGGCTTTTTTTGGGCGTGATTCAGCGAGCGGACCCCGTTTTACGGATGAGGCGCTCCGACCTGGCTGGATGGGGTTCAGTCGGCGTCGGAAAAAATACCGTAGTGGTAGGCGCCCTCGATGACACCGCTGGTGTAGTAACCGTTCAGGCCCTTGAAACCGCCTTTCGCGAAATAAAGCCTGAGTTCGGGTCGTTCCCCCGCCGCCTGCCTGACGCTGGCAAGCAACTGCTCGTCCGCATTGCGTACGAGGACGCCGGAAAAACCCGCCGTCAGCGGGAAGACGTCGTTACCGCTGTCACCGCAGAAAACGACGTCCGATTTGCCGGCGCCAAGTTCCTCGGCGAGGTATTCGAGCGCGGTCTGCTTGGTCGCGCTTTGCGGAAGAAAGTCGAGAAGACCCTTGCCGGATCGGGAGTCGAAGCTGTAGACGATGACCTCGTCGAACCGCCCTTTGACCCGTTCGTCGACCACCTGCAGAATGGCCTCGCTTCTGTCATGGTCTACATAGTAACTTTGCTTGAACGGGCCGCAATGCACGCGCTCCTGCTCGATCAGACCGTCCACTCCGGCGACAGCGCGACGTACCGCGTCGGCATCCCACCTCGGACTGGTCTGCCTGACGTGTCTGTCCCAGCCATCATGGGTCTTCCAGCCGCCCTGCTCATAGTTCCGGATAGAGGTGCCGACGTCGCCGATGAGCACATCGGGATATCGTATGCCGTACTCCCTGATTGCATTCTCGGTCAAGTCAAGATTTCTTCCGGTCACATAGACGACCAGCACGTCATGTCTTTGCGTGAGCTCGTTGAACAGACCGATGGCGCCCGGGTCCTCCGGCCAGCTACCATTCGGGAGTAACGTCCGGTCCAGGTCGGTCGCGAGAATTTTCATTTTCGAGTCCCGTCACGGTGAGTGTGGAAATTCGATCCTGGCTGGTCCCGGGGTGTCCAGATTCGGAGGACATGAGGACTGTCTCGTCCGTACCGTCGCCCTGGTACACGGTAAAGCCGTGCCCGCGCAGATCGGCTTTCAATGTTGCAGTGGCTTCCGTATGCCGCCAGGAGATGTGCAGCAGGTGTGGCTCGGTCTCGTGGATTTCCATCTCGCCGGTGAATGCCGGCGATACGTTGCGCAGCCGGATCAGTGCGAGCTGGTCCAGTACGATGGGACGTTCCAGCCCGGCCTCGATGTCGATCAACTTTAACGTGGTGCGGTTGATCTCCTTGTGGCCCGCGGTACGCCCCCTTTCCGCCGCCGCGTAGTCGTTGGTACCGGCGAACAGATCCAGGTACCACACCTGCGGAAGTCCAGGCATGAACATCTGTATGGCACGGGCCAGCAGCAGCTTGCGTTCGTCCTCACCCAGGGCGCTGAAGAAGGTCGCGTTGACCTGGTAATAGTCGATCTTCCTGCCGTCGGCACCATACAGGTTCTTGGTCAGGCCACCCCGCTCGATAATGCGCGCCATGGCAGCATCGATCCGGTCGTTGGTCAGCAGGCCCGCCCGGAAGGTACCGTTGACCTGCTTGCCGCGCAGGTCGAGTACCGGGATCCCGTCATGGCACCCTAGCATGTTGATAGTCTGGAGTCCCTTGTCACGGATTTCCGTAATCCAGCGCAGCAAGGCCTCGTTGCTGCCCTGGTCCAGGGCATCGATCAGGAGCCCGGGCAGGAAGAAGTCGTAAATGGGGTAGTTCTCCTGCGCGATTTCCTCGTGGATACCGGCACCGTATTCGGCATGAATCTCGGGGAATATGACCAGGTCATATTTTTCCGCAATGCCGCGCAGCCTGCGCAGGTAGTCCCAGGTCCCCGGCCGGTTGAAAAAATTCGACTGGCCGGGCTCCTTGTGCAGGTACGCGAATGCGTCGAGGCGGATAATCCGTGCGCCATGCCCGCTGAGTTTGCGCAGCGTTTCGTCATAGAATTCCCAGACCTTTTCGGAACGGGCGTTGAGGTCCATCTGTCCAAGATACTCACGCTTACTGCAGATAGCCCTAATGATCTCGTCCCGCAGATGGGTGACGTGCTCCAGATCCGAGGGCTCCAGGTAGCCCTTGTCCTTGATGACGATCTTGACGTGGTCCGCGATGGCCTCGGCTTCTTCCGGGTCGAGGCCTTCGATGTCCGCGAAATCACGGACCGTTATCTCCTTGAAGTCCACTTTCTGGTAGAAGGTGTTCCAGTACGTCTTGAGCGTACCGTCAGGGAAGCGCACCTTCAGTACCGGCAGACCGGGCTTTCTCATGAAGAGTTTCGCCAGATGCTCCTTGTACGGTATAACCTGCCCATCCGCTCCCACTGTACCGTGGCCGTTCCAGAACTCGTCCCAGTCGATGAAGAAATCCCGGTATGACGAATCCTTGCCGTTTTTCAACAGGTCCTGGAACTGCGGCGAGCGCACGGAAAGATGATTCAGCACCAGGTCGAGCTTGATCTGGATTCCGAGTTCCCTGAGTGCGTCCAGGTCATCCTGGCTTACGAGCTCTTCATTGATGTCGTAATCGATAATGGAAAAGCCGCGATCCAGGTCGCTGTTGAAAAAGGTGGGCAGGATATAGAACAGTGAAAAGGCATCCCTGAATTCGGGCCTTGTGAGCATTTCGACGGTATCAGACAGCGTCTTTCCGATGCTGTCAGGGTAGGCATTCAGCATTACCCCTCTGGGCAGGGTTGTTGCTCTTGTCTCTGGCTCTTCCTTCACGACTTATCCTTCTTATTTGAGCTTCTTCTTCCACACATATCGACAGCCGGTGTGCAAAAGCAGGTGTTGCTGAGGGACATTATCGATATGATAAAACCCAACTGCTTGATTGTCCATGCTGAATCTGATGTCAAGCGGTATGTGGGGCAGCCACCGCCTCTGGCTGCGGGATCCGTCGGTTGTTTCGCGTCCCGCTCCCGAGGACACACGACCGTAGTTCGGCCGCGCTTCCGTGCCTGTTGGGAATATCCGGCCGATGTGTCAAGCCGAAATGGCCGCACTGGAACCGTCTGTGAGACGGGCAGGAATGCGCTGGAAAGATCGAGCGTGCGCGCCGCGGCTACGCGGCTCGCGCGGGATCATGAGAAAGGTTCTAGTCCGCCCCTTCGGTCGTGATATGTAGCACGGTACCACAGTGTTTGCAGTGCACGGCATCGGCATCGTGACGGGTGAGCCCGCAGACCGGACATTCGTATCGTACCTTGCCCGGGCGGAATATGGTCTGGATCAGCCGCAAAAACAGCGAAATGCCGAAGATCATTATCAACACAGCCAATATGTGTCCACCGGTGCCAACCAGTGTGATGTCACCGAAACCCGTGGTCGTCAGGGTCGCAACCGTGAAATACAGCGCGTCGGAATAGTTGCCGATCTCGGGATTGGTGCCCACCTGGGTAACGTATACAACCGCCGTGATAATGAATATGAAGACCACCAGATTGACGATACTGAAGATCACGTCCTCGTGGGTGCGCACGAACCTCGACTGCTGACGCAGGTTCTTGATCATGTGATACGAGCGGAGCAGACGCAGTGCGCGTATCACGCGCAGGAAGACGAAGTTCTCGGCCAGCGAAGGCGCCAGCAGAGAAGTGATTACGATCAGATCCGCCAGTCCGACCGGGTTGAATATGTCGCGCAGGCGCTGCCGGCTGATGGACAGGCGCGCCACGAACTCCAGCAGGTATACGATGCCGATCGCCTCTTCCACGCTATGCAGGTCATCGACGTGATGGAAAAAAGAGGCGATGATGAAATAAAGTATGGTGATGCTGTCGAATGCCAGCAGTGACCAGCGAAAATACCTCGAACGCTGGCTGACGCCATTGTACAGCTCATTGATGTGAGCTTTGAGCTGCTGCCACAAACCGGCATTCGTTTTCTGCGTCTTCGTCATGCGACCCGCCACACGTCCAGCCCTCCCGGGTTCCCGTGGGTACGATATAGGCCCTTCCCCCTGAAGTCCACGGCCATTTTGCAACCGTGTACTACGTTCGACCTGCGGGATGAGCCTGAATTACAGCTATCGCGACCAGCCGGGGCAGCCGCCGCTATTGCTGCGCGACGGCTGAAACGGATCCTGCGGCTCGCGCTGGAATACCGGAATGACGGTCAGCCTGCTGCATGATGGCATCCAGGTCCACGCGGGACAATCCTGTCTTGCCCGCTGATTACGGAATTATTGAGAGTTGCATATATGGTTGACGTCATCCTGTCGTCGCTCCGGCCGAACGAGCCTGGCGCGCGCAGGCCGTAATCCGGGGATCTCGGTGTGCACCCGGATTCCCGCTTGCGCGGGAATGGCCAGACTAGAAATAGTGTCTGTCACTCATTTCTGTAGATATCAATATTACCGTGCAGCAACAGCGCCACGCCGGCAAGCGTCGAGACGCAACCCGGAACGACGCGGACCGGATCACAGCCGTCTCCGGATTTACGGACCGGTCAGGAGCGCCTTGCAATACGCGAGCAGATCAACGGAACCGGCGGGGAACGCGCCACCCGTTGCAGGCAGGGTATAAACAGACTCCCGTGTACCTGTCATCCATGACACGAGGACTTGCGAGATGGGCGCAGGATTGCGCCCCATCAGTCCAATTGATTTGCTTTCACGGCATGAAGGGAGGATGCTTACTGTTGTATCAGGTCTGTAATTCTAAACGCCCCTTGCCGCACTGCACGAACGGTCATCGATGACCGACAGGCCCGCTCCCCGCAACCCCCGTTCTGCCGATTGCCTTTTCGCACAGACCGGGCAAACCGAATCAGGATAACGAGCATGGATTGCACAATTGAATCAGGATGACCGCATGACACAATACACACAAAATGCCCAGGACACCGAAACATCCAGTCAGCACGCCGGCATTCGTCTGGCAGAGCTGATCGACCAGGACTGGAACCGAAACAAGTCCGCAATGCTGGCAATGCATGAAGGCATTCACTTGACCGACCAGCACTGGGACGTGATCGCTTATCTGCGCAAGCTGTATCTCGCGCATGGCCTGCCGCGGCATGCCCGAACGACGGCCCAGGCCCTCAATAAGCATTTTGCACCCCAGGGTGGCACCAGATATCTGTATCGTCTGTTCGCCGGCGGTCCGGTCACGCAGGGCAGCCGTCTCGCCAATCTGCGCAAACCCGCCGGTGCAAACGATATTTCATTCGGCACCCGCTACTAGACCCAATATCACAATCCTGCGCTTCGCGCGGAATCACGAGACTGGGTCTGACACTCGGCGACCGCCCGGCGCCCTTGGTACACAGCCCCGGCCGGAAAGCGGCTCGTGGGGCCGGCGCCCGGCGCTTCCTGTCTCAACCGGGCGGTCCGTCCAGCAACTCCACCCGCACTTCCATGCTGCTGGATATCGCCGGCGGGCCGAACTGATGGTATATCGAAACATCGGCCGCATCGCGCCCGTAGGCTACAGCGATCCGCCCGCCACGCAGCGTGTCCTCCGTGGGATCGAACGTGTACCATCGGCCGCCGACGTACGCCTCGAACCAGGCATGCAGGTCCATGGGCGCAAGCCCGTAGAGAAATCCGACGACCAGGCGTGCGGGAATACTGATGCTGCGGCAGAGCGCGATGCCAAGATGGGCCAGGTCGCGGCATACCCCCTCGCAGCGCAGATTCACCTCGACTGCGGAAAGCGGGAACGCGCTGGATCCCGGCGTGTAACGGATCGAGCCTCGGATCCAGTCGCTGATCCTCGACACCTGATCGTAGCCGAGCAGCACACCGTCCACGATGTCATGCGCGAGGTTGCCGACCCTGTCCGATTCGCAATAGCGGCTCGGGAGAAGATACATCAGCACCGCATCCGGCAGGTACTGGATTTCCACGAAGAAGGCGCCTGCAGCTTCATCCACCACATCCGCCGTCATGACATCGGCTGCGGTATGGACAGAGAATGGCCCGGCCGGTGCTACCAGGCGCTGACACAGATTGCCGAAGATGTCCGTATACTCCAGTACCGGAACGCTCGGCGACAGCGTGTAGGCTTCCTGCGCCACCCACTGCTGCACCCCACTGCGGGGACGCAGCATGAGGATCAAAGGGGTCGGGACGCCCATTTGAAAGTCGAGATTGCACGTCGTCCGAATCCACATAAGGTATAAAAGCGTCGCAAGCTCGACAGACCGTTACCCATTCAGACGGGGTGACTTTCCGCTCTAGGTCAGGCCGCGAATGATTCCCTCCCGATTGACCCGGCAGCCTACAGGCATCGCATCGGCATCCGTTCGCCACGAAGCCAGCCGGGGGGTACCGCTGTATTGTAGCAATTCAACCACGCGTCCGGATAAGTATTGTCTGCCTGCCCCCGTTTCCAGGCCCGCCTGATCTCGATCACGCGATGCCCGGCACGGCTGATCCGCATCCGCTCAGGGACAGGGGAATATCGCGCGTCTCGACGGTCGGTCGCTTTGACAGCCATGGCGTGGCGTGTCGCCGGTTTAGCCGACTCTGCCCTCGCTCCCCGGATGCCACGCCGGCATCCTGCCGCCAGTCACCCGGGTCACGTGTCTCTCGATTCCGCCGCCGCTCCCTGTGACATCCATCAACCCACCTGGCCGAACGCCCGCTGCCTGCCGTCAGGGCGATACAGGGGCCATGCAGCCAACACGGGCCTGAATTTTTCTATACTAGGGCCTGTTCACACTACACAGATCGCCGCGTTGCTGCCGCCAAAACGGGCCAGACAAGGCGCGAGGAGTGAGGTTTAGTTGTGCTAAATGAACGACGAGCAGCGCAGACTGACCCGTTTTGGGGCGCAACCCGAAGGGACGGGGCCCGTTTCGCACCTGCCGGCGTTGGTGCTCGCTGGTGTACGTCGAGTACACGTCGCTCGCACCGCCTTGTCAGGTGCGAAATGGACCTCCGTCGCGACGATTTGCGTAGTGTGAACAGGCCCTAGCGAAAGGGAGATGCCGGACGGCTAACGGGTCGATGTACAACCGTCACCCTGCCGGTAAAGGGTGATCCGGGCGAATAATAAGCAAATAAACAGATTACTCTATAAGCAGTTTCCAACTATAAGGAGACGCCACCATGACGGATGCAAACGCTGCAAATGAAACGGTGCTGCTGATCAGCCTCGGGACGCCGGCGACGCCCGGTTCAACCCCAGCCGGCATGACACAGGCACAACGCGCGGAACAACTGGTGTTCGTCAAGGCAGCGTTGCTGGATTGCGGGCTGTGCCGCGGCACATGGACCGGCAACGACGCCCTCATTGGCGTGTTTCCCAGCGCCGATGCGGCTTTCAGCGTCGCCTGCAGCGTACAACAGGCCTGCAGGGAACACGGTCACGGCTCATCGCTGGCCGAGGCGCGCATGCTGCTGGACAGTCAGACCGGGGACCTGCTCGCCGATGCGGCGGCCGCTGCCGGGGAGTGGGTGCAGGGAGTGGCGGAACAGCTGATGAAACAGATTCCCCCCGGGCAGATCTTTGCCACCAAAACCATCACCGGGCACCTCAGCGACCTCGCGCACGCCCGGTTGCAGCTGAATGAACCGGATGCAGCGGCGGGTACGGACGCGGAAAACCCGCTCTGTCAGGTAAGCTGCAATGAGGAGACGATCACCCGGATTGCGATACCCACGACATACCAGGAAAAGGCCAGCGTCACCCCCAGCCTGAGGCTGCGCTGGTCAGATAACATCATGACCGTGGTCCCCGAAAGCCCAACGCTGACGATCGGACGGGGCGACCAGTCGGATATCAGGATCGAGTCGGAACTGGCGTCGCGCGTCCACGCCCGCCTCGATTTCCAGCAGACGAACTTCATCCTCACCGATCAGAGCACCAACGGCACCTTCGTTCAAATCGACGATGATGAGGAAGTCTATCTGCATCATGAACAGATCGTGCTCCGCGGCAGCGGCGTAATTAGCCTCGGACGGCTGATACGGGTCGGCCGTGGAAAGTTTATCTACTTCAAACAGACTGCCTAGGGCCTGTTCACACTACACAGATCGCCGCGTTGCTGCCGCCAAAACGGGCCAGACAAGGCGCGAGGAGTGAGGTTTAGTTGTGCTAAATGAACGACGAGCAACGCAGACTGACCCGTTTCGGGGCGCAACCCGAAGGGACGGGGCCCCTATCGCACCTGCCGGCGTTGGTGCTCGCTGGTGTACGTCGAGTACACGTCGCTCGCACCGCCTTGTCAGGTGCGAAATGGACCTCCGTCGCGACGATTTGCGTAGTGTGAACAGGCCCTAGTGTGCCGTCCCGCGATCCCGCGGCGGTGCTACTGACTGGGTGTGATCCCCGGCCCCGAAATCCCTTTCGGACAATCCTCGAACATGCCGAAGCCGACGTTGACCAGCGTCTTGCGCATGTCCTCGAGACTGGCCGCCGATTGCAGCCTGTCCCTGAAGGCCTCCAGCCCGCCGAAGTCACGACACTGATCGATGAGCGGGCGCAGGACACTGAAGTCCTTCATCCTGGTGAAATCCACCGAGTAGTTCATGGTCTTCGATGCCTCCGGCTGCCTGACCGGAGCAATGCCCGGCCCGGTAATGCCGTCAGGACACGCGTTGAACAGCGCGAAGCCGACACCTGACAGGATGCTGCGCAGTTCCTCGAGGTCGGTGCTGTTTTCCATCTTGGTACGATAGATCTCCAGCGCATCGAAGTCACCGCACTGCTGCACCAGTGGACGAATGCTTTCCAGGTTCTGAATGCGCGAAAAATCCACGGTGTAATCCGTCGCCGCCGCCGGGACGCCGGCAAGCGCCAGGGCCAGCGGCAACCATCGTTGTCCGTGCTTCAATTGTCTGTCTCCCGAACGTCTCCAGCAGGATCGGAGGTCCGGCGGAGCTGCCGTAACCCGCGCGGATCCCGACGCGCTCCTGCCTATTGTAATCACTCTCCTCCAGCCACGGATAGCACCGTCCGGCAGCGGGTGACGGGGCCAAGCGGTCATTCATGTACACGCCGGGGACAACCCCGAGGCGCCAGGTTACCTGCCTGTGTGTGCTGTTGCTCAATCGCAAACGCAGGCAGCCGGATGTTTGCGGCAGACCAACGATCCGGCCCGTAGTTCGCCGCCGCCGGCACCCGCGGATTCCGCCAGAAGACCTGTTTTTAATAGTAATTACAGTTTGTTACAAGATGCCCATGTGCCCAGGGCAGTACCTGGCACAAATGATGCCATTACTCCTGTCGAAGGCGACAGCAACCCGACCGGACAGCGGACAAGACACCATGAACAGCAACGCATCGAACCTGACACGCCATTTGAAACACGACCTGCAACCGGCGCCCGGCAACGAGCGGCTCATCGCCCGATTCGACTACCGGTCACTGCAGGGACTGACCGGTGGAACGACTGCCGCGACAGCACTGATACACCTACTGCGGCTTATCGCCCTGGCGATCGTTCTGAACTGCCATGGCACACCCGTATTCGCTGAACCCAGGATCGATATCAGCTTCGAGGCCGATGCCGCCGACACGCAGAGACTGGTCCATGCCCGGGCGCAATTTGCAGCGCGGGAGTCGGTCGTCTACGACGTCTTCGATGGCATAACGACCTATCCGATGCTGCACGAGTGGATCCGGAAGACGACCCAGGTCAGTGCGGGAAAGGACAGTCAGGAGTTCCTGGTGGAATTCGCATTCCCCTGGCCGGTTGGCCGCCAGTGGTCACACGTTGAAGTCCGCCACAGCGGGAATACGATTTCATGGAAGCAGGTGGAAGGCACCCTCAAGGCGAATCACGGCCGCATCAGCTTTACGTCTTCAGACAGCGGAGTTGATATCGACTATCGCGCAGCCATCGACGTCGGTCTGCCTGAACTGTGGACACAGCCCTACAAGGAGAAATTTATCAGGGAATTTCTGACCGCTGCCGCCGTACAGGCTAACGCCGCCGGAACACCTGCAACTTTCGTCCTGGCCGCCGAGCCGTAGCCGTCGCCGCTTACCGGCAGGTGAAGCGCTGCGGAGGCCGCACGCTCACCTGACGTAGACCGTGATCTTCCTCGAATAGACCGGCGGATCGTGCGGCACGTGGTTGTAATCACCCATCAGCAGCTGCAGGGTGTGCGTCCCGCGCGGCAATTCGATGGTCGTCTCGGTCTGTCCTGCGCCGAAGTGAATGTGATTGCGATCAGACGGGATTTCCTGATCCAGGGGCGGCAGGTCGGTGTCGATCAGCAAGTGATGGTGTCCGGTATTGGGAACATTGGCACCTTTTGGCGCCACGCCCAGGTTACGCAATCCGAACCACACCCTGAACGGCCGGTTGGCCGGTAACACCTCGCCATCATTGGGCCAGCCCACGTACAGATAGGCATTTGCCGGGGCCGGCGTCCTATCCGCCACCGCAACACCGGAAAACAACACCGCAGTCATTAGGCAGGCAGTCATGGTTCTGATCATGGTCTTCATGTCCCTGTCTTCCTTTGTTCGTTTTGCAAGAGTGTTCGCGCCCCGTCCTGCGGCTAGTAGGGCGGCACGGTGATTGTGATCTTATTCGAGTACAGCGGTGGATCGTGTGGCACATGGTTGCAGTCCGCCAGCAGGAGTTGCAGCGTATGCTTGCCGGGTGTCAGATCCTCCAGGCGCGCCTCGGTCTGTCCACCACCGAAGTGCAGGTGCTGGCGATCCGAGATGATCTCCTCGTCGAAGGGCGGCAAATCGGTATCGATCAACAGGTGGTGGTGGCCGGTGTTTGGCATGCAGACGTCCTTGGGCGCAACGCCGGCGTTACGCACCCCCATACGGACCCACAGCTTGCCGCCCCTGATGACCGCGCCGTCAGGCGGCCAGATGATGTAGACCCGGGCATCCTTTGGAGCCGGAGTCCGCTCTACGGCAAGCGCCATCGTGCATGAGACCGCAAGCAGTACCGTGACCGCGACTGTTCGTATTAGCATTTCCTCGCCCCCCCTCTGGTCCGGCTGATACCCGTATTCCCGCCACCCGGGTTATACACGCTCACGGCACCGGCGCCGAAAGTCATCCCTTCTGACGGTTGGCTTCCAGCGCGTTGCTTTCCCCGGCATGCAATCAGCACATCGCTGCAATACCGCTCGCGAACCCTATCATAGATCACATATCGGCTAAATCAAGTGCCCATACCTTGCGGCCTCTGCAAATACAGCCACCAATGTATCCGGGTCCGGGAAACGCCTGTCACCGGATGTGGCGGACAATCGACTCCGACGGTGGATTCACTTATCCTTATAGGCTACGGGGTGCGGTAAATCGCTTGCGAAGCCATGCACGCTCGTTTAGCCTCACAGGCACGATTGTCGAACCAGACCAGTCGGTACAACACCAGCACGGGAAGATCATGATGATAAGGACAGGGTGCAGAGTGTGTTTTCTGAGCTTGACACTGGGCCTATCCGTCGTCGGTGCGGCGTCCGCGGGTATTCTGCCCAAGAGTGGCGAGGCACAATACGAGCTCGAGTTCTGGGAATCCATCAAGAACAGTACCCACGCGGAAGACTACAAAGCCTATCTCAAGGCCTACCCCAACGGACGATTCTCTGCGCTTGCCAAGACCCGGGCGGCGCGTTACACCAAACCCAGCCCACCCGTCGCCGCGCCGCTGCCTCCCATCGATGCGATGGATGAACGGTACGAGGCCGTCACCAATGCCAATGTGCGCAAGGCGCCCTCCTCGCGCGCCGAACTCGTCGGTGGACTGGCGAACGGCGACCGCGTGCACGTCACCGGCCGCACCCGGGACAGTACCTGGTATCGCATCGAGCTCGACGACGGCACCACGGGTTTTGTCTATCACGAGCTGATCCGGGAACCGGTCGCCGCTCCGGCACCTGTACCGGTACCGAGACGCAAGCCACCGGTGGCATCCACACCACCACCTGCGCCCGCCCCGATGCCGATCGTGGCGCACGAAGCCGGCAGTGTCATCGACTGCGAAGTCTGCCCGGAAATGGTCGTGTTGCGGCCGGGTTCGTTCAGCATGGGCGATAACCGTGGCGACCGCAGTGAAAGACCCGCACACCGGGTTACGATCGCCAAACCGTTCGCCATCGGAAAGTACGAAGTCACTCTGGGACAATGGAACGCCTGTGTAGAAGCCGGGGTTTGCAAGGCCATCACCAACCCCCCCAGCCCACGGGACAATTCACCGGCCACGGACATCAGCTGGTCCGACGCCCAGCGTTACGTGCACTGGCTCTCAAAGGTGACCGGTGAGAAGTACCGTTTACCGACGGAGGCGGAATGGGAGTACGCGACACGCGCCGGAACCGGGTCGCGCTACTGGTGGGGTGAAAAGATGGAACCCGGAAAGGCCAACTGCAAGAATTGCGGTGGAGACTGGAGCAATGACGCGCCGGCCACCGTAGACGCCTTCCCGGCCAATCCCTTCGGCATCTACGGCATGAACGGTGGTGTCTGGGAATGGGTGGAGGACTGCTGGCACAAAACCTATAACGGTGCACCCACAGACGGTTCGGCGTGGACCAGTTCCGACTGCCGTGAAAATGTAATCCGGGGGGGCGCGTGGCGTAACGACAGCACCTATGCGCACTCGGCGAGCCGGTTCACCTACGACACTTCGGTGCGCTACCTGCTCAACGGTTTCCGCGTGGCCAAGACACTGCCGTAGGCACACACGGCTACGCGGGCGCCGCGCCCCGTACCTGCCGATTTGAGACTACCTGCGACCCAGGTCCTTGATCCGATCCAGTATTGTCCGGGACCGCGTGTTGATCATGACAAACTCTGCAGTGATCTGCTCCGGTCCGGACTCCTTGCCCAGCTGCTTCAGTCGCTCGCGAAGCACTGCCAGGTAGTCAGCGCCTTTTTCAACTTCTTCGCGCGGCGCGTCGAACAAGGGTTGCGGTGTGTTCAGCACAGCCACGAGCTCCGTACCGAACGGCTCCGCGATGACCCATTCGCCAAGATCGCCGATAGTGGCGGTGTAGCTGGGTGGCGCCTGATTGGCCTCGATGCGCGGCCCCGGGACCATGTGGACCACGCCCCCGTCCAGGGAGTAATAGTCCAGATTGACATAGGACTCGTAGGGCGGGGTTGTAATGCTGACGACCAGAGGATCTCCTTCGGTGAACTCGCCGCTGGCATTACGGGTGCGTATCGTGGTGGCTTCGCCGGTGGCTTTGTTGACGCGCCAGTAGGGCTCGTAGAGGTCCATCACGGCACATTTTTCGTCACTGACCGGCGTTACGTCGAAGGCGACCTTCTTCGCCCCGGGCAGCGCCCGCAGCTCGCTTTCAAGCCGCTTCACGTCGAACCGTTGCGAAGCATAACCGTTCACTCTTACGGTCCCGTCATCGACGCTGGCATCCAGCGCCGCGCAGGACTCCCGGTCCAGCACGGGCATAACCGCCGAAAGCTGAAGTTTACGTACCTCTGCAACGGCCGGTATCACCGGCACCTGCGGTTGTTCTGCACTGGTCAGCTGAATTCCACCGGACGTGAACTCTTCCGTGCCCGCGGCGGGCGGTTCCGTGTTTGCAACAGCATCGATCTCGGATAGCGCTGCGCCGGCCGTCGTTTCACCGTCGCCGGTCTCGCCACGCTCGGATGTCAGCGCAGCTGCCGGTATGACTTCAAGCGTCGGTCGGGATGTCGATTGATAGTAGTAACCGGCGACACCGACCACCACCAGCACCGCGGCTGCCAGTCCCGACAGCTTGACGGTGTTCGAAGACGCCAGGCCCTGACAACGGAATTCGTTGCATAACTGCATGACCGTCGGTGTACGCTGCTCGCGACTGAAGGCGAGTGCCCCTTTCAGAGCCTTCCACTGTTTGATCGTCAGGCCCTTGCGGCGCTCCAGCTGCAGTCCGCCGTCGCGCGCTTCGGTGGCCTGCATGCGGCCGAAGGGATGCCGGCCGGTCATCATTTCGTAGGCGATACAACCCAGTGCATAGACATCATCACGCGGATCAACTTCCTGGTGCTCAAGCATTTCGGGGCTTGCGTAGGTCGGCGTCAGTGCACCGAGCGAACCCGGATCGAAACGTGTCGCCTCCATGTCGACCTGATCGGGCCGCTGGAAGGCGCGCGCGATACCGAAGTCGATGATCTTGACCTGGCCGCTGTCCGTGATGATCACGTTGGCAGGCTTGAAATCCGCATGCACGATGCCGCTGTCGTGGGCGAATTTCAGTGCACTCGCAATCTGCTCCAGGATGGGCATCGCCTCCTCCTGCGACATGCCCTTGAAATCGCGCGCCCGGAATATCTGCGTCAGCGACTTGCCTGACAGATATTCCATGGTCATGTACACGGTTGAACCATCACGGTCGAAGTCGTAGACCCGGACGATATTCGGGTGGGCGAGGCTTTGCGATTTCTTCGCTTCGCGCTGCAGCGCGATCAGCGATTGCGGGTGAGCCCGGAACTCGACATTGAGCACCTTGACCGCCACGTAGGGGTTGCGGTCGTCGGCTTCGAGCTTGCGACGGTCGAGCGCCTTGTAGACCGTGCTCATGCCGCCCGAGCCGACGCGTTCCTCGAGGACGAAGCGGTCATTGAGCACATCACCCACACCCTTGATCATCTCGATATCCGGCAGCGAACCGGCATCAGGCTGGCGGTTTGGAGGCAGCGGCCCCGCCTGTGCGCTTGCGGCGGACTGCAACTGTTCACCAGCACCGACAAGCTGCGTGGCAAGGCAGGTGCGACTGGCATCAGGATCGGCTATGCCGTCCCCGTCGGCACCCTGTCGCTTGGCATGCGCGGACTGTTCTATCAGGTGCTTGACCTTCGCGTGGACCTCGGCCGGAAGCGGTACCCGGGTATGTTCCTCATCGAGCGTCTCCAGCAACCAGGTTTCATCACCCCGGCCGTCCGCCAGGATACGTTCGACTTCCGCAATGAGCTCGTCCTGCGGAAGGTCCCCGCTTCTGAAGGATTTCAATGCGTGTGCGAAGCTCGCCATGATCCGTTAAACCACCGCACCCGAACGCTCGTCGACCAACCGTGCCCGCTCGCTTGGCATATATCTGGCCAGCTGGTGCTGACGGTGCGTCAGCCCGTAATTCACCGCGGTATCATCCTGGTGACGATCGCCGAACCCGGTAGTCGCCTCGAAGCGGATCACTGCCACCGTGACGTTGTCGCGGGCGCCGCGTTCCAGGGTCAGTTCCACCAGTTCCTCACTGGCCTCGTCACAGTCATAGTCGTCCAGGATGGCGGCGACCTCGTCGTCGCTGACCTCCTTGGTCAGTCCATCACTGCACAGCAGGACGGCATCGCCGTCCCGCAGAATAGAACGGTACTGGTCGACCACCAGGTGATCCGTTGCGCCGACCGCGCGCGTGATACGGTTGGCCGACGGGTGCTGCGTCGCTTCATCACGGCGTAACTCGCCGCGCTGTACAAGTTCCTCGGCCACGCTGTGATCACGGCTGATTTGCGTCAATCGGCCATCGCGCAGCAGGTAAGCGCGACTGTCACCCGCCCACAGACACATCCATTCACGCTTGTACACCAGAAAAGCGACCACGGTGCTGCCCATCAACTGGTTGAAACCGGCACGGCGCACCTTATCGCGCATGCGCTGATTGGCCATGGCGAGCCTCGCCTTGACCTCGCGCGCGAAATTGTCCAGGGAATCGGGCCGGGTCAGGCCCTCGAATGCTTCCACGATCAAGCGACTGGCGACGTCACCCCGGGTATGGCCGCCCATTCCATCGGCAACCAGCCACAACCCCAGGTCGTCGAGACTCAGATAGGCATCCTCGTTGACGCGACGCTGCCGTCCCGTTGTCGTGCGACAGCATGACCACCACCGGTAACTCATCCGTAACCTTCCTCGACCGTCAGCCGAAAGACAGGGGCCGGCATCGTCCCCCCACCGCGCCTGCCTTTACGTCGTGATGGATTGTTCTGACAAAGGCGAAAGTTTTCAAGGCGGGAGGCAGTTTCCGCCTCCATGCCGCGCGCCGCTGTTTTTCTCCCCAGCAAGACCCCTCATTTGCCCTCACTTTAGTACATATCCGCTTATGTTGTCAGCACTTGGCGACGCTTTCGCCACCTGGATCCGTGGATCGAAACGTTCGGCCATCGTGCCTGAACCGGGCAAGGTCGATAAATTTACTAGAATATTAATCGTTTGGGCGGATATAACGGTATACCGGCGGCGAGAGCTGTTTCCTGCCGGTGAAAGACGGCTATATTATGGTACTACGGCCGTCGGGAACGCGATATCAAACACTGCCGGGTACGGCGGGCAGACACAGGAGGCTTTTGATGGCACGCATAGTAATCAATGATCTGAAGGAAAGCGTGGATCTCGATCGGATGGCGATGCGCCGTATTACCGGTGGCTGGAACCGGCAGCGGCATAGCCCGCTTCCGGCCAACGATTTGAGCCTCCTCCAGAAGTCGGATTTCTTCGATCGTATCAACCTCGCCGGTTTCAATTTCGACCCGAACCGGCAGTAACGGAAACGCGGTTCGTAACGCGTACCGCGCACGCTGCAGTACGTGTGCGCAGGCCACGGCAGTAAGGTGGCCGGTCGCGAAGTACCCGAGGTGTTTTCCCGCACGGCGCCACGCACCGGCGTTGCCTGTACCCCAACATCGATGCCGGAAAGGTTCGCCAACGGCGAACATATCAGTCTGCGCCATCCCACCCTTCACCGCCCCCCCATCGCACTGATGACATTTTATCCTTTTGAGTACAGTAAGTTATAAATTATTTTCCTAATCAACGCCGCGTTGGCACGGCTCCTGCTCTATACCCACCATGAGCGCTAACCCGCTCATAACCCAAACCCAAACCGTTTCGACAACTTTTTACTCAGGAGATATGACCATGATGATCAAAGACCTTTCCAGCAGCAAGGAACTCGACCGCAAGGCCCTGGCCGAAGTGCGTGGCGGCGGCCAGCAGATCGGCAGCCAGACCGTGGCCCAGAGCACAGTGAATCAGGAGAACCTGTTCGGTGTCCAGGTTGGCCTGAACGAGACCACGGCGAACTCGGCGATCGTTGCCTCCAACTTCGAAGACAACTCCACCAGCTTCGGCGGCTTCTATCCCTGGTACTTTTAATCCTCACGGATAAACAACCAGCGCAGTAACGGCGGAGGTCTTCGGACCTCCGCTTTTTTTTGCGTGCTCCTCCGACGCCGGCATTCCGCGGTCGACGCACGCGCGTGACTGATCCGGGAGACCGCCGCCTCTATCGCCTGGCACCCAGCCGCCGTCGACGGCGTCATGCTTGAGGAGCGGCGCAGCGGCGCTTCGAAGACACCGCACTCTGCCGCCACCGCGGCGGGATCGGCTGCCCGGACAGCCAGTACCGCGCGCCTTCCCGAGTCGCGGCTGGACACACCCCGTGTTACCCGCCGGCCAACATCGATGCCGGGATGGTTCGCACGAAGCAAACATATCGGCCCGCGCCGGTCCGCCCGCGTTCTACCTCCGACCGGGGCGTAGACAATTATTCATATTTGATTCAGTCAGTTGAAGATTTTTTTCGGATGGCGGCCCAGGGTTGGCACGGCTCCTGCTCTATACCCACCATGAGCGCTAACCCGCTCATAACCCAAACCAAACCGTTTCGACAACTTTTTACTCAGGAGATATGACCATGATGATCAAAGACCTTTCCAGCAGCAAGGAACTCGACCGCAAGGCCCTGGCCGAAGTGCGTGGCGGCGGCCAGCAGATCGGCAGCCAGACCGTGGCCCAGAGCACAGTGAATCAGGAGAACCTGTTCGGTGTCCAGGTTGGCCTGAACGAGACCACGGCGAACTCGGCGATCGTTGCCTCCAACTTCGAAGACAACTCCACCAGCTTCGGCGGCTTCTATCCCTGGTACTTTTAATCCTCACGGATAAACAACCAGCGCAGTAACGGCGGAGGTCTTCGGACCTCCGCTTTTTTTTGCGTGCTCCTCCGACGCCGGCATTCCGCGGTCGACGCACGCGCGTGACTGATCCGGGAGACCGCCGCCTCTATCGCCTGGCACCCAGCCGCCGTCGACGGCGTCATGCTTGAGGAGCGGCGCAGCGGCGCTGTCTCGCAGCACTGACTGACGCGCCGGAAGCGTCGCTGAGCGAAGCCGCCCGGCCCACCGGTCGTCATCCGGGACGGCACGCTGCGGGGCTGACCGCGTCTCCGAGTGTGCCCCCGGCCAGGGCCGTGTCCGGGATAGCGATCGCGCCGGCCACGTTGGTGAACAACACCCGGCAGCCGGTTTCGATCGCCTCGATCCCGAGCCGGCCGGAGGTGGGTCTTGTCACCCCGCCTGTTGTGAAAAGACGAGATGCGCGCCGTGTGCATGAACGGGGATGTCGAGCGCCGGCACGACGAGAGGGTTGTCACGCGCGTCCCGGTCACCGGGGTCGAAGGCCCCCGGGTCCCTGACGGACGAGAAGTGCACCGGATCGATTCAGCGGCACCACGCAGGTGATGCCAGGCACCCGGCTAGCGGCGAGCTTGACGGCATTGAACGCCACCCGCAGCCGGTTGAAATCGAGCCGATATACAACGCGGCAGCGCGGCAGCCATAGCACCTGATTACCCTGTCGCCGGATTCCCCTTGCCCCTGGACCGCGCCCGGCAGGCCCTGAACACGCGCAGCACAAGCGCCGCGGCGATGCAAACGCGTCCATGACGTGTTCCAGCCAACCGACCCTGTCGGTGTGCAGCGCACACACGGCGGAGACGGTGGTACCGGGATGCGACGCGCCCCCCCATGATGGGTAAAGTCGCGCCGGCACCTTTCCGGCAACCGGTTCAGCGTTCACCGGACAGGACCGGAAGCCGCCGCCGGGGGAACCGCGGGCAGAAACCACGATCCGCACACGCACAGGGTTGTGGCGGCGGGCGTAGCGCCGGCAGGAGTCCTGCCCCGGCGGCCAGTCATGCCGTCCACTCGCTCCCCTGCTCCGTGCTCCGCCTGGCGGTGATAGCCGCTCTCCCGGCTGGCGGGACTGTCCCGCCCCGGATAGCGGATCACCCGAGTTGCCTGTTATCCAACCTTGAGCCCGGGAGAGTTTGTACGCCGCGAACAACATGCCAGAGGGGGACGCTACGCGGCCCCCTCCCCGTCGGGACTGGATTATTTAAGCCATTATATTTCATATAGTTATAAATTTATTTCCGAAAACATGATGAGTTGGCACGGCTCCTGCTCTATATCAGCCATGAGCAGCAGCCCGCTCATGACCCAAACCCTGAAATATTCAGACAACTTTTTACCAGGAGAAACGACCATGATGATCAAAGACCTTTCCAGCAGCAAGGAACTCGACCGCAAGGCCCTGACCGAAGTGCGTGGCGGTGGCCAGGAAATCCACAGCCAGACCGTGGCGGCCAGCCAAGTGAATGCGACGAACTACGGCGGTGTCCAGGTGAGCCTGAACGAGACCACGGCGAACTCGTCGATCTTCGCCTACAATCAGGAGGATAATTCCACCTCGTTCGGCGGCTACTATCCCTGGTTCTTTTAATCCTCACGGATAAACAACCAGTGCAGCAGGGGCGGAGGTCTTCGGACCTCCGCTTTTTATTTGTGAAGTCCTGTGCCCGCCGTCATTCCGGTCGGGCGACACCATGCCCCGCTGACCGCGGTCCGCCCGGCAGCGGTAATGGCCGGCGCAGGTGTCACGCCGCCGTTTACCACCTCGTTGCCGGCGTACGAACTTTTCACCCGCTTGTGTTCGCAAGCAGCAAACAGATCGCTCGTGCCGCGACAATCCGCTCCCGTCCCCGGCTCGCAGCTGACAATTAAATATGTTTATTATACAAATAGTTAAAAATTTTTTACGCGAAGCTCCGGCAGTTGGCACGGCTCCTGCTCTATATCAGCCATGAGCGGAAACGCTCATGACATAACCCAGACCCTTTTCGACAACCCTAGACCTAGGAGTATGACTACGATGAACATTACTGATCTTTCAAGCAGCAAGGAACTCGACCGCGAGGCCATGGCCGACGTGCGCGGCGGTATGCAGGACTTCCACGTTGATACCGGTGCGTTACTGGGTGCGGTTGTATCCAGCAACGGCGGCCTCGGCAGCCCGACGGTCGTGACACAGGTTGCACCTGTCGTCAGCGTCATAACGGCCATCGATCTCGAACTGCCCCTGTCGTCATTCTCACTCTAAGACCGTCAGTTCCACCGAAACACCGGCAGTGCAACACATGTACGGAGGTCCTAGGACCTCCGTTTTTTTTTGAACGGCGGATGACGGCGGATCACCAGCGTGCCTGAAACCCCGGCCACGGGCCGCCCCGCCGGAGCCGGCATGATTGCTGTCGTGGACCCCATACGGTCCGGATACTGGCAAACCGGCGCATGGTGGTCTCTCGGTAAGGGAGCGCCAGACGGTGGCGAGCAGGATCCTGCAGACGACGGCCACCTTCTATCGGAGCTAACCTCGAGCCGGCGTCCGGCCCCTTGCTCCACGGTGGTTGACTGCAGAGGCGCCCGGTGTCGCCTCACGCACCCGCAGCCGGCAACCGCGCGCCGCCTGTCGCAAGGTGTTACACCAGGACGAACTAATTACCGTGAGTACGTTGGTTCTGCCCCTACAAATACGCGTGGCCCGCGATGGGCCCGCACGGCCAGTTTCATAGCGCGTCTTTTTTCCAATAGTTATAACAATAGGTTATATAATTTTTTGCCGGAGATAACGATATTGGCACGGCTCCTGCTAATAAATAGTCAACCTACGGAGGCAACCCGCCATACCGTCAGGAACGAATCTGAACCCATAGACCAGGAGACACGACAATGAGCAAACTCGCCATCAACGATTTAGCGGTAAGCAAGGACCTCGACAAGGCGGCAGTCATGAAGATCCGCGGCGGCTTTTCCACCAGCTGGATAGTGGCCAACCGCCCCGCGCAGCAGCCCAAGGCCGGGATCTTCAACGTCACCAACACCTACATCGATTACGATTTTAACGTGTTCCAGAACCCGACGATCTTCAACGTCTACAACGGCGACGGCAACACCGGCACGATCGTGAACAGCTTCAACACCCTGTCGGTAAACGCCGCCAGCCCTGCGATGATCGGCTGACACGACCACTCGGGCCATCCCCCGGCCCCCCCTGCGGAGTTCCTCGTGAACTCCGCTTTTTTTTGGGCGCAGGGCGGTTCGGAACGGCCACAACCAGGCCGGCGTGCGAGCGCAGGCATGCGTCATCCGGCCTGTCCTGTTGCCCCCGACCCAGTCGCCTGTCGCAGACTGTTGGTTTGGGCCTGCCAACATCCATATGCCCGGCCCGTGGCCCCTCTGCCGGGAACGGCCCGCCGGCTGTTGAATGTCTTCAGTTTCATGCACTTGAGGAAGCGGCCCCGAAAATCATCGGAGCTGGCACGATTGATGCTTCTACTTATGACAAGCGCAGAACCCTGATTACAGCGAGGCCAGACCCATGAACAACCTGTTGACCACGAACACTCTCAAGCGACAGAACCGGGCGTTCGTCGGCACCGGCGGTGTCAGTGAGGAGAACCGCTCCAGCGGTTTCCGTCCGGCATTCCACGACCTGGCTTCCGGCCGCACGGCGCTGTCGCGCTTCGCCGACGGACGCCCGGCCCCGATGCACCTGATCGACGGTCTGCCCGAGGCGTGGGTGGTGCAACGTGATACCTCTGGCCGGGTCCGCGCCATCAAGGATACCGTCATCGCCGGATTCGTGCGCGACGGCCTGTTCTACACCCGGGACCAGGCGGCCGCGGCGCTGCACTGACCGATAGCGCGTTCGTTCAGCTTTTTGCGCGGTAGTTCTTGGAACTCAGGCCGTGCTTTTTCAGCAGCGTCTGCAGGTGGGAGCGGTTCATATCCAGCCGGCGGGCCAGCTCCGACACCTTGCCGCTGTGCTCCTGCAGCCCACGCTCCAGAAACTGCCGCTCTGCGGCGTCGCTGGCGGCCTTCTTGGCGCCCGCCAGCGACAGTTCCTGATGCTGGCCCGGCCCGTCCCCCTCCGGCTTCGACCCCTGCACCTCGGGGCGGATGGTCTCCGGCAGGTGCTCGAAATCGGCGGTGTCACTGGCCAGGCAGGAGATGCGGAAAATGATGTTACGCAGCTCGCGAATATTGCCCGGGTAGGAATAGTTGAGCAAGAAGGTGCGCAGGCGGCGGCTCAGTTTGACCGGCCGGCGCTGCAGTTTTTCCGCCGCCTCGTCACCGAAATAATCGATCAGCAGCGGAATCTCGTCCTTGCGCTCGCGTAACGGCGGCAGGGTCACCTGGATGACGCCCAGGCGGTAGTACAGGTCTTCGCGGAACGTGCCTTCGCGACACATCGCCTGCAGGTTCTTGTTGGTGGCTGCGACGATGCGCGTATCGACCTCAATCACGCTGTCGGAGCCGACCCGCTGGATCTCATTGGACTGCAGCACCCGCAGCAGCTTGACCTGGCCGGGCAGCGGGAGCTCCCCGATCTCATCCAGGAAGATCGTGCCGTTATCGGCCGACTCGAACTTGCCGCTGCGATCCGAGGATGCACCGGTAAAGGCGCCCCGCTTGTGACCGAACAGTTCCGACTCGAGCAGGTTGTCGGGGATGGCGCCGCAGTTGACCGAAATGTACGGCTTGTCCGCGCGGCTGCCGTTGGCGTGGATCACCTTGGCCATCAGCTCCTTGCCGGTGCCGCTCTCGCCGTCGATCAGCACCGGCAGGTCCGTGGGTGCGGCTTTTTCGGCGATCTCCAGGGAATCCAGCAGCTTCGGACTCTCGCCGAACACGCCTTCAAAGACGAAACTGCGCTCCAGCAAGGCCTTGCGCCGCTGTGCCGTGGTGTGCCTGCGCGAGGCCGACCCGCTCGCGGTAGCGGTCACGAAGCGCTCCTTGCGCGACAGCTGCATGACCTCGTCGCGCAGGGAATTGCACTGGCCGAGCAGCTTCTGAATCTGCGGGCGGTCCAGCGTCGACGCCCAGCGCAGCGTCGAGCGCAGGATCTCCAGCTTCTCGATCAGACCGCCGTAGGAGATCGCCGATTCCGCTTTTGGCTCGATGACTTTCATCAGGTATTCGCGATCTGTTTTTTGACCAGCTGGTAGTACATGCCCTTTTTCTCGACCAGCTCCCCGTGATTGCCCTCCTCGACGATGCTGCCGTTATACAGCACCAGTATCTTGTCGGCGCCCATGATGGTGCTCAGGCGGTGGGCGATCACGACCGCGGTGCGGCCCTTGAGAATATGCTGCATGCTCCTGAGAATATTGCTTTCCGATTGCGTGTCCAGCGCCGATGTCGCCTCGTCGAAAATCAGCAGTCGCGGATTGTGATACAGGGCGCGCGCAATGCACAGACGCTGCAACTGACCGCCGGACAGGCCGACGCCGCGCTCGCCGACCACCTGCTCGTAACCCAGCGGCATCTTCGAGATAAAACCGTGGGCATCCGACAGCTTGGCCACTTCGATGATGCGGTTGCGGTCGGGATTTTCCTCTCCGCTGGCGATATTCTCCGCAATGGTCCCGGAAAACAACAGGTTCGACTGCATGACGTAGCCGATCTGCGCGCGGTAATACTCCTTGTCGATCGCCGTCAGGTCGTAACCGTCGACCGTGAGCGTGCCTTCCGTGGGCAGATAGAACCCCACCAGCAGTTTTGCCAGCGTGGTCTTGCCCGAGCCGCTCCGGCCGACGATGGCGACCAGCTCGCCCGAGCGCATGCTGAAACTGATGTTTTCCAGCACGTAGGGCGTTTCGTTGCCACCATAGCGGAAATAGACGTTTCTGAGCTCGATATCACCCTTGAGGTCGGGCAGCAGGACACGCGAGCTGAGCTCCTCGGGTTTCTGTTCAGGTTCCAGCTCCAGGACGTCGCCCAGCCTTTCCATGGCCACGCCGGCCTCGTTCAGCTTGTTCCACAGCGCCACCAGACCCATCAGGGGGCTCATGACGCTGCCCATTAGGGCGTTGAAGGCGATCAGCTGGCCGATGGTGAGTTTCTGTGCAAGTACCAGGTCGGTGCCCATCCACAGGATGGAGATGGTGACGGTCGCATTCAGCAGCTGGCTCATCAGCCCGACCAGGATGTTGAAACGCTGGGCGCGGTAACCGACGCCGAGCGAATGGGCGTATTTCTTTTCCCATTTCAGGCGCATCGGGCGCTCGATGCCCATGCCCTTGACGGTCTCGGCGCCGCCGATGACCTCCATCAGCGTGGACTGGGCATCGGTCGAGGCCTGAAACGCGTCGCGCGCATAGGCCTTCAGTTTCGGCGTGACCGCGACCGTCATGAGCAGGATCGGGATCACCAGCACCGCGAGCAGCAGGGTCATCTTGGTGCTGTAGAGGAACAGGATGGTAAAGTAGATGAACACCATCAACAGGTTGAGCAGCGTGGTGACGGTCGATTCGGTCAGGAACGACCGGATGGTCTGGTTCTCCTGGAACCGTGCGATGATGTCGCCGGTCTTGCGTTTCGCAAAGAACGTGAGCGGCAGCGAGATGGTGTGTTTGAAGAACCCCGACATCATGGAGAAGTCCATGTTCCGCATCATGAAATTCGCCAGGTACGCGCGCATCAGGCTGGTGAGCTGGGTGAACACGTTCGCCAGAATCAGGCCGACGATCAGCACGTGCAGCAGCGACACGTTCTCGTGCACGACCACCTCGTCGAGGATGTGCTGGATGATCATCGGCGGCGCCACGCCCAGTATCTGTATGACGAAGGTGGCAATGAACAGGTAGGCGAGGATCTTCTTGTAGGGCTTCAGGTAGCCGATGAAACGCAGCCACGGCGAACGAGCGGCCGCCAGCTGCACCATCTCGTTGCCGGGCGTGAACAGCAGGCAGGTCCCCGTCCAGCCCTTCTCGAACTCGGCGAGGCTCAGTTTGCGGAACCCCGGCCCCGGGTCGGCCACCCAGACATGGTGTTTGGACAGGCCGTAGACGATGATGTAGTGATAGCCCTCCCAGTGCGCGATGAAGGGCAACTCGAAACCGAGCAGCGCCTGGAACGTGCACTGCACCCCGCGCGTGGTGAACCCCAGCGATTCCCCGACCCGCGCCAGGCTGTCGAGCGTCGCGCCCTCGCGCGTTACGTTGGCGAGTTCGCGCAGCTTTCCCAGCGTCATGGGAATGTTGTAATGCCTGCAGATCATGGCGAGGCAGGCCGCCCCGCAATCCATCTCCTCGGCCTGTTCCACCAACCTGAAGCGCTTGATGATCCGCTCCCCCGACTCGGGTCGCGACCACAGGTCGAGCAGCAGCGGACGGTTCCTGCGTTCCGACAGGAGCTTCTGCCGTTCCAGGTCCCGCTCGAAGAAACGGATGCGTTCATCCAGCACTTCGCGCAGCTTGGGATTGCGCTCGAGGATGAAGTGGATGGTCTTTTCAGGTACGACCAGCAGCACCACATCGCTGTCGGCGACGACGGTCGCCGGCTGTTCCTGGCGCAGCAGGCAGCTCTTTTCCCCGAAGATCTCCCCCTGCTCGAGGTTGCCGAGCGGGTATTCCGTCTTGCCCTCGGCGTGGACGAGGTGCACCCGGCCCTGGCGCAACACGTACAGGCGGCGGTCATCCGTATTGCCCTGCTCGATAATCACCTTGCCCGCGCGCACGCGCTTGACCCCGACGCTGCGGATGTACTCCTCGATCTCGTTCTTGTTGACCTTGCCGCGCAACTTGAACAGGCGCGACACGAAGCCACCCAGGGAACTGATGGCGACATAGCTGGTGATGAATGACTGAGCGTCGGTGTTCCCGGCGAGTACGGCGGCGAAACGCTCACGGGGAAAAAACAGCAGCTCTGTCTTCGAGGATGCGCGTACCGAGGATTCGTGCGGGTAGTCGCGCAGCACCGCGATCTCGCCGAACACGTCGCCGGCCTTGCGCACGCCCATGCTGATTTCCTTGCCCTGCTCCACGGTGAAGATGCGCACCGCACCGCTCTTGATCACATAGAGTCCGTCGCCGGGGTCACCGGCGTTGTAGACGGGCTCGCCGAATTCGAAATGCCGGAGTTCGGCGCTTTTCGCCAGCGCCTCCAGTTCACCGCTGTTGAAGGCCGAAAAGATCTCGACGGCGCCGAGAAATTCGATCGAACAGTGCTCGCCCGGATCCTGTGCCATCGGTTAGAGAATCTCGATCCGGTGTTCCCGCGCCCGCGTCGCGATCCATTCGTCGCGGAGCAGGCGGCGCACCTCGGCAATGGTGTCTTCGTTGAACACGGCGGGCCGCTTGGCGTTCACCGCGAAGATTTCGAAATAGGATTCATCGGCCGAGGAAAACGGCCCGAGCAGTTCGCCTTCGGCGGCGTTGAACACCTTGGCCTCGACGTCGCTGCGCAGGGCGCCGCGCAGCACCCGGCCGACGTAGCCGCCCTCCTCGCGGGTGTCCGCCAGGGAATGCTCGCGCGCCAGCTCCCCGAAGCTTTCCGGATCGTCCTCCAGGATGGCCATGATTTCCCGCGCCTTGCCCTCCGAGTCCACCACGATGTGACTGATATCGATGCTGTCGAACTTCGGCGCGTTCAGGTTGAAGTACTCGTCGACCGCATCATCCCTGCCGACCTGCTCGAGCATCTTCTCATGATAAATCATCTCGGTGATGTAGTGCTCGAAGTCGTCCAGCGTGATTCTGGTGGCATCCAGATAGCGGTTCATGTCAACCGCGCGATGCAGCCCCTTGGCGCGGCGCAGCTGGTCGGCACGCTCCTGCAGTTCCTCGTCGGAGATCGTGATGCCGGCCTTTTTCGCCGCGTGCACGGTCAGCTTGTCCCTGATGATATCTTCCATGAGGCTGTCAAACGCCCCGGTAAACCTGAGCAGCTTGACGAAATCCTCGGTGGTGATCACTTCTTCATCGATCTTCAGCAGATCAGTCATATTTCAGCCTCGCCTCCCATGCATTACCCGCTCCTCCGCCTGTTTCCGGTTGGTATCACAACTGGCGCAGCGGGTCGATGGCCATGTCGATCAGCCGGCGTTTGCGCACCACGACCTCGGCGCTCGCGGCCATCCCGTAGCGCACGGGGTATTCGATGTCGTTTACCTCGTAGTGATCCGTGTTGAGACTGACGTGCCCCTTGTATACCAGGGTATCCGACAAGGACCGCTGGGTTGAGGGCGAGATATAGTCCAGCGTGCCGCTGATGAACCCGTAGCGTTGGTAGGGAAACGCGCTGAACTTCACCTTGACATCCAGACCCTCGTGCAGGAAACCGCGGTCCTTTTCGTTGATATCGATCTTGAGCACGCTGCGCGCACCCTTCGGTGCGATGCTGATCAACGGTGAATTGGCCTGGACCTTGTCACCCTTCTGCGTCGACGCCACGTAGGTGACCACGCCGGACACGGGGGACAGGATGCGCAGGTAGTTCTCGGCGTCGATATTGTCAAACGTGATGCGCGTGGCCGCCTCCGCGGCGAGGCGTGCGCTGCGGTATTTCAGCTCGATGCGGTACTCTTCCTGTTTGATGTCGTTGAGCGCCTTCTCGTGTTCTATGCGCAGCTCCTCCAGTTTCTGGTCGCTGCTCTCGAGATCGACCTTCGCCTTGGCGTACTCTTCGCTGAGCTGGAACTCCAGTTCCCCCAGCTTGGCCTCGGCGAGCTTGTAGTCGGTCTCGCTGACCAGGTAGGCATCGCGCGCGGCTTCGACCTGGTTCTTGGCGATACCGCCGCCGCCCGGCCGCGAATACAATCGTTGCAGCTTGTTCCGTTCGCGATTTGCGGCATCACGCGTACGGCCGGCCTTTTCCAGCGTGCCGCGCGCCTCCTCCAGTTTGGCCTTCTGCGACTGCGCCAGCTTGGCCAGTCCTTCGGTGACCCGTTTTTCGTGCAGCCGTTCAGCGGTCTCTATCTGGGCTTGCAGGGTATCCGCGTGGCGCTGCATGAGTTCCCGGCGCGCCGGAAAGTCCTTGTGCTCCTGCTCGGCCTGCTTGAACGCCAACTCCGCCTCCAGCGCGTTTGCGGCCACCTGTATCGCATCCCGTGCATTCAGCCGGGCGAGCAGATCGCCTTCCGAGACCGGCGCCCCCTCGACGACGTAGATATCCACCAGTTCACCGTTTATCGGTGCGTACACTCGTCGCACTTCGTCTTCCGGCCCGAGAACACCGGGTGCCGACACGATAACGTCGGCGCGTCCGATGAACGACCATACCAGGGCGGAAACGACAACCAACAGCATGAGCATGATCGTCAGGGTGATCATCTTCGACGGTTCGGAATACAGGATCTCGATGCCCTCGGCGCTTTGATCCTCGAGGGCAACGGATAATCGCTTTAGTTTTTCGTCGTTAGCGCTCAACATCCACTCCCGCGATTCACGTACCGCCCCATCGCGCCCCTCTTGTGCCCGCGATTGCCTGACTGCGCCCTCTAGTTGTCCTGTGCAGAGGTTCGGGGCGCTGATTCCGCCGGTGAGCCGGACGGCTGTTCCGAATGCAGTTCCGGGATAAGCTGCAGTTTAGCCTGCTTCAGCGCAGGTTCCAACACCATGGAAAGCTCCGTCAGCGAGCGCCGTTGCAAACCGACCTCGTTGGCTATCTCCCGGTAAAGTGCGTCCGTATCCTCGGGAAAATCGGCATCCAGCAGGCTGTAGACCTTCTGCCCGTAGCTTGCGTCCCGGTAGGCCTCGCTAAGCGTGTTCGCCAGGCTGCGGAAGGTGGGGGATACGCCGGCCTCGAGCCGGTGCAGGCCGCGGATCCCGCCCTTGTCGCGATACGTCTTCCAGCTGGCACGGGCGTCCTCGAATGCCTTCTGCGCACGCGCCAGCGCCTTGTCCCGGTGGGCCTCGAATTCACCTTTGAAGGCCTTCAGAAAATAGGTGTCCTGCCCGGGATCGAGTGCGGTATAGAACGCCAGCAGGCGTTCGTCGTAGTCCGGCGTGTCGCGCGACGACTGCAGCCGTGCATAGTCTTCTCTTATCTTCGCGTTCCTTTCCAGGCGGCGCTGTGCGGGCTCCGGCCAGCGGCTTGCCGCCAGCTCCTGCAGCAGGCCGGTCGCGCGGTCGAACTCGCCGTCCTGCCAGGCCCGGGACGCTTCCCGGAACTTTTCCACGACACCGTCACCCGGCAACAGTTTCGCGCGGATATAGGCGGCACGGGCGCGAAACGGCGGCGTCTGGAAGTCCGCGGCCGACAGGCCCTCGGCGGCCTGCAGCCAGTCGCGCGACTTGATCTGCGACTCGATGCGCAGATAGCGGTTCAGATCGCGTTCCAGCTTCACGGTCCCCTTGATCTGCGGATAGCGGCTTTCGAAGTCGGCCAGCACCTCAACCAGGTCCCCGGCCCGGTCCGCCTGGAGCCTGTCCTTCAGCGTCTCACGCAACCGGTCGATGGCCGCGAACTCCAGCGCCTTGTGGCTTTGCAGTGCGCGCTGATGGCTGAAGGCCAGCGAACGCAGTTCCACGAACGCGGGGACCTCCCGGACGAGGGTGCCGAGCGCGCGGTGATGGGAATTAGGGTCGGATTCCCACCAGTCCAGCAGGGCATTGACCTTGTCCTCCTGCTCGAACAGGACGATCGGCGCGTCCGGCCCGCCCCGCTCGGTGATGAACTGCTCCATATCGGTGACCCACCGCATGCACTCGACCAGTGGTACGGCGGAAGCGTTGTGGGCGCTCAAGCGACCGGCGGCTTCCAGCTTCTCCCGTGCGGCGGCGTAATCCCCGCTCATCACGAGCCGTGTCCAGTCCGGTGCCGTCGCCTTCACCATGGCCTCGGTCGCCAGCTCGCCGACTTCCCGGTCATCGCGGTGCCTTTCCAGGTAGGCATCCGCCGCCGCCGCGGCCTGCGGGTACCTGCCCTCGTCGATCAGCCCCCGGACATGGCGTGGCACCGATGTGGTCATGTACAGGGTGCCTGCGATACCTGCCACGGCAGCGGCCACCAGGACGGCAGGCCACAAGCGGCGCGACCGCGCCGGCGTCTCGTCCGCCAGCGCGCTGCGGACCTGGCGCAGGTAGGATCGCAGACGGCCAAACGGTGCCAGCCAGCCACGGGCCGGGCCGCTTGCCGGTGACTCTGCATCCGGTTCCCTGTCCTTTTCCGGTGACGGTGCGACCGCTGCATCGCCGTTTGCGACGGCGTCGTCGATGCAGAAGATGTCCAGGAAGGAATTGGCCGAGGTGACGAAGGTCGTCCGGGTGATATCCTCGATGCCCGTCTGCGTGGCCGCGTGGGTTGGATCATGCCCCTGGCGCGGCGCCTCGGTATCCTCGAACACCAGTTCGACGCGATACACGAAACACTCGCCGCCGAAAGCGATGACGTCGCCGTTGCAGAGCAGGTGGGCGTGTTCTTCGAGGCGTCTGCCCGATACGTAGGTGCCGTTGGTGCTGCCCAGGTCCTCGATGTACAGGCTGTCATTGCGCAGGAAGATGTGCGCATGACGGCGCGATAGATACCTGACCTGATCGGGCAGCTGCGCGCTGTAGCGGGCGAAAACCTCGCTCTTCTTGTTCACCAGGAAGGGGAACTGGCTGATTACGATCGGCTCGAGCGGGCTTCCGGGGTTTTCCGGCTTCAGCACGAGCATCGCCGGCACGGCCTCGCGGCGCTGCGACACCCGCTTGGCGGCAGCGCCGAGAATCTCTATCTGGTAACACAGGCCCGCAAAACAGACCTCGGCACCGGGCTGCAGCCTGACCGGGATCTTCTCGACAGCCTGCCCGTTTACCGTCGTACCGTTGAGACTACCGAGATCGGCGAGGTAAACCACGTCATCCTGCTCGAAGATGCGCGCATGCCGGCGCGACAGCCGGATGACCTGACGCGAATCATAGCCGGCGAACGGCTCCTCGTGCCTGCCGATGGCAAACAGACTGTCATTGACGATGATCTCTCCCAGCTCGGGCTGGGAGATCGGCTTGAGAATGAGTTGCATCCCGGGCTATGCCTGCAAAAATTCGGTTTGTTATCTGGACGTCTGCCCGATCACTTCTTTCGGCCAGCCCCCTCCCAGTGCCTTGTAGAGTATGATGGTGTCGGTCAGGATCTGCCAGTGGTTGGCCAGCATTTCCTGCTCGGCGGACAGCAGGGTACGTTCGACCTCGAACACCTCGAGCTGTGATACCAGCCCTTCCTCGAGTTGCGCGTGCATCTGGTCGGAGACCGTCGCCAACTTCTCGCGCCGGCTCTCCAGTTCCCGCTTCTGCGCCTTGCGTGCGGAGACGTTGGTGAGCGCGTTCTCCACTTCCTCGAAGGCGTTCAGCACGGTACGCCGGTATTCCTCTTCGGCCACCTTGGTCTGCGCGGCGCTGACCTTGATCTGCGCCTTGACGTTGGGATCGAACACCGGGAAGGACAGCAGCGACGACAGCCCGAGCGTCGACGTCGACAGGATATCACCCAGCGAGAAGCCCGCGACACCCGCCCGGCCGGTCAGGCTGATCGACGGCAGCCGTGCCAGCTTGGCCTGCCCTTGGAGATCGACGGCGCGCAGCACCCGGTATTCCGCGGCGACGATGTCGGGTCGACGGGTCAGCAGGTCGGAGGGTAGGCCCGCCGGCACGGCCATGGGCATCACGGCTTCTCGTAGCGGCGCCTTCGGCACCCGGAGGGTGTCTGCCGGCATGCCCAGGAGGGTCGCCAGGCTGTTCTCGGTCAGCTTCCGCTGCCGCTGCAGGTCCAGCATGCCGTTCTGCAGGCCGTTGATTTCCGCCTGCTGCTGCAGCACCTGCGTCTTCGGGACCAGGCCCTCGCCGAACATGCCCTGGTAGATTTCCAGGATCTTCCGGTTGCGGTCAATGGCGTTCTGCTGTTGATCGAGCTGTTCATCGAACCGTCGGATCTGGAAATAGGCCGTGCCGACTTCCGACACCAGGGTGAGATAACCGGCACGCCAGTCGGCGTCGGACGCCTTGAACTCGGCCTCCTGCGCCTCGACGCCCTTGCGCAACTTGCCCCAGATGTCGAGTTCCCAGCTGGCCTCGACACCGGCGCTGTACTTGGTCGACTGCGGCGTACCGGACACCTTGAAGGTATCCGTTCCCCCGCCGGCCGTCACGACGGGTATCGCCCCGGCCCGCGCCTGCTCGATGCCGGCCTTCGCTACACCGGTGCGGGCGGCGAGGATGCGGATATCGATGTTGTTGGCGATGGCCCGGTCGATCAGGTCATCCAGGTAGGCATCACCAAAGCCCGTCCACCAGTCGGGCCGGATGGTGGCCGCGGCCGAGATCAGCGGGCCGGCCGGCTCGGACCAGCCTTGCTTGGCCGCCACCTCGGGACGCTTGTAGTCAGGCCCCCCGAGACCGGAGCAGCCGGCCAGCAAACACCCGGCCAGCAACAGGACGAGGCAGCGCGCGGCCGCGTCATGATGGCCGTTGCCGTGACCGCCGGCGGTGAATCCACGAATGCAATTCATGCTGTCTCCTCTGCCTGGACCGCTCCCGCAGGAGCCTTTGATTGTGTTTCGAAACCGGCACCGGGTGCCTGAAAGCTTAGTAACGACGCCCCGCGGGCGCCAGCCCGGGCGGCGCGCGAACCGTTGCTGGTAGTCGGATGCAGAAGCCGTGCCAGCCACGGGCACCGAGCCGGACCCCCTGGATAAAGTTATTTCAAACAATTTGTTACAAACTATCCGGGGAATGTCCCGGGAACCTGCCGCGCCCGGAACCGCCTGACCCGTTGGAAAATTTCGAACACCCGGGGTGAGGGTGTTGGCCGGCGGTGAACCCCTGCGCGGGCCTGGAGAAAACGCTAACCCAGCTCGGTGGGATCGTCGTGGTCGTGTCCCGTCCGCCCCGCCGTGCCGGCCGAAGGGTTGTACTGGGTACGCGTGGCCTGATGTTCGTCCGTCATCCGCACCACGATCACGGAAACATTGTCGCGCGCCCGTCGCGCCAGCGCGCTGTCGACGAGGGCGTCACAGGACTGCTGGCAGTCGCCCAGCGACAGACACGCCTTAATGGCGTTGTCATCGAGTTCCCGGTAGAGCCCGTCGCTGCATACCAGGTAGGCGTCGTCCTCGGCGAGCGTGAACATTTCCGAATCGAGTTCGAGGAAATCCGCGACACCGATGGCCCGCGTGATCACATTGGCGGCGGGATGACCTTCGACCTCGTCGGGCCTGAGCAGACCCCGCCTGACGAGTTCCTCCACCTGGCTGTGGTCGCGTGTCAGCTGTATGAGCTCGCCACGTCGGTAGAGATAGGCGCGGCTGTCCCCGGCCCATACCGCGACGCCGTGGGTGCCGAACACGAGCAGGGCCACCACGGTGCTGCCGATGACCTGCTCGTGGCGGGTGCGGGCTTCATCGTTGAGTTGCCGGTTGACGTCCTGCAGTCGCTGCCGGACCTCGCCGACCAGCGCGCCAAGACTGGCCGGCGGTGGGATGCTGGCCAGTGCCGAGACTATGGCACCGCTGGCGAAATCCCCCGCGGCATGTCCGCCCATGCCATCGGCCACCATCCACAGCCCGAGTTCCGGCAGATCGAGCAACGAATCCTCGTTGAGCTTGCGCACCGCACCGACGTCGGTCCGGGATGCCGATGACCAGTGCAAGGCTGTGACGTCATTCTTCATTCGCTCCCCGTATCCTCCGATTCGCGCCGGTATCGCCACCGGGCCCGGCGTAGGCGCCTTGACTTTACCGCAGCCGTTCGGGCGTGGGAAGCGCCACGCTCCCTCATCTCCGCATGCATGCCGCGGCAGCACGGGAATCAGGGTCCGGCGGCCTGCGCGGGGGATGAAGTGACAGGTTCTGCTACGACCTCCGGACAATAGACGCCGGTACCCGTTTTCACGATGCTTTGGAGCATGATGAAGAAATTCAGTCTGAAAACGCTGCTGGCAATCCTCGTTTTTTCCGCGCACCTGATCGTCGTCGGTCAGGCGCAGGCCGGTTACATGGGCTTTACCGTGGAATCGATCCAGACGGATGACTCGGACGGTTGCTGATACGCGCCACCCGGCTGTCCTCTGTGGTCAGGGGAGATGGCCCTTGACGTTCCGCGGGAACCGGCGCCCCGTCCTCGTTCTCACGCGTTCCTGAGGAATCCGGGCAGGTGCGCGAGGGAGTCCTCGATGGCCTGCGCGGGAAATGCATAGTCTTCCAGCTCGTTGTTGAAGTAACGATCGTAGGCGGACATGTCGAAGTGTCCGTGCCCGGAAAGATTGAACAGGATTGTCCGGGGCTCGCCGCGCTGCGCACATTCCCTGGCGGAACGGACCACGGCGGCGACGGCGTGGCTGGATTCCGGCGCCGGTACGATGCCTTCCGTGCGCGCGAACAGCACGCCGGCCTCGAACGTCTCCAGCTGTGGTATCGCGACGGCTTCGACCAGACCCTCGTAGTGCAGTTGACTGACCAGCGGCGAATCGCCGTGGTAACGCAGGCCGCCGGCGTGGATACCCGGCGGCACGAAGTCATGCCCCAGGGTATGCATCTTCAACAGCGGGGTGAGGCCGATGGCGTCGCCGTAATCGTAGGCATATGGTCCCTTGGTCAGGGTCGGACAGGACGCCGGCTCCACCGCGATCAGGCGCACGTTCCTGCCGGCCGCCTTGTCGGCAAAGAACGGAAACGCGATGCCACCAAAATTGGAACCGCCGCCGCAGGGCGCATAGATCTCGTCCGGGTAGTCGCCCGCCAGGGCCAGCTGCCGCTTCGCCTCCTGGCCGATGACGGTCTGATGCAGCAGCACGTGATTGAGCACCGAGCCCAGGGAATAGTTGGTGTCCCGGCGGCCGGCCGCCTCTTCCGCCGCCTCGGAAATGGCGATGCCGAGAGACCCGGGTGAGTCGGGATGATCGGCCAGGATTTTGCGTCCCGATGCGGTCATGTCGGTGGGACTGGCAAACACCTCGGCGCCCCAGGTCTGCATCATCGAGCGCCGGTAGGGCTTTTGTTCATAGCTGACCTTGACCATGTAAACCCGCACGTCGAGCCCGAACAGCCGGCCGGCCAGCGCCAGCGCACAGCCCCATTGCCCGGCGCCCGTCTCGGTGGACAGGCGTTTGATCCCCGCGGCCCTATTGTAATAGGCCTGGGCGACGGCGGTATTGGGCTTGTGCGAGCCGGCAGGACTGACCGACTCGTTCTTGTAATAGATTTTCGCCGGCGTACCCAGGGCCCGCTCCAGGCGGTGAGCACGGTACAGGGGCGTGGGACGCCAGAGACGAAGTACCTCGCGCACGGCCTCCGGGATGGGAACCCAGCGCTCGGCGCTGACCTCCTGTTCGATGATGTTGTCGGGAAAGATCGCCTGCAGGGCCTGTGGCCCGACGGGCCTGCCGTCGGGGCCCAGCGGGGGCGCCGGCGGATTCGGCATGTCGGCGACGACGTTATACCAGTGAGTGGGTATCTCGGTTTCCTGCAACAGGATCTTGGTGTGCATGGAGAACTCCTGCTTCATCCGGTGTCTGCACGAGCCCGGGGCCGCGCTCGTAGAGTCGATCGAAGACGGGATCATCACACACTACCCCGCCGGGTTCCAGCAGGCGACCGAACTCACGGCATGACGGGCGCAGCGAAAGGAGCCCGCAGCTCGTAACCCGTCGTTTACGGATTGATCCACTGACCGCGCAACGACACGTTTATCGCGGGATGCCCGGGAACACCGGTAGCCGCTCCGCCACGGCCTGCAAGCCCTGCTGCTGCCAACACGGGCCAGGCAAGGCGCGGGGAGTGAAGTTTGAGTCCCCGTATAGGGGGTCCGTAACCCCCGCCTTCAGGCGGCGGATCGATCTGCACGCCAATGCGCTTGGCAGGCTATGGACGGGCGGTATGAATGCAGGGTTCCTTCTCCCTCCGGGAGCAGGTCAGGATGAAGGGATAAATGACGGTGTTTTCTGTTTGACGCCCCGCTCCCCAACCCTCCCCCTGAGGGGGAGGGGGTTGATCGGCCGGATGGCCGGTCGATCCGGCTTGCAGCCGCAACCCGAAGCCACCGGCTTGAGCCGGTGGCGTATTCACTTGTGCCAAATGAACGACGAGTAACGCAGACTGGCCCGTTTTGGGGCGCAACCCGAAGGGACGGGGCCCATTTCGCACTTGACGAGGCGGTGCGAGCGACGTGTACTCGACGTACACCAGCGAGCACCAACGCCGGCAGGCGCGAAATGGACCTCCGTCGCGACGATTCGCGTGGTGTGAACAGGCCCTGGTGAGACTTACAGAAATGAGTGACAGACGACATGTCTGTTATCATCATTCCCGCGCAAGCGGGCATCCAGTTCAGGACCGAGCTTCCCGGATTCCGGCTCGCGCTCGCCAGGCTCGCTGGACCGGAATGACGACAGGTTAATGTCAACCGTTATGGGACAGGTTCGATATAATCCATCCGGATGAACAAGCCGCCCGGACATCGGCGTGCCCCGTCCTCGCCGCAGTCACAAAGCGCTCCGGCGTAAAACACGCTGAGGAGGTAACCGACCGTGATCCGCTTGATGACGGATGACCGCCCGGGGAACGGAGGACTCGCCGGTCACTGCCCCGGTGGAGCCGGCGCAGGAAACAGCATGGCCGACTGCGCTGGCACCGGCGGGCGCGGTACACCGGCCGCGGTGATATGGGCCCGGGGTCAATACTCGCGGACGCCGGCCAGGCAGGCAGTCGCGCACTCGCCCTGTCGTGCGCGCAACGAAGGCGTCGGTTGCCCATGCTGATACCGGTCGCGCTCGTTGCCACCGCACTGCTCGTTATCGCCTACATCGTCGGCAGCGAATTGTGTCTCCCGTGCGCCCGCCAGGCCGTGCGCACGGGAGACGTTGCGTTGTGGATAACCGCCTGCCGTCTCGTCGCGCTGGGCGAGTGGGCGATGATCGGTACCGGCGCGTGTGTCCTGATGCTTGCCGGGCAACTCTGGCAGCCGCTAGCCGAATCGTGGCCCTTCAGACTCGCCGGTCTGTTGGCAGCGGGCATCCTGGCCGGCCTGGTGGTGTGGGAACTCGCCGGACGTACACGGCGCAATACGGCCCGGGTGATGAGCCGCTCGCTCGATCTGGTGCTGCCGCCGGACGGGGCGCAGCGCGAGTTCTACACCCGCCGGCGCGGGCTCCTCGAGTCCGGCTCGCGTACCGGACAGGAGGAGGTAATGCGCGACCTCCTCTGCAGGCTGTCCGGGTGATCGTGTCGCGGTACCGGTCGCACAGCCGGCTCACGGGCCCGGCCCCCTGGCCGCAGGCAGTGCCTTAAAATAATGCGACGGGTGACCACCGGACGGGGATAATCCATTCTGTCTCCCGCGCGGATTGACTGTTATCGCAGGGTATGGAGCCCTTCGAACCATGAACGGATACTGAATCATGTACGAATCAAACCCGCACCGTTTCGTCAGTCTGCTGACACGCAAGACCCTGGCACTCGTACTGGCAGGCGGGCGTGGCTCCCGGCTGCACGAGCTGACGGCCTGGCGCGCCAAGCCTGCTGTATTTTTCGGCGGCAAGTTCCGCATCATCGATTTTGCCCTGTCGAATGCGGTCAATTCGGGTATCCGCCGGATCGGCGTCCTTACGCAGTACAAGGCCCACTCGCTTGTCAGGCACATCGGCGAGGGCTGGGGCGGATTCAAGCGCGTCCTGCGCGAATTCGTCGAAGTCCTCCCGGCCTCGCAGCGCGTCGATTCCGACTGGTACAGGGGCACGGCCGACGCGATTTACCAGAACCTGGATATCATCAATATGCATGACCCGGAATTTGTCCTGATCCTCTCCGGCGATCATGTGTACAAGATGGATTACGGCTCCATGCTGGCGTTTCACAGCGAGCGGAACGCCGACCTGACACTCCTGTGCATGGAGGTTCCCGTCAGCGAGGCGGCCTCCACCTACGGGGTTGTCGAGATGGACGGGAACGGTCGTGTCATCGGTTTCGAGGAAAAACCGGCACGACCCCGGCCGATCCCGGGACAGCCGGACATGTGCCTGGTTTCCATGGGCAACTATGTCTTCAGTGCCGGTATTCTGTGCGAGCAGTTGATCAACGATGCCGGAAACGGCACGTCGAGACACGACTTCGGCCATGACATCATTCCCGGACTCATCGCTTCTCACACGGTAGTCGCATTTCCCTTCCGCGACGAGAAAACCGGCAGGCGCGCCTACTGGCGGGACGTTGGCACCCTAGACGCCTACTGGACAGCCAACATGGAACTGCTCGATATCACGCCTGAACTGGATCTTTATGACCGGGAATGGCCGATCCTGACCGACCAGCCGCAACTGCCGTCGGCCAAGTTCGTACACAACACCGAGGATCGCCGCGGCATGGCGGTCGACTCGATCGTCTCGGGCGGCTGCATCATATCCGGCGCCAGACTGAACCGGGCGTTGCTGTTCTCCAACGTCAAGGTGCGCTCCTATGCCAATATCGAACAGACCGTGGTGATGCCCGACGTAATCGTGGGACGCAACGTTCGCATACGCACCGCGATCATCGACCGCGGCTGCGATATCCCGGAAGGCATGGTCATCGGGGAAAACCATGACGAGGATCGACGGCGCGGTTTTCGCGTCACAGACAAAGGCATCGTACTGGTGACACCGGACATGCTGAACCAGTCGACACATTCGCCTCGATGAGCCGTTGCCGGGCAGCATAAACGGGGGTCAGATACCGTCTTCGCCACATACCAGGGTACGCAGGGTCACGGCCTTATCCCGGCCGGGAAGTGCGGGCCTCCGCCCCCCTGTGGCATGCGGCACCCGCCAGCGGATCGGGTGCCCGCCCCGACCGTGCTGCGCGTTTCAGGATGCCCCCGAAGGCGGGATCCTCCATCACCCGGCGGGCCGGGAATCGCATCGGGCGTGACGTCACGCGCCAACACCCGGTTTCTGGAGTGAACACTCCACCGGTTGAAGCCGGTGGCTTCGGGTTACGGCTGAAAGCCGTATCGATCGGCCATCCGGCCGATGAACCCCCGCCCCCTCAGGGGGCGGGTTGGTTCGATCAGCAGGACACGAGTCAGGACTATGCCGATTAACCCCCTACCCCTCGGGGGAGGGCTGGGGAGAGGAAAGTAAAACAGAAAAACCTGTATCCATATCCCCTCGTCCTGACCTTCTCCCGGAGGGAGAAGGAACCCTTTTTTCTACCGGTGGCCAATCGCCTGCTGAACTGCATTCGCCTGCAGATTGATCCGCCGCCGAAAGGCGGGGGGTTTACAGATCCCCTAGCGGTGACTCTAAAATGGGCGGTGATCGCGACGTCTCGACTGGATCGGGGAATGGCGGGCGGGTCGTGCTATCATCTGCCACCCACTCACAAACCAGGCCCCGTGGCGGCCATATAGCCAACAACAGTTCGTGCGGTGCTGATCGGGAGGACGGGACCTTTCCGGGTTAGCGATGCACGTTCGACGCGAGAATTCACATCCCATGTCCAGGAAGCTCATAGTTGCACTCGTCGGGTTGCTCATCCTGATCGGAGTGCCGGCCGCCATCAAGATGCGCCAGTTCAACGTCATGAGTTCGGTCCAGCCGGCCAACCCACCCGAAACCGTGACAGCCGACAGGGCCCGCGAGGAATCCTGGCCCAACACGGTCACGGCCGTCGGCTCGCTGGTTTCCGTGCAGGGCGTCACCGTCAGCGCCGAATCGGGTGGCAAGGTCGTCAAAATCGCGTTTGAATCCGGGGACCAGATAGAAGCCGGCGATGTACTCATCCAGATCAACACGTCCTCGGAAGAAGCGCAGCTGCGCGCCGCCGAGGCGGCGGCGGACCTGGCGCGCATCAATCTGAAACGCAACCGGGAACTGCTCGCCAAACAGACCGTCTCGCAGGCCGAGTACGATTCGGCCGAAGCCGCTTACAAACAAACCAAGGCCGAAGCAGACACGATCCGCGCGATCATCGACAAAAAGATATTGCGAGCACCCTTCGCCGGTCGTCTCGGCCTGCGTCTGGTTAACCTGGGACAGATCCTCAAGGAGGGCGATCCCGTCGTGACGTTGCAGACGCTGGATCCGATCTACGTGGACTTCTCGGTTCCCCAGCAGCTGTTCCCGGTCCTGGCGACCGGTACCCGGGTACGGGTTACCACCGATGCCGCGCCGGGCGAGATTTTCGAGGGCAAGATCAACGCCGTGAATCCGGAGATCGACTCCGTTACACGCAACATTCGCGCGCAGGCGATCATTTCCAATGCCGGCGAGAAGCTGCGTGCGGGCATGTTCGCCAACGTCGAGGTCATGCTGCCCAACGAGCAGGCGGTCATCGCGATTCCTGCGACGGCCGTGCTCTACGCGCCCTATGGCGATACCGTTTTCATCATCGACCGGGAGACAGACAAGCAAACCGGCAAGACACGGCACGTCCTGCGACAGCAGATCGTCCGGCTGGGCGTCACCCGCGGCGACTTCGTTTCCGTGCTTTCCGGCCTGCAGGCGGGCGACCAGATCGTGACCAGCGGGGTGTTCAAGCTGCGGCCCGACATGCCTGTCGTGGTCGACAATACACTCGCCCCGAACGCAGAACTCTCTCCCACGCCGCCTAACAAGTGATTTCGACGGTCAGGACGCGCACGGTAACCGTCATGCCTACATTCACCGATCTCTTTATCCGACGTCCCGTTCTTGCGATCGTCGTCAATCTCCTGATCGTCATTGCGGGTCTGCAGGCATGGCATTCTCTCAACATCCGACAGTACCCGCGCAGCGAGAACGCCACGGTCAGGATCTCGACCGTCTATGTCGGCGCGAGCGCGGAGCTGGTGCGCGGCTTCATCACCACGCCGCTCGAGCAGGCCATCGCCTCCGCCGATGGTATCGACTACGTCCAGTCGAAGAGCCTGCAGGGGTTCTCCTCGATCAGCGCCCGTCTGAAACTGAACTACGAACCCACCAAGGCGCTCGCCGAGATCACGGCCAAGGTCAACCAGGTGCGCAACGAACTGCCGCCGGAGGCCGAGGTACCCTCCATCAGCGTGGAGTCCGCGGACACGCAGTACGCCTCCGCCTATCTCAGTTTCGCATCCGACATACTCACGCAGGCGGAAATCACCGACTATCTCACGCGCGTCGTGCAGCCAAGGCTGGCGTCCGTCACCGGTGTGCAGCGCGCGGAAATACTCGGCGCGCGCACGTTCGCCATGCGCATCTGGCTCAAGCCCGACAGGATGGCCGCGTTCCACGTCAGCCCGGCACAGGTGAGGCGGGTGCTGGCCGCCAACAATTTCCTCACCGCCGTCGGCAGCACGAAGGGCTCGCTCGTACAGGTCAACCTGACGGCCAACACGGATCTCAACTCGGTCGAGGACTTCAAGCGGCTGGTGATCTATCAGCATGACGGCAGTATCGTCCGCCTGGAGGACATCGCCGACGTCGTTCTCGGCGCCGAGGATTACGACACCTCGGTCCGGTATTCCGGCCAAACCGCCGTGTTCATGGGCATCTTCCCGCTGCCCAACTCCAATACCATCGATGTCATCAAACGGGTCCGCACCGAACTCGACTCCGTCAAGCGCGACGTTCCGAAGGGCCTGGATGTCACCATCGGCTATGACGCTTCGGAATACATCTCCAACGCGATTCGTGAGGTCACCAAGACGCTGGGCGACACGCTGCTGATCGTCATCATCGTCATCTACCTGTTCCTGGGTTCATTGCGCTCGGCGCTGATACCGATGATCGCGATACCGGTATCGCTCATCGGCGGCATCTTTCTCATGCAGGCGTTCGGATTCACCCTGAACCTGCTGACGCTGCTCGCGATCGTGCTGTCGGTCGGCCTGGTCGTCGACGATGCCATCGTCGTCGTCGAAAACGTCGAACGTCACCTGCGGGAAGGTCGGAGCAAGCTGGAGGCCGCGCTGATCGGTGCACGCGAGCTGGTGGGACCGATCATCGCCATGACGATCACGCTTGCCGCGGTATACACGCCCATCGGCCTCCAGGGCGGCCTGACGGGCGCTTTGTTCCGGGAATTCGCGCTGACACTGGCCGGCACGGTGACCATCTCCGGCATCGTCGCACTGACACTTTCGCCGATGATGTCGTCGCACATGCTCCGCAGCGCGGACGCGGAGGAGCGCGGTTTCACCGGCTGGGTCAACCATCATTTCGACCGTCTGCGGCAGACCTACGGCCGCGCACTCGGTGTCACGCTGCACTCGCGACCCTACGTCTACGCGGTCTGGGGCATGGTATTCCTGGCGGCATTCCCGATGTACAACATGTCGCCTAAGGAACTCGCCCCGGGCGAAGACCAGAGCGTACTGTTCGGTCTCATCAACACGGCGGCGAACGCCACGGCGGACCAGAAGTCCTTCTTCGGCCGCGCGGCCGAGCAGGCCTTTCTCAGCACGCCGGAGGTGGATCTCTCGTTCCAGATCCTGTTCTCGCCGTCCACCGCCGCCCTGTTCGACACCGACGGCTTCTCCGGCATGGTGGTCAAGCCGTGGCACGACCCGCGCGAGCGGACGGTGTTCGAGATTCTGCCCGAGGTGCAGGCCAAGGTGTCCCGGATCCCGGGCTTCCAGATGTTCATCACGACACCGCCTGCACTGCCCGGCGGCAGCAACTTTCCGATCGAATTCATCATCGCCTCCACCGCCGACTTCAAGCGCCTGCTCGAGTTCGCCAGGAAGATACAGATGAAGGCCATGGCGAGCGGCATGTTCTTCTTCCCGCCGCAGATCGACCTCAAATACGACCAGCCGCAATCGGAAATCGTTATCGATCGCGACAAGGTCGCCGATCTCGGCCTGGATCTGAGCCAGGTGGGTTCCGATCTCGCCGCCGGCATGGGTGGCGATTATGTCAACCGGTTTAACGTCTCCGGACGCAGCTACAAGGTCATCCCGCAGATCGTGCGCTCGGGGCGACTCAACCCGGACCAGATAACGAATATCTACATCAACGGACCGCAGGGCAACCTCATCCCGCTGAGTACGGTTGCGCACATCGAGAATACGACGGTGCCGCGTTCCCTGAACCGCTTCCAGCAGCTCAACGCGGTCAAGCTCTCGGGCATCACCAACCGGACGCTCGACCAGGCACTCGGCGTCCTGGAGCAGGCGGCGCGGGAAATACTGCCGCCGGGCTACTCGATCGACTATACCGGCGAATCGCGCCAGCTCCGTCAGGAAGGCAACAAGTTCCTGCCGGCGTTTGCCCTCGCGATCGTCATGATCTTCCTCGCGCTCGCGGTGCAGTTCAATTCGTTCCGGGACCCGTGCATCATACTCTTCGGCTCGGTGCCGCTGGCGATGTTCGGGGCACTGCTGTTCACCTTCCTGAAAATGCCGAACCCCAATATACCCTTCTGGACGAACGGCTGGACGACAACGCTCAATATCTACGCCCAGGTGGGCCTGGTCACGCTGGTCGGCCTGATCTCGAAGAACGGCATCCTGATCGTCGAATTCGCCAACAAGCTCCAGCAACAGGGGAAGTCGAAGCTCGATGCCGTACAGGAAGCGGCCATGACCCGCCTGCGCCCGGTGCTGATGACGAGCATCGCGACCGTGGCGGGCCACTTCCCGCTCACCCTGGTGACCGGCGCCGGGGCGGCCGCACGTAATTCGATCGGACTCGTACTCGTCGGCGGTATGACCATCGGCACAATCTTCACGCTCTTCGTGCTGCCGTCGATCTACATCCTGCTCGCCAGGGATCACAGCAAGGACCCGCGCGTGGCCATGGCGGATTCTTGATCGTCGCCTGAGCGGACGGCACCGGCGTACCGGCTCCTGACGGCGGGCCTGCCTGCCCTGCCCCAGCGTGAAGAAAGCGTTGCTACGCCCTCACCATCCACAGGAATAAGCACCCGGCCCCATTTACATTTCAGATACTTCCGGTATAGTTCCCTGCAGTCACGTGCACCCGGTCTGCACCTGTTCCTCGCGGTCTCCATCCCGGTACGCCTCGATAATCTTTCGTATTCAGCCTGGACCGCCCGGCAGTTGCGCCCGGCTGGCTTGATACAGGAGTATTCCCCGCTATGTCTTTCGATTCACTCGGCCTTTCGGCCGAATTGCTGCGTGCGGTTTCCGAGCAGGGTTACAGTACTGCCACCCCGGTACAGCGCGAGGCCATCCCGGTCATCCTGCAGGGACGCGATATCCTCGCCGGGGCCCAGACCGGTACCGGCAAGACGGCCGGTTTCACGCTGCCCTTGTTGCAGCGACTGCACGCCAATCCACCGCCCGGCAAGGGCAAGCGCCCGGTACGCGCATTGATCCTGGTCCCGACCCGTGAACTGGCCGCGCAGGTGGGAGAAAGCGTCGGCAACTACGGCAAGTATCTGCCGTTGCATTCAACGATCGTTTTCGGCGGCGTAAAGATCAACCCGCAAATCCAGCGGCTGCGGCACGGCGTGGACATCCTGGTGGCGACGCCGGGGCGCCTGCTGGACCACGTCTCACAGCAGACGCTGGACCTGTCCCGCGTCGAGATCCTGGTGCTGGATGAAGCCGACCGCATGCTGGATATGGGTTTTATCCGGGACATTCGCCGGATCATCGCGTTGTTGCCCGGGCGCCGCCAGAACCTGCTGTTTTCGGCGACCTACTCCGCCCAGATACGGCAGCTGGCCGATTCATTGCTGACCAACCCGGCGCAGATCGAGGTGGCCCGTCGCAATACGCCGGCCGAGCTGGTCGCGCAGGTGATACATCCGGTCGATCGTGAGCGCAAACGTGAACTGCTGTCGTTCATGATCGGCTCGCAAAACTGGCGCCAGGTGCTGGTATTTACCCGCACCAAGCACGGGGCGAACCGCCTGTCAAAACAACTGGAGCAGGACGGTATCAGCAGCGCGGCGATTCACGGCAACAAGAGCCAGGCGGCGCGTACCCGCGCACTGGCCGATTTCAAGGCCGGTGCCGTACGGGTACTGGTGGCAACGGATATTGCGGCGCGCGGACTGGATATCGATCAACTCCCGCACGTGGTGAACTACGAGTTGCCCAATGTGCCGGAAGACTATGTGCATCGCATCGGACGCACCGGTCGTGCCGGCAACGAAGGGCAGGCGGTATCGCTGGTCTGCGTGGATGAAAAGTCCCTGCTGTCGGAAATCGAGCGGCTGCTGAAGCGGGACCTGCCGAAGGTGGTGGTGTCGGGCTATGAGGTTAACCCGGCGATACGCGCGGAACCGATACGCAGGCTGAACGATCGGCCCAGACGCGACGAAACGCCGCGAGCGAACAATCGCCCCGGGACGCAAGCCGGGCGCAGGCCGGACTCACGGCGGGCCAGGCCCGCCGCCCGGGCACGCTAGCGTCGCTTGCGCGGGCCAGGTCCGCGCGGATCTACGAATTTGAGGTCTTCCCGAGAAATGGCTCAGGAATAGAGCAGATCGGCCAAGGAAGGCGCAGCGGTATGAAAGAAATCACTGAAATACTATCAGCTTGAAATGTCGTGCTTCTCCCAGAACCGGTCACCCGGGTTCGTTCGAATTCAGGCTGCAAAGAGAGGGGTTCATGCCCCCTCTGCATACAAGCCAGACTCTGGCGGTCGTGGGGTGAAGAATCCCCAAAGCACGCCTCGACGGCAAACAATCGATGCCTACAAACCCTTTTCACCCTCCTGGTGTCGGATTTGGTGGATGCATAATTAGGCCGTCAAATCCCGTAGCAGCGTTGCAGCGTACGCCCACTCCGGTAGGCCGCTTGTCCCGCGCGTTGATCACGACAGTGCACAAGCGGCCCACGGAAGCGCGACGCGATCGCTCGACGTCAGCGACCCCACGCGTCATTCAAGTTATCCAACGCATCTTCTTCAGCCTGACGTGCCGCTACAGTCGCGTCGCTTTTACCAAGGATTGCCAGCGTTTCAGCCGAAAAGATGTAATGCTGGCTGTTATCCTTGCCGCCAACTGTCCCTTCCATCGTCGATTGGTCGAGACGCCTGGCTTCCGCTAAGTCTTTCACCACTAACTTGTTCATAGTCCATCTCCTAAAAGTAGGTTGAAAAAATGTGATACGGCGCATCACACATCAAAACACTGGCAAGTTCTGTGCCGCGCATCGGCGCGTCGCCTTGTAGAATTACAAGCACCGGATAATGAAAGGAATTGTGGTGGATCGTCCGGCTTGATTCTCAATTCATATGTTGGTGTTGAACGAACACAATTGTTGGTTTCAAACGATCATGAAGCTCGTAATCAGTCGTCGATCCATTGGGGCCCTGGCCGACTTCGGACCAAGTCTCTGCACCCAAGTTAAAAGATGTATCAGCACGTCGCTCGACCGCGAAGTTCCCTATGCGGACGCGGGCTGTGGGTATTTCTTTGCCTATCAGTCCTTGCTTATGTGAGCCGCAGCTAAAAGTCCGAGAAGGTTCGACTCCTGTCCTTTAGTAGAATGTTATATCAGCGCCTGGTGTAGGGTCGGAGCCGGCCACTTTCAGACCTTCCCGGCATATCTGTAAAGGTCTTAAATGCCGCATAACTTGCCGTTCACGCCCGGCAATCTGTACTCACACTTTCGGCCAGCTCCCGCCGTACACAGACCTGCCTCGCAACGTCCGTTTATCTCTTTTCCGGACATTACCCCTTGTCAGTTCAGGATGTGACCGGCATAAACCGCCACAGCGGCCGGCGCGCGCAGACGCCTCCGGTACGGCTGGTCTGCTCGCCGAGCAGCAGCACGCAGTTGCCGGCGGACCGCAACCGGTTGAGGTATTCTCCGAGCCGGTGCGCCGGGAAACCATAACACGCACCGCGCCGGTTCCAGCGCATGCGTCTCAGGCCCAGCTCACCGAGCCAGCTCGGCTGACCAATATCGTAGAATTCATAGAATTGTCCCACCCGGAACAACAGGGCGTCCTCGGGAAATCGCCAACGAAAATACCGGTACTGTCGGCGCACGGTGTTGAGGCCCACCGGCACCGGGTACTTGCGCACCAGCCGCCAGCGTGCGGCATCAAAGCCGTAATACTGCGCCAGAAACGGAAATCCCGCCCACAATGACGGCCACAGCTTCCCGCTGTTCGCCAGTTTGCAGTGCCCGAGGTAAGACGACACCGTCGCCGCCAGCGCATCCAGTTCAGCCTCATCGAAGCGGTAGGTGCGCACCCCGTCCCGTTCATACACCAGCCGCGCCTCGAAGGCGCGCAGCTTCGTCTTGAGGTGGTTCACCACCCTTCGCCGCACCAGCAGGTAGTCCCGGCGTACGATGTAGCCCAGAAAGTCGATGCCGTTACCGACCGGCGCCAGGCGCTGTTTCGGGTTCAGCTCCAGCGCCAGTGTCTCGCGCAGAAAATCCTCGATCCGCGTCCGCCAGTCGTGCAGGGTGTCCGGGTCGTGCGCCAGCAGCACGAAATCATCGCAGTAGCGCAGGTAGTGGCGGCACTTCAGCTCGTGCTTGACGCACTGATCCAGCCCGTTCAGGTACACGTTGGCGAAGAACTGGCTGTTGAGGTTGCCGATCGGCAGGCCCTTGTGGGCCTCGGCGGCAAACAGCGTCTTGTGGGCCGGCACGGCCTCGCGCAGCGCGGGGTTGCCGCGCAGCACGTAATCCGTCGTGCAGTCGTGGTAGACCAGCGTGTGCGTCAGCCACCGCGCCGTTGCATCCCTGAGCTTTGCGGCCAGCAAGCGGAACAGGATGTCCTTGTCGATGCGCATGAAGTAGTTGTGGATGTCGAGCTGCAGGAACCAGGCCGGGCGTGTGCCGTTGGCAGTCGCCTGGCGCAGGAACTGCTGCAGGCGCCTGACCCCGGCGTGCACGCCCTTGCCCTTGCGGCAGGCGTAGGAGTCATGGATGAACACCGGCTCCCAGATACGCTCCAGGTAATCCACCAGCAGGTGGTGCACCACCCGGTCGCGGAAGTCTGCGGCGAAGATCTCGCGCAGTTTCGGACGGGTGGCAAAAAAGCAGACAGAACGGCCGGGGCGGTAAGTGCGGTCGACCAGCGCCGCCTGCAGGTCGATCAGGTGTTTTTCCTGCTCGACCTCGAAGCGCAGGGCGTTGGCGGTGTTGCGCTTGTTCCTGCGGCAGGCATGGTATTGCCGGTACAGGTTCTCAAGCGATACATCAAGAGGGATCATTCTCCGCTGCGCACGGCCCAACCATAGAAGTTATTGTTCTTGTTGTTCGCGTTCTGGTTGCCATTGTTGGCGTTGAAGTTCCACGCGTTATTGGTATTGGGCGCATACTCCAGCCCCGACCAGTAGTTGTTGGACTGGACGCCAGCCTGTCCACTTGCTGGCGGAAAATCCGCCCCACCGGACGCGCATCCCGGCCAGCGGGTAGCGCGCCCTGTAGCGACATGCCGGGTGAGTCCACCGCCCGGCGGGACAGGCGCACAATGATCCTCGTCGGCACGCTCGCCACGCCGGGCGAAAGCCTCGGTGCAACGATTCAGGCTCTCTCCGGTCAGCCCTTGCGCAGGCTGCGTAACCACCCCTCGTTCTGTCTGCAAACCGAGACCACCTGTTCGATGGCGAACTGAAACGACTTGAAACTCCAGAAGGCATGCGCCTCCTTGGCAATGCGTACCGTGATGAGTAATTCATCCAGCGCCTCGCGCAACCGGAGCAAATCCGCTCGCTTGTCGCGCGCCGCGTTCGCCTTCACGACCAGCCCAACGACTTCACGGCTCTGGTTGCGCAGCTCGCTGCCCAGCGTTTTCTTGTGATAGCGCGAAAAGCCGGCCACCACCTTCTCGAAATGCACGGCGACATGATGCACAGGGACGTGCGAATGTCGTGGGAGGCAGGATGCCGGGAACGACCCAGCGCCTGCTTGTAGATCGGTAGATGTTCATAACGGGCCATCGAACTATTTACCGTCATTGCGAGCCCAAGGCTGCGAAGCGGCCTTGTAAATATTAGCCCGCGGCAATCTCTGACGACTACATCTGATCACGAGATTGCTTCGCTACGTTCGCAATGACACCGACAATTGAAAACCGCAGGGGGAAGACTCCCCCACGCACCCCCTCAAAAAAGCACCGAATGACCCGAATCACCGAAGCGCCAAGGTCAGCGCCGACTCCGCGCCACACCGAGCAGCGCCATCAACCCACTGCCGAATAACCAGAGTGCGGCCGGTACCGGTACGGCGCTGACATCACCGCTGCGCACCGCCCAACCATACAGATAGCTATTCTTATCCGCGCCGTACTGGAAGCCAATGATCGCGTGGAAGCCCCACGCGCTATCGGTACTGGGCGCATACTCCAGCCCCGACCAGTAGCTGCTGGACTGGACGTTGCTGAACGGGCCGGTATTGGTCAATGGCCCGCCTGCTGTATTACCCAGGGTGTCGTACCACAAACTGCCCATCTCGCTACCCGTACAGTTGTAACCTGAGCAGGAGGCGTCCGTGTCGGGAAGACGCCAGTCGTTGAAGCCCAGGTAACCCGTGCCGCCGTCGGCGTTCATGGCGTCGATCCAGTGCAGCGCCCCGCCCCAGGTCATCTGCCCGCTGGTCAGGATCTGCTCGGTGTAGCTCGAACCATAGGGATCGCCGGGGTAATCGCCGAGGTCGGTGTTGTAGGCCAGGCCAAAGGTATTGCTTGCCGCGAGGTTCGCGTTCGCAATCCAGGTCACATCGAGCACATCATCGTAATAGGCCTGGTAGTCGGTACCGCCCATCGTCGCCGGCAGGCGGCCGATCAACGCGGCGTTCGCGGTCGTTGTAATGAGGCTGAATAACAGCAGGCAGGCGCCCAGCGCGCCGGGCCGGCGGAATCGTTCCATGTTGCGTTCTCCGTAAATACTGCGCTGTTGTTGGTTCGATCTTTATCTATCCACGGGCCACCGGTCTGCGCCGGCTGCTGGCACGTTACGGTTTTACAGGCAAGAATCATTCCGTGCAAGCCGCATGGGGGGGGGTAAGGCCTTGTTATCGTTATGTATTATAGAAGACTATCCCTATGCGTCAGCGCAGACGGCCGCCCGGCTTGTCAGGTTCTCCGACAGCGATCATGGGACCGGGTTCTTCTATGTCACTGATCATAATCACTTTTCTGTTAGCTCCAAATACCAGATGGATTTCAGGATTTCTGACAGGTATAGCGCCGGATGCGCTGCGCTGATCCGGCCTGCATATTCATCATGGCTGGGCGGGAAATTCAAAGGCGTCCCGACAGACGACTTGACGAATATTCAAGGTCTTGCCGTCTATCATCGATATATGCCATATGGTAGCATATGCCATATGGCGGCAAGGCTGATTTTCCGGGACAAATATGTCTACGCCGATGGCGCCATTCGCGAGATGGTGATCTGGCGGTTACCGAATGCGGATAAGGAACGACGGCACGGACTCAAGTACCGGCTGTACTACGGCTATCCCGGTCAATGCCTGGTGCGTTACGACAACGAACGGGGCAAGGGCGACCACCGGCATGCCGGGGACCAGGAACATCCATACACCTTTGTTTCGGTGGAACGGTTGATCGAGGACTTCAGGGCGGATATTGCGCGCTTGCGAGGTAAGAACGATGAGTAAACAGCATATTCATATTGGCGTGGAAGAGGCCGGGCGCGGCTATGCCCGTTTCATCGAGGCCTGGCACAAGGCCGAGGCCGGCGAGTCGGAACAGGCCGAGTTCCACCTCAATTTCGAGGACCTGGCCATGCTGGCGGCGGTGCTGACGCCGAAGCGCCTGGAGTTGATGAAAACGCTGCGTCAGGACGGCCCCTTAAGTGTTCGTGCACTGGCCGGGCGACTGGGCCGGGATTACAAGAATGTCCATGCCGATGTCAGTGCGCTGGAGGCCGTCGACCTCATCCAGCGCACCGAAAAAAAACAGCTGGTGGCGCCGTGGGATGTGATCGATGCGCATGTCCGCCTGGTGGCCTGAGCGTTCGACGTGCTGCGCAACGCCCGGTCATTGATGTTGAGTGTCCTGAATCGCGTGCTAACCTGACCTCCACAATCCAGGCGATGTGTGACTGCATTGGGTCGTAGGTTGCCGAACAGAGTCCAGTCTGGGAACGGCAACTTCCAGAAATACGACATAATGCCCAAAACACTGGATGACCGTTTAGGGTCGTTGAAGACATCCGAACCCAGGCGGAAACGTAGAGTTGAAGAATGTCTCAGCGAATATTGGCGAGCTTCAGCGAGATTTACCGGTGAGGGCGGGGCAGCTGACCAGTTGAAATCGTAAGATGTCTGTTACCACCACGAAGCGCACCCGCGGTCAAGACCGGGCTCGCGCCGCACGGTACCCGTAATATGGGCACGCGGGGCAGTAGCGCCTTCGGGACGCAAGTCCCCGGGGAACGGCTGCATAAGACGCCGTTCGTTCCTGTCAGGTTCCCACGCCCCCGGTGAAAGGTGTTTCCGGTACGGCCGGCGTAGCCTGCCGTGGATGGCGGGTCCGCCCCGGGGCGGGTCGGGAAGCGGCGGCATCGCTCGAGTCGCGCTATTGGCGATGATGAACCTCACCGCCGCGGTCGCGCGTCTGTTGCCGCAGCGCCTGATAGTCCTCGGGACTGAGCCCGGGCAGTTTTTCCACGAAGGCAACGAGCGCCCATATCTCTTCGTCGGTGTGAGTCGGGCCCCACGCCGGCATGCCGGTCGTCTTGATGCCGTGTTTCACTGCCCAGAACACGATGCCAGGCGGCAGGTCCTCGATTTTCGCCAGCAGCGGCGGCTTCGGATTCAAGCCGGCCCGCACGTCGCCGGCTTCCACACCCGGCGCGCCATGGCAGCCGACGCACATCTCGTCGTAGTGTTCGAAACCCGTGCGGATGGTTTCCGGGTCCTTCAGGATGCTGTCTGTCGGCGGTATGATCTTCCCGGCCCTGTGCGCGATGGATTTCATCCGCAATATCTTCATGGCCCAGTGCACGACACCCGGGTCACGGGTTGTTGCCGCCACGTCATAACTGCCGGAATAGAGGAATATTACCCCGCCCAGCGCCATAATCAGGAGAACCGCGACAACGGTTGAAAGGAATATTTTCATAGCACACCCCGCGCTCGGAAGGTTATATCGGGCGATGTCAGCCTGTGCCCGACGGGGAGCATGGTATTCGACATCGTTTCACGCGTCCATCAGGGGATGTGGGAAGCCGTATCCAGCCCCTTCATCTCCATGCGGAACTCCGCGCCGGGTTCACGGTTGACGACATCCACCCGGCCGCCCATGGCCCGGGCCAGCTGATGCACCAGCGCCAGGCCGATGCCGGTACCTACGGTCTCGCGGGTGAGTTCACTCTCCGAGCGGTAGAACAGTTTGAATATCTTTTTCATCTGGTCCCCGGGCACGCCGGGGCCGTAATCGCGCACGCTGAACTGCACGTTGCCGTCACGCAGCCGTCTGCAGCCGATGTCGATGACCTTCCTGTCCGCGCCAGCGGAGAACTTGATGGCGTTGTCCACCAGGTTGATGAAGATCTGGATAAACCAGTCCGGATCAGCCTGGATGACGGCGCGCCCCGTCTCCGGTTCGCAGTTCATGTTCAGTTCAAAACCCGCACGTTCGATCAGCGAGGAGACCCGGGAGCGGATGCCATCCATCAGTTCGGCCACGGGCAGGGGTTTCGCCTCGACCTGCAGGTTGTTGCGCGTCATGCGCGCCAGCTGCAGCACATTGGCGATCAGGCGGGACAGGCGCTCGCTTTCATCGAAGATGTAATCGTAGTAGAGCTTTTTCTTTTCATCGGGGGCCCAGCCCTCGCGCAGTATCTCGCCGTACATCCGGATCGAGGTGAGCGGGGTCTTCAGTTCGTGGCTGACGGCGGACACGAAATCCTGCTGCTGCCGGGTGAGGTCGATCTGCCCCGCGCCCAGCCGGTACATCAGGTAAAAGCCGCCGCACAGCACCAGCGCCAGTATCGCCGCGAGCCAGCCGATCACCCGGCCACCGGCACCCGCCGGCAGCCGGTTGATGCTCAGGATCAGTTCCATGTCGCCCAGCGGCGCAGACAGGCGCGTCCGGTAGAGCAGCGTACCGCGCAATGAATCGGTACTGGACGGGTATTCCCGGCCGGCGCGCCCGCTGAAGACCGAAAGCACATCACCGCGATACGCCACCAGCAGGTCGCTCATGTTCGACAGCGTGGTATCGAGGAACATCGCTTCGAACAACCCCCTGACAAACGGCTGCCGTTCGATCAGCGCGCCCTGTATGTAGCGCTGACCGTCGCGCCAGACCTTGCGAAACAGCACGAAATGACCACTGTCGAGCAGACTGAATTCAAACGGATCGATCTCGCTCTCGAAGGTGCGGATACGCATAGCGCTTTCCGGCAGAGACGGCACCGGTCGGCCGGCCTCGCGCGCGGCCGAGACCAGCGCGGCGCCGGACTCATCCGCGGGTTCGGGCAGGACACTGCGCTCCTTGCGTGCGCGTTTGGCGGCCACAGGCGCACCGCCCGTGACCTGGCGCCCGATTTCTTCCGTGGCACCGGACTGATAGCGGTAATCCAGCTGCAGGTCCTCGACGCGGCCCAGGGCGCCGGCCACCTGTGCCTTCTCCTCCTGCTCGGCGGGTGCGGCGGCCTGGGTGAGCCGGTCGAAGGCGGCCTGGCCCGCCATCGCCGGTTCAGCCGCTTGCACCGTCGCCGGGGCGGCACGATCATCCGCAGCGCGTCGCTGCATCGCATCCTTGTCTGCCGCCGCCCGCGGGGCGACCGGACCTGGCGAGTGCACGTCTCGACGTGCTTCGTTTGCGGGCATGGCATCCGTGGTGGTCTTTCCGGCCGTCGCCCCGCCCGCCGCCCCGCCCCGCACCAACCGGTTGCGGCCGAGGATCTGCTCGATTTCCCGTTGCAGCGCCAGACGCTGTTCCAGTTCCCCGGCGGAAATCCCGTAACTCGACATCGCGGTTCCCGCGGGCGGCAGCAGCGGCGTGGTAAATTCACCGTCGGCGTCGACCTGGAAGTAGCCGACCAGGCCGGGCACGGATGACGCGGGCGGATAGGCCGAGAGCGGCGAACGCTGCAGAAAACTGGCTTGCGGGTCACCCGCCACGTTGAGGAAGGCATAATCGGCGAACGGACGCGCCTCCTCGGCATCGATCAGCAGGACGATGCGCGCATCGATGCGCGCCGCCAGCTCCTCCGCCAGCACCCGGTGCTGGTGAAACGCCTCCCACTTCAACCGGCTGTAGGCCTGGTAGACGAGAATCCCCGTCGGTATGGCCAGGGCGAGAAAAAACACGGCCATCCACAACCGCAGTCGCTTCCGGTCCAGTCCTGTGAGTGAAGTGCCGAACATGGCCGTCCCTGACGACGCGGTTCAGTCCGCCACGAGCCGGTAGCCCGCACCGCGCACCGTGACCAGGTAACGCGGCCTTGCCGGGTCCGCCTCGATCTTGCGCCGCAGTTTCGCGATATGAATATCGACGGTGCGGGTTTCGATATCGAGATTCCTCGCATAGCCCCAGACCTTCGCCAGCAACTCGTCCCGGGGCACCGGCCGGTCCGGATTCAGCCGCAGATACTGCAGCATCTCCACCTCGCGGCGGGTGAATGACAGGGTCTCCCCCCCCCGCCGGCCCTGGAGATTGCGGCAATCGACCTCAACGTCCTCGCCCAGCCTGAGGGTGGCATCCCGTTCGACGCCGATGCGTGACCGGCGCAGCACGGCCTGCACCCGCAGCACCAGCTGCGCGACCGAGAACGGCTTGGCCACGTAATCGTCGGCACCCAGCGACAGGCCCTGGATGATGTCCTCATCCGTGCTTTTGGCCGTCAGCATGATGACCGGCTGGTCACGGTCCCGTGCACGAATGCGGTTGCAGATTTCGAAGCCGTCCATGCCCGGCAGCATCACGTCCAGCAGGATCAGGTCGAAGCGTCCGCTCAGCGCCAGCTCCAGGCCCGTCGGGCCGTCGGCCGCGAACTCGACGTCGTAACCATGATAGACGAGGACATCCATCAGCCCGGTACGGATGGCCGCTTCGTCTTCAACGATCAGGAGTCGGATCTTGCGTTGCATGCTTTGTCTGTCCCGGCCGGTCCTTGACCGGCCGACGGCCCGGTCGGCTCTCATCCGGCATATCGGTCGCGTCTTACCGTTTTAAAGCCTACCAGCTCGCCCGGCCCCCGGCATGTAAATCTTTTGTAAACACCCGTGCGCAGATTTTACGAATGCCTGTCTACAACCCCGCCGCTTGTGCGACCAGACTGGATTCACATCCAGACCAACCGCAGGAGGCAACAACCATGGCACTGATCACACGCGTCTCGCGGCTGTTCCAGGCCGATTTCCACGCCGTGCTCGACCGCATCGAGGAACCCGAAGTATTGCTGCGGCAGGCGGTTCGCGAAATGGAGGAGGAACTGGCCCGCGACGAACAACGCAGCAAGATGCTGCAGCATGAACAGCGGCAGCTCGCGGCCCGCGAAACCGATCTCAAACAGTCACTGCAGGATATCGAAAGGGAACTCGACAGCTGTTTCGAGGCCGGCAATGACAATCTCGCCCGCGCCTGCATCCGGCGCCGGCTAGAGGCGCAACGGCTCGGCAGGCAGCTTTCCCGCCGGCGCGGGACGCTCGGCGAAACGCTGGCTGATCTCGACACCCGGATCGGCGAAAACCGGGCACGCCTGGAAAGCATGCGGCAGAAGGCCGAACTGCTGGCCGGCGAAAACACCCGCCCCGCCGACGACTGGCGCATCCCGGATGTCACCGTCCGCGACGAGGACGTGGATGTGGCCTTTCTGCACGAAAAACAGCGCAGGAGCCGGTCATGAACAGGCCCACCTTTCTAGAAGGCGTCGCCGTCGCGCTCGCCGCCGGTCTGGCGGGCAGCGTGTTGTACACCGCCCTGGATACGGTGTTTCCCGGCGTGCCGGTCGTACGCCTGCTGGTCGCCGGTATCGGACTGGCCTACGTCGTCTACCTCCTGGGCCGCAGCCCCGGGCGTGTCGGCCGGGTCACGGCCGCCGCGGCCTGGCTGCTGGTGGCCGGCGTGCTCTGGTTCACCCAGCCGCCCCTGCTGCTCTACGTGTGCGTACACCTGGGCGCCGTCTGGCTCATCCGTTCAGTGTATTTCTATACCAGTGCGCTGTCTGCACTCGCCGACCTGGGACTGAACGGGCTGGGCCTGGCCGCGGCCATCGCGGCGGTCACGCGCACCGGCAGCGTGTTTCTCGGCATCTGGAGTTTTTTCCTGGTGCAGGCGCTGTTCGTCGTCATTCCGGAAAACCTCACGCGCAGGCCCGCCACGGGACAGACCGGACGCGCAGGCGAAGACCGCTTTCAACACGCCTACCGTGCCGCCGAGTCCGCGCTACGCAGGCTTTCATCCACCCGTTGAATCTTGCAAGGAGTCACTAAAATGAAATCGAAACTCATCGCACTGGCATTGTTCGCCATTACCACGGCCACCGTCGCCCTGTTACCGGCCTACCGAAGCGTGGGGGGCGTAACCCCCGCCGACCCGCCCCTCGTCGATCCGACAGCCAATGACCGGTCCCGCATCGACGTGGTGTTCGTGCTGGATACCACCGGCAGCATGGGAGGGCTGATCCAGGCCGCCAAGGAAAAGATCTGGTCCATCGCCACCACCCTTGCCTCGGCGCAGCCCGCACCCGAAATCCGTATGGGGCTGGTCGCCTATCGCGACCGTGGCGATGCCTATGTCACCCGCGTGGTGGACCTGTCCGGCGATCTGGATTCCATGTATGCCACCCTCATGGACTTCAAGGCCGACGGCGGCGGTGACGGGCCGGAAAGCGTGAACCAGGCACTGCACGATGCCGTACACGAGGTATCCTGGAGCCAGCAGGCCGGGACCTACAAGGTGGTGTTCCTGGTCGGTGACGCCCCGCCACACATGGATTACACGAACGACGTCAAATACCCGGACACGCTCCGCGCGGCGAAGGCAAAAGGCATCGTGGTCAATGCCATCCAGTGCGGCCAGGAGGGCGACACCACACCCGCGTGGCAGCGGATCGCGAAACTCGGTGCCGGCCGCTACTTCCAGGTGGAGCAGGCCGGCAACGCCGTGGCGATCGCCACCCCGTACGACGAGAAGATCGCCGGCCTGTCGGAGAAGCTGGATGACACGCGCCTGTACTACGGCACACCGGAGGAGAAGGAAAAGCAGCGGCGCAAGCTGGAAGCGGCCGACAAGCTGCATGCGGCATCATCGGTCGCGTCTCTCGCGAGACGGGCGACGTTCAATGCCTCGAAGAGCGGTGCCGCCAACTTCCTCGGCGAGGGTGAACTGGTGGAGGAAGTGACCAGCGGCCGCGTCGATCTTTCCAGCATCGACAAGGACCAGTTGCCGGCACCCATGCAGGCCATGGCCCCTGAAGAGCAGGCCGCCGTCATCAGCGAGACGGCCGAGCAGCGCAACGAACTCAAGCGCCAGATCGACGAGCTGACGAAGGAACGCGCGGCCTACCTGAACAGGAAGGTGGAGGAAGCCGGTGGTGCCAGGGACTCCCTGGATGACCAGATCTACCACACCGTGCGCGAGCAGGCCGGGAAACTGGGCCTGAGCTACGACGCCGACGCGCCGGCTTACTGAGCCGCCGCCAACACGGCCCGGTAGCGCTACCGGGCCGTGTTCTTCATGCCGGCTGCAACACGGGCCCGCCCGGAAAAGCCCGTTACCCGCAGCACGCATCGCAAATCACCGGACCCGGACTCGATGGAGTCGCCAGCCAGACTCAAGGCCCGGCGGCCCGCGGCCAGGACAGTGCCAGGACAGATCGTTTTCAGCTTTCGGTTGATTTCTTCAGTATTTCGTCGGCCTGCTGTTGCGCTTCTTCCCGCGTCGGGGCGGGAATGCCATAGCCAGCCATTTTTGCCCAGACGATGACTTCCGACGCACCGGGATCTTCGAAACCGGGAATGTTCATATCCTGTATTTCGCAGGCGGCGTCATAGGCGGAGATCCTGCCCTGCGAATATTTCTTCAGGATGGGAAAGAACTGTTTGTCCGGCGCTGCCACCTTGATCGTCATACCCGAGTGCTCTCCCGCCGACCTCGAATGAATGGTCACGCCCACGCGGGTCGGCGCGTCGGTCCGGAATTCGTCCCCTGTCGCGTCGTCGATTGTGACGATGCCTTTTTCCCGCTACGCAGGCAAGCGCGTGTCGCCGCGGCAGCGACGCTCGCATCACTGTACAGTCGTCTTGCGCAGCAGGATAGCACCTGTCACACAATCACAGAATCCCGTATACAATTGCTGCGCGCCACGGCAGATCGAGGCAGTGGCCGCGTACTTGGCCCGGAGTGTACACTCCGGGTTGTACTGCACGTTCCGGGTGGTTCCGGGCAGCATCCGCCTCATGAGCACTACGGCATTCCATGCACTGTCCAAATTCCTGGGCGCGGCCTGATCCTGAAGGATGCCGTGTAATACGCCGGCAGGACGCGGTCCTCGCGTACATCGGGGCGGCCGTGAATAAGCGCCACGCGCCGGGCACGGCGAGTGGTGCGCGGGCGGATGCAGAGGCACAGCGCCTGCGCGAGGCACAGGAATCGCTTGCCGTGCTGAATAAATAGCCGAAGCCCCTTGAACAGCTCGATCGATTGGAACAATCTACTGCCTGGCTACGACCCCGGACATCCGACCCAAGGAGTGAAGCATGAGTACCGCAATCCAGAATATCCACGCCCGCGAAATCCTTGATTCGCGTGGCAATCCCACCGTCGAGGTAGAAGTCACATTGAACGGCGGTGGTTTCGGCCGGGCCGCCGTGCCTTCCGGCGCCTCCACCGGCATACACGAGGCACTGGAGCTGCGCGACGGCGACACCAAGCGCTATGGCGGCAAGGGGGTGAGCAAAGCGGTCGGACACGTCAATGGCGAGATCGCCTCGGCGCTGACTGGCCTCGACGCCCTCGATCAGGGAGGCGTGGACGGGGCGATGCTGACGCTGGACGGCACGCCCAACAAGACACGGCTGGGCGCCAATGCCCTGCTCGGGGTGAGCCTGGCCACTGCGCGCGCAGCCGCTGCCGCATCCGGCCTGCCCCTGTTCCGCTACCTGGGCGGCGCGGCTGCCTGGCGCCTGCCGGTGCCGATGTTCAACATTCTCAACGGCGGTGTACACGCCAACTGGCAGGGCACCGACCTGCAGGAGTTCATGGTCGCGCCGGTGGGCGCGCCGACCTTCGCCGAGGCACTGCGCTGGGGCAGCGAGGTCTACCATTCTCTGAAGCAGGTACTGAAGGACGGCAGCTACGCCACCGGCGTCGGTGACGAAGGCGGTTTCGCCCCTGCCCTGAAGCGCAACGTGGATGCCCTCGAACTGATCGTCCGCGCCATCGAGGCCGCCGGCTACCGGCCCGGCGAGGATGTGGTGATCGCCCTCGACCCCGCCTCCAGCGGTTTCTATGAGGATGGGCTGTACCACCTGCGCACCGAGGGCCGCAAGGTGGACGCGGCCGAAATGGTGGCGCTGTATGCCGACTGGGTGGCGAAATACCCCATCGCCGTGCTGGAGGATGGCCTGGCCGAGGACGACTGGGAGGGCTGGAAACTGCTCAACAAGAAACTGGGCGACAAGATCGAACTGGTGGGCGACGACATCTTCGTGACCAACGTCGAACGCATTCAACGCGGAATCGAGGCGGACATTGCCAACGCCGTACTGATCAAGCTCAACCAGATCGGCACCCTGAGCGAGACGATCTCGGCAGTGCAGCTCGCCTACGGTGCCAACTGGGGGGCGATGGTCTCGCACCGCAGCGGCGAAACGGTGGACAGCTTCATCGCCGACCTCACGGTGGCCCTCGGTACGGGTCATCTGAAGACGGGTGCACCCTGCCGCGGCGAGCGGGTGGAAAAATACAACCAGCTGATGCGCATCGAGGAGTACCTGAGTACCTCGGCCGTTTATGCCGGACACGGGGCGTTCGTGCGAGGCTGAACCCGCACGTCGCGGTAGCGAAAGGTGTCATGCCCACGCCTGGACTTGAGATCCCCGGCAGGGCGGCACCGGCACGCGCATGCCCTGTGCTGGATTGCAACGGCACGCTGACACCGGACGGACGATCGTAGCCGGGTTATGCCGGGATCTCCCGAGAACGGAATATGGGGAGATCCCGACATATCGCAAGGCCCGCATCACCGGGCTACGGTCAGGACCAAAATGTTTCCGAACGTCCGGATGCCACTGATGGTCGTCCCGCGTGTCGATCATGCCGCGCGCTTCAGCGTTTCAGCGATGCCAGAACGACGGCGTGAGGATGACCAGCAGGGTATAGAATTCCAGCCGCCCGGCAATCATGCACAGGCTTAGTACCCACTTGGCGAGCTCCGGAAGCTGTTCGTAGCTGTGCGACGGCCCGACGCCACCCAAGCCGGGACCGACGTTGAAGACACAGGCGACGACCGCACTGAGCGCTGTGAGCAGGTCCACGCCCAGCGCGGCCAGCAACAGCCAGGCAATGAAGATCACCAGCCAGGCCAGGTAAATCAGGTTGAGCAGCCCGTTCACGGCCGGCTCGGGTGTGGTCTCGCCGCCCAGGCGGATGGGAAAGACTCCCTGGGGTTCGGACATACGGCGAAACTCGCGATCGACGACCCGACCCAGGAACAGTATCCGCGCCACCTTGATCCCGCCGGCGGTGGAACCGGTACAGCCGCCCACGTACATGAGCATGAGCAGCATGAGCTGGCTTAGTGGGTACCACGCGGCATAGTCCTGGGTAACGAAACCGGTCGTCGTGAGTATCGAGCTCGCCTGAAACAGCGCGGCGCGGAATGCGGGTTCACCGCTCATGTGGCTCTTCCAGGCCAGCACCCCCGTGATGATGGCCGTCGCGCCCAGCAGCAGCAGGAGATAACCGCGCAGTTCATAGTCTGCCCACAGGCTGCGCGGCTGCCGTTCGATCCAGAGCCGGTAGTGCTGAATGAAACTCATGCCGCTCAACAGCATGAAGAGGATGATGATGTATTCGATCAGCGGGCTGCCGAACCCGGCGATACTCGCCGTGCGGGTGGAAAATCCCCCGGTGCCCAGGGTGGAGAAGGACTGGCACAACGCCTCGAAACCGTCCATGCCGGCCAGTCGCAGGGCGAATACTTCCAGCAGCGTCAGCAGGATATAGATCTTCCAGAAGGCCTTCGCGGTCTCCAGCAGGCGTGGCGTGACCCGCTGGGACTTGGCGCCGGAAAATTCGGCGCGGTAGAGATACATGCCGCCCTGCCCCACCAGGGGCAGTATCGCAACACCGAGCAGCACGATGCCCATGCCGCCGAGCCAGTGAGTGAAGCAGCGCCACAACTGTACGGGCCGCGAAAGAATTTCCACCTGGTCGAGCACCGTCGCCCCGGTGGTCGTGAAACCTGACACGGCTTCGAACACGGCATCGGTGAAGCCGGAAAACCAGGGCGAGAGCAGGTACGGCAGGCACCCGAAGAGACAGATGCCCAACCAGACCAGTACGACAACGAGGATGGCCTCGCGCGGCTTGATCTCCCGCGCCTGGCGTCCGCGCGAAAGGGCCAGCAGCAGCCCGCCGGCGGCGGCCGTGATCAGGACGGACAGTGTCAACGCCCATAGATCCGCGCCGCCGGTTGCCAGGCTGTAGCCAGTCGGAATCAGCATGACGGCCGCAAGGCCGGTGATGAAATGCCCGAGCAGCCAGCCGACGATGCGCGGATCAACGACGACCGATTGCATCACGCCCCGCTGGCCGTGATGAGAAAGTCAGATTCCAGCTGCGCGACGCAACTCTCCGCGCTTAGAAAAACCACGCGATCACCCGCGGCTATGATCGCCTTGCCACGCGGGATGATCACTTCCCCGTAGGGGCGCACGATGGCACCGACGATGACACCACGCGGGAGATGCAATTCACTCAGGGCCCGCCCCACGTACTTGGAAGACGCATCGGTGATCAGCTCAATCGCCTCCGCCTCGTCTTCCCGGAAGGTCCGTACCGACAGGACACCGCCCTTGCGCACCAGTTCAAGAATGGCATCGACGATCTTCACCCGCCGGCTGACCGTGGTATTGATACCGAGGCGCTGGGCCAGTATGAAATTGTGCAGCTGGTTGACCAGCGCCACGACTTTTCGCGCACCCAGCTGGCGTGCCAGCAGCGAGACGATGAGGTTGGTGTTATCGTCGTCCGTCAACGCCAGGAAGGCGTCCACGCCCTCGATATTTTCCTCCAGCAGAATGTGCTGATCGCTGCCATCGGCGTGAATCACCACGCTCTTCTGCAGGATACTGGCAACATGATCACATTGCGCGGCATCCTTCTCGAAGATTTTCACCGCCACTCCCTGTGCTTCCATACGCTCGGCGAGCGCGATGGCGCTCTCGGTGCCGCCGACGATGAAGGCGCGCTGGACCGGGGGCTGTTTGGCGATACCCATGAAGCGCAGGGTATCGTCGAAATCCTTGCGGGTTGTCGCAACGTAGATGTGATCCCAGGGCCGCAACACTTCTTCGCCGTGCGGAACGATGAATTCCTTGCCGCGAAAAATCATGGCCACCATGCTGTTCTGCGGCGGACCGGCGCGGACCAGATCGCTCAGCGATTTACCGGCCAGCCAGCTGTCAGGCTCCACGTTCATGCCGAACAGCTTGACCACCCCGTCGGCGAAGTCGCGGATGTCTGACACACCGGGAACGGAAAGCACGTGGCACATGCGCCCGACGATATCGCTCTCCGGGTGTATCACCCGGTCGATGCGAACGCCCCGTGCCTCGAGCATGGCTTCCCATTCCTGGAACTCCCGGGTGCGCAGACGCACGGCCTTGATGGCGGCCGGCGCCTCGGCGTCGGCGATCAGACAGACCAGCACGTTGATTTCATCGCTACCGGTCGCTGCTATCACCATATCGGCCGTGCCGATCCCGGCACGGCGCCAGGCGGTGAGACTGCTCGCACTGCCCTGGACGACCTTGGCGTCGAGGCGGGCCTCGAGATACGCGCAGCGCGCTGCGTCAGGTTCCATCATGACGAGTTCATTGCCTTCCCTGATCAGGCGCCTGGTGATGAATTCCGCCGTCTGGCCGCCGCCGGCCACGAAGATCCGCATCAGTCCGCGCCTCTCATGACGGTGCCATTAAACTGAAATGGAGGTACAGGAACATCAGTCATCCCCCTTTCATGAAGAACCGTGTCAAGCCAGAGACCGTGTCGACACGCCGCTACCGCCGACACGTGTCCAAACTATAGCAAAGTCCCGCCCGTACATGGCATCAGGGTCTGTGGCTGTATCGGCTGCATCGCGTACCGGGCTGCTCCACCCTCACGACACAGAACCGGAGGTTCGGATGACCGTAGCGAACGCGGCGTGACCGCCGCGCTGGCCAGGGCTGCGACTCAGTGATGCGCTTTGCCTAGCATATTGATAGAGTGTGAAAAAACGAGAAGCATCGCCCCGGGTGCGGCAGCTACCGGCAGCACTTCCAGTCCGCACCCGGCCAGAACGCGGGACTGCTATGGGCAAGCCGGTTGGCGACACCCACCATGGGATCAGGACAAGCAGCAGCATTCGCGGTCTGCCGCCTCGCACGAGAATCCGGATACAGCCGCTGCGCCATGCCTGCACAGGTCTGATGACAGCGTCGTCACCGGCCCGGCGTTGTCACTGCTGTTTTGCCTGCCGCAGCCTGCGGTGGTACAAGCCACGGCAACTTGAACCCTACTTCATCGCCACCATACCGGGCTTCGGCCTGCTTGATTTACAGTACGATTGATTCGTAACTCAACCGGCCGTTAAAACGGGATAGCCACCCCATTCATAGATAATGTATCCGACCGCTTTTTTTCACCCCCGGCCTAGGAAACGGCTTTCGGTATCGTCAGGGTCAGCACACCGTCCTTGAAATGGCTTTTCATACCCGAGGCGATCACCGGACCCGGCAGGGTAAATGCCTCTTTGAATGCGCCGTTGTACATCGCCTCGCTGGTGACAGCGCCGTTTTGCCCCGTCTGCTGCTCGCTGCCCTGAGTCCGCGACGAGATACTGAGCAACCGCCCGTCGAGATTGACCTTGATATCGCCCGCCTTGACGCCGGGCATGGCCGCCTTGATCACATAGTTGTCAGCATGCTGATCCAATGTGATCCGTACAGCGTCACCAGGCTCTGCTGCCGGTACGGTGTCGAAAGGCCTGGAAAATGCCCGCTCGATACGTGCCTGCATGCGCTGCATATCGGTCCAGGGATCCCACTGGCCGAGGGACGGAAACGGCTGCATATAAGGCAGGTCTGAATCCGGCCGCTCGGCGACGCGTTGTGCGAGTTCATGAGTGTAATAGGCCTGGGCGCCCATCACGCCGATTGCGCCGGTGACCAGGATGATGACGAGTGCAGATTTCAGAACTGGCTTGTTCATGGATGCCTCCTTATATATGTAGACCCTGCCTTCAGGGTCTCTTGAACCTTTAATTGCATCACCCGTGCCATTATAAGAATCACTTCCATTTCAGGTGGTTATGAATTGCGCGGTGGCGTATCAGCTCGCCAATGGTGACTATGCACCACGGATGCCGTGGTCTTTTACCCATTGACCGGAAACACGGCACGGCGCCGGCGCCCTGCGCGGTAAACAATAGCCGCCTGCAGCGAACATACGGTTTTGAAGGTTCCGCAGTGACCAGATCCGGTGACATTAACAACAGACATAGCGCTACGTTCTGGATCTCCTGTTGATACGAACAAACACTATTACCCATCGCTCTGAGGCAGGTGTCCCTGAGGCAGGCCGCGCCGATTCATGCCATAGGCAGAACTCATTTGTACCTTGAGGAGAAGAAAGCATGAGGTTTCGACAGTCTTCACGACTGATTCAATAGGAACTGCCTGCAGGCCTACTCGCCCTACCCGCGCGCCCAGTGGACCCAGCTATGGCGAGAAACGAAGCATCGTGACCTATCGACCCGGATACCCGCAATCGTACGTGAACTGGAAAAGGCAACCGTTGAA